>Ga0074195_1000037_pt1 | contig 361379 bp, 316 predicted proteins | sample EPASupsiteHSE623_FD_64525 | JGI IMG/M metagenome (GOLD analysis project Ga0074195, IMG submission 64525) | Bioremediated contaminated groundwater from EPA Superfund site, New Mexico - Sample HSE6-23 | ecosystem: Environmental > Aquatic > Deep subsurface > Groundwater > Contaminated ... | reverse complement strand
CTTAACTATATATTTATATATAGTTAAAAACGATTTTCTTTAAAAAATCATAGGGTATAAGTAAAAAAGTACCTCGAATTGAGATACTTTGTCTACAGACTGAAGTGATTTGCTGAAATCACTTTTTTTCTTTGGTATAGCGATATGCTTCGTAGTAAGGTTGAAAACCCAAATCATAGTAAAACTTTTGGGTCGAACCGACAAAGATGTCTTGTGCACCATCTTTTTTGGCTTCTTCAATGGCATGAAAAATACATGAACCTGCTAAACCTTTTTTTCGATGATCGGGGACGGTTGCTACCGGTTCAATAAGTGCTGTTTTAGACCCGTTTAAGTACCATAAACCCGCATAGGCGACATAATGATCATCCTTGATGGCAACCCATGTATAACGCTTTTTAAAGTGAGGCGATGATGTCATATGGATGCGGTCATTGATGTTTTGATCACTGTAAACGACATCATCCCCGTGATTAAAACCTCTCCACAACGCATAATGGATCTGATCGGGTCGATAATCGTGTTCGAGAGATGTTATGGTGTAACCTTCACATGATGGGGTAGTTATCGGATGTGATAATTTGGCTATTGGATCGATCCAATCCATCTTATGATAGCCACTTTCAATAAGCATGCTTTCCATGTCTTTATCCTGAGGAATGATCAAATCACCTTCGTGTTGGTTAATAAACTCATTCATGATCATTTTTTTAAGCTCGATGTCGTTATCATAAATCGCAAACCACTCACCGGGTTGATCCTCAAACGTCAAGATTCCGCGAAGTTTTCCTTGTTGATCTCTAAAAAGCTTTATCATCTTTAAGTCTTCTGTTTTGATGTTATCACGGGCAAACATCCATTCCCATCTGCCCCAATGAAAATAAAGAAATAGATGATGATCGTTAAGACGATCTAAAAATGAGACCACTTCATTAAAAAGATGATGATAGTTTTTATCCTGAGGATAAGATTCCATGACATATTTCATCCGATGCACTCCTTCATTCTTGATTCATCAAAATCGCGTAATTCAATCCTTATCGAACATTTTTCATAGCAATCATTGTCGACCCATATCATGATGGACACCAATCACTTCTTTTATTTTACATGATTTCTATTCAAGAAAAAAGATGAAGATTGCTCTTCATCTCAACTTTTTAATTGATATGTAAAACAAAGGATACGGTATCACCGGTCGATGTGATCACTTGATTGATATCAATCGCAATATTCATGCTGCCACCTTGATGCCACTGATAAGAACCTAAATTGATTGAACCTGTTCTCAACATATCCGAAAGGGTGAATGCATTGTTGCCGGGCATCGAGTTGTTCTTATCCACTTCAAGGATATCAATAAAGAAGTCTGAATCACCATCGTTATTATACATGAAGTATCCATCCCAGAACCCTGCACCAGGATAGAGTCTCGCATCGACATGATAGATGACAAGCCCTGCATAATCTGGAACATAGTTAGCACTTAAATGGGCACCATAAAGCCCTTCTGGGGTATAAAACATGATGATGATAAGCTCATCAAAAGCATTACCATCATCAAAATCGGTTGAACGATAAGGAATGACAATGGCACTTCCTACTCCGTCTGTATCGATCGCATAAGATTCCAATATGACTTCGTAGGAACCGCTGACTGCAACGTATGGTTGTAACCATCCAAGAAGTAACTTGGTTGCAGGTCCATGATCTCCAGCATTGTAATCCATCATATCAAAACCACCTAAAGGGCCGTAATCATAAGTGAATGAATAATAATCAATCAATCCCATCAAATGACCTAATTCATGAATATACGTTTCTGCATTGACTGCTGGATTGCCATACGGTAAATCATCATCAACGAAATGATAACTCGCCCAAAAGTAATATTCAAAAGACTTATTATCAAGCTTTAGATTTGCTGCTTCGCCATATTGTGCGGTATAAACCCAAGCCCACCATGGATTGACATCGTAATCATACATCACAGAATAGATAAAGATGACTGAATCGATATGACCATCGTTATTGCTATCGTAGTCTGCGAAATTGATCGATGCATCGAGGGCGAGTAGTGCTTCCTTGATCGCATATTGATCGCCTTCATCGCTATAGTTCTCATAGTAAGTCTTGGTATTTGATGTGGTATATTTGCTTGAAATCACAAAGTTAATATCAAGTATGCCGTAACTGCTCTTTTGATAAAATGAGGATACTGATTCCCAACCGGTTGCTGAGGATATTCCATTGAAAACTAAATCGAGTTTCGTTTGATAATCACTTGGGAAAGGTACACCATTGATTTCAACAGGGATGACTAAAATATTATATGATCCCGTTGAGGGTAAACCCGATTGTCCAAATTGACTCACCTCAAACTGATTAATGGTCTGACGTGCCCCTAATGGGCTGAGTTCGATCTTTTCAATGACAGGGTCAAACGCCCAAACGATCAGGTCAGCTCTTTCTCCATCTGCTGAAACGATAAGTGCATACGCTAAATCATCGTTGATCGCATAGACGTAGACATTTTGAAGATAGAGTGCTGTCAATTCATCATTTAAGACAAAACCATTGGCAAAGACTTCATTTAAATAGAGATTGATACGATTTTGATAATCTGTGTGTGCATAGGCCCCTGAAATGATATACTGTTTACCCACGTGGCTTAACTGTATCTGTGTTAAAGTTTCAAGTTCAGGAATGATTGTTGAAAGTGAGGATGCGTTAAGTTCTACTTTTAAAACATCCATCATCTCTGACCACGATGCAAATAGATTGGGTTCAACGGTTTGATAGAGTTTGACATTGGAAATCTTAAACTGCCCACCGTTATTGGTTGAACCCGATCCTGGGAATACCAATCTAAAATAGGAAGTATGGATACCAGCAATCGTGATGGTCACCACATCCGTTGAAAGTTGTGCATAAAAATCACCACCGGGCAGATCGACCCATGAACCGCTTTGATAGATTTGAAGTTTTGCACCTTGCAGTCGGGTAGAAAACCCATCTCTTGCTTCGATATCAAAAACGATTTGATAAATGGAATTCCCTAACGTATCGATTTCCAAATAGGCTAACGCATTGGGGGTATTGGACACATCGGATGCAAAGATGATACCATTGGTCAATCCTGTAGGCGGCGTGCCTGTGATGTTTGCTAAATAACTCGCTCTAACGATAACTTTCCCGTTTGAGTCACCAAACTGCAAGTGCTTATCAACATTTTCCCGATAACTGGTTGTTAATACAGTCGTTGTGTGTTGAACATTGAATGCATAGTATAGAGATAGATCACCATAACCCGGATCAACAATCTCTCCATAGATTCCGATACCGTAGACAATCTTTCCGGGATAAGATTGATCATCGGCATAAACATAGATGAAATAATCGCCTAGAATCCATGATTCTTCATCATCATCGTAAGCTAATAAAGCTTCCAGCAAAGCGATGTATGCATCCGCATCCGTTTCATCCCAATCAAAGAAATCCACATACACTTCACGGAAAGAACCTTCACTATAATCCAAGATGAGCGCATCACTTGATGTGATTGCAGGCATCAGTTTGTAGATATCAAAACCAAAGAGATCATTAAGTTCACTTGAATCAAAAGGTGATTGTGGATCTTCTTCAGATGATTTTTCACCATAAATTCCAATGCCATAAACCGTCTTACCTGGATAGGTTTGATCATCTGCATAGACGTAGATGTAGTAATTCCCGAGAATCCATGATTCTTCAATGTCATCCCATAAGTAGGTGGCATCCAGTAAGTCGATATACGCATCAGCGTCCGCTTCGCTCCAGTCAAAGATATCGAGATAGACTTCCATGAAGTTTCCTTCGCTGTAATCCAATAAAATGACATCAGATGTTACAAAAGATGGCATGGATCCATAAATATCATAACCAAAAATACCGTTGAGTTCTGTCGGATCATACGGTGTTTTGACGTTGAGTGGTGTTCCTTGATAGGTGGCAATATAGATTAGATCACTGGTTGCCGTATTAACGATGGGTGTCCAACCGATAAAGGTAAAGCTTTCTGTTTGTGAATTGGGACGAACGGGTAATAAACCTTCGTAACTTGGTGTTGTGCCATGTGCGACAAGGTCTGTCTCTAAGATACTTCCATCATAATTCTTCCAGGTGATGACATATTCAATCGGTGCCCACTTTGCATAGATCGTGATGTTTTGTGTCGTACCTTGAACTAAACCTGTCACAGGTGTTGTGAAACTGGGATTAGCATACCAACCATCAAAGAGATACCCTGTGCGTGTTGGTTCTTGATAAGTCCAAGCATCATCAACGGTAAATGATGTGGCATGACTCGGATGATTGGTTCCACCGTTTAGTTCATAGGTAAGTGAATATGTGATGTAAGCCCATTTTGCATAAAGTGTCACATCATCTTTAATCTCTTGATCAACCCATGATGTTGATGTTAGAGGAACTTCAAATGTATCTTGGTCAAAGAACCAACCGACGAACGTAAATCCTGCTTTCGTCGGATGTTGAGAGATAATAAAAATCTCACCTTCTGTGTAGGTGATCGATTGAACTTCTGATCCTCCATTGCTGTTAAAAGACACGTTAAATGAGATGGTTTGTTGGCAGGCAACAATAAAAAGAATGAGTCCTAAAACGATGAAACTTGATAACCATTTACGAAACATAATGTACCTCTTTTGTTGATGTTGTAATGATGATTGTATCATATTTGAACACAATTTCAAATAAAGAATCTTTATTTTAAATAAAAGATACCTTTTATCATATTCGTCATAAAAAGTAAGAAATAAAGGCACACTTATTATTACATCGCACATGATTTTTAGGACCTATTAAGTTTATCCTATTCGTCTTGCATATCATATTAATTGCTCAGTTTAAACACAAAAGGTGGTGCAATGTGCATCACCTTTATTCATTCCATAGTTTTGTGCTTCCTCGAACGATAAGCTTTGACTTCACAACTTTCGATTCAGTTGTCCGCGCATTTGCTAAAATGTCTTTCATAATCAGATTCGCTGCAATTTCACCTTTTTTAGAAATATATTGGCGAATCGTTGTTAACCCTGGAGATGTGAACGATGCAGCTTGAATGTCATCAAATCCTACAATCGATAATTCATCAGGTATTTTTCGTCCAGAATCCTGGCATGCTTTCATAATACCTAGAGCAACGATGTCTGCATCCACCACAAGTGCAGTGAGTTCTATTTTATCTTTCATTAATTGCTGAGCTAATGCAATGCCACCTTCAAAGGTTGTTAACGTTTCAAAAATCCAATCATTATTCACCTTCAGATTGGCTTCAAGCATGGCTTTTCCATAACCCAAGTAACGATTATTGTGGATAGGTGATTCCTTGATGGATCCTCCAACAAACCCTATCTTCTTGTGCCCTAAAGTAATTAAATGCTTGGTAGCAAGATACGAACCTTCAGCATCATCCGTGTTGACTGAATGAAAATCATTGGCGTAAGATTCATACACGTCTGTCAATACGGTAGGTATATTTAATGCTTTGACTTCTTCATAAATATCTGGTGGATACGACCCAAGTAAAATAATACCATCGAGTCCCCGGCTTTGAATCCAGTTTTTATATTTCCCTTTAACTTGAATCCCAGAAAGTAAGATGTCATACCCATAAGATGAAATGACCTTATGAATTTCCCCTAAATATTCGGCAAAGAATGGGTTGGTTTCAAGAAGAGTTCCTGTTGTATCACTGGGAGCAATCAAAGGAAGTGTGACACCAATCAATTTCGTTTGACCGTTAGATAAGGATCTAGCATTGATACTTGGTATATAATCTAAGTCAGCCATGATGTCACGGATGCGTTTTTTGGTTTGTTCCGATACTTTACCGACATCATTGATTACATAAGAAACGGTTGCTGTTGAAACACCCGCAAGGCGTGCGATTTCAGCAATATTCGTCTTTTTCGTCATGCTCTTCACCCTCCTTCAGCCATACTTTATCCTCATTATACACTAGAGTAAGGATAAAAGTTCACGGATGTCATCAAAACGATAATCCGCATATATTGATTTTCGAGCATCCGATAAAGCAATAGATTTCATACCCGCACGCTTCGCTGCCTCAATGCCTGCTTCGGCATCTTCAACGACAAGGCAACAAGATGAAGATACGTTTAATTTTTCAGCAGCTTTTAAGAAAACATCAGGAAAAGGTTTTGAGCGTGTAATATCATTTCCATCTGCTATGGCGTCAAACATACCCGTTAATCCAATATATGCCAAGATGGTTGGTGCATTCTTTGATGATGAACCAATCGCAACTTTGATACCTTTTTCTTTTAAATGATGAAGCACTTCAATCACGCCAGGTAAGACATCGTTGGGTGAAAGGTTTTTGAGTAATGAACGATATATCGTGTTTTTCAATGTTGCTAAATGGTCTTTTTCCTCAAGAGTATACTGTTTATGTCCCTTTTCGAGAATGATATCCAATGATTCCATTCTCGATACACCTCTTAGTCGATTGTTGATGGACTCATTAAATTCAATATGTTCTTGATCAGCAATAGTTTTCCACGCTTCATAGTGCAACCGATCGGTCGATACGATCACACCATCCAAATCAAAGATGAACGCTTCAATCATGTTAGAACCTCCTGGATGGTTGCATCTTGTTGTGAGATATCAATCTTATACTGTTTTTTTCGATATTTGATCTGAAAAGATAGCGATTCAAAGGATGGAGGAAGTTTAGGATTGAGGGTGATATGATCGGTGAAATTAAGTCCTGCAAATCCATACACAGCCGTCATATATGCACCACCGGATGCAGCAGGATGTGTTCCTCCAATGTATACACCTCCAGCATAATGTTTCGATTCCCCTGTAAGATCGATGCTTGCTGATTTCATAAAGAGAGGATAAGCATACGAAGGGTTACCGATCATGCATGATGTCAAAGCATACATGCTGGCAGATAATGATGAGCCGTGCTCGGTTCTTGGTTCATAGTATGCCCAATTCTTACGGATGATGTGTTGATCATAACGATCTTTAAAGAGATAAAGCATGGTGATCACGTCGGCTTGTTTGATAATCTGCGTATCACCGGCTAGTCCTGCACCACCTAAGTATTCATGGGGATGAAGTTTCTGATCTAAAAGTTCTTTTTTGGCAATATCACGATGCATAAAATAGCCATCAAATTGCTCAATGAGCCCATTAGGATGGATAGGTTGAATATAGATTTTATGTACCATGTGACGAATGAGTTCAAGCGATTCATGGAAATGAAGGCGATTGACAAGATCATCGAAGAAAGGATCATTTTTTCTATGATAATCGGATTCGTAATGGAGTATCGTCTCAAAAACCATGTGTACAAGCTGATTCGTGAAGGCATTATTGTGGACACGTTCATGATATTCATCGGGTCCCATGACATCTTTAAGTTCAAAGCGATCTTTAAGTAGTGCATGTTGACCATAGTCAAGGTAGAATCGTCCAACTTCAAGAAAAATTTCTAAAGCACCATCAGAAAGGATCGTATAGTCTTGTGTGTGATGAATGTAACGATTGATCGCATAAACAATATCACCAGAGATATGAATCTGTTTATCTTTAAAATAGGTTCTTACTTTTCGATGAGTGAAGACATCGGTCACGTTGTAATCGGTGCATGCATCATAACCATTTTCTTGAGATTCCCATGCATAAAATGCACCTTGATATCCATAATAAGCCGCCTTTTCTTTGGCGCCTTGCAAACCTTCAATTCGATATTCGATGATATGTCTTGCACTCAAGGGGTCTGTGTTTAAGTAAAAAGGCAGCATGAAAATTTCGGTATCCCAAAAAATAGCTCCTTTATACGTCTGACCTGAAATCCCTCGTGCTGGGATTGATAATTTAGGTTTTCGATTGGGTGATAAGAGCAACAGATGATAGATGGAATAGCGAAGTGCACGCTCAGCATTATCATCACCTTTAATTTTTATATCTGCGTATTCCCACTTCTTTTCCCACGCAGATTCATGATCTTTGAGCAGTTGATCAAAACCCATCTCAGATGATTCATGAAGAGTCGATGTCAGTTCATCAATGGTTTGATCAACGCCAATGATCGATATCGTGTCAATAATATACGTTTGATTTTGTTGTGTTGTTATTTCAAATAATTGATAGACGCCTTCATCGAATGAAAGGTAAGTGTTCATCTTTTGATGGGGTATGACATGTTTGAGCACATGAATATGATACCCTTTTTCATGGGTTGACCCCAACATCGACAGATAAGGCATCTCACCTTTTTGGATATGTTCGAGATGAGGTCCGTGGATATCCCAAATCGCTTGATCAATACCTGTTTTGATTGTCAATGTCATCGGTTGATCTGTTTTAATCATGGTTCTTGTCACCATCAACCTTTCATGATTAATGGATACAAATCGACTGGATTGCCATTCAAGTTGAACACCATCGATGGAAAAGATGGTTTTTCTTGACATTACGGCATGTTTCATATCGAGACATTGTTCGTGATATGTGGGATCTTGAGTCAGCAAAGATATCTCTTTATGGTTGACGAATAGCGTTGTATAAAGTGGGTTAAAAGCATTAACGGGTTCTCGCCAACCTTCTCCTACTTGATCATAAACAAAGGGTAGATTGATCGCGACCAATTGATCTTTTCTAAATTCATCAAGTGTTCCTCGAACACCCAACAATAAATGACCAATCAAAAATTGGTTCCCGTGGTGGATGATTTTCTCTTGTTGAAATCCTAGTTCTTTAATAGTCCATGACATGTAGTGTTGTCGTTCCTTTATCAAGATGATAGATTTGATCATAGATCATGATGGGTTCGTTAAGTGCTCGATCGAGTGTGAGTGTTATCGACTCGTGTGTGATATGAACCTTGATTGTTGATCCAAAATAATGAATTGAAAATGCGTAGTTTGTCCATGTTTTTGGACATGTAGGTGCAAGTTTTAAGATGTCACCATCACTTCGTAATCCACCGAAACCGTAAACAATATTGACCCATGCGGCAGCAATCGATGTTAAGTGTAGGCCTTCTTTTGCGTTTCGATTGTAATCATCGATATCCATCCGTGTTGCAAATCCAAAGAAATCCAATGCCTCTTGCTGATAGCCAATTTCGTTAGCCAAGATTGAATGGATAGAGGGCGATAGTGATGATTCGTGAATCGTTTTCGGTTCATAGTAGTCATAATTTGCTTTTTTCGTTTCACGGTCGAACCGTTGATTATATAAAAACATGAACATCAGTACATCGGGTTGTTTAATCATATCATTTCGATAGATACGATCATAACTCCAATGTGCATAAAGTGGAAAATCAGTCACAGGGATGGCATGAATGTCGATGTGGGGAAGATCGTGAAAACCTTCGTGCTGTTCATAGATTTTTGTCTTAGCATCATAAGGAATATACATCTTGTCGACTTGATCTCTCATCACATCGAGTTCATCATCTTTCACATCGAGTGACTGCATCACCTGTTGAACATGAGGTTCATGTTGATAAGTCGCATAGACTTCAAGAAAGTATTTCATTGATTCTTTGCCTAAAAGATTGGTATATGCATTATGATTCACCATCATTTGAAACTCATCTGGACCCATGACTCCGTAATATCCAAACTTGGTTTGATCATGATTATATTGTCCACGAGACGAGAAAAACCGCGCAATTTCAACGAGCATCTCGAAGCCGTAATGGATTAAGAAATAAATATCTTTCGTATTCTTGACATAATGCCAAATCGCATAAGCTACTGCACTTGTGGGTTGGAATTGAAGTGATGCGTGCTGCCACAAATCACATGCTTCATCACCATTGAGTGTCGCAATCGGATAACATGCTCCCCTGCAATCCAGTTCTTTTGCACGTCGACGTGCTTGATTGAGCGTGTTATAGCGAAACATCAGGAGATTTTTCGCTGCTTTAGGATTGGTGAATAAGTAAACGGGAAGACAGTACGTTTCTGAATCCCAAAAAGCATGACCAGAATAGGCTTCGCCGGTTAAACCTTTGGCACCTATATTGTTTTCTTCAGAAACACCTTGATAGGTATTGACCAGTTGAAAAAGACAAAACCGGATACCTTGTTGGTTGTATGGATCCCCTTCGATGGTGATATCATGTTCATTCCAGTAGGTTTGATAGAAATCACGATTCATCTTAAGTGTTTTCTCAAAAGATGCTCCTTCAAAAAGACATGCTGCTTCCTCTTTGAACTGTACTATTGTTTTGACCATCTTTTTATCGATCAATGAGACCATGTTTTTTTCAATGATGACTTCTTGATTGAGATCAAAGGATAATGTCTCAACATTAAGACGATTTTCATATCGATAGGATGATGTATAGGGCACATTGCAGTCGAGTTGATACGCAGAAAAGACGTGCTGTCTGGTGGTTGTTTGAGCGAGTGTGTAACCACGATCATATGCTTTAACATCCCAAAAGCCTGGTTGTCCCCAATGCTTGACGTCGGTATCAAGACCGATTTCAATACGAAATTGTCCGTTGAATTGAAGGGGTTTGATCATGATCATCTGATGTGATAACTGATAGGTTTGCATATTTAAAATGCGTTTAAATGTGATTTCAACCCAATCTTTAATGCGATAACTTCTCGTCGATTCACCTGTTTTAAAATCGAGTGTACGCACATAATCACTGATCTGTTTGGGATCAAAAACAAAGACTTGATCATCAAATATCAAACGTGTATAAAAGATGTTGGTTGCGTTCACCATGTAATGTAGTTTGTCTGAAATGCCTTTATAATGACTTCTTCTGATATCTTTTGGTATTTCATAGATACCATTAAAATAACTTCCAATTATCGTATCTTTGGGGTATCCTTCATCAAAGAAACCACGAACTCCCATGTACTCGTTGGACAATGAAAAAAGCGATTCAGATACGACTGCTCGTTTCTCATAAAATCCGATTTCTTTTAATTGCCAGGGATGTACTTCTAAATAACGTTGTGCAATTTTTGCCATATAAATCTCCTTTTGTCTGAATCGACACGATCATTTGATAAAGGGATAATACGTGAGTAAATCATAACGATGCGAAAGATGCATCTGTGTACGTGCTTGTTTTAATATGACATGATCATCTTGTTCAGAAAAGATGACATCAGGATGATTGTGATCAATTTCAAATGTATAACCATAATTGTTCAGTTCTTGAACGATGGGATGATCGGGGATGATGTTTGTTTTGATGCATGCAGCAACAGCTGATTGCATGTTTCGTCTGTTTTGATCAAATAGATAGATTGTGCCTTTCATATGAAGGTAACATACTTCATCAATGACAACATCGTGGTTCACTAAAACCCTGACGGGTGTTCCATCGACATCAACATGAACTAATTTCTTAGATCCTAAGTGTTCACTGTATACATATCGTCCTTTGATACCGTCACCTTCATCAGTTATGATCACATCTTGTGGTCGAATCGCTAGATAGTGAGGAACTCGTGTTGATTGTTTGATCACGTGAAGTGTAGAGTTAGGGATATCGATCGCATAGGATCCGATATATAAGGTTTCATTTTGGTATGAAACGTTAAAAAGATTGATCTCGGGGGAGCCGATAAATTGAATGACATCGAGGCTGATGGGATCGTGGTACATTTGCATCGGTGTTCCAACTTGAATGATTTCTCCATCTTTCATCAGGACCAAGCGATCGGCAAGCGCCATCGCTTCAGTTTGATCATGGGTCACATAAATTGAAGTAATCTTCATGTCTTTTTGGAGTCGAGAAAGTTCAGCACGCATACCCGCACGCAACAGTGCATCTAAATTGGAGAGCGGTTCATCAAACAAAATCAATCGTGCCTGATCGACCAGCGCACGTGCCAATGCAACACGCTGACGTTGTCCACCTGAGAGTTGATCAGGATAACTTCCCAGTTTATTGACAAGATGGAGGATGCGAGCAACCTCTTCAACACGTTCTTTTTGTTCAACTTTTGTTAATGTTTGATTCAGAAGTCCAAAGGAGATATTTTGTTCCACTGTCAAATGAGGTAACAACGCATAGTTTTGAAAAACAAAACTGAGTTGTCGTGTTGATGGATCTTGATCGTTTTGGTAAGTCCCATTGATCCATAACTCACCTTCATTAATCTCTTCAAGACCCGCTATCATGCGAAGCATCGTCGTTTTTCCTGAACCAGATGGACCTAAAAACACCAAAAACTCGCCATCAAAGATCTCAAGGGAAGCATCTTTAATGACCAAGACTTTTTTCTGATAGGCTTTATGAATTTGTCTGAGTGAGATATTGCTCATCCAAACCTCCTACTTGATTCCAGTGGTTGCCACATTGGATGTGATCCGTTTTTGGAACACAAAGAAAATGATCATCGGTGGAATCATCGTGAATAACAAGAGTGTTAAGAACTGATCAAGAGTCATGTTGTAGGTAAACAATTCGCTATGAACTCTAAATAACTTGATCATCACAGTCCAATAATTTTGATTATTGATCATGATGTAAGGTAATAAGAAATCATTCCATGCACCTGTCACACTGAAAATAGCAACGACCATCATGACAGGTGTTGACAAAGGTGTAATGATTTTAAAGAACACTTGAAGACGAGTTGCACCTTCAAGCTCAGCCACTTCGAACAAGTCTTTGGGAAGACTATCAAAGTGCGACTTAAACAACAAAAAATTAAACGGTGATGCTCCTGCAATCAACCAAAAAGGTAGAAGAGTGATGATTGTAGATTGAACCTGCCGGAGTGACATGCCTGTTAAAATCGCGATCCATTCATAGATCTTCATGATGTTGGCATAAAGAGGAACGAGTGCAACCGCAGGTGGAATGAGCATTGATCCTAAAATCATATAAAAGATGATGCGATGACCTTTAGGTTTTAACACGGACACCACATATGCAAGTAACCCATTAAACAAAATTGAACAGATCGCAGCTCCCAATGAAATCAATAAAGAATTGGAAACATTGCGCATGATTTCTGTTTTTTGCATGACGATAAGAAATTTACCAACATGAAATGATTGCGGTAAAAAAGTGTAGTTTTCTGGACGTTGTAAAAGTTCATTGCTTTCTTTAAATGATGTCACAAACAACCAAACAAATGGCATTAAAACGAGTAACATCATCACGAATAGTAAGATATACATCACGTAATATCCGATACGTCGCGATGCTTTCTTGTAATCTGAATAAGTTAATATGCCTTCTTTTTTGGATCGAAACAAATTCAATTCTAAGCGTTTTGTTCTCTCAAATAACCGATGAAATTGAAGAGAAATCCATGCCATAACGGATGTAATCTTCGTGCGCTTGAGGAATCGCTTCAAGCTAACAATCAGCCATTGACTCGCTTTTTTGATGGATATCATCACACGATGATCCAATCTCTTCTCATGTCTTTCGATGCGTTTTAAAAGTTCTTCTGCTGACATATAGATCTTTGTCTTCGATGCATGTTTCGATGTTTTCTTATCAAAATAAAGATAAACATAGGTAAACCCAAGGAGAATGAGCATCGTGATCACACCAAGTGCTGCGGCTTGACCGGTGTCCTGCGTTGTATAAATTAACTTATATATCAAAAGACCAAGCGTATTCGCCGAATCATTCGTCTGTCCCATAAAAATCATCGGTTCATAAAAGATCTGAAAGACAGAAATAATCTGTATGATGAGCAAGAGCTTAACATTAGATAAAAGCGCTGGTAAAGTGATGTATCTTAGTCTTTTCCACACCGACAAACCTTTGATACGAGCTGCTTCATACAGACTATTATCAATCGATTGAATCGTAGCAAGATAGATCAGCATCGTCGCACCCGCAGACTTCCAGGTGAGTGTTAATATAATTAAAGGGATGGACAAGGTATCTTGACTCATCCATCGTGAAATGGGTAGCCCCATTTTGGCTAAAAGGATGTTGAAGAACCCATAATCGTTGGCATCCATCATGATTTTCCATGTCAATATCACGGCGATTGCTGGTACGATATTGGGCAAGTAGAAACCCACTTTGAATAGACTCTTTGTCTTGATAATTTCACTGATGACAAGTGCCAAGATAATCGGAATAAGAAATCCGATTAATAGTGAATAGATCACATATAAAAGCGTGTTTTGAAATGCTTGGCCAAACCTTGGATCAGCAAATACACGAATGTAATTATCGAATCCATGAAATCCAAGGATTTCAAAATTACGTGTTTTTGCGAATGAATAAATCACATTTTGAACAAGAGGTCCCCAGATAAAAAAGGTAAACAAAACAAGCGATGGGATTGCCACCACCCATGCTAAGAGGTCTTTTTTCAATTTAGGTCTAGCTTGTTTGATCATGATCATATCAATCGAGTTTCTCTCTTAAATAGGATTCAAAAAGTTCTTGTTTCGCATTCAAAGATGATTGAACATCAAATCCTGGATTTTTTAAATTGACCACCACTTGATCCAAAAGTTCGTACATATACTGTGTATAATAGGGTTCTTCACGGCGTCTTGTAACAGGTAGTTGATCGTAAAAGTCTTTAAAATTATGAAATGATGTCACGTTGACATACTGTGCATTAAGTGATGCGATCAGTGTCACATATTCCGAATTGACCCAAGGACGAACTTCGGGTAAAATCAGCATGTTTTTTCGTGTTGCAGTCTGTAAACCTTCCCGCATAGCGGTCTGAGATACCTCAGATGTCTCAGGTGATCGTCCCATATACTCTAAAAATCGTATCGCACCTTCGACCGCTTCATCGGAATCATAGGCACTAAACATATAAGGGGTACCACCAAAGAGGGTATATTGTCCGCCTGGACCTGCAGGAATTGGAACAAAAGCAATCGAATTTCGATTCATACCACCCTGTGTGATCACATTTGAGATGACATCATTACCTGCGATAGCCATTCCGATTTGACCATTACCCAAACGTGTTGCCCATTCCGAATAATTCATGTTACCGATTGGAACAAGTTCATGATCATAAAAAGATTTCAAAAAATTCATCGCGGTGACAGCTTGAGTGCTGTTTAGATTGGCATGGATTTTTCCATCTTGTCCTTCAACTTGTAGTGATGCACCGAATGCCCAAGCATAATTGGAATACTGCCAACCCCCATTTTTATCGACATTTAAGATGATGAGTCCATCAACTCCAGCAACATCTTTAATCGTTTGAGCGTATGAAAACAGCTCTTCCATGGTCTGTGGATATCGCTTTTCAGAGGGATTATTGACATTGACGATATCATAGATTCCATCAGAATTGTCATCTTCAACTAAACCTGCATCAAAGAAAACATCCAAATTGATGATGAGACCTAGTCCATATCCATCTCTTGGAATACCATAAAGACGGTTATCAAAGGTTAAATACTCTCTTAGAGCGGGGTCCATTTTGTCATACCATCCAAGATCGTTCACAATATCGGTGATATCTTTAGCATGTCCACCTGAAACAATCATTTGCGGTTCTGTAAACCAAGTTTGAAAAACGGTAGGTAATGTTTTCGAATTCGCGCGTGCATAAAAAGCCTCAACGGAATACGTAAACGGTTCACCGATGATTTCATATTCAGGATAATCTTCTTCGAAGCGAGCTTTCCATGTATTAAACATTTGAACATCATCTGTGTTTGCTGATTCTGGCCACATCCCGATGACAACTTCGATTTTTCCACTGGGTTTGCATGCAACAAACATCATCATGCTGATGAGCATTATGAATAAAATTCCAACTTTTCTTTTCATAGTCTTCTCCTCATGTTTTTATTGTACACCGCATCATGCAATAAAAACATGCGATTTCTCCCCCTCCTAAAGGAAGAGGAGAAATCACCTTATGTTTTATTTATATAACCGGTTGATCCACAAACAAGCGCATTTGATGACCATAAGCATTGACCGATACACTCAGATTGTCGATAAGTACACCGCCATTGTTGATATGGAAACCTAATACTTGTAAACCGTTGGGATTCGCAACATAATCTGCAAGGTTGATGGTTACTCTCATGTAATCGTTACCCATCGAGGTGACAACACCATCTGTGATGAGTGTACTCCAGTTCACGATGTTTCCATCACCGAGTTCAAGTCTAAATGAGTCTGCATTATTACCTGTCGCAAGTTTCACATCAAAACTTAAGAAGTTAGCACCTGCAACCTTGGGTGATCCAAAACGAACGGTTGCATAACCTGTGGTGACCAAATTGATCTGTCCACTATTCACGAGTGCCCATTCGCCCCACCAATATTTATTGCCATCATTGGTTGGCGTTGCTGCAAAGTCTTCTTCGAGCAATGGATATTGCCCTTTATTGGCATCATTCCATTGGAAGGATAGATTATCAATATAGAAAATCGCACCATCGTTGGCTTCAATACCGAATTCGTCAGAATAGGGGAATCCTGATAATAAAGCATCGATAATGACATGTCCAGTCGATCCTACAGCGGGTAGGGTGATGGGATTACCATCTAAACCGATCAATTCAGTGTTCCACTTATGTGTACCACCCACATTGATTCCAAGACTGCCAACAACTTCAACTTTAAGATCAAATGCAATATATCTTGGTTTTGCCATTACACCGGTATGGTATTGTACATAACCCGAAGTCGCATCAAGTTTGAGCATGATGTTTCCTGCAACATCAACAAAAGATGATGCAGAACCATAGTTATTTGCCCAATACTGTGATGTACCTAACTTACCATTTGCATCGCCTGGCGTAATGCCATCCCATGTACCCCAAACGAGTTCATGATCAAAATAAGGATAATCGTTATACCATGCGAGATTGTCAAGGAGATAGATTTCACCGTTGCTTGCATGGAAACCGATCGTATCTGTGAATGCTAAACCGGATGCTACCCAGTCAATCACGTAATGATGCCATTGTCCATCTGCAATGACATGCATTGGTGCGCCATTTTCTAAAATCAATTGTCCATCTTTTGCCCATAAAGGAGCTCCCGTAGGACCTACTCTGAAGGATACAAGAGAGCCTGATGTCTCAATCTTTAAATCAAAACCTAAATAACGACCAGTACCCTTAATGCCTGTATGATATTGTGCATATCCTGTGCCATCTAGACGCAATGCCTTGTTGGTTTCACTGTCTTGTACGATGGTCGTTGGTGAATCGTAAACATTCGCCCACCATTGGTTATCGCTTGTTTGACCTTGAGCACTGCCTAATGTTAAACCTTCAAAATTAGCCCACATGAAATAAGATTCTGGATTTCTGCTGGTGATTGGATTCGCAAAGAAAATCGCATCAAAACTGATTGATGAACCCGTATAATAAATTTCGAAACCAGCAAAATCGGTTGTATAACCTGGTGTTAATGTTAAATCGATGATCATGTATGTCCAATCACCATCGACATAAGGATACGCAGATAAATCTTCAGGAATTGATGGTAATCCAAGGCCTGCTTGCCATTGGTTTGCATAAACAACTGAACTAGCTTGATCATTATACGTGAGTTGTGTCATCCGTAAGTTGTTTAGGTTTGCACCATTGTTGAGTTTATATTTGAGGACTAAATAACGATATTGATGTTGATTTGCCTTTTGTGTTGAATGAACCTTATAGCTGACAAAATCACCACCGGTTGAATCTAAGGTCATAGCTCCTCCACCAATAGTAGATGCTTGTAACCCTGAATAAGAAATCAAGTAACTAAATCCGTTATCGATTGCAACAGGATTATCTGCTGTCCAGTTGGGGAGTGCACCAATCGTTTGACGATTGAAGTTATCATAAATCAAGGGATGAGCCAAATCTAATAGCGGATACTCAACCGCTTCATAATCACCGAGATAAGTTAAGAAGGATTGTGAGATTGCGACTGAAACATCTCCGTTATTGATTAATTTGTAACCGGAGACGATTTCGGTTCCTTCATAGAATTCTGCAAAGGGGATCGTGACATTGAGCCAACCACTACCGATACTTTCTGGTAGATCGATAATATCTGCAAACCCAACAGGTGTGCCCACAGTACCGTTTGAGAATACAGGAGCAATCGCTAAATCCGTAAGATCCAATACACCAGGACTATCTTGACGCATGCGAAGCACGAGGTGTGTATTGGCGATATTCGCATCACCATCGATGTATTCACCGTAGAATCCTCCAGCTTGAATGCTGACATAAGAGCCAATAGTTGAACCTACTGTACCGCTCCAATAATCACGGTTTTGTGAATAATCACTACCTTCATAGGGATAAATGGGGTTAGGAACTTTCGAATAATAAGCATCTTTAATTTCTAAGATACCACTACCCGTTGTTGATGTGTTCATCAAGTGGAATCCAACCATCACTCCGGTAGCTGACACGTTAGAGTATCCGGATTTACCCACATATTCTTTGCCATCCAACGTATCGGTAATGCTGATGACGTAGTTATGCCACGTTTCATCGAGTTCACGCACATTGTTTTCAAGATCGGGATCTAATGTTTCAATAAAGGGTACCACGAGGACTTCATGATTATCATCCAATCTAAAACCGATGGCTAAATCTTCAACGGATGCTCCTGCGAAACCACGAATACGAAGCACGAGATATTGGAAAGCTGGTGCTGAACCGTTTTGACTACCTGCTTGTTTCCATAATGCACCATCTGGTGTGTTACCGATACCCCGTGAATATCCTACACGAATAAAGGGTTGATCGATTGCGATGGATGCTTGACTGATGATTTCAGATGTTAATTGACCAGATGTGAAATCATTGATCATCTGATCAAAATCCGCATTAAAAATACGACCAGCATACGTTGGTGAATTAGGAATACCGATAAAGGTATAACGCGCCTTCAATGTGATATCTGAGGTGATCGGTGTTGTGAAATTGAAGGTTGATCCATTCAACGTCCATTCTTCAAAAACGAAAGCTTGTTTAGCAGGTGCAGTTGGTAAAGTTGCCACTTCACCATCTTCAACGGTTTGTGCTGCAATCGTTGAACCACCGACTGAATCAAAGGTTACTGTGAATTCTTCAATGACGATGACTTCATTGTATTTTGCAATCAGCGTGATATCTTGTGTCACGGGTGTCGCAAAATTATACTTGGTTTGACCAAGATACCAATCATCAAACGTGTAACCTGACTTTGTAGGATTAGTAGGTCTTGAGACCGTCTGTCCTTCTTCGACTTCGACGACAACAGGAGTTGTACCGTTGTCCGCATTAAATGTAACATTGAATGTCACAGTAGGTTCGGGTGTCTCTTCAGCAGGTTTGCAACTGACAAGTAAAATCGCTGCAACGATGAAGATCATCCATTTCAAAGCACGAATACTCATTTTTTTCATATTTTCTCCCAATCACATGCATGATAGTCTGCATGTATTTTTTTTCATGTAGGCGACTATCCACCAAAATGACCTTTAGTTATTCAAAAACAGAGATTTCAGAGAATTGAGCACCATAACCTCCGGGTGCGGTGTTCTCTGAAACGATCAAGATGATTGATCGCATGGATATACTTTGCGGTAACACAATTGAAACCATATTTCCAGATGCATAATCGAAGATATATGGCCGAGGTCCTTCAAAGAGATTGACCCAACGTGTCGATTGCAGTGTTGTTTCTGCAGAAAGAGAATATTTGATTTCAATGGTTTGTGTGCGCGCTGGCCAACTCGACAGTGGTGGTAAATGAAGGTTGATGATTCTAACCTGATAGGATGCTCCCATATCCACGATAATCCAACCTGGCCATACATTTTTCTTCGATTCAAAATAGGTTGTCACATCGCCATCGGTTAACTTTTCAGGGTTATACACATCTTCATAAGCATTCGCATAAGGTGTTTTACCAAAGGTTAACGATGCTGGGAAAAATTCGATATAGCGAAGGAACGGTTGATTGCTATAGATGACACCATCATTAAAATAGAAGCGTAGCTGAACTGCAATGTAATCACCCGGTGCTAAGCGTATATCAACATAGTTATTCTTTGATGGTGAAAATTCATAGTTTTCCCCATTTAACTTCTTGGAAAATACCGGAAGTCCTGTCGTTGAACTAACGTTGGTTGCTGCATACACCGATATATTTTGCATCATGAAATACATGGAATCAGGATCGCCATATAACCGGATGGAACCGACTTTATAGGCTTGTCCAAACATGATTGAAAGTGCAATATAAGATGCTTTGGTAGCCCCCGCTTGCCAAGGTGCAGCCTTCCACATGGATGCATCATCAACTAATACATGTGACACTTCAAAACCGGATAAATCATGATTGATAAGTTGTGCTCCACCCCAGTCTTGTGTGGATACACCATAGGTTGCACGCGCTGTGAAACTTCCTGTGATTTTAGATCCTGCATAGGGAGGTTCAACGCGAGAAACTGCGAATTCAGGCACTTCAATCGCTTGTTGCATGCGTGCCGGTACCACTGTTTTTTCGATCACATTATAATCCCCTAATTCGAGTTCATAATAATGATATACAGGCGCACCCGTAGGAGTATTTGAAGATTGAATGGTAATGTTTGATACGAAATTATTCGCACTGATTTGTGAAGCAGAGGTGATGGGTGTTCCCCTAAACTCCACATCTTTAAAATAAATATTTGAGATATTTTTTTGAGTGTCAAATCCATTCATTCTAATAATTAAATCAGATGTTTCACTACCCATTTTTTTATCATTTAAAACTTTGACATTTTCAAAATAAACATTTTTTATGGTTCCACGTTCAAACTGAGACTTCGACCAATCCGCATTATATGCAATCGTTAAATCAATAAAGAAGTTATCATACGATTCCGTCCATATATCTCCTACTTGATACGCATTTTCAACAGTGATGTTTCGAAAGTAGATACCATCGATATTGGCATGGTCTGCATTATGAATACTCATCACCGCTTTATGATAATTGTGTAAAACAGTGATATCTTCAAAGGTCACATTTTCGATGGATGCACCATATGTCTCATAACCAACTTCCATCGATTGTGCTAAGTCTGTCCAAAGAATATTGTTGGAAAATAAAACATTGGCTGTTGATTTATTGTTTACATTTTTAACGACCAGTGAATCATCCCATGTGCGAACAAATGAATTTCTGACGACCACATCTTCACACGATTGTATTGAAATGCCATCGCCATTGGGACGTGCCGTGATAATTTTAATATTATCGATCACAATTTGTTTAGATTCCTGTGCATGGATGGTCCATCCAGCAGGATCTAAGAATGAAATGCCTTCAATGGTGATGTTCTCACTCTTTTGTAATTCGATGGGAATAGCTCGTTGTGAAGCTTCTTCTCTTGAGTAAATTGAACCCGAGATGATGCCGCGTCCACGTATGGTGATGTCAGAAAGTTGGTACATGTTAAACTGACCATAGACCAGTGCACCACCGGCAAGATAAACCGTCATTCCTGAGGATAACGGGATGGAATCCGTCTTCCAGACACCTGGTCCAATATAGAGAATAGAATCATCAAGAGCAGCTTCTTCTTCAGTGATTGGATCTTCTTCAACGGGATTGGCAAACAAGTGAATCGCTTCTTGGATGACTGAACCATTGGGTGTCGTTTGCGGAATTGGATCGTTGAGTTGAATGGTGTAATTTGCAGGATATTCAAGATCAAATTCTATTGTATTATTTTGAACTGTCACATCGATACCATAAATCAAAGGATGAACTGATGCTTTGGTGACTTGATAGTCATCCAAGATTCGGATTTTAACGTGCACTTTACCTAAAAAATCAAAACTTGCAACCGAAGTGTATGATGTTGAATTAATCCATGTAAAACTTCTTGCGTGATTGACTAATGTTTCATAAACAAAGAGCGGGGATTCTTCAACCAAAATTTCATATCGTTTCGATGATTTCAAAATATCAGGCATATCGTATATCTTTAAAACAGTCGATGTTTGTACACCGAAAAGAATGTTGACTGAAAATGATGCGGAAACATCTAAATAAGTGATGGTCACTGTTTTTGATCCTATCACTGATGAATCAAAACCAGAGATGGTATAGTCGGTAACGATTTGTTCTGAATTCCCTTTCTTGTAGGTCACGATTAAACCTGTTGGATCAAAATTTTGATTAAGAAAATATGATGTTTTGTAGTCTCCTGAAATCTGAAGTTCAGCGACGTCTGTCCGTTTACAACCGAGTAAAACAAGTCCTCCCAAAACGAAGATGAGGAAGATTGCGATTTTTTTGATGGGCATGGCATTTCACCTTTCACTGTTCATTTCGCCCTTATTATACATGAACGATTTCAAGATTGAAAGCGTTTTTTTAAAAAAAGTTAACCGATTAACTAAAAAGAGATAAAGAAGATTAAAAAACGAATTTTCTAAACCTTTTTGCGCTCAATTTAGACAAAAAAAGAGATGGAAGGTCCATCCCATGTCACAAACGCGTTAAACGGTTAACTTTGCTGATGAAAGATCAAACGATACTCAAAACACATACCCGTCATCTGTCTTCCGATGATCGCTGGATCTTCTTTCATATAGTGCTTTGCATCCTCAATGTTTTCTGCACGAAAGACCACGATACCAAAACCATCGTGTGTCGGATCATCGGTTCTTCCGACATGAAGAAGTTTTCCTGATTCAAAATCTGTCTTGAGTCTTAGATAATGTTGATGCACAATTTGATGATCATGTTCAGTCCATGATGCATCGTCCCAAAGTCTTGGATTAAGTTTTAAGATGTAACAGTATGTGTTCATGTAATCTCCTAAAGTTTGATCAGTGTGATATGAATCTGATAATGTTCCATATGCTCTTTTAAGCGTTCAATCAGATCATCATCACGAGGGATGAACAAAATCACAGGGTCTCCCTCATCATCTCGCTCGATCAGATTTAAATATAACCTTTTCCGGTCATAGGACATACTTTCAATCGTTTCGAAAGGAACCATCATGACTCTTCGACCTTTCGCGTATCCAATCACTTTCTTATTCAAGAGATAACAGGTGTTTGGATAATCTTTATACCGTTTAGGATAGACAATAAGCAAAATGGGGACGATAAATACGTTTGATAAGATAATGGCTAACTCGATGCTGATGACATAAAGTCCAAGTAAAATCCCTCCACCCACACCCGTTATAAAGACCATGGCGATAAATCCAATGCGCTCGATCCAAAGTGTGATGTTGGTTCCCCAAACGATCTCACTTTGCATATAAGATAATTGTTCTTCTTCGGCTTTTTTGAGTGAATCATCGATGATCGTAAGTTTTGAAAAATGTTCAATGATTTTAATGCCTAAATGATCAATCCAAAATGCAAAAGTGAGGATACGTCCTCTATCTTGATAGGATAGTGATGCTTTCCAACCATCTTCATAGAATTTCGTTTCAAAGGATAAACAGTCCATCCAATCAATTTCATCATCACCCACATGAATACCTGATGAATGAAAGGTTACCTCATGTCCTGATTGAATGACCGTCGTTTCATCCATAATCACCCAGTAGATAGAATATGGGGTCTTCCCATCAGTATAAAGCTTAAAATCCTCATCAAAGATTTCTTGATAAAGTCCCTTCATCCGTCTTCGATATTTAAAAATAATCACCCATGAAGTGATAAGAAGAATCACCGAAAGCGTACCAAAAATCCATGAGACAATCGGTGGAACCTGGAGTGATTCAATCGTAAAGATGAGTGCAAGTATCATGAAAGCGATAAAACCCATGATTGGAATCAAGACACTCCAAAGATAGACTTTTTCAAATTGACGTGCGGGTATATGTTTCATGTTGTCTTCCTTAAACGTTTTTTTTTGATAAATAGATTCGATGAAGGGTGTTTTTCCAAGGATATAGCCATCCATATCATAAAGATACTTTTGAGCCAACTCCATCTTTAACAGACCATAACGATCACGATCTTTTGGATGTGCTCTTAAATAATCTCTAAACGCAAGATGACGTTTATATTCCATGCTATCTTCAGGACATACATAGAGATGATGTTTCATGAGGTGATCTTTATCATCGTATTTAAAGGCTTCGCGATCTTTAATTCCAAGATCACCTTCATGACGATAACCGATGTTTTCTAATCGCTTTTTAACATCATCAAAATCAACTCGCTTGATGATGATATCGATATCGATCACCGGTTTTGCAGGTAACCCAACAACCGACGTGCTTCCCACATGTTCAATCGCCACAAACGATGATAAAAGAGCTTTTTCAAGCTCTCTTTTGATGACATGAAATGCATCCTTCCACGTTGGATCATATGGCATCACAATCACATGTTTTGTTTTCACGATCAAGATCCCCCATCGATTTTATACATTATGTTGATGATTTACGGTTTTTCTTGTGTTGATACATATCGATATCCGCTTGGTGTATCAAATCCTTACTGCTCATATCAGTTCCTACAATCGTTGCAGATCCATAGGATAATCCAAAGTGGTAAGGAGTCGCATCTTCAAATGACTTTGTCTTTTCATCGATAAATTTCTTTTTGTTTTGGTATTGATCATCATCGGTGGTTTGATAGAGACACGCGAATTCATCTCCACCGATGCGATAACACATGCCATGATCATTGAATGCTTCCATGATAATATCAAATGCTTCTTTGATCGCTTGATCACCAACAACATGGCCATAAGCATCATTGATACTCTTCAATTCATCCAAATCAAAAAGAATCAGTCTAAGTTGTTCTCGCTTGATGGGATCTTTGAAGATTTCATCTAAATCACGTTCAAAAGCCAAGCGATTTTGACCTTGAGTCACGTGATCCATATAGGCTAGTTTTTCATAAAGTTCTTTTTCATGTGAGAGCTTCATGCGTTGAATCACATAACGTGTGTAATTGATCAATAAGATAATCATCAAGATGGCAACACCGAGCGATAAGAAAAGTGATGTATTTTGATAATCACCTAAAGCAAAACCGATCAGTTCAACCGATGCGAAAATAAATAATACGATAAATGCTTTGATAAATTGTGCTGCATCCGTATTGTGATCTTCAATCACTTCTCGAATCAACAAGATGATAGCTAAAATCATCGCAAACACGAGCCAAAATTGTGAGATGAAAACCGATTGAAAGAAATCCATGAGTCCTGTAAGATAGAAAACTATAATCATGAAAAAGTGTGCAGCAAAAATATACTTCAACATTTTGAGTGGCTTTTTGTAATGTTTTAAAATATAATCGCTTAAATATGCGAGTAAGGGAATGGGGAATAAAGGGAGTGCAAGATATGCGAGTGTTCCAATTAAAAGTTCACTACCTGTTATAAACTGTAACATCCGCGATTCAGCGAGCATCCATAACCCTAAAAGCACAGCAAACAAACCCGCATGAACAAATCCACGCCCTTGTTTCTTTAAGAATAGTCCATCGGTGATCATGACGATTAACCCAATCACCAAAACGAGGATAGCAATCAACAAACGGATGCTATATTGTCGAACCAGATAAGCATAATGCATCACTTCAGTTCCATATAAAACTTCATTGATTTGACCTGACATTTGAACATATGGGGAAGAAAACGTCATCGTGAGCGTTTGTCCATCCACATGCCGTGGGAGTAGAATGATATGCCACATCGATGCATAAGGTTTGATGAGGGATTCGCCATAAACCTCTTCGTAGATGACGAGTCCATCGAGTTTGATCGTGACATTTTGAAGTGATGTTCGAACCATGATATGTTGGGGTTCGTGAAAGTTTTCATCAAGGACAATACTGATTGTATAAGGCTCATTCTTGGCAACATTCAAATCTGTCGGTAAAGTCATGGGGATTCCTTCATAGACCCACCCCTCATTCAGGGGATTGGGGTTTTCGATGGTGAATTTGTTGTCCAATCGTTGCACGAAGAAAAACGCCAAAAAGACCACACATACCATGATTAAAATGATGTAAGGTCGAAAGATCTTCATGTGCATACCTCCACGATTTATCTCTATTATACATGAATTTCATCCATCTTGTTAAGATGGATTTTGATGTAAGTCATTAAAAGTCTTGTTTACATAACTTTATCATAAAAACGAGAACTCGGTTGAGTTCTCGTATTGATAACACGGATCAGATGCAATCGATCTTTTATGATGCTTGAGGATCTGTAAAGTATCCATAAACCGTGAGATGTTCAGCTGGCATCACGGTATACGTTAAATTCCAACCCGAGAATACTTTGCCTTGAGGAGGTGTCACAGATAGCGGTGTAATGGGATCGCCATAGTACACTTCTTGAACAGCAAAGAAGGCATCATCAATCATGTAAATGATGGTATATAGATGTTTTTGATATTGTCCTGTAACCACTAAATCACCCGCTGGCATGGTACCTCCACCGGTGAGCTGCCATGCAAAGTAGTGACCGACCACAGGATCCATCTCTGGACCTACAAGGATTGTTCCAAAAGGAACATCAAGATCTTCTCTAATCACTTGGTCTTGATACATCCAAGTCACTTTATAGGTATTTATCGTATAGACTGCATGATAGACTTGATGTGCTGTGATGGTCACATTCTCACTATCCCAACCTACAATCGTATACCCAAGTCGTTCTGGAACGGGTATTTGTGTAAGGATTGTATCAGGTGAAACGATGGTTTGTTGATAGAGATCATCTTCAATCATCCATGTCACGGTGTATCCTGGATTGATGATGGTGATGGTGATTTTGGTGACAAGTCCAAAAGCATCTGAGACTTGATAGACCCATACACCACTCGTCATCAGATCGGTTAAAGCAACGCTTTGTTGATTTTTCTTAAGGTCAGAAAGATCAGGTTTTAGAGGACCATCCACATTATCGTTGATATGAACCATGCTCAAGAACGCTTCAACCGTTGTTCCTTCAGGAAGCAAAAGTTCTTGGATTGTTTGTTCAAACTGATACATCGTATCATCAAAACCTAAGGTTACTTTGGGTGCATAAGCGTCCACCAAAGAAACTTTAATCAGCAGTTTTCCTTGATCATTGATAATTTTCGTTTCAATGGCTGTTTCGGTTTCATCATCTTTGTTCAGTTGTGTTGATTCGATGAGATCTTGAAATGACCATGCGATGGGATTGGAAACTCTTAAAAATGCATCGCCAACAACTTTACCATAAAAGACAACGAGTTTGTACTCACCAACCATCAAGTGATCGGGTAATTCAAAGGTCATGTTGCCTTGGAATGACAAATCTTGTCCAGCAAAGGTTTGAGGTGTTTCATGACCGAGTTCAATCAATCGTCCACCCACTTGTAGGGCATAATAGAGACTGTATTGTTGGTTATTCTGTAAGAGGGGTGAGCGTCTCAGTGTTCCTTGTAAACCACTCGTCACGATACCTTCTTCGGTTAGTCTTAATTGCCCAGTCAGGCTGTTTTGTGTATTAATCAACGAGATCGCATTCAAGTCGTTTTTGGATGGAAGTTGATTGAATGGCATCGAAGGTTTTGTCGCAAGCATACTGACCAATAGCGACTCAATATTCAAGTAACAAACCATTGCTGCTTCGCTCTTTTGATAATCTTCAAAACTTGTATAACGGTCTGAAGGAAGTGTTAATCCATCATGAACGATCGAGACATCTTCACCGATGGTTTGATAGTTTTTGTAGACATCATGGAACTCTTTAAACAGAGATGCTGTATTGCCATACTTATAACTTAATCCTACTTGATCCATATAATTGGTCAGCATGGTGACAAGATCATCGATTGACGGTGCTTCGATGCGAATCACGATTTTTCCATAGTAGTTATGATAGTGGTCATATGCACGAAGACCTTCGTTTCCGATTTCAACAAAAACATATTGAAGGGTGATTGGACTTGTTAACGTGCCATGTTGTGCATAAAAGGTTCCCCTAGCTGTTCGAAAGCCTGAATCCACTTCAATATCCCATTTGTTCATCTCATACCAATCCGGCATAAGTGCATAACCTTCATTGATCAAAAATTGTTGGGTATCGGGTGAATCTTGGTTTTTCTTGAGCATGCCACCTTCTTCAACCAATAATGCTTCAACACCTGTCATCGAGGGTAAACTCATTTCAACGACATAATTGTCTTCAGATCCATAGATAGTCATGACATCACAGGATGCATCCGGGGAGTAAATGGTGATGTAAGGTTCATTGCTGAAAGAAATGGATTCTTGTTCACGATTAACCATGGGGTTTATCGTGTACCATCCATAATCTCCAGAAACCATGAGCATGTTGTTATCATAATACTCATAGTAGCCTTCATCGTTCATGTTGATTCCGCGATAGTGGCGCATGTTGGAAGGTTCATAGTTTTCATTTAGCCAAATCGCATAATAGTTAAAATCACGACCGGCAATGGCATTATGATATACCATCACACCTGGATAACCTGGGATTGTTGGGTCAGTGTAGAGTTGATGGTCCCACGTTTCAACCACTTCTTCGCCTTTTTGATTGTAATACACATAAATCTTTCGGTAAGCAGTAATTGACCATTCTGCATAGGTCCATACGGAGTAAAGTTCAACGCGATCAAGTGCTTCGTCATAATGAAGTAGATATTTAAAATTATCCTGGATGACCCATGTATCCATAACCGTTAAATAATCGACCGCCCAGTCCGCTTGTTTCCGTGAACTTTCAGCCACTTGTGTGTTGACTTCATAGAGATTATTTAAGGCATGTGAACTGAAGGTAGTCAGAGTCGATGTGATCACATGGAAACCTTCTACCACGGGAGGTAATTGGTATAGATTGGGATGGTAGTACATAAAGTTCCAATAGGTATGCGGAATAAAAACATTGGGGGTAAACCCATCGGAAGTATCCATCATCGTTCCTTCTTTGATGATTGAACCTAAAGATCGCTTACGAGATGACTGTTGTGTGTTTGTTGTCGATGAGAAAATAGCATCTAGATTAACACCAAATTGTGCTGCTTCAAGTCGCGTTAATGAAATGATGAGTTCATCAGCATTATCAATCGAAGATATCTGTTGTCCGGTATAAACATAGATGGCATGGACTTCCGTATTGAATTGGACATTCGTAAAAGGTTCTATCCATCCATTGAATTGATAATTGACGATCTCAGGTGCATTGGGGGGAATAGCAGATCCACCTTTGGGGACAATGATTGTTGCGAGAAGTTCACCATTAAATCCATAGAAAGAAACAGTCAATGTTTCAGAGGTCATCTGACCTAAATTGAGGGTTTGTGCGTTTGAGAGTATGATGATCAGTTCATTGGATGAATTAAACGATGCTGAACGTATGGTTGCTGTACCTCCAGCTAATAGGTTTTGGATCCATGCATCATAACTTCCTACAAATCCTAGTGTCGTTACAGCATAATTATAGAAGGTTGTCAAGTTAGCCAGTGTCGCTGCGTCTGTGAGTTGAATCGAAAATTGAAGTGTTCGTCCCTCATAAGTCACTTGAATTTGATGATTGCCCATGTAGGTGAGTTTTATAAGATCTGCCGATGCAATCATATTTTCTGTTACTGTCACAACCTCTGTCGTCCCATCAGAAAAAATGACTTTGACTTTAAGGGTTGAGACATCAAAGTTAGCAATATCCACAGGTCCTAAAACCGATGATGAATCCACTTCGATAGATGAGATAGTTTTTTCAGTACCCTGACATCCAATTAAAAAAAAGACGGAAAATAGAGCAATAATCATTGCTCCTAACCAGTGCGTTCTTTTCATGTGATCCTCCTAGGGGATGATTGTTATTATCTTAATGTTATCATTTTAATAAGCTATAAACAAGAATTGCTACGAAATTAGACATTCTTTTTTACCGTTTGTCAATACGTTTATTGCTTAGTCTTGTGAATACCATCACTCAAACTATCGCATGTATGGATGAAAGATTAACAAATATTGAATAGTCGATTACGTTTTGTTGTGTAATGAGTGATGCACTTAGCTTCATGCTTTCGGGTATTAATTCATCTGGGCTTAGCTCATAGTTTGAAAATCGTATACTTAGCTACGTTCCATTTGGAACTGCTTCATCCCATTTAGCATATAGTGTGATATTATCAATCATTTCAAATGGCCAATGAACCTCTTCTGTGCACATTGGTGTATTGCACCACGCAACAAAATGATAGCCTTCACGAGTTGGCTCTGTAGGTTCATAGACCAACGTATAGTAATTGCGTGTGATGGGTTCGACTATTGAACCACCTCTGGTATCAAAGGTGATGGTATATTGACGATTATTAAAGGAAAATTGCGCAACATATGTTTGATTGGCGGTTGCAGCAACCACTGCAGGGCTCCAACCTGTGAATGAATAAACATATGCAGGAATTGGGTCTTTTCTTGGTGCTGCACCATTATAAACAGGTATTGAACCTTCAGGAACATTAGTGTCTATTTCAACGTCAACACCATTAACTTCCCATGTGATGGTATATGTGATGACTGATGACCATTTAGCATAAAAGGTAATATTTGATGAGAGGGTGTAAGGCCATGTAACTGATGATGTGAGTGCATCATCAGTAAACCAACCATCGAAATTAAAACCATCTTTTGTTGGATCTGCCGGTTTACTGACACTCACGTCTTTAACATCTGTCACATCTATAACAGATGATCCTCCATTTGAATTAAAGGTAATCGTGTGCTTTTCTGAACCACCACAACCAAACAACAAAAAGCTTGCTAATAAAAGCAAAACACATATGATCGCATACTTTAACATGTAGTACCCCTCCAACGATGACAATATGATTTGCTTCTAGTATATCCTTGATATCATTATTAAACAAGTAGGTATGATTCAGTTACACAATATAACTTATCTACCAGGGATTTTAAACAAAATTATTATAGGTTACCCACTTAATGTTTCAATCATCTTCACAACTCCCATGCTATTCATGACCTAAAGCATATATCTTGCATCCAAAATGCACTTTATCACTATATTTTGCAACAAAAAAACTCCTTATGATGTCAAACAGGCATCAGTATGCTGGTGGATTGAAGAATTGCAATGTAATGCTGATAACTGAAGTGTTGTGGACAATCGGGGAAAAATGGGTACTTTCTGGTATATGTATAGAAAAGTGCGGGAAATTAGGAATGCCAAACGTGCAATGAAATGCTATGAGGTGTAGGGAATGCAACACAATACAAGAAAAATACCCACTTGAGGGCTAATGGGTAATGTTGGGGATGTTCTGGGTGTTGTAAAGAAAAGTGTGGAACTTGCTCATTCGATTTAGGTCAAATCTACCATTCTAATTGCAGTCGCTACTACATCAAAAACATTTTGATTCAATTTTCGCAATTGATTAACTGCTCTATATGTTTTTTCAGTAAATAATGGTTGTTCAACAATAACAACATCATAGTTATGATTGATCATTTTAGCTACAAATAATAAAACAGGTGCTGCGAATTTATACGCTACTTCACCGTTGAAGCTAAAACCAAATATATGATTTTGAATCTTGCGAATACCTTTAATTAAGTTAGGATAGTCAAGAGGATATAAGCTCCCTTTCGATAAAATGGAAAGTGTCGCTTTAAAAGTATCTGTTAGACAATCTTCAGGAGTAACTTCTATACCGCGATATTTGATTTCATTAGACACAACGTTATCATAAGTTTTCCGGACTGATTCTGGATTGCTTACTTCTTCAATCAATTGTGATACATCTAAAAATTGTTTGATAACTTCAAGTGTTTTTTCTACTTTATTTCCTTTGTCATTCACATATTCAAATTCGATACCCGTGGTATGAGGTGCAAAAGCAGTCAGTTTGTCACCAAGGATGGATTCTATCGAAGGCAATTGCACACGATAATTATCTCCGCTTGTTAGTAAAAAATTGTTTTGAATTTCCTTAGTAATGAGCGTTTCATATCCGTTGTTTTCAAACAAAATATCAAGTAGAATAGGAATCTCTGTTTCTGATGTTGGTGACTTATAATAATACTTGTAATGCTTCTTTATAATCTCGTTTTTACCAACTCTTACATGTTCATCAACACGTAGAAAAGGATATATATTTGCTACTTCTTTTAAGTATTCTTCAACATCACATGAAGGATCAACAATGATATCGATATCTGTTGATAAACGAAATGGCTTTTCAAGCAGTAGCATTAAAGCTGTTCCACCTTTGAATATAAAAGGCATTTTTACTTTAGCTAGTGATTCTAATAATCCTAAGGCGAAAATAGTCCTTTCGATTAGTTGTTTATCTAGTGTAGGGTGTTTTGCTTTAATGCTATTGATGTGTTCGATGGAAAAACTTTCTTTTAATATCACGACAATCCTCCCGGTTCACAACTTGATATAACCTTTTTTATGATATCGATGTTACCCCTTCTCTTTGCATACGCATAAACTGTTTTCACATTTACTGGGTATGTTTTAAAGATGGATTCGATAACATCATCTTTTTCATCTTCGTTTATAAACTCAGTAATCAAGTCTTTCGTGTATAAATCAACAATTAGTTTTTCAATTTTGATATCCCTGGTTTGATGATTAATCGGTGCCTGACTAATGAGTTGATTTATGATAATAAGTTCTCCTTCGTACATGTACAAATCTTCCTTATTAACATTAAGTAGCACTTTCGTAGAGAATCTATTATAAATCATTCTAAAAACATCACTCATGAAATACTTCTCAACTTCGATGAAAATGACTTTTCTAGTAATTTGATGATTTACCCATTCATTTAACAGTGTTGACTCAAAAACTACGATGCGTATATTAGGAAATGCTTGATTTAAGTAATCAACAATTTTTCTTCTTTCATCACTAGCATTTTTTTGTTGATAAATGTCTGATTGTCCAATCATATATTGAGTTGGATTTAACTTACTAATGACGCCTTTTTTAACTAAGTCATAAATCACCCATCGAATTGAAGTATCCTTATACTGTGGATAAACTTCTCTGATGAGTTTATATAAATGATCTCTATCTAATATTGTGTTATCCTTAAAATTTAATAATCTATCTTCTATGGTCATCTTCATCACCACCTACATACACATTATATCTTTATAGCTTATATTTATCAATGCATTTTCACTATTTTTCCATTTTTTGTGAATTTGCATGAAATTGATATATAAAAAACACTCTCACGCGCGTGTAGGGGGCGAAAGTGTTTGTATACATAAAATAGATTATTTGGCTTAATTGTGCAATTTGATTAAAATCTCGTTTTCAAAATCACGATTTTCAAAAACTAGTGCCACGTATTTTAGGTGTGGGGCTTGCGGTCGTGAAAGTTTAGTAAATAGAATTTGACCGGGGGGGTATCAAACATTAATTAATTGGTTTATGGCTTTCTTCATGAAGTTCACTAGTCTCTATGGGTGTATGACCATTGTTTTCATACATCCTGGTATTGTTATGAAGAATCATAGTTAGTCCAACAAAGAGGTTTAATTGAACTTCATCTTTAAACTGATAACCTCTTTTATTGATATAGCCCATATAATCAGAAGGTTTGCCACCCATGGTGATACGATCATGTATTTCTAAGACATCATAGCGAATATCTTCTGGTCTTCTGATAACAACCAATTTATTCGTTATGATGAACTTCTCCAGGTCTAAGAGAGGTTTCATGGGTTCAACGTATTTATTATCTTCATATTTAAGAATCTCTTCCTTAGAAGGCAAATAACGTGGTTTATTGGACTGTGCTAGAAGCAAGTCCTTAGCGACACTAATAGCTTTACTATCTCTTAAGTAGAAATAACCATTAGCAAGTATCCCTTGTTTAAAGGATAATTCAATCTCATCAATGCTTGATAAAAGATCAAGTAAGGAGATTGCTTCTTCTTTGGATAGAGATTCTTTTTCATAGTGATTAAAAACCGAAATGAAATCTTCTAGTTTAATGACACCATAAAGATTGATAGCTGCAAAAGCATATCTCTTCATAAGGATTAACCTGTTAGGCTTTTGATTGGTTGGTTTATTTGCCATTTGACACTCTCTTCTTTCTAAGTTCTATGAATACATAAATAGCATTAGGTATTAACATACTAAGTATAAAGATAATAATCACTACAACTTCATAGCTCATAGTGGTCCTTTCTATTGCCGTTCACTGTGATATTTGCCATGTGAACGGCATAACGCTTTTTTGTCCTATAAAGGGTATATAAAAGGTAGTCTTTGTCCCTCAAAAGGTATGTTCGTGTTGGCCTTCACATACATTATGGGACTCAAATAAAATCAATAATATCAAATTCAATTTTTAGAACCTATCAATATTTTTTTAAGCAGATAATCTAGATTCTTGAGTTGGTGTAATTCCAATAATATGTGTAACTAACTTAAATATTGATTTACCTTCATCTGTGGACATTCTAAAGAATTCTCGTTTATATGCTTCTGTATGTTTTCTTAGATTGGGGTTAAGAGTATCAATGATGCTATGGATGCTCTTTTCTAGTATTCTAGATTCCTCTAAAGTTTGAGTTTCTATCTTATCTTCTATTCTAAATGGTAGAGGTACTGAAGTGTTATACAACTCTTTTAAACGACGATTAATAGCATTTGTTCTGCCAATCTTGACCCACCCCGGTATAGATTCATTTGATAACAAATAGACTAGTTCTTGATGTTTATCCTCAATTACTACTTCTCGAACATCACTTTGAAGCAGTTGATAATTACCAAGAGAATGAAACTGAAGTAAACCTTTGTCTCTGAGTTTTTGAAGTGTTTGTCTTAGTTTGTCTTTTATATGAAAATTCGATGGATAAACAAGACTAAAATACTGTTCATAACTATAAAGTTCAGTTAATGTAAATGAATCAAATCTGAAATTCTTTTTTATAAGTATGTATACTATAAAATTCCATCCTTTAAGATCACGTTCGTGCATATTGTACCTCCTCTTCATAAAAACAAGTTATAAATTCAATAATTTGCTTTGAATAATACCAAATTCTTTGTCGTTATTTTTAATATTAAAAGAATTAATTACATTTTGTTCAGTTTCTGGTGACCAGTAAATTGTAAGATTTAACCTTGATCTAGTTATTGCTGTGTAAAAAATATTATGTGTTATATTCTCTTCAATTTCTGATGTAATTACTAGTTTTACTGACTCATACTCTAACCCCTGTGCTTTATGAATTGAAACAGCATAAGAGATTTGAAATGGAACAATGGAATCCGATATAGCATCGTCACCATCGGAGTTTGATGATTTACTCACATGAAAACCTATCACTGATTTTCCATCACTTGTTTTAATGAGTTTCAAACCAGCATCAAGATTGAATGAATTCAAGGCTTTTTCTATCTCAACTTCGAAATATATCTTTTCATCTTGAATTTTTACACTAGTAATAACTCCCTTAAGATTATTGTAAATAGTATTTGGAAATCTATCTGTTTCATTAAAAACAATTGGGTCTCCAACTTTATATGTCCATATGCCCCATAGATATGCGTTATTGGGATTCTTAATTTGTAGTAACCTGTTAATATTGTTAACTCCATATAGACCATCGTAATTAAGACACAGAACAATTTCATCGCTTAATCCATAGTCAAAGATACTGCTATCGAGATTCTTACAATATTGGTTCTTGGACAAATGCTCAGTGATTGTTTCGGAATTATTTCTTACTAATTCCCAGAGTTTTAATAAATTTTCATCGTTGGTTCTAAATGGTTTGTACAATTCAAAACATGAATTTGGAATAAACTTCTTAAGCAGACCAAACCAATTACCGAATGATATAGACTCAATTTGGTAAATATCACCAACCACAATTAATAGTTTAAACTTATTCTTAGTCAAAACTTTAAGCATGTCAGCGTTGTTAACTGTACTAGATTCATCGATAATCAGTAGATCTGTTTCTGTTGAATTATATATGTTTTTTGCTACTGTGCTAAAATTGCAATTAAGAGCATTAACCTTTTTTCGTAGATTATCTACAGCAGTATTGGTATTAGCTAGAAACAGTTTTTTATTTTCCTTAAATAAGTTGGCAATATGATTAATAAGTGTTGTTTTTCCAGTTCCAGCAGAACCATAGATGGCTGCTACACTTGAATTTGAAAAAATTGTTTTGATTATTACTTCCTTACTGGGATCATCTATACTTTTATATGCTGGTATCCAAGATTCTACGGAATTCTGATATTGATCTATACCTTGTGTCGTTAAAGAAATAATCTTCTTTAAAATTAACATAGTATTAGTTTCATACTCAGATATATAAAGTTGTTTCTTGTCTATCTCCAAACTGCGTCCTAAATGTTTGTGATAAATCTTACCGTTATAGATTTTGACTAAACTAGGAATATCTTCAAATTGATCTAGTTCATCAAGAGGTGTATATAATCTTGCCTCATGCTCTGTATTGTTTTTAATTTTTCTTGCTAGAAGTTCATGCTCTCTATCTTTAAAGGGGATACACTCAAATAAATCAGATAATCTTGGATTATGATTAATAAGCGAACTACAATATGGCATTTCATCAAAAGGCATACTACCATAATTAATTCTAAGCCTTGATAAATATCCATTTTCATCGAGAGAATATTGAGTCTTAACAATTTTATTATTCAAAGTATAGAGAAAATACCTCAGAATATTACTTCCAGGTCTATTTCTATTGATAATCTTTCTGCACTCAGTTAGAAGATTGAAGAATGCATCACTAATTCTTTTGTTGCTGTGCAAATAATCATATGTTTTTTGGTATTCAATATCAGAAAAAGTTGCAATATCATAAAGATTTAGATTGTTCTCAGTTAAGAATTTCATAGTTTCATAAAATTCCTTTGTTTCAGATTTAAATGAGGTATCTAGCCTAAAATACTTAGCGAAGTTATTAACTTCACATGGTCTGATAGAAACCATCCAGTTAGAAACAATCTTAATAGGAATATTAAAACCTAATATTGAAATAGTTGCCTCTTCAAGTCTAACCTTTATGGCATAATTATCAGTAATCTTAAATCTTGAGAAAACAATCAGACGATCGAATTTACTTCGTTTGTCATTACATGGGGATAATGTTACTTCATAAAACACTTTATTGCTAACGAAAAACGGTTTGACTTTCTCAACATAAAATCTTTCATCAAAATTGGTATAATAATTCTCGCGAGATAGTTTTAGGATATTAATAGCAATCTTTGAGTAGTATTCATCAAATGTCTTGTCTTGATTAATTGGAAACAAATGTAGATGACTTAAAATCTCTATTTTTAGGGTTAATTTCACAAGATCTTTAATTTCCAGTAAATATTCGTAGTATTTTAACATTAACCGCTCTGAATTATTCGAATCTAAAGTGTAATGTGAAACAGACACTTGCAACAAGTTATGAAACTTATATAGTGTTTTGTATTTCGGCTTACTTTTACAATAGACAACTGCCTTTTGGATATTTTGCCACTCGTATTCTGCACTAATGTGATTATCTTGTTCATAAAGCATGAAAAAAATAGCTTCTACTAAATTTCTTAATTGCGAAAGGATATTAGTAGAAAGTTTACCACGATCTAGACCTTCTTTTAAGTTTACTTCAATGGCATCATTTGCATTGACAAGAGCTTGATTACTATTCATTTTTCACCCCACAAATATTGTTGATTTGAATGCTAATTGAGTATTCATATTATTTCCATATTGCTAATAAATCAAATTATCACAAACTAGTTCTGTTTGTTCCATTTTCTATTGTACTGATTTATTATAGTTATTCGGGTCCATTGAATCATCGGGTTAGTGCTATATATAGTTTTGTAGACACGAATAGTGTGACTTGTACTTTATGAAAAGAAATAATGAAGGAGGTGATGATCAATGTCATCAACAGGCAACGATATAGAAGATTTTTAGAAGCAAGTCGTCGAACTTTATCATAGAGGGAAATCTGCAATTTAGACTGTTGGTGTGTATGGCATTTTATCTGGGGCAATTTATAGATGGATCAAGGAATTTACACCTATCGTAACCGATGAAGGTAAATCCATTAATCAGCATGATATTTGTAGTCTAGTGCATAAGAACCTTCACCTATTTGCTTAAGTGCGACATTTCTTGTCGGCCTATCACCTGAAATTTCTAGTTAAACAGCTGCAGTATTTTTCCAGTAATAAACTGCTATCCCCGATATGTGGTTTTTTTCATGCAATTCAAGCCCATCTTGTCTTAACAAGTCGTTAATAATAGCGAAAAATCTCTTCCGTGGTTTTGATTCATCTCTTACAACTGGATGAAAGACTTCAGTAATAAAGATTAAACAAAGTTCATCATTTTCATATAAGCCAAATAGTTCATCTGAAAAAATCCAATCATTCGACCAATGATAATTACTTACGTGGTACTGATAAATGTCACCCTTGGCATCTTTATATCTATTATCATTGGATTCGATTTCATTCAACTTATAGAGTCTCTTTAAAAAACCAATCTCATCCAAACGACCATGATAATCAATCCGAATTCCATTTTTCCAACGTCAAATAATCTTTTGTTTGTCTGAATGTTTCATTGAATCCAACTTCTTCAATTATCCCTTTAGACTAGATGTCAAAGACATCTATGCGAGTAAGTTCAGAAATTTGATTTTTTTCATGATTAATTCTCTCCAAAATCTTTAATAACGTATATATAGAATTATTTTGCCTTTGAAACTCCTACTTTATTGAAAAGTAACCTTTTTACATCATCATCGATTTGCCAATTATCTATAAGAAAAGCTGAATATTCGATTGCAGCAGCAACTAAAAATACTGTTAAGGGCTGTTTGAAATAAATATTATCAATATCATTAACCAACTTCAATTTAAACATAAAATCATCATCATGTTCTAAACAGCTCAAATCAATCCCCTTTATAATTGGAATTAAGTTATTATATATTTGTGAATTAATCTTTTTAACCATACTTGTATTAAATCTGTTGTTTTCACAAAACCTAATAGATTCTTTAAGTTTTAAATTAAAAGCATGCACATCTTTATCAATTTTAATACTAGTGTCACCAAATATCTGATCAGTTGTATCAATTAGTGCCATACATCTCCCGACATTTCTTTTTACAGGAGTGGAAACATCAACGGGTGTTTTATAGACTAAGTCGTGAGTGAGCTCAGCATACGCATGTTGAGTTAGTGTCCTAATCTGAACCTCACATGTTAATGGATCTAAAGAAAACTTCAGTCCATTTTTTCTTTTAACAACGATGTGTGTAGATAAATAGTCAAAATTATACGGATTATCACCAATTTGAGTATCGACATCTCTATCGACTCTTGTGTCCCATTTTGGATTGTTCACTATAATAGCTTTTAGTTTTTGAATTTGTTTAGGAAGTAGTACAACAAACCTGACACCAACTTTGTCTGTTATATCATTAATTGGATTCTTATATTTCTTTTCTCTAAAATACGCTTTCTCGTAAAACGAGTTGAAATCTTTACATCTTATCATAACAGGTATTTTAATTGTATCGTGTGGTTTTTGTGGGTCATATTTGATTCTGATTGAAACTTCTTCTTTTATTTCGTTAGCGAGAAGATTCAAATCGGTCAATAGCAAATTGTACTCTTCAATAGTTACTTTGTTCATTTTTGACTAACCAATTCGCCTAAGATAACTGTCTTCGTCATGCCAGATTCTTTATCCCAAATAACTTTAACATTTTGCTGTATTGCTAATGTACTACCAATTAAAGATAGTCCATTTGAATACTTTAATACTCTTTTCTTGGTTAATCTGGTAGCTGTTTCCAAGTCTTTTCTAAACCCTCTAATATAATCGTTTTTTTCCATAAAACCAGTATATGAATCTCGGTTTTCATTTTCAGAGAAATACGTATTAGCAAATTCTCTAACCTCAACAATGGCAATTCCTGGAGAACCTAAATAAGCGCTTAAAGCATTTTGTAGTGTGTATTTTCTGTCGTCAGAAATACTCATATTAGAAATAAATTGACTAGTCAAATTGAAAAATTGTGTTGTCGAAATCTTACTAGTATCTTTAACATCACATTCTAAGAAATCATGATAGAAATATTTTGCAGCACCTGTTGATGAATAGTAGTCAAGGTTCTTGTCAAATAAAACGACCTCATAGTCTTCATTACATTTCTCAACAATAGCAATTTTATAAAGTTTTTGCTCTGAACCGAGTAATGAGTTTTCAACTATCGATAATGCAAACTTTTCTTCTGATACCTCTTTCACCAATTGCACCGATGTATCAGACTCCGCTTTTAGGAAAATCACACATTCATTTTGGTAAATTCCAAATTTCCCCAAGAAAACTAAAATTGCACTGTTCTTAATTGCACCAGATTTTTGCACATTTGACAGTTTATTAACTAATTCCTTGGATATTCTTATAAATTCTTTAGTGTTTTGTGTAAATAGTTTTTTTACTAAATCAGCCGCATGATTTATCTCTTCGTTTATAAAAACCACTTCAATGCTTTTACTGTTTTTCCCAAGAGCATCTACCATTCGTTCTTGTATTAATTCCATTGCTTCATTGCTCATACCAACAATGTCATCACTGAATTCAGGGCTGAAATTACTTTCACCCTTTTTTTTGAATAATTTATGGATAATCACCTTATTTAGTTTAAAACCATAAAACTCATTCATCTAATAATCCTCCCAAGATTCTTGTATTTTGTCTATATTACTTAACTATTATTCAAGAATTAATTCTACCAAACCAATAAATTCAGTATCCTAAACCAACCCTAATGCTATAAATTAGCTATCAACAATCAGTTCGCAACCACATTACCTCTATCACCATTTCAAAACTAATTTGAGCAGTTGTAATAAGTTTGATTGTTCCAGTAATCTTTATACCTCGAAATACACACATTTTATCGCATGAATTGGATGCTTTTCGCTATATTTTGCGATTAACCAAACATCTCTTTGGTGCATCCATTGTGATATGAAACCACACATCAGCCTAAATAACAAAATAAAACCATCTCAATTTATGATTCGAGTTGGTCACCTATTATATACGTTATGAACAATGCATGCTGAAAATCAATAATCGATGATCATTAATCTCATTATATTGTATACTTTATAAAAAAAACAGGGCGTATACGCCCCATTATTTCAAAAACACATGATAAATATCCTGATTTAGTGACACTATCACTTTAAATACGAATATCTACTTTGAATTTTTCTTATTTCGATATTGACCATCAGATGATCTCGTATTCTTTACAAACTCACTTTTACGATAATCGCTCTTCTTATTATTTTGAATTCTCTTAGGATCAAAACTATTGTTCTTCTTTTGATTGCTAATTCCATTCTTCTTAATCCCAGTATTTGGTTTAATGTCACAGCTCTTTAAACCTTGCTTCTCTACATTCCCTGTTTTAATCTTTTCATTAAAGAACTTATTCTCAACCACTGGAATATCCATCTTAATATGCTTTATAATCGCACTCAATAAATTCTTCTCATCCTGACAACAAAACGAAAATGCCTCTCCTGATAATCCCGCTCTCCCTGTTCTACCCATCCGGTGTACATACGTTTCTGGAGTTTCAGGTAAATCATAATTGATCACATGGGATAACTCATCAATATCAATCCCTCTTGCTGCTATATCAGTTGCAACCAACACCCTTAACTTCTTCGCCTTAAAATCAGTTAAGGCTTGTTGTCTCTTGTTTTGAGATTTATTGCCATGAATGGCATCAGCCTTCACACCATAACTCAGTAATTCTTTAACGAGCTTATTGGCTCCATGTTTGGTTCGTGTAAACACCAAGACAGATTCCAACTTGGGATTTACCAATAAATCAATCAAAAGATTGGTTTTATCTTTTTTACTGACATAATATAAGGATTGTTTGATCTTATCCACCATCGCTTCAGGAGGTGTGACTTCAATACGAACCGGATTCTTTAATAGTTCATTCGCAAGCTTCATAATCTCTTTGGGAAGGGTTGCTGAAAAAAGCATGGTTTGTCTTTCTTCCGGAACAAGTTTCACGATTCTTTTCACATCATGAATGAATCCCATATCGAGCATACGATCCGCTTCATCTAAGACGAGAAATCTCACATCAGATAATGTCAAGAGTCCCTGATTCATGAGATCAATGAGTCTTCCTGGGGTTGCGATGAGGACATCAAGTCCTTTTTTTAAGGCGATCTCTTGATTTCTCTGTGAGACACCACCATAGATCACTTCGGTTTTGATACTCATCTCACGGCTATAGTTTCTAAAACTTTCTTTGATCTGTTCTGCAAGTTCTCGTGTTGGTGCTAAAATAAGTGCTTGTATCAAACGTTTTGATGATAATCTCTGTCCTTGATGATATAAAGCCTGTATGATGGGAATCGCAAACGCTGCTGTCTTTCCAGTGCCTGTCTGTGCACTTGCAAGCACATCTTTTCCTTCAAGTAAGACGGGAATAGCTTGCTCTTGAATGGGTGAAGGTACCTGGTAGCCTTCCTGTTCAATGGCTTTTAAAATAGGGGTAATGATGTTTAGTTCTTGAAATGTCATGTGTTCTCCTTATGATTTTCATCGATTTTATTCCAACAAAAAAAGCGTTGTTGGCAAAAGCTAAACAGCGCTTATTGAAATCAATGTCCATCCACTTGTCACACAAGATCTTGAATATGTTCAAACTGTCACATCATGACAGGCGTTGCTCTAACTTGTATCTTCAATCTATCGTTTTTTAGATGAAGCATCTTATCTTAACATAGAATGAACCATAACACAAGGAGAATTTTCCATACAACCCCTGAAAAGGTTATCACCAATTAATTGTTTACTCGAACAAAGATGCCTTCAATCTCTTGATTGCTGTTGATTCCTATGAAGATGAACTGAAGTTTAACATTTTCCATCGCACTAAAATCAATATCCATCTCACCGATCACGTTTATCTTCTGCTCTGTACCATCGATGATAAATACACCCTTATTATGCTGATAGGGAAGCCCTCCCATGGCTTGAAAAGCATCCCATTTTGTAGAAAATGTATAACCCACATAGCGAACATTCGCTTCATAAACTCGTCCCATATTCGTTAGACTAGGCAAGTTTATAAAATCATGATTGATAATCACTTCTTGTTCGAGATATGTTCTTGTTGAAGGTCTAACTAAGTAAGGGAATGAGATTCCTCCCACATAGCCTTGATAGCGTTCATACGATCCATGAACTTCAATCACATCACCCACTTTTCCATCGTATTTCACTAAAGCATACGATGTCCCATCATAGATGATACTGATCCCATAGATGGATCTAATGATTCGTCCATAAACGATCACTTCAGCATAGGAATCTAACGTGATGGTATCTGCTTGTTTCAAGGTCATCTGCGTTCCTACAGTGATACAAAACTCTTTGTATCGGCCTTTACTGAGTTTTCCATTGTCGATAACAAAGTAAATGCTCGTGCATGTATAACTGTTCACACCGGGTTGAACGACACCTTCTTTGGAGATGATCGATGGAAATTGTGTCGACCATACCACAGGGTGACCAAAAATGCCTTGACTCACTAAGGGTAATCGTTCACTCTTATGAATTGCTTTCGGTAGATCATTTAGGATATGTTTGATCTCTAAATCTAAGAAGAACTCATGATATGCAGTCACATAGAGTCCATCAAGTTCATATAAACCCAAATCCGAGTCATCTAAAATAAATGTCGGTATGTTTCCCATGTCTCGAAAGTAAAAATTGATGTCAATTAACACATGGATATAGTCTTTAATGATATTGTATGTTGCTTCATCATATGTAAGATTTTTAAGTTCATAAACACCATTGGTGAAAATGAGTTCATCATTTAAATAGGTAAACATCCCACGGAAGCGATATTTGAGTTCGCGATCTTTAACCTTATTATCTTCAAGATAATTCCTAATCTCATAGAACGTGGGGAGCACCTCATGAGGTGTATACCTTTGAATCAATTTGACATCATCAGCGATGTAGCGATAATGACCATTATGATACGAAATTTTAAGATCAACAAGGACCTCATCATTGATTTTTAGCTCATCAACATCAGGATACTCGATGAATACGTGGTCTTTTCCATCATAGAGGATAAAGCCATCATACGTGATCAAGATGATGCGTGCTTGTACATAAAAATCACCGGGATAACCATCAAATAATACAGAGATGTCTTCAAGGATATCATCAGGAAGCTCACCGGTATAAAGCTCTCGATCGTCGGTATACACGATATCTGGATAGGTCATCGTCACATTGAACTGGGGACGAAAGCCAAGAATACTGACATTAAAATAATACGTCCCAAGACCATAAGGCTCTTTGATATCTTGAGGATCGACTAATGTCTTTGGTAAATCAAAGCGTTCTATCGTTCCATTGCTATATTCAAAACAGATTTTGACCATCGATAAGTCAAAAAGGTTGCTGGGGATTTTTTCGGTTGGTGGTTGGAAAAAGACGGTATTGAATGTGACACCGGGATCAAGATCAACGATATAGATGACGATGTCCTTTTGATATCCTCTATACGTGAACGTAATCTCATGCAATCCCTTGTATGTCAATAAGGTTTGATCATAGATGGATAGCATGGATGAATCTAAGTTCACCAACTCTGTCGTTTCATCCTCGTAAGTGACACGAAAAGTGACCATGGATACGTTGAAGGTGTTAAGGTCATACAGGTCATCTTGAACAAAGGTGATGTTGATCACCTCTTTTTCTTGAGGTATTTCTGTTTCAATGGGCGGTTCTGATTCATCAGGTATCTCTGTGCAACTGACGAACACAAAAAGTAGAACCATTAATCCTATCATCTTGAAAAATTTCATGTTCCCTCCCACGGTTACTGATTATGTATACTTTAGCATGTTTTATTAAACATGTCAAAATGTGATTGATTCTTTTATTCTTTGAGTTGTTCAATCACATAATTGGGTAATGCGAAGCATCCCTTATGCAAATCAAGATTATAGTATGTTGTCTTCTGACCACACGCATGAATATAACTTGATTGAACATCCCTTAAGGGATGATGTGTCTTGGATGCAAAACCAAAAAGCCAATGACCTGATGGATACGTTGGGATGAATGCTTGATAGACTTCAGCAATCGGAAATATACGCTCGATCTTTTGATGCGCACGGCGCATCTCTAAAGCCTCTTTTGTAAAGTAAGGACTTTCGTGTTGATTGATTAAGATGCCATCAGAACTTAGACGGTGATAACAATGTTCATAGAACGCTTGTGTGAATAGTCCTTCTCCTGGTCCTATCGGATCGGTGGAATCAACGATGATTAAATCATATGTCTTCGTTGTTTTTTTAACATACGCGAGTCCATCTTCAAAGAATAGATGAACTCTTGGATCGTCAAAACCGATAGCTGTCTTTCTAAAATGGGTTTGACAAACGCGAACCACACTCTCATCAATCTCAACAAGATCGATCTTCTCGATGGTGGGGTATTTCGTGAGTTCTCTTGCACTTCCACCATCACCCCCACCAATGATTAACACGTTTTTGATTTGTGGATTGACTGACATCGGGGTATGGATAATCATTTCATGGTAAATGAATTCATCTTTTTCATTGGCCATCATGATGCCATCAAGTGTAAAAAAACGACCAAACTCTAAGGAGTCATACACATCGATGACTTGAAAAGGTGTTGTTTCATGATGAATGTGCGCGTTGATTTCAATTTGAAATTTGACGTGGGGTGTCCACATTTCTGTAAACCAAGGCATCCAAATCCCTCATTTCATTTTTGGGATATTCATCCCATAAAAGATCTCTGCTATTTCTTTATTGATCTCTGCGTAGATTTTAAGTTTTTCTGAATCTTTTAAATCGCTGGATAAAACATTGAAGAGATAATTATCGAGATTATATTGATTAAGCATCATCTTGGTGTGGTAGATGTTGGAATGATCAAGATTCATATCGATGGCTGTGTAGAGTTTAAGGGTATCTTCATCAATATAATCTTGAATAGAATGCATATCGTGATCTCTAAAATGCTTATTGCCATCGATGTCACGGGTGAATCCTCTCACCCGATAATCCATGATGATGACATCCGAATCAAAGGAATGAATCAAATAATTCAATGCCTTATTGGGTGAAATCTTTCCACAGGTTGACACATCAATATCGACACGGAAGGTTGCTATGGACTGATCGGGATGTGTTTCTGGATAGGTATGTACGGTTAAATGTGATTTGTCCAAGTGTGTGACCACACTTTCTTTTTGTAATGTGAGTTTTCCCATGTTACACGATGCATCGATCTGATGCTCATCGACTTTATCTTCTGAGATCATGATCGTAACGCTCGCTCCTACTGGATCATAATCTTGTTTGGCGATATTTAAAACATTCGCATCAATGATTTTTGCGACATCGAGTAAGATCTTCGTCAAACGATCAGAATTGTATTGTTCATCGATGTATTCGATATACGCTTTCCGTTCTGCTTTGGTTCGCGTATAACACACATCGTAGATGTTAAAACTGAGTGTTTTCGTTAAATTATTAAAACCATATAATCGAAGTTTATCCATGTTGTCTTCCTCCTAAAAAGTGGTTGAAACACACTTCATTTTAACATAAAATGAACAAAATAAGACGTTATATATTCATCATTTATCAGGGAGTGCTCTCTTTAAATGATATGAAGAATGATCAGATATGCGCATGACAAAAAATAGCCAATAAAAAGCGGTGATAAACATGATCCGTTGTAATATCCCCATAATCGAAGGATATAGCATCATGAAGAGTGAAAGGAAAGTTGATAAACCAGCGATTCCTATGGCAAGATAACGTTGTTTGTTGTTGCTCATGATCCCATGACCAAACGAAAGAAAGACAAAACTCGTTCCCGTGAGGGTTACGAAAATGGAATGGAGTTGATCCTTCCATACAACACTTGAATACCCATCAACAAAACTTGCATGCTGAAAAATACCTGCCATCATTAAACTTGCTCCAAAAACAAAACCAAATATAAAATGATACATCGTTTTTGTTTTCATGATGCAAGAAATCGCAGATAGCCCAAGAAGGATGAATGTCACATTCATGATCCATGCATAAGGTGAGCCCTGAGCACCGAGATGAGAGGTTGTGTGTATAATCATGGAATACCCCTCAAAACTAAAAAAAGGAAGACATGTTGATACTAGAATAAAGATGATATAGATCACGACTTGATGATAATCGCTAACTTTTCTCATGTTTCAAACACGCGTGATGCATGACATCACTTTCTCCTTTTTTTTAGAGATGCACCATCGATGGGTCCAAAATCCATTCCTGACAAAGCTTCTCCTTCGGATAAGATAATTAATACGATGATACTGACTAAGAAGAAGGCACCAAAACTGACCCATGCCATCTCTTTACTCAAACCTTTAAAGGAATCGGTGGATGCGATGATACCCACCATGAAGAAATAGATGACATTTAGATAATAAAATGATAATCCAGTAAATGTATCGACACTAAGCCATAAAATGAGAGATGTGATGAAAGAAATGAAGATAACGATTGATATTACCCATTTGAGATGACGCTTGAAAAAAGGGATGAACGTGATAACTCCAAACCCGATGAGAAGACTCATTGAAACAAAGATTGCTGTCAAAAAATCTTCACGTGCGAGATCAAATGCTTTAAAGACATAATAAGCGGTGATGGATAATCCTATACCCATCATGTTGAATACGAAAGCTAACCAGTAAAAAAATGTATGCATTTTTCCTAACTGGTAGATCAGTATCCCAACAATCATCAACAAGATGCCAATGACAAGTCCTATCCACTTGTTATGACCGACCAAATACTTAAAACCAAAGACGATGGATAAACTAATGATGATTAATCCAATACATGCAACCCCACCTATAACCAATCGCTTATAAGGCATAAGATCCCCCACATCATGATTTACTTCTATTATACAAAAGAATGATGTGTTTAGGCTCATGATTATATAATGGTTGAGTCATCAAGAAAAAAATCCCTGTCAAGATATGACGCTTGATAAGGGATTTTTGTTGATGCTTAATGGTGCTGTAAGATGATGTTTTGGATAAACTGATCCAATGCATGGATGCCTTCATCATTCATTTTAAAGACACCTGAATCTTCAATGACACGTTCGAAACGACTTCCTATTTCTCTTTTGAGTTCATCCCATGTCCGAATGTTTTTCTTTTTTAAATCGTTTAACCAAGCTTCATGATGTATCATTTTTTGACTGATGGAGCTTTCACCCTTCAAGAAAGACAATCCTTCTTCCAATTCTGTTTTTAATCGTCCTGGTAAAATCGCTAATCCCATGGCTTCGATCAATCCAATGTTTTCCTTTTTGATGTGGTGAACATCTACGTGAGGGTGAAAGATACCGTCAGGATGCTCCACCGATGTTCGATTATTTCTTAAAACAAGATCGACTTCATAGACATCATCTTTTTTTCTTACTATCGGGGTGATGGTTTGATGAGAAACACCATCAGTCATCGCACGTATATCCAGTTCTTCACAATCATACGTTTTCCATGCTTGATAGACTTTCCAAACCATGGACTGAAGTTGACCACGATCTTTTGAGATGCATCGAATCGTCGACAATGGCCAGTAAAGAAGGTGAAGCGAAAGATTGTTGAGATGATAGGATTTCATGATCGACGCATCCTCGATGGGAAAGTGGTATCGTCCAGCTTGAAAGTGATCGTGGTTTAAAATGGATCCTCCAACAATTGGAATATCAGCATTCGATCCGATGAAATAAGAAGGAAATTGATCGACAAAATCGAAAAGATAAACTATTGTCTTTTCGTGAATTTTCATCGGTCGATGTTCATCATGTAAGATGATTGCATGCTCATCGTAATACAAATAAGGCGAATATTGAAGATGCCATGTTTCACCACCTAAAGTGATGGGAATAATCCGTAGATTTTTCCGGGCATTCCAGTAGTTTTGTTCATTTTCCTTGCACAAGACACATTTGGGGCGACCTTCGATGAGTTGATCTTTGGACTTTGCGATATCTCTTGGATCTTTTTCAGGTTTTGCAAGATTGATGGTGATCTCGAGTTGTCCATATTTCCCACGATAAACCCATTGAATATTTTTCTTTAACCGTTCTTCTTTGATATAGTTCACCCGTTTAGAGAGTGTGTATAAGTAATGTGTTGCATACTCAGGATGAATGCTATAGAGATCTTTAAAGCGTTTTTTTACATGTGCGGGTGGATCCATCACACAGTCATAGAGAAACGCTTCAAAGGCATCGCGTTCATCACTCGTATCCATGGGAAAAAGACCCCTTTTGAACCCTTCATCCATCATCTTCTGAAGGATATTTTTTTGATCGATGATGAAATCATTGACTTCATCATCTGAACAAGAATAAACGTGGCATAATGTCCTTTCTTTTTCTTCACGAACATCCTCTTGACATATTTCTTGTTGAATGGCAAGATCAACAAACTTCTGAATCAGTTGTTTCATCATCGTTGATCATCACCGGTGAGTTCACGAACACCATCGACAAAATGAACCACATAAAAGGATGGCATCAATCCTGTTTTTTGTTGATAGATACGGCTGATGTCTTGTTGAATGGATTTTATCTGATCATTTCGAACTAATGCAATCGCACATCCACCAAATCCAGCACCGGTGACACGTGCACCACATGCACCCGATGCTTTGGCAGCACCCACCAATTTATCCAAATAAATCCCTGTGACTTCATAATCTTCTTTGAGTGATTGGTGGGATTGATCAAGCAGTTTCGCAAATCCCATAACATCATGTTCTTCCATCATCGTTTTGGCTAAAATCGTTCTTGCTTGTTCGGTGACGACATGACGAACTCTTTTCCATAAGATGGGATCAGTGAGCTCTTGATGAATCCAATCGAGATCAGAGATGGTATATTCACAAAGATGCACTACCCTTTTCTTTAACGCAAGTTTTTGCAGAGCTTCTTTGCATTCTTTAACACGCTCATTATACTTGGATTCTGTTGTCTTTCTTTTGTAGTTGGTATTCATGATCAGCCATGTATAACCTTCGAACTGTGCACGTGCTGGAACAACCTCAAGTGTATCAGTATTCATCAAAAGTCCATGATCTTTCATACCGGAACTGATCGCTAGTTGATCCATGATTCCACAGTGCATACCCATAAAATGATTTTCCACATGTTGGCCTAATAAAGCCATCTCTTGGCGTGATAAACCTAAATCATAAAGGGTATTGCAGATATATGCAACTAACACTTCTAAAGATGCAGATGATGATAAACCTGACTGCGGTGGAAGATTACCCCATATCAGCAAATCAAAACCACACGCTATCTTAGCTCCGCGTTGCATCAACTCATGAATGATTCCTATAGCGTAATTTGCCCAACCTTGATTGTCATCATAGTGAAGCTGATGAAGATCGGTCGAGATAAGGCCTTGTTCCATAAAATTATAAGAATATAATCTGATCAAAGCATCTTTTCTTTTCCTAACGGCTCCATATGTTCCGAGATGAATGGCTGCTGGAAAAACAAATCCTCCGTTATAATCGATATGTTCACCGATGAGATTAACACGTCCCGGTGAAAAAAAGAGTCGTGGTTGATCCCCTGGAAATTGATTTAAAAATCGTTGTATAAGATCCATCGTCGTATCTTTCCTTTCTTAAAATAAAAAGGGTAAGTCATGAACATCACTTACCCCATGTTGGTCCGAGAACCTTGAGTTTTTGTTGATCGATGACGAGTTTATCCATGAAAACTTGTCGATTTTCAGAGGGTGCATCATGGTGCGTATGCACGTGATACACGCAATAAAGTTGTCCATCAGGTCCCTCAACGATCGAATTATGACCTGGACCAGAGATTTGATTGTGAACCGATCGTAGAATAGGATTTTCTAAAGCTTTGGTAAATGGCCCCAAGGGTGATTGAGCAGTTGCATATCCAATGGAATAACTTGATGATGCATAAAAACCTGCAGAGAACATCAAATAATAGATACCTTGATGTTTGATCATAAACGGTCCTTCATTCCATCGCCAATTTCCGGTGACACATTCCCACGGTTGTTCAGGCTTCATTATAAGTTTCGGTTCTGTGATCATTTTTGTCAGCGTTTCGTCAAGTTCAGCGACATAGATATGGCTCTCATGTCTATCTTCAAACACATGTTCAGAGCAATCTTTATCAAAATAGAAATATGCATGTCCATCTTCTTTAAACACATGTCCATCGATCGTCGCATATCCAAAATCGAACATCGGTTTTTGATCATAAACATCGATAAAAGGTCCCAATGGACTTTTCGAAGTTGCAACCCCAATTCTTAGTGAGTGATTGACTTTGGAACGTGCTGAGTAATGCATGACAAAGTGTCCTTGATGGTAGACAACTTCAGGTGCCCAGTAATCCTTATATCCAAAGCTCTGTTCATTCATCGTATAGACTTGGATGGGGGTTGACCAATGGGTTAAATCAGTCGATGTCCAGCAATAAAAACCATCAATAAAAGATGTTGCGTAAAGATAATATGTAGATCCGTGTTTTAAAACATATGGATCACCAATGTTGGTAATCCCAATTGGATTTTTCATCATTTAACTCCGTTGATTGCCAGATATTCTTCGTATGTCAGTTTTAGTTCTCTTTTGGGATTCATGACCCCATTAACTTCTTGTTCGACATCTGTGGTCTGTGTCAAACAATAGCCTGAAAATAAGGGGTGTTGCATAATCGCGTGAGTCAAATCGAATAGTCTTTGTCGAAAAGCTTCTTTTGTTTGAACTTTATCACCGTAACCCCATCCCTCATCGGATTGGAAAGCAACTCCACCGTATTCTGAAAAGATGATGGGTTGTCCCATATCGTGATAACCTTCTGCAAAGATACTTCTAACCTTCGTTTGATTTGCGACTTGATGATTCATTAAGCCGATGACGTCTTGATACATCTTGTTAAGTGCATCCCCACTGGATACATAATTGTGGATAGTGATGAGATCAGAGATGGTGTGCTCCCATCCATCATTTGAGATCACAAAGCGTGTGGGGTCCATGCTTTTGGTAAGGTGATAAAGTGCAACACTAAAACGTTGTTGATCCTGATCATGCATGATGTGATGAAGACCCCAGGACTCATTGAATAAGACATAGGTCATGATGGAGGAATAATGACGATGTTGTTGTAGAATAGATAACCATTCATCGGTTACTCTTTTCATCATTTTCTGAGAAAATTCATACGCTGAAGGCATCTCCAACCATACATATAATCCTAAGACATCCGCATAATAATAAAAGCGTTCATCTTCGATTTTTTGATGTTTGCGAATACCGTTATATCCCATGCGTTTGGTCAATATCAAATCGCTTAAGAGTGCATCTTGACTCGGTGCGGTTAATCCCGATTCAGGCCAATAGCCTTGATCGAGTAACATCTTTAAATAAACGGGTTCATCATTGAGGTAAAGCGCTCGACCAACAGATTTCCATTGTCTCATCCCCACATAACTTTTGGCTTCATCAACGATAACATCATGGTGTTTTAATCTCAAGATAAGATCGTAGAGATGAGGATGATCGGCATGCCAAGTCATCAGTTTAAACTGGTCTTGATCTGTTTTCATCTCAAGCGTGAGATGACCTTGTTCATGCATGATGAGTTGACTCACTTTTTGAATCAACTGACCTTCAAATAGGATCTCAATCTCCATCATGGTATGTTCATGATGAAGTTGAACATCATAGTCAACGTTAAGTAACATCTTTTCAACATCAGGTGTCAAGATGACATGTTTGAGATACGTTTTTGGGACTGCTTCAAGCCATACAGATTGATAAATCCCATTCGTTTCAACATACCAGCAACCAAAACTTTCTTTTTTCCACCGCTGCTTACCACGAGGTTGCATCGTATCCCATGAATCATGCACACGTATGGTCAAATCATTTTGACCTTCGCGAAGTGCATGGCTAATACCCATGGTGATACGATGGTACCCCCCGATATTTTTTCCTATAAAGATACCGTTGACCCAAACCATGGTTTCATCATCGCTTTTCTCAAGGTGCAACAATGTCGTTTCTTGAGTGCAATATTCAAATGTCAGATGATACCAGATGATCTCATGATGGCGTGTATCATGAATGGTGCTCATTCTTGTTTGATACGAAAAAGGAACGATGATGGATCGATCTTTTTCCCAACGTGAAAACCATTGTTGTTTTATGCCTTGATCCTCATCATCAAAAGCAAAATCCCAAACACCATCCAACAACATAAATGATGGACGTGTCAATTGAGGTCTAGGATGTTGATCGATATGACTGTTTGGAAATTTCATGTTTATTTAATCCCGGTACGGGCAACTCCTTCAATAATTTTATCTTGTAAAATGGCATAAACAATAACGACCGGAACAATCGCTAAGATAGCGGCAGCCATGGTTAATCCGTAATCATAATTATAGGTTCCAGCTATCTTTGATAATCCAACCGGGAGTGTCCACATGTTTGCATCGACACCAGAGAATTGGATGAGTGGCCATAAATAGTCATTCCAGTTTCCCATAAACGCGAAGAGTGCAGCAACCAATAATGCTGACTTGGAAAGCGGTAAAACAATTTTTAAGAAAATACCAAAGTTATTCAAGCCGTCAATCTTCGCACTTTCAATGAGTTCATATGGTATGCCTAAGAAAAATTGACGCAACAAGAATAATCCAAAGACACCACCGAGTCCTGGAATGATTAACGATAACCATGAACCAAACCATCCAAAGTCTATGGTCATGGTAATTAAAGGCACCAAATTGATGACTGTTGGAATCATGGTGGTACTTAATATGACCCAAAAGATCTGATCGCGAAACTTAAACTTTAAGATTGAAAATGCATAAGCAGCAAAACTGATCACCATCAAATAGAGAACTGTATAACTGCCAGCAATGATAAAGCTGTTCAACATCCAACGCATGACAGGTGTATCCGGTCGATTAAACAAGCCTTGATAATGTTGAAGGGTAAATGTCTGAGGAAATAAACTTGTGGGATTGGATGATATATCTTGCGGTGTTTTAAAGGATGTCGCTAACCCCCATACAACAGGTGTTAGCCATAGGATAGAGATGATCAAAAGAATGATGAAGCTGATGTTCTTTCGCTTGTTTTGAACAGCACGAATCGCCATTATGCATCACCTCTTCGCTTAATGATTTTCGCCTGAACGATGCTGATGACAACCATTAAAATCCCCATTGAAACCGCCATAGCGGTTGCAATTCCTGGATTGGCATTCGTTCCTAAAGCTAAAGGTCTAATACGCATCATCAACACCGTGGTTGAAAAATCAGGTCCACCATTGGTCAATAAATCAGGTTGTCCATAGACACCAAAGGATGCTAGAACGGTCGTAATCATCACGATTAGCATTTGAGGTGCTAAGCTTGGCATCGTGATATAGCGGAATGTTTGGATATAGTTTGCACCATCGATTGATGCTGCTTCATACAAACTTCGATCGATATTCTTTAATCCTGCGCCTAAGATGACCATGTTTGTTCCCATTGTCCACCATATGGTGACAACAATGATGGAAATCCATGCCCAGGGTTGACTGACTAAAAAGGGGATTTCATTTAACCCTAATTTGAGAAGTAATGCATTAATAAAGCCACCATTGGTATAAAATTGCCATTTCCAAATCAAGATCACAGAGGAAATAGATAAAACAGTTGGCATGAATAAAATGGTTCTAAAAACTTTGTAGCCTTTGGGTTCCATATCGATCAGAGCAGCTAAAATCAATGGTATCATGACCAAAAAGGGGACAGAAAAGATGACAAAAATGAGTGTATTTTTTAGTCCAGACCAAAAGTATCGATAATAGATGCCATCAGATTCAAACCAGATTCGACGAAAATTATCGAATCCAATGAATCGTGTCTCTTCAGGGAAAAAGAGATTCCAGTTGAATAAACTGATCACCAATCCATAGATGAACGGAAAGATGAAAAAGACGGAAAAGAGCACAAGATAAGGCAGTAAAAAGGCATACGCACTTGCGTGTTCTTTGACGATGCGCTTCATCCGTCTTCTTTTCATATCCAAAGAGATTTGCATGGCGTATCCTTTCTATCGACGAGCTTCTTGTAATAAGAGCATCGCTTCTTCTACAGCAGCATTGAGTAAGAGTTGTGCGTTATAATTGCGATTGGACATCGCTGCAGTCACACGTGAATAAATCGGAGAATAAGCTTGATGGAAATAAGGGGATTGTGCTGAAATTCTAAAGTTACTTAGGTTTCCGAAACCTGCATGATAAGGAAGTGCTTGATACTCAGATGTTGCACGTGCAATATTGGATGCAGGAATTTGCCCAGCAGTAGCCCAAATATAACTATGATCACCCACATACTTCACAAAAGTCATCACGGCTTCCTGTCTTCTTGCTGTCACTTCAACCGATGCTTTAGGGATAACAAACGTATGCGAACGAACCGGAATTTGGTTTTTTGTTGTCGTCTCTGTCAAATTAAACATGGATGATACCGGAATGACGCCAAAGTTAATGCCTGATTCAACCATGCTATTGAGCATCCAGCTGCCTTGAATGTGGAACAGTGCTTTTCCTGTTTGAAACATGAATAGATCTTGGTCTACACCCAAGTTAAGGGGTGATAATCCTTCAACATGGATCAGATCAGTCACCGCTTGAAGTGCTGCGATACCTGCTGGAGAATTATACGCAGGATCACCATTTGCATCGATTTCTAATCCATTATTTTGATATAAAGATGCTGTAAAAATCCATTCGGATGGCCAAACTGAAGATAAAGGTAGACCCCAAAATTGGCTGTTCGTCACTTTTTCACCTGTTTGAACCGTTTTGGCTGCTTGAATGAGTTCTTGGCGATTCGTTGGAACACTTAAACTGTATTTGTTGAGTAAGTCTTTGTTATAGTAAATCCCTACGGTGTGCACATCGAGTGGAACACCATAAAGTTCATTTTCAAAATAGAGAGAATTAAAGATATCGGTGATGTAGTCAGATGACTTGATATCGACGCCTGAAGATTCAATATAATCCTCGAGTGGAATGATCAAACCTGTGTTCGCATAACTTTGAACTAAGTAGGAGTGCATGATCATGACATCCGGACCTTTTTTCATTGGCACAAGTAAATTGATGTTGGTGTAATAATCGACTTCATTGGTAAATGTTTCAATGACTTCAATTTCACCTGTATGTTCTGCATTAAACTGAGCCACCAGTTGACGCATGACGGATCCATCAGCTCCCGTCAGTGAATTCCAATATTTCAAACTGATTTTACCGACTTCATCGGTCGGTTCGTTTGTTTGACCTCCACGGCATGCGACAAGTGTCAACATGAAGATCAAAGCTAATAATATGTACATGATTTTTTTCATGATTTTCCTCCAAATCTTTACCATGATGTTTTCATACTCATGGTGTGCGTGGTGTGATCATAGGTACTGCTTGCTGATTATTTGATGGCATATTTCCAAATACATAAGGCCATCCCTGTTCATTCCACAATATGCGATCAACCATTAAACTGCGTCGTGGTGAATTCCCGAAATTCGCGGCTTCACTGACGTCAAATGCATGATACAAAATCCATTCTTGACCCTCATCATCTTGTATGATTGAATTATGCCCAGGTCCTTTAAAATATCCGCTTCCGATCAAGACTTGAAAGCCACGATACGTTCCAAGCATGCTGCGCATATCATGATCAATATAAGGTCCCATCGGTGATGTTGATCGTCCAACTCTCACATTATATGTGCTCTGATGGCCGTCACAACATGTTCCTGAGGATAAAAACATATAATAATACGATCCTTTTTTATAGATAAATGGCGCTTCATAGGTTGCTGCATTCCATGATGTCGATGTATCAAGACCAGCCAGTAAAACTTTGGTGTTTTTAGCATGATCTCCATCCTTTAATGCTAAACCATCAGCCGTCAATTCGACACCGTAAATACCTCGAAATGAACCCCAAATCATGTAAACCTTCCCCTCAGCCACAAAAACCGTGGGGTCAATGGAATTATTGACCTCGATTTGGAGAGAGCGGAGGATTGGCCCTTGATCGGTCCACGGGCCAAGGGGGTGGTTTGCTGTTGCTACGCCGATACCTGGATTGGGGTCACCCCAGGTTGATAATGAATAATACAGATTCAAGGTGTCCCCAATTTTGACGATATCTGGTGCCCAAAGTCCTGCATTGAGTGTTCCCCATATGGGTCGTGTTTGAAGCGTAAATGCGCTCGTTTCATAGACCCATGTGACAAGATCTTCAGACGATAAAATTGGAATATGCTTTACGCCATATTGATCGCCCCATTGGCCATAATCTTGCGTTCCAAAAGCGTAATAGATACCATCATGACGAATGACAGATGGGTCTGCAAAAACGGGTTCGTACACAGGATTGAGATATGTTTTTGTCTCAACAGGGGTTTCTGTTGGTTCGTTTTGACAGCTTATCAACATAGAGACTGCCAAAACCAATAGGATCAATGCGTAAAGTTTTTTCATACATACTCCTTATGCTTGTGGTGGATTTAATGTAATATCGTTGACTCTAAAGTAATCAATCGTGACGACATGTGCTAAATTCTTCGCCGCTCCATCACCAAACATAACCACAAATTTTGCATCTTTGGTTGCTGTATCTGCGGTGATCGTCACGGTATATGTCAAGACAGCATATTCACCAGCAACCAATACGATTTCTGTATTAGCACCAGTTGCAATACCCGCATATCCTTTTGCACGGTCTTCAATCCAAACACGGATTGTACGAGAGATTGAACTCTTAATTCTAACTTCGACTTGATAGGTATGACCCGCAACAAGTTCACTACCTGTTGATTGATATAATTGGTTATTCCATGGATCTTGACCCAATTGGTTTTCAACAAAAGTCACAACCATTTCACCAGCACCATTGACAGCACCTGTGATGTTATCTAATACCCAAGGTTCATGGGTAGTATCGAATTCTTGGTTGAATGGGCTATACTTGTAGACTTGGAATTCATCAACGGTGACTGTGATGTTGTTTTGTTGCAAACCATCACCATTACCGAGTAATAAACCAATCTTAGCATCCGTATAATCCTTATCGGCTGTGAAATGAATTTCATAAGTTGTCCAATCGGTTCCAACAACTGCTTGAATAAGGGTTGGAGCGATTTGGGCAAATCCACTTGCTGGATGAACCACTTCAACATCAACTTTACGTTCTTGTGAAGCTTTTAAAACAATACGAACAACATACGATTCGCCTTCTCTAAAGACAGATGTTGCTTGTTGTAATTGAATATGCCATGATGCAGAAGATACGTTAGTGACTAAAATCGAAACTGTACCATTACCATTATCGGTAAATGTTGCAGCACCTGTACCCACGGTTTGGATAACGTCTTGTGTCCATCCGGTAAAGCCATTGTTAAAGCTTCCGTTAATAGCTTGATATTCAAAATCTTTGGCTAACGTGAAACTGATACGTCTTGTAGCAAACGCAACACTACCATTTGAAAGTTCAACCACATAGGTTAAATAGTAGGTGGATGCGACCATCACGGATTGTGGGACTACACCAAGAACAGTGACATCATTAAGCGATGCACCAGTCACTGATACACCCGCTAATGGATCAAAGTTCGAGAAATCACCTGATACAGCTTGGACGTCTCCAAGACCAGAGAATGTCACCGATGTTGCCTTGGTTACTTCTTCAATATTGATCGATTTAATGTTTACAACATGAGGATTGCCATCCACTTTATCTTGTTCAAGTTGATTACCAAGATATACAACCACTTTGATGTTATCATAATTCTCACTTGATGTGAAATACATGGTGTAGGTTGTCATCGCATCATCGAGTGCAATCGGCATAAATCCAGGATTTAACATCGCGAAACCATTATTGGGATCTTCATATCCAACCGAAATAGAACGTGCATCGGGTGATGAAGCTTCAACTGTTAACTTATATGTCTTATTCGCTTTGAAGACAACATTCATCTGATAAAGTTGAACAGCCCACCATGATGTTCCTGCATTTTGAATGGTTACTGCTGCACCAGCTGCGGTGTAAGCTACGGTTGCTGCTCCACCTGGTTTATCGAGTGTCCATCCGACTGCTCCTAATTCAAAGTTACCATTAGCAACATTGTGACCGACTAAAACAGAAAAGTTCTTTTGTTTTTGTTCAGTGACACCTGTTGAATTGGCAACTTCATACTTGACGGTATATCCACCGGCTAAGTGTGTGGTGAATCCGCCATCATCAACGATTTGGATATCATCGGTGATGTTGCCATCAATCGAGTCTGTTGCTGTGATTCCAGCAAGAAGATCGACTGCATCACCACGTGTGATGACTTGATCTTCAAGACCCGTCCATGTGATCACACCTTTGGCAGGTGCGTTGTCACATGCAACCAGTGCAATACCCACAAACAGTACAACGAATAAAGCTAGTATTTTTCTCATATTTACTCCCTTTCTTATCTAACATAGCGCCTGCTATGAAATTTACATTATCGTTAATGTTAAATGCTTAATGAACACGGTAAACCGCATTCATCGATGCTTTTATGCTGTTTTTCTAATAACTATTTTGGCTTCGTTCACCAATTTAACAAGAGGTGAATCAAAATTACTCATCCGTTTTTTGAGAGTTTGAATGGTTTTATGCGTCAACTCTTCTTTATGCGTCTCAATGGTTGTCAATTCAACAGGTACCCTTAATCGCTCTTCGATATTATCATATCCTGCAACTGCAATATCACCGGGAACTTGATACCCTCTCTGATGAAGAATCGTGATCACGTCATAGGCCATGGTATCATTGAAACAGAAGATTGCAGTCACTTTTTGTTCAAGTAAATCATCGATCGGTTTGATAAGATTCAAGTCGTAATGCTTAAGAAATTTAGACCTTGAAACAGGCATAGAAATACCTTGTTCATCCAAGTAAGTCCTTAATCCTTCCAAACGCTTAAGCGAACACAAGATATCCTGAGGGGCACCGATATATCCAATGTTTTTATGGCCTTGTTGAACCAATCTTCGACCAATTTCATATCCACCTTGAAAATCATTGGTGTAGATAGAATCTATACCGATGTCATCACCTTCGCGTCCTAAAATGACGAGTGGAATACGATTGATATGAATCGCCTTGACGACATCAGGTGTCGGTTTTAGGAAGGTGATGATCCCATCAATTCTTCTTGAAACCATCTTTTGAAAACTTTCCAAATCAAATTGTGCATTTTCACCCGATGAGGTAAAAATCATAATATCATAATCATCTTTCTTAAGTTCATTGTGAATGAGTTCTGTCATGATCATGTAGTACGGATTGGATAGGTTATCAAACATGATTCCGATCGTCTTTGTAAAACCGCTGCGAAGACTCGAGGCAACGACATCAGGTATATACCCCATGTCGACAGCTAATTTTTGAACATACTCCCGTGTGCCAATCGAAATATCGGATTTATTTTTCAGTGCTCGAGAAACCGTATTGATGGTTAGACCCGATTTTTCGGCGATGTCCTTGAGTAGCACACGTTTATCAGCCACGATGTTTTATCCTCCTGTAAGCGTTTTACATTAACGTTAATTTAAGTATACAAGAAACCAATCGACGATGTCAAGCGTTTGTATATATTTATGTTGCGAATCTATCTAAATGTAGATAACTTTCATCATCGATCATGGGTCTGCATTAACACCTTTTCAAAAACGATTAAAAGCGTGGTAAAATAGAGACAAATATCTTTATCGGGGGTATATTGATGAATCAGGTACGGAATAAGTTAAAGACTTTAATCATGCTGACTTTATGTCTCCTTCTTTTTGGCTGTATTCGTGATAATCCAATCCTCTCAATAGAAATCGATGCATCCACAATTCCTCAAGATGTCTTGATATCCGAGTTAATTCTTGAAGATATTGACCTTATCATGACGTTCAAAAACGGTGAAATCAAAACCATTTCACTTGAACGGGGTATGATTTCATCTACCGATCTTCAAAAGTTGTCAACCGCTGGTCATCATACCATCACCGTCACCTATCAGTCTTTAACCACGACTTTTTCCATCAGACTCACATCACTGCCTATCTATCAACTCGCCAATGGGTTATATGACTTAAGCAAACTTCCTGATGAGGAAAAAGCTGCCTTGATCACTGCAATGGAAGGGTATTTGATGGAAACGATGTATGGGGGTATCCCACTTTATTCCTATGCACAAAAGGTGATCTTTTCACCTCGTGTCGATTTACGATACAATCATTATCATCACACCTTAGGTTTTTCACTTGCTGATACAACACTTAGCCAAGATGATTCGTCTTCTCTCTTCTATCCTGGTGTTTATGGGATATCTGATCACCATACCTTTAGACAAGCCATCACCTATGAACCCCCAACACTTCATCCATCCCTTGGACATGATGAAGCCACCAATCAAATGCTTGAGTATTTATCAGGAACACTCTATCAAAAGGTATATAACGAGACCGATCAAGGATACTCAATTATTCCTTCACTCGCTCTTGGTGAACCAAATGCCATCGATGGAACCATGATCCATGAACAATTGTATGCAACGACATGGACGATTACCCTGAAAAATAACCTGAAGTGGTCGATTCCTGAAGGTGTAAGTGTCAATGATGATGATATTACCGCAGAAGATTTCGTATGGACATTCAAGCAAGCCATCATCAAGGGATGGCCACTCGCTACCTCAGGTGTTTATTCTTTACGAAATATGGGTCTCTATCAGCTTGATCAATATGATAAGGGAACTCGATCAATTGATGAAATAGGTATCACATCAATCTCAAATCTCACCCTCCAATTTCGTTTTACGACTGCAAAATCTAAAAATGAACTCTTATCATACCTCTCACAACCCTCCTATTCTCCTGTTCATCGTGAAATGTTTGAGGACTTGAATCTTGATTATGGAACATCCTTAGTCACCACACCTTCTGCTGGACGTTTTTTCCTTGAAGAATGGGTTGGAAGTGATCGTCTTGTCTTTCAAGCTAATCCTCATCACCCCTTTTATGATGCCTTATCCTTGACAGGTTTCCATGTTCGAATCATCAAGAATCTTCAAACCATCTATGAAACATTCCTTTTAGGGGAACTCGATATGGCTTATGTGCCATGGGATAAACTCAATGATCATCCGCTTGGTGAACATGTTATACTTCAGCCCTCACCTTATGTATGGAGACTAGGTATTAATTCATTGGGCACATTAGAAGCACGCGATGCTTATGTCCAAAAATACCCTGAACTTAAGGTCACAAATCCTTATCGTCCCGAACCCATTTTGATGTATCCATCCATGAGACAGGCGCTTTATTATGCGATTGATCGCACGCAAATGACCGGTGATGGATCCCTTGAATTTCAACCAGAAGGCATGTTGTTATCTTCAAGTTTTTTCATCAGTCCCTTTTCATCTATGGCTTATCGAAGTCATGAACAAGCCACTTTCTTAGCCAATCAATACATGAAATCAAACTTTGGGTTTGATCCGATATTGGCCACCTCTCTTTTTAAAGATGCTGTTGAACAAGCCATTGAAGACGGTTATTATGCTCAAGGAACGAGCGATCATAATACCGTCATTACGATCTATCTTTCGTATCAATCAGGCACAAATACACGAATCGTGGCGATGATGCAACATCTTGAGGAAATGGTTGAAAGCTATCTTAAAGATGATGAACGTTACATAAACATCGATATCGTCCTTCAAGATATCGCATTCCCATCATCAAGTATCACGATACAGTTTGGATCTTATGATCTTTGGCTTGGTGCCATCCGTGGTGATCAACTCGATTTACCCTCCTACATGAAAACATTCATGGATGATTCCTTTATTTCATCACCACTGAATTTAGGTGTTGATACGTCATCACCTACAATCGATGTGACATATCATCATGAAGGTCAACTCGTCTATGAGACCTGGAGTTATAATGCACTTGTTCATGCATTGCAAGGTCCTCTCTACATCAAAGATGGCACTATTCAAGAAACCTTTGAAAGTGTTGATGATTTAATCCTCGCACTATACACGAGAGAAGGCAAAGGAACAGACTATCAAAAAATAGAACGTAAAGATATATTGGAAGCGTATAAAGCAGAAACCTCTTTGGTGCTTGCTCATGCCCTTAAGGTTGATCAAATTCAAGGGTTCATCGTCACATCAGGTCTTGATGATGCGTTTTTGATTGTGACTAAAAAGGATGATCTTTATCAACTTTATGAACGTTTACCGATCTATCAAGATCGCAACCAAGCAATCACCGCGTATTGCCAAGAAATCTATAGCTTCTATACCTTTATCAGTGCAACCCCGATTTTGACTGATGAAGAACTGATGAATAATGCTTATCTTTCACAGTACTATGATTATCAGACCATCCATCAGATTGCTTCCCATTATGGATTACCTATTACTCGTGTGAAAGTCTACGCTACACTATGGGCTTCTGGAGATCAATCATGGAGTGATGTCTTCATTATGTTTGAAATGGATGGCTATTTTATCCCAATTGATTGGTTATAACATGGCTATAATTTGAATCCACATAAAAAAGTGCAACCACCAGATGATGCGTGATTGCACTTTTTTGTTCAATGTTTAAGGTGTCTATGACATGGTTTGAATAATAAAATAAATAAAATTATAAGAAAGCATGATGTAGGTGATCGTATGCAACACGAGATTCAATAAAAGTTCATGTTTCTTATACCAAGACCATCTTTCTGAGAAGTAAACAGGAATAATCAACAAAAGATGGATACCAAAGATCAATTCGGGAATAAAACCGTTGGTTCTTTCTTTTGGATAAATGTAACGTGCAACCATGAACAGCGTCATATAGTCTGTCATGATCCAAAAAATAAGATGGTTTTTGATCCAGTTGACATTTTGATTGATTGAAAATCCCCATTTCTTGTAGAAACGATGAGTCAATCCAAACAAAAGTATTGCGATACTAAGTCCATATAGAATCATCCATACATAGGATCCTCTTAACAACATAAAGATCAACGCAATATTGCTTAAGATCATCAGTAAAAGAAAAATCGCAATGATGCCTGAATAGAACCAATCCTTCCTGTTCATCATGACACCTTCTTTCACCTTCATTATACATCCAAGTTGATTAAGCGCATACAACCTGATCAAAGAGATGAAAGATATCCCATATATCCTCTTCGACATTCGATGCAATCCATGTATAAAGATTTTGAATAGGATCAAAATAAGCTTTCATGCGAATGCCGGGATCGATTCCGATAACAAAGGGGATGAACTGATCATGCTTCTTCTTTAACCATACCCCTAAACCATACCATTCTTCTGTCTTCTCATCAGCAAGCACCTGTGGTGTTATAAATTTTAGTGTTAGAGGTTTACTTAAAATCTGATGATCCATAAAAGATGTCAAGATATGCATGAGATCATCCGCTTGCATGTATGCACCGCCATCACCGCCTGACATTTCTGGGATGTATCCGATATGGGTCTTTTGTTGACGGACGTCAACATATCCCCATGCTTTATGATGAAATGATGATGAGGCTAAAAAGATGCCACTTCTGAAAATCCCAAGAGGTTCTAGGAGATGATGATTGATGTAATCTTGATAGCTCATGTGTGTGATATGTTCAATAATCAGTGCAAGATAAACAAAAGCACTGTTGTTATATTGAAAACGAGTTCCAGGTTTAAAGTCCATCGGACGTCTCGGAAAATAACGTAGGTAATCACTCACCTCTTTGAGGTTTAGGTTATCGATCTCTTGATGTTCATCTAGTGATTCATCCAAATAATCAGGTATACCCGATGTATGTGATAAAAGATGTTTGATGCGAATATCATCATCATACATCTCAAAACCTAAGTCGAGAATGTCTTTGGCTTTCGTTTCAAGTGTAAATTTATTCTCATCGATCAATTTTCCAATCGCGAGTGCCGTGAGAAACTTGGTGCCGGAAGCGACCGAAAAGATGCTTTGATGGGAAAGTGATGTCTGTTTGTTGATATCTTCCACTCCGTGGATATACTCAAAACGTTGATTCCTTTCAACAAAAAGTATCTGTCCATTGAACTTCTTTTCATGTGCCATTGTCATCAATCGTTGATAGGCTTGATGATTCATGTTTATACCTCTTTTGGTACTGCAGTATTAATGCTCTTGTAATATACGAAATACTTCGTATATAAAAACTCAGTCACAAGATTGGTCACCATCGTCAATCCTAAGACGACATATTCATTCCAATGAATACTCGTAAGTTCGTGACCCCACCATGTCGAGAGTGGTGTAAAAATGGCATAAAAGAAAGCCACTTTCATCATCGCAATCGGTATGTTATTTGCTGATTTAAACGTAAATCTTCGATTTAACGTAAAATTCCATAATACAGAGAGTATTAATGCGATTAAATAAGCAGGCCAGTAAATGAGATTAGCAATTTCAAAAAGAAGCGTGAATGATACCGCTTGAATCACACCTGCTGAAATTGAAAATAAGGTGAACTTGATCACCTGAGTGATGCTCTCTTGTTTTTTATTGTCTTTGTATGGTTTCATAAAAAAAGTCCTCGTTTGATATCTATTGTATCAAACAAAGTCACTGGTGACTATCAAAGACTTGAAATCTTACCCATCATTTTTTATATTTTTGATTTCACATGGTCTTTCTACGAATCTGTTTCATGATGTTTAAGCTGACATCCTCGACCTCAGATATAATCCCTACTTTGTAGTGTTCCTGTTCGGTATGTACGATGATATGTCCAAATGAGTAGGAAATTCCTCTTCCATAAGAACGTTCAGGGACAACTTGAACAATTTGATCGAAAGAAATCGAGATTGAACCTTCAGGAAGACTCATATATAGGTTTTCATCATCATATGAAATCATCACATAGGGTTTTTTTCGTTGTATCCACCACATTGCAAAAAAAACGAATGTGAGCATAGGAATAAAGATGAAAATAAAAAGGATAATAATATCATCTGTAGGTTTTTCCACAAAATATATAAACATCACAAAGACATTAATACCCAACAATGCACATGCTACTGCCCCCAAAAGATGTTGATACCCCAATGATTTTTTACCAATCGCTATTTTCATACACTTTCCCCCATATCCTTTAAGTTGCTGCTAAATACGAACCAATCCCCATGATGATCAATGCAATAAAGAAGGGATATCCTGGTATCTCTTGAAAGATAGCTAGTGAAAGCAATGCTCCCATAAAGGGTGCAAATGCATAAAATGTCGATGTTTTTGCTGCACCAAGTTCTCGTTGTGCAGTGACATAGAAGAAAATACTGAGACCATAAGCGACAAATCCTAATAAGAGAGTCAAAGCGATCATGATAGGATGCCATACAACCTCTCCTAAAATGACTGCAATCACGAGAGACCCTAAACCAGCAAAAATTCCTTTGATCACAACAACCATTAACGGATCATTGAAGGATAAACGCCGTGTTAAATTATTCTCTAAACCCCAAGATAACGCTGCTAAAATAACAAAGAGCGAGCCTATTGAAAATGTCAATGACCGTATATTCTCAAATGATAAAATGAAACTTGCGAGTGACACAAAGATGATTGCCCATCGCAATCGTTTAGGAATATGTTCTTTAAAGATGAATGCTGCAAAGAGTGTGGTCGCAACTATCTCAAAATTATTGAGGAGAGCTACATTTTCAGGCAAACTTCTTTCTAAACCAAACATCAACAAAATAGGGGCGACTATATCAAGTCCAATCATACCCAAAATAGCTGGCACTTCATTTCGTGTAAAAGCTTTATATTGATATTTCGTCGTTTTTTGACGAATATAAGCAACAACCCCCATACCTAGTCCAGCACCCAAATAGAGAAGTGCTGCGATCAACGTCGGTGATAAATCGTTTAAAACAAGTTTTGCAATTGGTGTGCTTAATGCATAAAGTAATGCTGCTAAGATGGCAAAGATGATGGCTTTTTTGGTTTTCATGTTGGATACCTCATCATGATTATAGCATACATCCTCCATGTCTTATATGCATCATTTTCATGGATTTCATGTGTGTAACATAAGGTGTTTTTACGGTATCATTCCATGATGTTAACATCTTTTTATAACGTCCATAAAACAAACTTCATCTTGAAAACATCCACTTTCGATGCTATAATGGTTCCAATTTAGTCGTTTTTACAAGACCACTTATAATCGATGAAAGAAAAGGTAACTGCTATGAATTTAAATCTGCGTGCTAACACCACATACATCCGTGTGACCCAATGGATGATTTTAGCGATGATACTTATCATTCCAATACAAATCGCTATTTTTATGGTAATTCCAATGCCTGAAACCGCGATAGAGTGGATGATTCTGCTGCATGAACAACCTCTACTTGGCGTGTTACATCTGGATTTTTTATATATCATCAATAACACATTTTTGATTTTCTTTTATTTCGTTTTATATATCACGCTTAAAAAGGATGATGCATCTTGGCTAAATATAGCCTTAATCACTGGCATCATCGGTGCGATCCTTTACTACGTAAGTAACAGAAGTATTGAAATGCTCTATTTGTCGAATCGCTATTATTTAACGAGTGATGCAACACAGCAACTCTCTTATTTGCACATTGCTGAAACTTATCTTGATCTTTGGAAAGGGACTTCTTTTAATATCTATTATGTGCTCAGTGCCATGTCACTACTCATCTTCAGTCTAGTGATGATGAAAGATACCTTTTATTCGAAGAAGACAGCGCTATGTGGATTAATCTCTGGAATACTGATGATCATCCCTTCAAGTGTTGGAACTATAGGCATGATTTTTGCATTATTATCTTTAATCCCTTGGGTTGCTTTTTCATATCTTGTCATGATGCGACTGATGAGATGGACAAAAGATGTTTCTGTATCATAGATGATCATTGATAAGCATTGTTTCTTTATTGATTGACATCCGTAAGAGGTGACCAGATGAATGAACATGATTTGAAAGATCTTTTAGCTATAAAACATGCCATTATTGAAGATAAGATGAATCAAGACTATACCAAGCATGGATGGTATCCGTTGTTTCTTGCTGATCCATCCTCAAAAATCATGATTGTCGGTCAAGCTCCAGGTATCAAAGCTCAATCATCAGGATTGACATGGAATGATGCGAGTGGTGATCGCTTGCGTGAATGGCTAGGTGTTAACCGAGATACCTTTTATAATCCTCGCTTTTTCGCGATGGTTCCCATGGATTTCTATTATCCTGGAAAAGGAAAATCGGGAGATCTCCCTCCACGAAAGGGCTTTGCAGAAACATGGCACCCTCTCATTCTAAATCATCTTCAAAACGTAAAACTTATCATTCTTGTTGGTTCATATGCACAAAGATACTATTTAAATGATCGACAAAAAAAGACCTTAACAGAAACCGTCAGGTCTTATCAAGACTATCTACCACAATTTTTTCCCTTGGTTCACCCATCACCACGAAATATCGGATGGCATATAGAAAACCCTTGGTTTATGGCGCATGTTGTTCCAACATTAAAGGAACTCGTCCATCAAATCTTATCCTCTAGCGATTCTTAACTTTCATGAATAGATCATAGATTAACTTCACATCAGTTGATGAAATCTTCTTCTTTGATTTGAAGTTTTGATTCATGGTTTCTTTTAATTCAAGCGATGACAAGACGGGATACACCATCCGTCTTTTTTTGAATGATGCTTTTTCTGGAAACACGATATAGATGAAGACGGGATAATCTTTCTTCAAAACTTTATCGATGGATTGACGTAAAGCCTTGGCTGTAACAATCGGATTGATGAATGTATCCGATACACCCTTATGTTCAAACGACCATGTTTCATCATTTTCTTGACCTATGATATCTCCTTCAATGGTGTACTCTAAGACCGCGTGAATGCCTGAGTTATTGATGACTAAGTGATCGATCTTTGCTGCGCGGATGCCATCATGAAATTGTATGGTCGATAAAACATAATAATCTCTTTTGGGATCAGACTCACCGATCTCACGAAGAGCCTCCGATTCTCCTTTTGAACGCTTGCTCGCTTTTACAATCAAAACGATCATCACAATCACAACAAGACCCACAACACCATAAATGACATAATCAAACATCGATAACACCTCTTATCATAAATATCACTTTTATCATAACATAGAAAGATATAGGATGTTATGGATGATCATGAATGTGTTGTGATGTTCTATGTAACTTGGTATAATCAAGGCATAAGAAACGAAGGTGAAATCGTGTTTAAAAATGACGATAAAGCATCTAAATGGGCATTCGCATCGTACGTGATTATTCTATCTATTCATCTGCTAGTCTTTGTTATTGCTATGATAACCCTTGGTTCAGCTGGCGAAACAGGGGGGTGGGGCGGATTATTTGCAGCCATCTTTGGCATGTTCTTTTTGGTTGCTGGTGGATTGGTTGTTGGAATGATTGGACTTGCTTTCATCTTTTTCCTCTTGAACATGCGTTCTCATCATCCCCATTCATTTTGGTATAAGTTATCGAACGTATTGACTTTTATGATTGTGTTTATCGTTTTTATCTATGCACTTGTACTCATGGTTGGAAGTCTTCGTCAAGAATCATCTGCTATCACAATACTTGCGATTCCTATACTCTTATCTAGTGCTTATCTGTTGTATTATACAGTTCGAAAGAGAAAAGTTTAAGCAAAAAACGACCATCGTCGTTTTTTATTATCCAAGATATCTTTCATTTATAATGATGAACTTAATTTTATTCGTTTTTAAAGATAAGTGTCTCAATCGCATGACTAAACCCTTCATCATCAAAGGATGTCGTGATGAAATCTGCCACCTCTAAAAGTGTGGGTTCACCATCACCCATGGCAACACCAATCCCTGCATATTTGATCATGGAAATGTCGTTTTCTTGGTCCCCAATAGCCAAGATTTCATGTTGCTCTATGCCTAGATGTTTTGCTAATATGGCAAGAGCGTTGCCTTTTTCAGAGAGTTTATGCCCAATATCTAGAAAAGATGGTTGGCTTTGAACATACTTCACAGTAGGTTCTGAATCAAGTTTTTTCTTAAGGGTCATCCTCTTGATATCTTCATCTTCAATGACTAAAACTTTGACAACACCTTCAGATGTGACATGATCTAATTCACATCGATCTTTCACTTGGACTCTGACATCACCAATACGTGCCATCAGTTTCTGTTTCGCGCGATCGGTTGCATAAATGGCTTGTGTCGTATAAACCAAAAAGTCAACACCAACCTCATCACATGCTTTCATGATTCTTGAGACAACACGTTCTTCAATGAGTTGCTGATGAAGAATTTCTTTCTTTTTAAAATCATAGATAAAGGCTCCATTACTACATATGACGGGTAGATCAACATCAAACATCTCAATAAAAGATTGAGCGGCATGATAGTGTCTTCCGGTTGCAACCGTGAATAAAAAACCTTTTTGTTTTATTGTTTTGATAGTCTCTTTCGTTTTTTCGGTAATCAGTTGTTTAAGCACCAATGTACCATCTAAATCTGCGACGATGAGTTTCATATTTTCACCCCATATGTATTATACATGATATTCATCGCGCACCCTCATTTTTCATTTGTCATGAATCATCTTCATCATTCTATGCTATCATAGACTTAATCACTTCATATGGAGGGGGTACTCAGATGAAGAAAATCATGTTTGGTTTATTCATACTCATTTTTATTTTTCTCACAGCGTGTGATAAGCCCGAGATCACCGTTCCCATTGAACAACCCAAGGACTATAGCTTAAGTGCCGAGACATTGGAGTCTTTTTTTACATTGGAATCATCGGTTGTTGAAACCAATCGCACGTACTCCATTCATGTGTCTTTCACACCCAAATTCGATTATATCGACTTAACAGGTACGATAACTTTTGGCATCTATTATGAGTTTACGTATCAAACCGTCTTACTGAATCACTATATTGAAGATACGCTCACCATACATGAAAATGCAGTGTCAGCATCTTATCCCATCCAATATTTCAACAATTTAAGCATCGTAGATGTCATCGTCATTGAAGCGAGTGGAACATTCCAATCGATGGAAACCATTGCATTAATCCAGAAAACCTACATCGAACCTTTTGATCGAAACCACGTTACATCCAAACAGATTGAAACATACATGGATCTCAAAAGTCAGATCGATGCCATAAATCTTGCTGGACAACACATGATCACGAAATACTCGACCATCACAACCGAATCCACGCAGGATGGAGAACACGAGTCGTTCACCACAGATTATTATGAGTATTTGATTCGTGATCCCTTGTATTATCACCTAAAGTTTAATGATCACGAATTCATACATACCATCAAAGATGAACAGAACGTGGTTTATACCTGGTTGGGTGAAACCTTTGAAAACATAAAATTATTAGATTTGTATGTTTGTAAAGATGACACAACATATCCGTGTGAGATCCCTAAAGATAGCGTCATCAGTGATACGATCAACCTCAAATTTAGCAAAATGACCTTTGAAAAAGATGGACATGACTTCATCGTAAGAGGACTCATCAAAGATCTACTTAACCCTTATGAATATATTTCCATGGTTCAATCATTTTTAATGATGGGCTTAACACAGTATATTGTCGATCAAGCAACATTTGAATTGACCTTGCGTTTTGATCAAGATCTCTTTCAAAAAACAGTGGTCAACATTGATATTCCTTCCATGGATTTACATATCAAATCAACAACAGAGGAAACCTATACATTCGAATCTATCACACCGATTGACCCTTTTAACCATCCATCCTATCAAGTTTTGTTACCCACGTCGATCAACGCAGTCTACCAAGATACTGATTTTCTTACAGAGGTGATTGGTGGTGGGCGAGGACAAATCCATTATTACCGTTCATTTTTAGAAAAAGGAGTTTATCGCATCAACGCATTTGATTCAATGATCTCTTTTGCTCTTTTTGATGAAGCGGGACATGAGATTTTTAATACGATTCCTAATGTCTATTTCTCGATGCCACTTCTAGAAGTCCCACACGATGGGGTATATTATGTCGCCATCTATCGAAATGACTCATCTCTTCCTTCATATCGTTTCCAATTTACAAAAACGGACATGATGGATTTCATCTATCCTGAAATTGATTTAAACATTCCAGGAGAAAAATCATTTATTGTTGAAAATCAAGATGATCTCGTTCGTTTCGTCTATACAACAACCCAAAAAGAAGTGCTGACATTCACCATCATCAGTGATCAAACCACCAAGTTTTATTCTCCTTATGTCAACGATCAGATCAATGTCACGCAAGCTAAAACGATATCTGTGGGAGTTTTACCAGGAACTCATACCTTCTATATAGGGGGGATGGGTTATGCAGCTGGAACACTTTCTGTAGAAATCATTGTTCTTCCAAACATTTATTCGATTTCTCAAACAACATTGGAAATTTCAGAAAACTTCTTTCCTTCTCCCATCTTTTATGGTGGAAATCTAGGACGTGCTTACTTCATACTCCATGTTACTGAAACAACAACGTATCAATTCGAGATGACGTTCACCTATGCAACACTCTATCAAAAAATAGGATCAAATTATATGACATTACAGACCATCTATCCCAATGGTGTTGTTACCTTAGAGCCTGGCACCTATTATCTTTCTGCTAACTCAGGGTTTCTGAGTCAAGGAAATATTCGATATCATAAGCCATAAAAATATTAAAGCGTTCCATAAACTTGGAACGTTTTGTTATTCTGTACCATCTCTTAAATCGCGAGATATGCTTGATAAGCAAACATTCGATACCGCTTATTTCCTTCTATCTATTTTTTTATGTTCTGTTCAATCATCCAATCATTGATACTGTTTAAGCATCATTGAAATTAAAAATCGGTTTATACATTCTCATTTCATTTTCTAACCTGTGTAGGATACAACGCGGTATCCTTTATGATTTCATCATATTCAATGTTATAATGAAAGTAGAAATTTCATGTATTGTTTCATACGAAAGGAGACTCATCATGCCTTTAATCAAAGATGTCAAAGCAATACTCACTGCACCTGATGGTATTAACCTAATCGTTGTCAAAGTAACCACCGATCAAGAGGGTTTATACGGTCTTGGTTGTTCAACGTTTGCTTATCGTGAACTCGCTGTCAAATCGGTCATCAAAGATTACTTAAAACCGTTACTGCTCAATCGAGATGTCAACAACATTGAAGACTTATGGCACCTCATGTACAACAATGCATATTGGAGAAACGATGCCATCTCAAACAACGCTATTTCAGGTGTTGATATGGCTCTATGGGATATCAAAGGTAAAATGGCAGGTTTACCTCTTTATGATCTTTTCGGAGGAAAATCACGTGAAGGAGTTCCCTTTTATCGTCACGTCAACGGATCATCACTTGAAAAGATTGTCGAAAACATTGAAGCCTTTAGAAAAGAGAATGTTCGTCATGTGCGCATTCAATGGGGTCTCTATGGTGGAATCGCTCAAACACTCAATAAACCGATCAATGCTCCAGTCGGGTCTTATATCAGCCCAACACATTATATGTTAGATACCATCAAGATGTTTGATTATGTGAGAAAACACTGTGGGGATGATCTGGAACTCATTCATGATATCCATGAAAGATTAACACCATCCGATGCCATCTATTTAGCAAAACAACTCGAAAAATATCGCCTCTTCTTTTTAGAAGATCCACTTTCCCCTGAGCAGATCGAATGGATGCAACATTTAAAATCACAATGTGCAACACCGATTGGAATTGGAGAACTCTTTAACAATCCCAAAGAATGGGAATATCTGATCAAAAATCGACTTATCGATTTTATTCGCATGCATTTAAGTCAAATCGGAGGACTCACTCCAGCACGAAAACTTGCATACTTTGCTGAACAGTTTGGCATACGCACCGCATGGCATGGACCAGGTGATGTGTCACCAGTAGGTCATGCTGCCAATGTTCATTTAAGTCTTCATACCCATAACACTGGCATATTAGAATGGTGTGGATTCTCAGATCTCATGTATCAAGTCTTCCCGGGGATGCCTTATGCCAAAGATGGCTATTTATATGTCAGCAACAAACCCGGATTGGGCATTGACATCAATGAAGAACTCGCAAAAAAATACCCCATCACAACGAATGTGACCACATGGACACAAACCCGTTTGCCCGATGGCACCTTAGTGAATCCTTAGGAGGTATATCATGTCAAAAAAAGTATTGATTACTGGAGCAAGCCGAGGTATTGGACGCGGTATTGCCTTAAGACTCGCATCACAAGGGTATGATGTTGCTTTTACTTATCATACCGAAGAAGAGGATGCAAAGTCTTTAAAACAAGAAATCGAATCTTTAGGACAAAAGGGATTTTATTATCAAGCAAATCTACAAGAACCCGATGTTCCAACCCGTGTCACTGAACAAGCCATTAAAGATTTAGGTGGTCTTGATGCACTCGTTTGTAATGCCGGTAAAGCTCGGTTTTCAACGATTCAAAATCTCGACCCCGCCATGATGGAGTTCATGTATGGTCTCAATTATCGTAGTTATGTGCTTGCAAGTAAGGTTGCTGCTAACCACATGGTTACCCATCATATTCCAGGTCGTATCATCTTTATATCATCTTCACGTGGTGAACGTGCATATCGCAACGATGCCATCTACGGATCGCTCAAAGCAGCCCTTAACCGGATGGTTCAGTCTTTAGCGATTGAACTTGCAGAACACGGTATTACCGTGAATTCTGTTGCACCAGGCGCAACAGCAACCCGCAATAACTACACAGTGGAAGAACTCAAAAAGGGGTGGGCAAGTCCTCTCATTCCGATGGGTCGAATGGGAAAACCTGATGATGTTGCAGGTCTTGTCTCTTATCTCGTATCGGATGAAGCAAGTTATATCACTGGTGTCACCATACGTGTCGATGGTGGTCTCATTCTTTATGGTCCGAATGAAGATCTTAATGGGGGTTTATTCTAATGTCTGTTCAAATCTTAACGACAGGTTTAAAATTCCCTGAAGGTCCGGCGATCACCCCGAATGGTCGAATCTTCTTTGTTGAACTCTTAGGAGGATGTATTACTGAATATCACCGTGACACGAAAACAACAACACGCTTTAACGTGGGTGGAGGTCCCAATGGGCTTCTTGCACTCGATAACGATACCCTCATGTTTTGTGATGCGTTCGGCAATACACTTCGCGTTCTTGATTTAAGAACTGGTGATACGAAAGTGGTCGCTCATCAAATCAATGGTGAATCTCTTCGCGCACCGAATGACCTCATCATGGACAAGGAAGGCAACGTCCTGTTTACATGTCCAGGTGGGTCACAAAAAGCACCGATCGGTTACATGTGTGTGATGAAACCCAATCAGGACGTTTCCATCATCGCTGAAAACATGTGGTTTCCCAATGGACTTCTTCTCATCAATGATGAAAAAAACATCATCATCAATGAGACGTGGCAACATCGTCTTCTGATCGGTGATTGGAACAAAAAAACTCTGACGATAGAAAATATTCGAACCTTTTATACCATCGGTGGTGTTGCAGAACCCGACGGTTTGACCTTATCAAAAGATAACTTGATCTATGCTTCTGTTTACGCAACCGGTATGGTGTGGGTCTTTGATACAAAAGGAAACCTTATCAAACAAATCAAACTCCCAGGACATAATCCAACCAACATTTGTGAAGATACGATAGGGCAACTCGGGTTCATTGTCACCGAAGCTGAAAAAGGACTACTGCTTTCTATAACATAGCAAACATAAATTCATACAGAATCTATTAAAAAATGCATCGACCACAGGTCAGATGCATTTTTATTGATGAGTGAAGATTAACGATCGGATTCAGGAAGTAAGCTGACTGTCCAGGATGAAGTAAATGGCGCGTCAGAAGCTTGATAACCGAGTTGACCTGGGCTGATTGTATCCACAGGGAGATAATCCACATGGATTTGAATTTCAGATAATTCAACACCGTCTGCTAATTGAAGTGTGAATGTCACATATTGACCATCCCAACTGAGTGTCAACGTACCAATGAATTCACCTTTTGATAAATCATTTTGTGCTGCACCTGCATAGAGATCGAATGTTTCAGGATTAGCATCAAACGTCAATTGCCATCCCCATCTACTGTTGGTTAAACCAAGTTCAATAAAGGATAATTCGCCTAATGCCCATACTGTTTCTTCACCATAAACCGCATGGAATGCAACATAGATTACAGGCATTTCAAAAACAACATCACATGCAATCACTTCAAATCCAAATGCGTAGAACCAAGAACCACTAGTAGGACCATTGGGGCCACCAACATATGCTGTTTCTCCAGCGACACCTGAAGGGTTGAGAACGTCTTCATCAACAAGCGCCATATGGAAGACAAAATAGAATGAATCACCGTCAACTAATTCTGTTGTAGAAACGGTGTATTCAAATGTATTTAATCCGAGTGATCCTAATTGATAGGGTGCTTGACCAGGTGCAACACGTTTTACTGGTAATTGTGAAAGTTCACTGTATACAAATAAATGTGCTTCTGATGCAAGTGCTCCATCAATCAAATCAACATTCAATACGAAATCTCCATTTGCATTAATCGATACAACGACCGAACCTGCAACCTTATTTTGACCGGCATAAATTGTATATTCAAAGCTGTGAAAACCGTTCACACAGATATTGAAATCTCCTCCAAAATCAACTGACTGTTCAGTCCATGAAAAAGATGAAACGACGGGCTTACTTTTAGCTTCAACATTGATGGAGGTAACCACGAATGCAAGCATAACAACAACGATTAAACCAATGAATTTTCTCACTTAAATTCTCCTTTTTATTGAATTGCATTATCATCATAACATATCGAATATACTGAATCAATTTATATGCATTTTGTTATATTTTTATGATAAATGATTCATAATATCTCATTTCATGATGATTTTTTAGCAAGATAAGGCTTTTCCAGCAATCATCAACTTTTCAATGATCAATAAAACATTATCATAATCATCATCCTGCATATCAACAAGGCCTTCACCACCATACATTTGATCGATGCGTGAGATGAGTAACTTCGTTTTATGCCTATGATTTTCACATGCATCAAACACGTATAGATAAGATCTTCCATTAACATGGATCACATCAAGGGAATAAAAACCTATCTCATCCAATTTTCTGTTAATGGGCATATGAATATTGACATCTTGTTTAAAAATATCAACTTCACCATTAGGTCGTGCAGTTAACAACCATTTTTTTATTGTGTTCATACTCTTCCTCTTTCTACCAAAAGAAAAACCCATCGCGTGATGGGTTTACATGAATTATTGCCCCATCATCCAAGCTTTAGCACCTTACTTTTGCAGGTTGCTGAAGGGTCATCGAGCTTGTCTCTCGCCTTCTCTTTATGGTAACTACATCATATCATACCCTTGATGATTCGTCAAATCTATCTCGATATTCATATGAGATAATATGGTGTTAGATTTTCATGAGCCATGAGCTCTTTTGTTAGGTGTTTGAACAGCAATGCGTATTTCTTGGCATCCGAATGGTTTTTGGTCACATGCCCAATATGAATTCTATAAACATGTGTTGATGAATATTCTTCATTATCTATACAAACATTTTAAAAAAGAAATGGACGAATGACTCGACCATGTTTTATAAAGATAAAAATGATTTTATTGTCCTTGTTGCCAAGCATATTTATCTAAAAAATATTGGTTCACTTGATTGTCAATCTCAGGTGTAGCAACCACATACAACTTACCATTTTGAACATGTTCTTCTACAAAGTGTGTTTGAATGGTTGAAAAAAATTGTTCATAGTTGAACTCAACACCATCGGTTGGCTCATAGAGATAGATGAAGATTGACATTCCGGTGCCAAGTTTATTAACGCTCCACGTATCTTTGCCCTCTGAAGGATCGATGTAATAGAACGGTTGATGATCAACTGTGATCACATGAACTTCATAATACGCTTGTTGGACATCACCACAACTCATTAACATGGATATGGTCATCATCAATAAAAAGACTAACATGATTTTGCGTGCAAACATATATTTGACCTCACTTTGATTTCATTATAGTCCTCAAAAGAAGGATAAATCAAGAAGCTTTCATCGTATTGATGCAGACTGTATGCGAATGGTTTCCTTTAAACAAAAAATTGCATATAAAGCTACAAAACATCCTAAGATGATGGTGATTCCAATCGTATATGTATCATATCTTCCATTCACGGTTCCAAGATAAAACATCACTTGACCAAAGAAATTATAGGTTGCATGCAAGATCATCGTCAACCATAGATTTTGAGTACGCAAGTACATCACTGCCCAAAGCATGCCCATTAAAGTCGAATAACCGACTTGTAGTAATGTATCGAAAAGTGAAGCACCATTCCATAAATTGATCAGATGGACCATTCCAAAAAGAACCGATGAAAGGATAACAGAAATCAATAGACCATGTTTTTGTTGTGAATATCTTTGTATTAAAAGGATTAAGATGACTCCACGAAAGAGTATCTCTTCAAAAAAACCAACACTTAATGATTCCATAAGAAAGAGAAAAACACGATAACCTGGATCAATCAATTGTGCTCTTCCATCACAAAAAGCGATGATCGGAAAATTATTGATCGAAATGATCAGTGCGGGTATCATCATAAGTAGCGCTTTTAAAGGTTCTTTAAATCGAAAAATCCCCTGATAGCCAAAACCTGTAAGAATAATGATAAATGCGAATCCTGCAAGAACTCTCAAAACGGTTTGCGTCATCATGTCAGCATCTTTGTTTTGTCCCATCATCGGTGAGATGACATACTGAAAAAGAATCATCGATAGGATGATTCCAATAAACATGATTTTATGTTGTTTTGAGAAAGAAGATTGTTGGTTCAAGTTACATCCACATGCACTTTCATATATCGAGGTATTTAAGCGGAATGACTTAAAGTAGGATTCTTCTTAACCTGTTTTATTCCACGATAAACCAAATATCCACCTAAAACAATCATCAAGAAACTCATAAACTGTGAAGGGGTCGGAAACACATTATATTCGGTGTAAACGAGTCGAATAAAGACACCGCGATCATCGCCACGAATCAATTCAATCAGAAAGCGCCATACACCATAACCAATGAGATAGACTTCAAGTTCTTTATGTTTAAATGCTTGAACATAATTTAATGCAAAGAATAATACAAAGAGAAATGCTGATTCAAAGAGTTGTGTCGGATAGACAGCTTCTCCTGGATAGAGATGTTGTGAGTGTCCACCAGGAAAAATCATACCAATGAATGATTCAGTAGGAATACCATAACAACATCCCGCAAAGAAACATCCAATACGACCAAAAGCATGGGCTAATACAACACCTGTTATCAAGGTATTCGCAATTTTTTTCATGTCTTTATTCTTATCTTTATAGCCATATTTCATCAGGATTAAAAAAGCAGAAAATCCTCCGATTAATGCTCCTAAAAAACTGACGGTTCCAAAGGTCCATTCACCTTCTTGAATCGTATGAAATACAGCGTCGAGTAATAATGAGAAGACAAGGGCAAAAATTAAACTTGCGACAATCAAGAGTACAATACGATTGGTTTGTTTCTTGGTGAATCCATCTTTTGAATCAAAACGTCGGATCACATAGACAAGCATCATCGCAAGTCCTATAAAAACAAATACATCATAAAGGGGTATGGTATAGCCAAATATTTCAGGTAATAAAAATGGGTACATGACATCAACTCCTTGTTAAAACTATTCTATCACATATTAGCTATCCTTTCATAACACGAAGTTTTATTCCTGATTCACTTTGTGAAAAGAAACCAGCTTTCAAGAAAAAAACCCCGTTGAACGGGGTTTATCAATCTGTGATATCGATTATACGCCTTGTTGAAGCATCGCTTCATAAACCTTCATAAAGCCGGCAATATTCGCACCTGTGATCAAATCATCAGGTCTTCCCGTATACTTCAAGGAAGCTTCATGGCATCTGTTAAAAATACGCTTCATGATGCGATGTAATTCTTGGTCAACTTCTTCAAAACTCCAGTTTTGGAAGGTTGCGTTTTGTGTCATTTCAAGACCCGATACGGCAACACCACCCGCATTGGATGCTTTACCTGGAGCAAACAATACATTGTGTTCTCTAAAATACTTGGTCGCATCAATGGTCGTTGGCATGTTAGCACCTTCAGCCACTAACCAACATCCATTTTTGACAAGTTCTTCTGCAGAGTCTAGATAGATTTCATTCTGCGTTGCACAAGGAAGTGCAATGTCACATGGAACTTTCCAAATATCTTTGGTATTGGCACTATAAATCGCTTCTGGATGATAGGTCTTATACTTATCGATCACCGTTTGGTTGGTCTTAGAAAGGTTCTTGATTAATTCAATATCGATACCATTTTCATCATGAATGACACCAGAGACATCGGAGATTGCGACGACTTTTGCACCTAACTGAATCGCTTTTTCAGCTGCCATCGATCCAACCTTACCTGCACCGCTGACGATTACACGTTTATTCTTAAAGTCATCTTTCTTAAAGACTCTTAACATTTCTTCAACGAAATAGCATAATCCATAGCCGGTTGCTTCAGCGCGACCTAATGATCCACCCGATTCAATACCTTTGGATGTAAATGTACCGCTAAATTCATTTTCAATGCGTTTATACATGCCATACATGTAACCAATTTCGCGAGCACCAACCCCTAAATCCCCCGCTGGTACGTCCATTCTTGGTCCAATGTGACGATAGAGTTCAAGAATAAAACCTTGACAGAATCGCATGATTTCATTATCACTCTTTCCACGTGGATCGAAGTCAGAACCACCTTTTGCTCCACCCATCGGTAGGCATGTGAGAGAGTTTTTGAATGTTTGTTCAAATGCTAAGAACTTCATGATGGATTCATTGACGGATTTGTCAAAACGAATCCCACCCTTGTATGGTCCAATTGCAGAGTTAAATTGGACTCTCATTGCGCGGTTGACTTGAACATTGCCGGAATCATCAACCCATGAAACTCTGAATTTGATCATGCGTTCAGGTTCTACCATGCGTTCAACAATGGCATTTTTTTGAATTCTTGGATCCTTATCGACAAGCAAATCTAGGGATGTAATAAATTCTTCAACAGCTTGAAGAAACTCGGGCTGATCGTGATATCTTTTTTGAAGATCAGCGTAAACATTGATAAGATACGTACTTTTAAACAATTTGAAGTTCCTCTCTTTCTTATCTTAAACGGAGCATAGCTCGTGTTGTGCACATGAAAAAAATCACGGTCGTTTGATTAACCCGCTGTACTTAAATCATTTTGGATCAACATTGATTGTTTATACATGATGATCATAAGCCTATCATTTTCGTTCTTCACCATATACTATTATACAATGAAAGCGCTTTATTTCAACCCTTGACTTGTCTTTCACACAAGTTTTTAACATCCCGTTCGAAAAATGTTGAAATATGGGATTTTATTATCCATTGAAACCTAACATCTCTGATAATGGATGAAATCCATTGAAACTTTTCATGAATCATTGATGAAAAGTTATGCTCTTTTAATGCTGAGTAGAATGCCTAAAATAATGGATAGATAACTTGCCATAAGTACACGATAAGTTGGTGGCAAAATAAACGTGATGGTGTGTGCGGGTATCCAAAAAAGTGGAATGGTTTTAAGGATGACAAAAGAGAAGAAAAATTTAAAATCGATGTGATCAATCACGTGATGAAATGATATGTTTTTGAATTGTTTTAATGAACCTTGAGCAAGATTGATATAAGTGTCTGTGATGCGATGCAGCATCATAAAGGTAGGTGCGAAGATGATATTCATCGATAGACTGACAAAAAAGGCATATACAAGAGTATTAAGAAAGTTGTTTTCAAAAAAGTTGTGTTCATGAAAGACAGCTTTTATACCTCCATCAAAAAGAGGAAATACGAACACAAACATCATACCTAGTAATCCCCACACGATGGCCTTCATGTAAAACCCGGGATCATTAAAATAGGATCCAGTCCGTATCCGTCTGACCAAGATTTCACCCATACTGGCTAAAATCATCGTTTTAAGAAAACCCATGATATAAGGATATTGTGTGGTTAATCCAACAAATATTGGGTTGGTCTGAGGAAGAAATATGAACAGTGAGATCCCTATGAATATGATAAACCACACGAAATCTTTGGCTTTCATGATGTGTTCCCTCGTTTCATTGATGTGTTTTCTTTTTTGATTCATAAGTCATTTTTAAGGATTCATAAACTTCATGAGATACTTCAGGATTACCCTTTGAATAACATGGTAAAAGCTGATCTTGAGCAATCTTAGGATCCGTACACGCAACATCATGTCGATAAAGATCGCGTTCTTCTTTATATCTCAAATTGGGGATTTTTTTCGGTTGATTACCATCAAGGATGGAGCGATAAGCGAATAAGCCTGGTAAAAACATATCCAATGCTTGATAAATATCAATGATTTCAGCGTCATGACCTAAAATTTTCTCGATGAAATGATACATGGCGTAATAGTCACTGCCCCCATGGCCAAAGTCCTTGGCACGTTCATGATGCAATTCTTTGGGTTCGTATGTCACAACAGTGCTATCATGCTTTCCTTCTTCACTGTCAAGATTGACATACACTCGCTCAATATCACCACATTGTGCATCTTCACGAGCGCTTTCGATTCGTCCTTTTGATCCATAGATAGAAAACCATATCGAGTTCTTTCCCAAATCACCATGGACGCTTTTAATGATAGCACCATTTTCTAAGGTGATCATCTCAATACCCGCTGTTCCCCAAAGTTTTCCCATGCGTTTTGCGCGACTCCAATAGGGAAGTTCAAAACCTACGACAGACACTGGTTTTAATTGGGTAATGCTGATCAGTGGTCCAATGGAGTGTGTACTGTAAAAGGTTGCATACATCCGATTTCGCCAATGATGTTTATCCCCATAGGTGATATCTGCCCAAATGGGTTCACAGTTATGAATGTATTCGCCTTCCCCATATTCGAAAGATCCAAGTTTGCCCTCTTGATATAGACGTTTCATTTCACGAACAGCTGGCATATAACAGTAATTTTCGCCATATGCATAGATTTTATGCGTTTCTTCAATGGTCTCAATCAGTTCGATTGCTTCCTTCAATGTCTGAACAGGCAATACTTCTGAGAATACATGAAGCCCTTTTTTGAGTGCCTTCATGGCAAAAGGTGCATGTTCAGTGGCATAGTTTGCTAAAACAACAGCATCCATGGGATGATTGATGAAATCATCAAAAGAAAGATAATAAGTTATGCTAGGATCATTGAGTTCACGTTTTAGGTTTTGAAGTCCCTCTTCATAGTAATCACAAATTGCAACCAACTGAGCGTTACCCGCTTGTTTTGCGTAATGAATCATCGATTGCCCTCGGCCAATACCAAGAACACCTACTCTGACTTTATCCATGATGTCACCTTCTTTCATAACGATTGTATCACGAGTTGAAGTTGATGCGTGTAGGAAGTTGTATAATGAGAATAATAGGGTTTAAAGGAGAATTCATATGTGGTATCCAAAGTATCAAAAAGCCATCACACTCAGTTATGATGATGGAATTTATCAAGATAAAAGACTTGTTGAACTTCTCAATCGCTATGGTTTAAAAGCAACCTTTAATATCAACACCGGTCTTTGTGATCCTTCTCATGATTTTATCATCAATGGTCATACCATCTCTCATCTATCGTGGAATGACATGAAGACTTTATATCGAGGACATGAAGTGGCTGTTCACACCCTGACCCATCCCCACTTGACTCATTTATCAGACCAAGAAGTTCTTGATGAAATCAACCGTGATATCAACAATATTAAAAATATCTTTCACATCGAACCAGTAGGTATGGCATATCCCTATGGCAGTTATGATGATCGAATCGTTAATCTCATCAAAGAAACAAAACTGCGTTATGCACGCACTGTTGAATCCAACCATAGTACACATCTCCAAGAGGATCTTTTACGTTTTAGACCCACCTGTCATCAACATGATCCTTTGATTCATCATATCGTTAAAGACTTCTTGAATAACACAAGCAATCACCCTCAAATCCTCTACATTTGGGGTCACAGTTATGAAGGTGATGTCGATCACATGTGGGAGGATATCGAAGCACTCTTTAAAAAAATAGCATTTCAACCCGGTATTTATTATGGGACCAATGAAGACGTCTTATTGCCGTTTTCGAGTATTCAAATCAAATGATTGACATGATAATAAAACATCACCCGTTCTTATATACGTATTGTCAATGAACTTAAAAAATGTTATTCTCTCCCATCATTTCACATAACACCAATCAAAACGAAACCTTCTATGTATATAAGGTGAAGTGAGAACAAGGAGGCGTTCTACATGAAAAAATGGTTTGCATTAAGTTTTATGAGTATTCTTGTCATGGGATTCTTATTCGTTGGAATCAGTGTGAGTGCAGCAACTGAAGATTTAGACACGGTTGATGGTTCTATCCTCGAAGTCGATGATACGACAGGTGACTATACACTTGAGAGTATATTGACTTTTGCTTTGTTGGATGAATACTTAGCAAAAGCGACTTACGAAAAGATTATTGAAGTCTATGGTGATATCCGTCCATTCAATCGTATCGTTCTAGCTGAGCAGAGACACATTGATTTATTGTTACCTCTTTTTGAAACATATGGCATCACCTTACCAACCTTTGATGCATCAGACATCATCGTTCCAGAATCTATTTCCAGTGCACTAGGGGCGGGTGTAGAAGCAGAAAAAGCAAACATCTTAATGTATGAAAATTTTCTCAGTCAAGATCTTCCTGAAGATGTTCGACTTGTATTTGAAGCTTTAAAGACTGCATCGCAAAAGCATCTATCTGCTTTTTCAAGAGATCGTTTCATCGGTGCTGGATATGACATGGCTTACCAATGGCAAAGAATGTTTGGTCATGGTAATAAGAACTCTAGAGGACAAGCTGGTCAAGGTTTTAGTGGACGTCATTAATTCAACAACCTGTTTTTTTAGGAATGAATCACTTTTATCATCAAGTAGGCAATCACTTTTTGCCTACTTTTTGTTTCACTTTACGCCTATATTTGAATTTTTTGCATCATATAGATTCGAATACGGTATACTATAGATACAAAAGCACAAAAAACTAAATAAAAGAGGTGTTTAAGTGAGCCAGACTCTCGATACAAGCAAAGCGATGAAACTTGTGATTGAAAAAGCCCGTGAAACCATGAATCAAAACATTGGAGGTCCTTTTGGCGCTGCCATCATTGACCCTGAAGGACATGTTCTTATTGTCGCATCCAATTCGGTTCTCAAAGATCACGATGCGACCGCACACGCAGAGATCAATGCAATTAGACAAGCAGGTCAACTCTTAGGTACACATGACCTTTCGGGATGTACACTCATCACCTCATGTTATCCATGCCCCATGTGTTTAGGTGCTATCGTATGGTCAAACATCAAACATGTCATCTACGGGTGTACTGCAAAAGATGCCAATAGCATCGGCTTTCGTGATGATATGATCTATGATATGATGCGCCAAAAAGAGATAGAAAGTAAAGATTTAATTCTTGAGGAAGAACATCGAAAAGCATGTTTAAAACTCTTTAAGGAGTATCAAGAGAAAGAAAAACAGTTGTATTAAACAATGGGACAACCTCCATCGAGATTGTCCCTTTTTTTATTTGTCACCCATGGTCATCACCATGACAGCTTTGGCTGTATGGAGTCGGTTTTCAGCTTCTTGATACACGATGGAATGGGGTCCATCGATCACAGAGTCTTCCACTTCATTTCCGCGATCTGCAGGAAGAGCATGCATGTATTTGACATGCGGTTTTGCAAGTTTGATCATACCTTCTGTACATTTCCAACCTTTATAGGATTCAAGTAGGTCATCAATGACGGCTGTTGACTGATTATTGACCCAACTACCCCAGTTTTTGGGAATGACGATATCAGCATCACGATATGCTTCTTCCATATCATGCGTGATTCTAAACGATCCACCATTTTCTTTTGCATTCTTCTTCGCTTTTTCAATCGCCCAATCTGGTAGATCATATCCGAGTGGGTACGCTAATGTGACATCGATCCCATAACGTGGGAATAAAAGAATTTGAGAAAGGGGAACACTGATCGGCTTTTTATGACTCTTTGCATAAGCCCATATGATCGATACTTTGAGGTTTTGTGTGGTGGGCATGACTTCTTGGATGGTCATCAGATCGGCTAAAGCTTGCATAGGGTGGAATAGATCATCTTGTAAGTTCATGATGGGTACCGTTGAATGCTCTGCCATTTCGCGTAAATACTTATTCCCAATTCCCCAAAAACAGTTACGGCATGCGATACCATGACCATAAGATGAGAGGATGATTGCAGTATCTTTCGCACTTTCACCATGTGAGATCTGCATCATGGATGTATCCAAAAATGTCGCATGTCCCCCGAGTTGTGCAAGGCCTGCTTCCATGGAATTTCTCGTGCGTGTTGATTGTTCAAAAAACATCAAAAAGGCAGTCTTATGGAGAAGATAAGGGGTTGGAATGTTGTGCAAAAATTTATATTTCAAATCTTTAGAAACGTCGAGTAATGTATTGATTTCATCTTTAGTCCACTCTTCGAGTGTAATGAAATGTCTTCCTTTAAATAAGGGTTTCATTGTTTATCTCCTTTAATCGTTTTGATATACATACTTGGAATTGCTGCATACATCGCAGCTGCTTTAACGAGTTCATCTTTAAACGTCTTTTCATTAGGTGCGTGTGCTTCCTCTTCATGACCAGGGCCAAATCCAATGCAGGGAATGTTGTGTCTACCCATGATGGAGACACCATTGGTTGAAAATGTCCATTTATCAACAACGGGTTCATGATTGAAAAGTCCTTGATATGCTGATATCGTGCTTTGGCATACCTGGTGTTCTAAGGGTAGTACCCATGTGGGGAAGTACGAATCGGTCGGATAGACTAATCCAGTGTATGCGGGTTTTACATAAGTATACATGTCAACTTGAGCATTTGCTTTCTTGACACTGGGAAGTTTCTTAATTTCTTCAATCGCTGAAAGATAGGTTTCTCCATGTGTTAAACGTCGATCGATGGATACTGTACATCCATCAGCAACCGCACAGCGTGAAGGTGAACTATAGAAGATTTCACTGACGGTTAATGTTCCTTTTCCAAGGAATGCATCATATGCCAGTTTTTCATTTAATGCTTGAAGTTCTAAAAGAATTGGTGCCATCTTAAAGATTGCATTGTCACCACGTTCAGGTGCACTACCGTGACAACTGATGCCATGTGTAGACACTTTGATTTCCATCCGTCCACGATGACCGCGGTAGATACGGCAGGATGTGGGTTCTGTGATGACAACAAACTCAGGTTTGATGTGATCTTCTTGAATGATATATTGCCAGCATAAACCATCACAATCTTCTTCTTGAACGGTTGCAGTGACAAGCAGTGTATAATCATCTTCAAGTTTTAAATCCTTAATGATTTTACCTGCATACACCATCGATGCCATACCACCCTCTTGATCGCTCGTTCCTCTTCCTCCGATTTCAGAATCATTTTCATACCCTTCATAAGGATCAAAGGTCCAATTTTTTCGTTCACCAATCCCTACAGTGTCGATGTGGGCATCCATCGCAATCAGATGTTTACCGTGACCGATGTAACCGAAGAGGTTACCCATGGGATCAATGTGTGTGCGATCAAAACCAACTTTTTCCATTTCTTGTTTAATTCTTAGAATGACATCTTTTTCAAACGATGACTCACTGGGTATACGAACCATATCCCTTAAAAATGTTGTCATTTCCGGTAAATATTGTTTTGCTCTTTCAAGAATTTGTTTGAACTGCATAGCGATCACTCTTTTCCTCTTAATGCTTTAATTTTTTCGTTGTATAGTTTAACTTTTTCATATTCATGATTCCAAAAATCCATCGATTTCATTCCATCAAGATACGTTTTTGAATATCCAAATTTGAGCCAGTCTTTTTCTTTTTGTTGATACAACCGTTCTTTTTCTGAAGGGATTCGTGTGTCGATAATATGGTCGGTGTTAACTTTTAAGAAAATATCTTTAAACCATCGTCTTAAGACAAAGTCTTCCGTTTCAAGAACACGATGATTCAAATTATCAATCACGCTATCATAGCGGTCGAAACCATCAGTAGCAACCGTAACAATGTTATCGCCTGGACCTAATTTCAAATATTTCGCCATTTTAATGGCACCTAAAATATTGCATATCGTAGAAACTCCAAAGAGATCTTTTAAGTGTTCCGCAACATCAGGCTTGACGCCAAATTCAACTAAAATGTGAGGTGCATCATGGATAATCTTTAATCCTTTAACGGTATCATCATCTTCGATTTGTGCAATAAAATCGGTGTTTAAGACATTATGAATCAACGTGCACATCTTATCACCGATGCCCTCAATGCGATGCTGACCACGTCCACCATCACTTAGCGTTGAACATTCATAGGGTTCCAATGCGACAATCTTAGCTTCAGGGAATGTCGCTTTAATTTGGTCTCCTGCAGCAAGCGTTCCCGCACTTCCAGGAGCTGAAGCATAACATGCGATGCGACCATTACCGATGTTTTTAACAGCTTCAATTGCACTGTTTCCTGTCACATGGCGATGAAACCGATAATTGGGAAGCAATTCAAATTGCGCTAAACTCCGATAGTTCGGATTTTCTTTGAGTTTATATGTTCTTTCAAGTGTTAAGATGACATCCGATTCTGTGCCCGGTGTAAGATCTAATCTTGCACCATATTTTAAAATGCGGTCATACCGTTCTTTACTCATATTATCGGGCATAATCACAATCGAGTCTAATTTCATCAAGTTACAGATATAGGAGACACCTATACCAAAGTTGCCTGTTGAAGGACCTAAAATGGTGTGCTTACCTGGAATAATATCACCGTCTACACAACCTTCGATAAGCGTTGCATAAGCGGGACCGACCTTATGAGATCCTGATGGAAAATACTTGCCGATGAGAACAATGATGTTAGCTTCTACACCGGTTAAGGCTTGGGGTAAAACGATATGATTGACCTTTTGGTTTTCATCTTTCCATGTGATACGGAAAAGATTCATGGGGTCTAATTCGTTTTGAGATGCGTGCAAAATTTTAGCATGCAGTGTGGGATCAATCATGCGAGGATTTAGCATCTCATCATAGGTTGGTCCAAAAGGTATTTTATTCATGTTTGTGTTCTCCTTCTTGTTCGATATGTGCGATCAATATATCCAAATCAGGCTTCATCAGAATGGGCTCTTTGGTTGCGCGCTGCGCATTTTGTGGATCTTTGAGTCCATTTCCTGTATTGATGATGACCATGGATTCGTTGGGTTTTATGATCTGTTGTTTTATGGCTTTTTGTAGTCCTGCAAGTGCAGCAGCTGCAGCAGGTTCCCCAAAAATACCTTCATATTTTCCCATCAAGCGCATCGCATCGAGAATACTTTGATCACTGACATCGACCATTGATCCATGAGATGCTTCAATCGCACGAAGTGCTTTGATGGGATTGCGTGGTACACCCACAGAAATGCTATCTGCAAGTGTATTTTCTTCAGTCCACTGACAGGGTGAATGGGTGTGAAATGCCTTCACTAAAGGATTGCATCCTTCACTTTGTACACCGAGTAATTTAGGAATTGCTTGAATTAGTCCAAGCTTTTTCAAGTCATAGAAGCCTTTATAAACACCGGCGATGGTACATCCATCACCCACTGATACAACCACCCAATCGGTGAGTTGAAAATGCAGTTGCTCAGCAATCTCTAGCGCAACCGTCTTCTTACCTTCGACAAGATATGGATTGATCGCAGCATTTCGGTTATACCATCCATGATGATCGATCGCCTTCTTGGATAGATTATAGGTGTCTTTATAATCACCATCGACCATGATGACATGTGCCCCATAGATTTGAAGTTGTGCTAACTTTCCGACCGGTGCTCTTTTGGGAACAAAAATATACGTCTTTAATCCCATCCGTGCAGCGCTAGCGGCTAAAGATGAAGCTGCATTACCGGTTGAACTGCAAGCGATGATCGGATTGTTCTCTTCGATTGCACGCAAAACTGCAATCGCGCTTGCACGATCTTTCAGTGAACCACTGGGATTTTGTCCATCATCTTTGATGTAAAGCTGCTTGATACTAAGAGCGTGATGAAGACGATTGGTCCGATAAAGTGGTGTCCAGCCAATTTTAAGCATCTTGTCAATATGTTTATCTTCAACGGGGAGCAGTTGTTGATATCGAAACATCGTGCGATCTTGATTGGATGATAAACTGTGAAGATTCAAATCCTTTTTAATGGCTTCATAATCGTATAAAACATCTAAAATGCCTGCATCACCACAGATGGGACATGTAGTCTTGATTTGTTTGGGATCAAAGATTTGTTGACACATGGTACATTGTAATCCAAGGATGTAAGGGTTCATAGTTAATCCTTCTTATATGAGATGGGAATGATTTGGAACGATTCAACGTCAAAGAGACCTCGATCGGTTAATTTGAGTTTAGGAATCACGGGTAATGCGAGAAAAGCAAGTGCAATGAAGGGATCGCCTATGTCTTGAGGATAACCCATCGCAATGATCTTTTCTTTCATACGGGATAATGCATGCTCAACATGGGATTCACGTTGCTCAGTCATGATACCTGAGATTTCGAGTTGTAAAAAGTCAACCACATGGTCTTGATGAACAACAACAATCCCACCTTGTAAATCCTTGATCTTTAAGACTGCAGCTCGCATCGCTTCATCAGATGTTCCAACGACAATTACATTATGTGAATCGTGAGCAATTGTCATGGCGATGGCACCATCTTTGAATCCAAATCCTTTAACGAGTCCAACCGCCATACTTTTTTTGTCATGATGTCTTTCAATGACGGCTAGTTTCATGATATCGTATTGGGGATTGTATTGAAAAAGGTGATTAGCTATGTGTACCTTTTCAATCAAATGCTCGGTGATAATATTATTTTTTATAAGCCCAATGACGTGTGCCCATTCAGTTTCAAGAGGTAGATCAAACGATAAAAACTTTTCATCGAAGCGAACGGTATGAAGCACTTCATTTGGAATAACACTCATCTGATCAAAAAGAGGGATACCGTTTTTTGCAACCAATTTGCCCTGCTTATAGACAAGATGGGGTTCGATGTGCTGCAGGTCATTAAATACGATAAAATCAGCCATTTTGCCTGGAGCAAGTCCTCCAACATCACGCAAGTGGTAACAGGTTGCTGCGTTGAGTGTGGCCATCGATATAGCATCAATTGGATCAACACCTTCTTCAATCGCAAGATTCACATTGTAGTTGATGTGACCTTCTTTTCGAATGTCTTCGGGATGTTTGTCATCCGTACAAAAGAGTACCCTTGCTAAATATTCTTTCTTTAATCCTTTGAGAAGAGGTCTTGTATTTCGCGTTGCTGAGCCTTCTCTTAAGTGAACATACATCCCTCGCTGAATTCTTTCTATCATCGGTTTTGGGTACGTGCACTCATGATCTGTTTGAATACCTGCAAGAGCATATGCATTCAAATCCATACCACATAGATCGGGTGCATGCCCATCGATCTGGCGATCTTTCATCACATTAATCTTGTGATGAATCTCTTGATCGCCTTCAATGACAGATGGATAATCCATCACTTCGCCTAAACCGATGACTCGAGGATGTTTCTTAAAAGATTTGATATCTTGTGCTGTGATCACAGCACCGCTATGCTCATCCTTGGTTGCTGGAACACAAGAAGGAATCATCATGTAAACATTGAGTGGGATATGTTCGCTTGCATCAAGCATGAATTGAATCCCTTGCATGCCGCTCACATTGGCAATCTCATGAGGATCTGCAATGACGGTTGTCGTTCCCTTAGGAACCACAATCCGTGCGAATCCATTCGGTGTGAGCATCGAAGATTCAATATGAACATGACCATCGATGAATCCAGGTGCGATATAAGATCCCGATAAATCCACTTCTTCTCTACCCTGATAATCACCAATTCCAAGGATGATCCCGTTATGAACAGCTAAATCTTTTTCTTCAATCTCTTTGCTGTAAACATTGATGATTTTAGCATGTTTAAAAACAAGTGATGCTTTTTCTAATCCTCTGGACATGTTCATCATGTGTTTGGTATTCATGATATCATCTCCTTCCTATGGTTTCGATAAACTCTTGAAGGATATTCATCGCAACCTTTTTTCGATAAATCTTGGTGGAACGTTGATCGTCAATCGGTTGAATCCATGGATCATAGCGATTAAGCATATCATCGATATGCATTCCTATATCCTTGATATTGATTCCAATGAGATGTGCTTCTATCTCAGGTTTTCTTAAAACTGTTTTATAAACTGCACCCCATGCGATGCGAAAATCAACGATGATATCATCTTTGATCTCTGCAAGACCAACACATGATACTTTAGAGATGGCATCTGCTTTTCTGGGACCAACTTTCATCCATGTTTGATATTGATCATGACGTTGAGGAATAATGATTTCAGTAACCATTTCAGATTGTTTTAAAATCGTATGTCTAGGTCCTATAATGACATCTTGTATCGGTAGAATCTTTTTTTCATTAAGACTCTCAAAACATACTTTTGCATCAACAGCGTAGAGGTAAACAAGGGTATCCCCTGCAGGGGATGCGTTGCATATATTACCCCCCAAGGTTGCCACATACCTGATTCCAGGTGATGCAATATCCTTGATCACATCTTTAAATAGTTTGGGGACAAGAGGAGAATCAAGCATCTCTTCAAGCGTAGTCATTGCACCAATACGGATCTGATCATCATCTCGTTTGATATATTTTAACTCACTTAATTGTGCGATGTAGCATATATTTTTATCAAAATAAGGAGGTATTTGTGCCGGTGAACGATGCTGAACCATGAGGTCACTTCCTCCAGCAAAAAGCGTATAGGTTCCATCTTGAATGCATGATAATGCTTCCTTCAACGAGGATGGCATAACGTGGTTTACCATAGACCTTCACCTCGCTTAGAAGCTCTTATAATGGCTTTTATAATCATGTTATATCCTGTGCATCGACACAAATTTCCTGATAGTGCATCGCGAATATCTTCTTCGGTTGGATGTGAATTTTTAGTGAGTAGACTTTGTGCAGCAAGCATCATGCCGGGTGAACAAATACCACACTGTGAACCTCCCTCTTCCACCATCGCTTCTTCTAAAATGCGGTACTGTGAAGTCTCTCTAAATCCTTCAATGGTTGTGACAGATCTGTTATTGACATTGGCCAAAGGAACTAAACAACTGTGTGTGATATGTCCGTCCACAAGGATCGCACAAGCGCCACATTCGCCTTCTCCACAACCCTCTTTTGTCCCTTTAAGATGGAATTCATCTCTCAAAACATCCAAGAGTCTTGAACTTGGATTGGCTTCATGTTCGATTGATTTTTGATTCAAAGTGAATTTAATCTTCATGTTCAATCAACTCCATGATCATTTCAGGTGTCACTGGAATACGATGAATCGATTTTTGAATGGCCATCTCAATGGCAAGGGCAACAGCAGGAGCTCCGCCCACCAAACTGAGCTCTCCTAATCCTTTCGCACCATATGGGCCGAAAGCATAAGGATTGTCGATAAAGAAGGTTTGTGTTTTGGCCATATCTTTCGCAGTAGGAATAATATAATCGGTGAAATTCTTGTGTATGACTCGACCTTGATCAATCTCCATCTTTTCAAGGTAACCAAAAGCAACACCTTGTGTTAGTCCACCATCAGCTTGTCCACGTGCTAAACGTTCATCGATCACATGACCGATGTCATACACACTCCATAACTGTTTAAGATCAACCTGATAGGTGATCGGATTGACTTCAACTTCTACGACATTGACACCCCATGAATAAGCGGGATAGGCATCGCCTTGAAGTTTCTCTTCATTCCATCTGATGTACTCTGGTTGAACGTATGATTCCATGATTTCCATACGTTCATGAGTCTTCCATGTTTCTTTAAGTTTTAAAGCAGCTCTTGCTAATAGTCCTCCAACAATCATGGTTGTTCGTGAAGCCACGGTGGGGCCTGAGTCGGGAACATCATCAGTATCTGCAGGCAAGTAAATGATGCGTATATCCTCTCGATCAATCACGTGTTCGACGATCTTTTTGAGTGTCGTCAGTTGTCCCTGGCCCATATCAACGGTTGCTACATAAATATAGACATCATCATGTTCATCTTTCACGAGTTTGACTTTGGCATGAATGTGTTCTGCTTCTCCGCTTCCGGTAAATCCACATCCATGTAAGAATAAACTCATACCAATACCTTTATAGGATGTTGGCTGATCATATATCTTTCGTTTATTGATGTAATCCGAGATTTCAAGGGCTTTTTCAATCATTTCAGGCATGATGATGGGATCTCTAAAGATACCACCGGTCGAGGTTAAATCATGCTGTTTTGCCAAATGTGCCCTGTGAAATGAAAGACTATTAACTTTAAGTTTTTTTGCAATATGCGCCATCATCATATCCACAGCAAAAATCATCTGTGGTGCACCAAATCCTCTAAAAGCTCCGGTTGGAACACTATTGGTCAAATAGACATCACCGGTGACATCTAGGTTTTCAATGGTATAAGCGGAGGTTGCTGCTAGCATCGCACGTGATAAAACAACATTGGATAAACCTAAATATGCGCCACCATTGATCGCGACATGGGTTTTCAATGCGGTGATCTTTTTATTTTTTATCGCTGCTTGAATCGTCACGTGTGAAGGGTGTCTCTTCGTCGTTGAAATCATATCTTCTTCACGTTCATAGATCATTTTGATCGGAACGTGAAGATGGTGAACAGCAACAGCGAGTTGACACGCCATCATGGATGGAAACTCTTCTTTCCCTCCAAATGCACCACCCACTGCAGGTTGTATGACACGAATGTTCTTCTCGTCATAGCCCAATGCTTCAACCACAGCATTTTTTACGTAATATGGACATTGGATGGAGCCGATCAGCGTTATTTTATCGGCTGTTTCAGGGTACGCAATCATCCCTTGTGGCTCAATATAGGCTTGTTCTTGATAGCCTGTTTCAAAGGTTTCTTCAATCATAAGATCTGCTTCTTGAAAAGCTTGTTGCGGATTTCCCTTTTGAAATGTTTTATGTGTTTTAATGTTTGATTGATCAAAAATCGGTGTTTGAGGTTCATATTTGACGTGTATGTTATGGATGACGTCTTCGATTTTTTGTTTATCTTGACCAATCACCAGTAAAATGGGTTCTCCAATATAATTCACTTCAACATCTGCGAATATCTTCCAATCATCAGCAATCATTTTTACAACATTCTTCTGTGGAAGATGACTGGCATCGATGATAAAGATGCCTTGAGGTAGTTGTGGTTTGATGACATGAAAGAAAGCTTTAGCCTGTGTTGATCTCAGTGTTTTTGCATAGTAAAGATTAGGGATCTCATAGTCACTGACATAGAGGGCTCTTCCTGATAGTTTTTCTGGATTATCGACTTTTGGAATGGAGGTTGATATATCCTTCATGAAATCGCTCCTAATCGTCCATCACAATGGCATGTGTAGGACATTTGACAACACATAATCCACATTCAAAACATTTATGTGCATCAAATGTAATTTTATCCAACATTTCAATGGCAAAATAAGGACAAATCTTGACACAAAGATCACATTTAATACACTTTTCTTCAATTAAAGTAGGCACTGAACGCTTGTATTTGACATGATTTGTCAACACCGTATTTTTGACTTCTTCAATACTATGAAAACCGTATTTTTCTAGTCGACTGGGTAAGTCGTCAATGATTTTTTGATAGAGCTGTTTTCCCTTAATTAATGCTGCTGAAAGCATTTGAACGGCAGATGCTCCAGCAAGAAGAAATTCAATCACATCATCAGCTGATTCAATACCACCCACTCCGATGATCGTCAATGAAGGTTCAGCTTTTTTAATCGTATAAACAGTGGCTAAGGCAAGAGGTTTAATGGAAGGTCCCGATGTCCAGACAAAACCTGATTCATTACCGTAGATGATTGATTTGGTTTGTAAATCAATTTTCATGGTGGGTCCTAGTGAATTGATCGCAACGATACCATGAGCACCATGCTCTTTGATAACTTTCGCAAAACCAGCAGGATTCGGTATATGAGGACTGATTTTCATGTAAAGAGGTTTTTGGGTGTATTTTCTAATCGTTTTAACGGTCTCAGCAATCGTATCAAGATTCGTTCCCACATAGTGTGTCGAGACTTCAAATGCATCCGCATAGGGATCAAGTAAGGGGATTAAAATCTCCATATCTTCTTTGGTGTACCCCACACTGATCCAAAGAGGAATCGTTTTAACCTTAACATAGTTAGGTAAAAATACATTCAGCCATGTCTCTTTGGAATATTCACTCCAGAGTTCACTGTTCATGATGACATTTTTTTCACCATAAATACATGGTTTTGGGATATGAGCATCATGGGTAGAAATGGTTTTAGCAACCATCGCTCCGCATCCTGCATCTTGGAGAAACTTCATCTTCTCATCATCACCTACAAGAGGTCCTGCAGCCGGCATAAGAGGGTTTTTTAATGTAAAACCATCAAACGAAGTGGTTAAGTCCATAGGATTACACGTCCTTACTCAAGATGTCCCAAAGTCGTGCTGACGACTGTTGAGCTTGTCGATATTTGTCTTCAATGGATTTTTTTGCTTGATAATCCTTGATCTTCTGCTGTCCTTTAATCCATACGTGCTTGGGTTTAAAACTGTGAAACATGCCAAAGAAGAGATGACCAAAAGCATTGTCTTGATTCACGGGTGTTGGGGGTATATAGGGTACCATCAACAGATCCGCTTGATACCCTTTTTGTAGTCTTCCTAGCTTAGTCTCCAAGATAGAACTTGCATAGCTAGAGGTTTCTTGAATCATGCGTTTTAGATCAGTTAATTGAAATGGGTTAGGGCTTTGATCTTGGTGATGCATGGCGTAATATGCTTGTAAGTATTCGGTAGTCATAGCGGAAGATATACCATCATTTCCAAGGATGACAGGAACTCCTTTTAGCATAAACCGATGGATGGGGGGTAGTCCCACACCATTATTCATATTTGATGTTATGTTAACTGCGATCACGCTTTGATGTTCTTTGATGAGATCAAGTTCAGCATCACTGATGTGAATCGCGTGTGCAATGATACTTTTGGGATGGAGTAAACCATGATCAACCAAACGATGGATGATTGGTTTTTGATAGTTCACCTGTGAATCTTCTTCATCCATCACACTTTCTGCAACATGGATATGAATCGGATAATCTCCGAGTTTATGTTTGACTTTTTTGAGTGTACGATCACTTAAGGAAGAAGATGCATGAAGTCCAAAGAGACCTCGCATGAAATCGGTTTGATGGGACTTCATGAAATTCATATTTTCATTGATACACGTCGATACATCAAAGCGATCGCTCGTTTCAAAAGCGTATATTCCTCTTAATCCCACATCTTTTGAAACAGCCTTGCTCAATGTTTTCAATGAACCGCGTATATCTTGTCCACTCGCATGATGATCAATCACAGTCGTCACACCATTTTTTAAAAAATCTAAACCTAAGACAAGACCACTGTAATAGACCATATCTTGGTCGAGTTCTCTATCGAGTTTCCACCATAATTGATCCAAGATTTCTTGAAAATTTTTAGGATGATAGGGCATCATTAATCCTCTAGCAAATGCTGAATAAAGATGCGTATGACCACACACTAAACCCGGTAAAACCCATTGATCGATACCGTCGATGATCTTGTATCCGCGATCAATAAATGCGCTCATCGGGCCAATTTCAAGAATTTCTTCATCGAAAATGATATACGCATCTTGAATCCATGTTTCAAAGTCATAGAGCGTTGTATGAATGATTGCCTTAATCATGAATCGGTCCTCCTTCAATCCATTGACCGGGATTCTTAACCAGTACACCTTGATCAAGAACAACATGACCGCGTCTGATGACAATGAGCGGTTTACCATGAACTTTCATGTTTTGATAAACCGTGTAGTCACATGTCCCGTGATGTGCTAAGATCTGATGATCAATAGGATGGTTGATGACAAGATCTGCATCATAACCGATCTCAATGTGTCCTTTATGCTTAAGCCCTTGAATGCGTCCAACGTGAAGACTCATCTTATCGATGACAAGATCACCGACATGCTTGCGCATCATGGGAAGTGAAAATTCTACACCACCAATACCGAGTGGAATCTCGGATAATTTTTCTTTTAATTTGTCTTTTTTCATGAATGCACAATGATCGGTGCCGATCGTATCGATATGATGGATCAAGTGATGAAGTATTTTTTGATCTTCTTCGGGTCTTAAAGGAGGAGCAAATGTATAGAGATGACCTTGTTTAGACGTCAATTTTTCTTCATTAAACGTGAAATATTGTGGACAAGATTCGACAAAAAAGTGAGTGTGCAAAATGTCTGCATACTGTTCTATCAACTTTTGTAACGTCTTACCGCTTGAAAGATGAACCATGTAGAGATAGCCTTGCGTTTCACGCACATATTGGGCAAGTTTTAAAGCTTCCTGGGTTTCACTTAATCTGGGTCTACTGATCGGTAAATCTTGATATGTAAATGATGGGTTTAATATAATCAAATCATCATCCTCTGCATGAACCAGTAAAAGAAAACGGTATTGATGTGAAAGCTTAAGGAGTGTATAAATATCTTTATCATAGGTCCTACGATTCGAATCGGAATATGTGGTGAATAACTTTAGGGTATACATACCGAGCGACATCATCTTTTTTACGAACACTTCAAGATCACATTTAGGATTTTTAATGGTGGCATGAAAACTGTAATCAACGGTTGCTTTTTTAGCCTGTTCCAATCGTTCATAAAAGACACGTTCTAAATCGATTTCATTATCGACGGGTTCCAAAAAATCGATGATCGACGTCACACCACCATGGATGGCTGCATCACTGCCGCTGGCAAAATCATCGACTGATTTGATCCATCCGAGGTCAAGCTCAAAATGAACATGGGGATCGATCATCCCTGGTAATACTTCTAAATGATTGGCATCAATCACGGTATGTGCAGGTAAAAAACCAGAGGACATATCGACAATCTTTTCGCCCTCCACGTAAATGTTCATCGATTGAAAGACTTGGTTTCGATAAACCTTCCCATTGATAATTGCTAAGTCGTACATAACTTACTCCTTCATTATGCTCGAATGATTTTAATATCCTTCAGATGATACATGTTCACCACTTCATCAAACAACGATTCTCTAACCACAAGGATAAGATCCATCGATGAATGGATCATCGCCATCATCAAAGGATGAAAACCCTGATGGTTTAATTCTAAAGCACCAATCTCATCCAAATAGAGGGGTGAGATATTTGTTTCAATCATGATTTTCATCTCATCTTCAACCCATTGGATAGCCTCTAACATTACATGATAAGGTCCAATCCGCATAGAAGACGGTTCATGAAAGAGATGACTTTTCTCATGAACCATCAACAATTTTTCTTCGCCTGTTGATAGTCTCATGATCGTGTAGTGATCCACATGATTATCAAGCATAGACTTGATTGAAACGAAGCCATCGCCACGTTTGTGTTCATGATAGTGACGAATCATCGCTGTTGTTTTTCCTGAATTGATTTTACCAGTAACGATTGTGATCATCGAGAATCTCCCTCATATGTTTTACTTCGGTTTTACCGTGCTCAATCATAAGCAATTCAGATGCAATACTGATCGCGATCTCTTCAGGTGAACTTCCACCTAAATTGAGACCAATCGGCGAATAAAACATCGATAAATCAATCTCTTGACCAAAACGTTGATAGGTTTCCTTTAAATAATCTTTCAATTTTTCAATGGAACACATCATCCCCACATATTTTGGTTTTAAATGTTGTTCAATGATTTGATTGATCACATGATAATCTGAGGTGTGAGAAGGTGTTACGACCACGACAAGACTGTCTTCTTGAATGCTTTTTTCTTTAATATACTCTGCAAACCCCATATGATATTTTTCATGTGCATGCTCAAAAGCATCGACGATTGGTTTTCTCTCATCGATCAAGATGAGATAAAACTGAAGTGTCTTTAAAATATAGGCAAGTGCCTGACCGACATGTCCACCACCAAAAAGATAGATGCGATTCTTATAGCCAATAAATTCATAATAAAGCGTCACTTGTCCACCACAAACCATCGGTAAAGTCTTTGCATCTTCGATGACTTTTCCTTTATCTAAAAGATATTTTTCGGTTAAATGGCTTCTTTTCTTGATCAATGTCAACGCTTTTTTGATGGCATAATGTTCAAGTGCTCCACCACCAACTGTACCAAAAAAGGTGTGGTCATCGATGACAAGCATCTTCTTACCCACTTCGACGGGACCTTCCCCTTCTTTTTCAACGGCAGTGACTAATACCATATCGATATTTTTTTGTTTGTATGCCAGTATTTTTTCGTAGATGTCAATCATCATCATGTCCTAACCAATCAGTTGTAGATAAAAGGTCAATGTCAATGCAAGAATCAACATCGCTAGCGATAGATAAAGTTTAGGGCGATACGCAAACACAACACGGTTTTTCATCCATAGGATTAATCCATAAAGAAGCATCGCAAAAACAGCTCCCATTAAACCGTAAAAGAAGATGAAGGAAAGGGTTGCTGCTGATGAACTCATCTGCGGGAAAGGAAATCCTGTTAACGCGTGGTTGATTGAAATGTTGATATAGAAGAGGACACGCCATACAAAACTTGAAAGGACTAGTCCTAACAAGGGAAGTGTGGCTTTCTTTTGATCCATTAAATAACACACCCCAACCATCACCATGGATTGAAGCATGATGGAAATCATCGGATTATACGTCTTAATTGGAAGTAGTCCGGGCATGAAGAAGTTGATGGATTTAATGCTTGCAGCAATCACACCAACCCATAAAACGCTCGATTTTGAGTGTGTATTGAGATAGACTAAGATCAATAAACTCGCTCCAATCGGAAACATGATTGAACCGGAGACAAGCGGGGGAAGAAATTGAAGGAGATAGCCGAGTGTGGCTTCTAAGATTCCCCAGATGGCTCCAAAGAAGATGGTCGTTAAGATGATATTTTTGTTCATGTTTATTCTCCTTTTCGTTGTTTTAAACCGAGTATTATTTTCTCGGGTGTAATGGGTAATGTGTGAATGCGAACACCAGTTGCGTGATAAATCGCATTTGCTACTGCTGCAGGAGGTGTATCGATACCGATTTCACCCACCGATTTTGCACCATATGGCCCCGATGTTTCATAGGAATCTACGAATACAGTCGTCATCTTTTTGATGTCTTTTGCCGTTGGAATACGATAATTGACAAAACTATTGCTCACTAAATGACCTTTTTTGGTGTATTTCACATCTTCAAATTTGGCCATGCCAATGCCTTGTACAATAGCTCCTTCGATTTGACCTTGCGCTAACTTCACATTAAGCGGTGTCCCGCAATCGACAACACTGACATAATGGGTGATATCATATTCCCCAGTTTCAATATCAACTTCAACTTCACAGAATCCCGCCATGAAGGGAGGTGGTGATTTGTGTCCGACATAACTCGCTGTTGTCGTCAACTGTTTTTGTTCGTGATTATACGTGATTTGATTTGATAAATCTTTTAATGAAATTTTTTGATCATCAGCATCAAACATCATCCCGTCAAAATCAATATCTTCGGGTTTCACGTCAAGGATTCGTGCCGCTTCTGCGATCAGCAAGTCTTTCATCTGATGTGATGCCTTCAAAACGGCATTTCCTGATATGTAAGTCGTTGATGACGCATAAGCTCCTGTATCAAACGGTGTTAAATCGGTATCGGATGAGTAGACGATGATCTTATCGACGGTTGTCATCAGTGTTTCTGCGGCAATTTGCGCAAGTACAGTATCGGATCCCTGTCCAATATCGGTTGCTCCGACCATCAAATTATAGAATCCATCGTCGTTTAATTTAATGGTTGCAGCTCCCATATCGATATAAGGTATCCCGCTACCTTGCATGGCAATCGCCATGCCGACTGCCTTAACTTTGGTTGGACTCATTTGAATCTTGGGATACGTTTTGCTCCACCCGATGAGATCAAGACCTTGATCGATACATGCATCAAGTTTACATGTATCCATGTTCATCGCCGTTCCCTCAGTACCTTCTCCCATGATTTTGAATATTGGACTCGTTTCATTTTCCTTCATCATGTTCATCCGTCTTAATGTGATGGGATCCATCTTGAGCTTTTCAGCAAGGATATCGATCGCGGACTCTAAGGCAAAGTTACCTTGGATGGCTCCATATCCTCTAAAGGCACCTGCAGAGACGTGGTTCGTATACACCACTTGTCCATCAAATCGGACACTTTCTACTTTGTTGTATAAAGGTAATACTTTTGATCCGGTGACCATAAAGACGGTTAATGCATGTTCACCATAAGCACCGGTATCGGATAAGACATGACAATCAATTGCCTTGATGGCACCATCAAAGTTAGCACCGATTTTCATCGTGATGCGCATCGGATGACGTGTATAGGTCGATTCATAGACTTCTTTTCGGGTATACACCAATTTAGATGGCTTTTTCGTTCTCCACGTGACAAGTGCTGCAAACATTTCACCATGAAGCGCTTGTTTTCCTCCAAAACCGCCACCTACACGTGGTTTAATCACGCGTATTTTACTGATCGGTATACCTAACGTTTGACTCAATATACGTCTCACGTGAAAAGGTGTTTGTGTCGTAGAATATAGGGTTAATCGATTTTGATAATCAAGTCTCGCATTGACAGCATGGGGTTCCATCATGGCATGCGCTTGCGCTTGTGTATAAAAGACTTCATCGATGATCACGTCGCATGATGCGAATGTTTCATCCACATTGTTGATATGCATGTGGTAAGATGCTGCAATGTTTCGTTTGGGCTCAAAGCCGATGGGAAACATTTCACAAATATCTTTTTCTGGGTGTATAACCGATGGATGATCGATAGCTTTTTCAAAGTCAAGTATTGGCTCTAGGATTTCGTAATCTACTTTGATTAATGACAATGCTTTTTCTGCCGTTTCGTCATCAACAGCAGCCACACAAGCCACTTCATCACCCACATAGCGAACGTATTCATCAAGAATAAATTTATCATGTGGAGAGGGTTCAGGATAACCTTGACCAGCACGAGTGAAGGCTGCTCTTGGTACATCATGATGGGTTAAAACAAGTTCAACACCTTTTAATTTTTGTGCTTCTTCAGTATGGATGGATTTGATGCGTGCAAACGCAAATGGACTTCTTAAAATCTTAATGATTAGGGAATCGGGTGCTGAAAGATCATCGGTGAATGCAGGGCGTCCCATCATAATTCCTTTTCCATCAACCGATGGAATTTTCTGGTTCACGACTTTCATTTTGCACCTCCTAAATAGTGTTTAATCGCCAAAAATTGAGCTTGATAACCCGAGCAACGGCATAAGTTACCCACAACATAATGTTTGATTTCATCATCGGTTGGATGAGGATTTTCATTTTTTAATGCGTAGATGGTGAGTGCCAAACCCGCATTACAAAAACCGCATTGATCGGCACCTTCTTCACCAAAGTATGATGCAATCTTTTCGATCTCATCAGGAATACCATCCACGGTGATCACGTGTTTTCCTTCAATACTTGCTGTTAAAACTGAACATGATAAAACGGGTTTGCCATTCAGCAATACCGTACATACACCACATGTTGATGTATCACAACCTCGTTTGACACTGACGATATGGTGTTTTCTTAACGACTCAAGCAAAACTTCACTTGGGCTCACTTCATAGCTGACTTCATGATGATTAAGGATAAAGTTAACTTTCATGAGACATAACCTCCTTGATACCTCGCATCACATACGTTTTTGCAAGAATTTCTCGGTATGCTTTGGATCCTCGTTCATCATCAGCAAATGGAATCGTTTGAATGATGATATGTCCGACGGATTCAATCACGTGTTGATCGACATGTTTGGCTTGATTCAAAGCATGCATCGCATCCCATGCGAGCATCGGTTTACCAGGTCTTGAACCAATCGCAATCTTCCATTCACCTTCATAAAAACATGCAACATTAAGAATAGAAAAATCAAGTGAGGTGTTGGAAACTTTCTTGAAATAACCCATGCCATTTGTTTTTCGAATGACAATATGCGTCAAGATGGCATGATGTTTTTCTTTTTGATCTAAAAAATCATGCAAACTCATCTCTTCTTCTGGAAAGAATCTAAGTTTTACTTCGAGACATAGCATCACGGTGACGAGATCTGAAAAGGGGTATTTCCCGATGATCGATCCACCTATGGTTGCGAGATTTCGAAAGGCTACACCCACAATCGATCCGATGGCTTGCGACAAAAACCCACCCCCCAATGAAACAATGGATGGATGAACTTCTAAATCTCTTAACTGTGTTTGTGCACCAATCACGATGTGATCTTTTCCGACATCAATCTGATCAAGATGGAGCAGCGATAAATCAATCATCGTATCCACTTGGCTCTTGGTATACTTCATCCAAACACCCCCACCTAGGATGGTGTTTTTCTTGGATGATGATAGAGTAGAGTATGCTTCTTCTAAGGATGCGGGTTTGACATAATGTTTAATGTCCATCATTTAATCCTCCCTCAAAATCTTTTGAAAATCTAATAATGTATCGATATCATCTAAAATGTGTTGATCCATCACGTCGATGGTTTCAAAATCATATCGATTTCGAAATTGCTTTAGTGAAGAATCAATAGGTTCTTCGAGGATTTTTTCTTTCAGTGTATGATCAAACCAAATGGGGTGACCTCTTCTTTGATGAAAACTTGGGACACGAATGAGTCCAGTACCTTGGAGCAGCATGCGATAGGTATCTTTTTGAACGAAAGGACAATCTCCGGGTAAAATAAAAAAGTCTTCGTCAACGACGAAAACTCCAGCTTTGATGGATGAAAACATGCCTTTCGCATAATCCGCATGATACATACAACGAACGGTTGGATCATTGGATAGTCTTTGTTCGATATCCTTTGAATAATGACCTGTGACAACAATAATCTGACTGACAAACGGCTTCATCCCTTGAATGGCATGCTCAATGAGCGAGACTCCTTGAATCTCAAATAGCAATTTATTGGCTTGTGCTCGACTGGAAAAACCAGCTGCTAAAATAATACCTTGTGCCATCTTATAAGCCCCTTTGTTGTGGCATAGAAAGCAAAAATAAGGATTAATGTCGTTAATGAACATGTATTAGCATAAAAACGATAGTCTTCTTTCTTATAGCATAGCACTATTTGAAGAAATAAACAACACTTTATCTAAAGTGTGCCTTGTGAATGAAGCTAACCTAAATTAAAAAGCCAAGTCATTCATATCATTTTTTAGACATGACAATTTCTAAAAAAATGCATTTTTATGAAACCATACAAAAGAACAAAGAAAAAATGGATGATTATACAAATCGATCACTGATGGTGGGACAGACTGCATAAAGCGAAACGAGTATGATAAAATGATACTATAATTTTCAATAGGAGTCCATGGATGAGAGGACAATATTTTAAAACACAGATTTACCCTAAAAAAGATTACGATGTTCAACAATTTAGACATTTATTACCTGAACCTATACTTGACAACAAAGAATTAATTGATTTGTATTGGTTTACTGTTGAATGTGCCTTTTCTCATGCAAAGGAAGTCGTGAAGCCTTCAAAATTGATTGCAGACTATCAAGATTCCGCATTCAATCAAAATCTTTTTTTGTGGGACAGTGCATTTATTTCACGATTTACTGTTTTCTTTAATGATTTTTTACCTGGTATTCGAACGTTGGACAATTTTTATCATATTCAGCATGAAACTGGGCTCATACCACGAGAAATACATAAAATAACGGGTGAAGATTACCCCAAATGGACCAACGATCAGGGCCTTCCCCTCCATTCTTTTTTTCACCTACGCTATCGCTATCGTGGGTTGAACCAAGTAGAAACACACGATTTGTTAAAATTCTATGATTTAAAGAGACAACCTAAAGAGGTTTGTCCATACACACTCGATACACTCAATCACCCAATTTTTGGTTATGCTGAATACCAACATTATTTGCATACAGGCGATGCGAAACGTCTTGCTTTTATTCATGATGCCCTTTATCACCACTATGATGCCCTTTATGAGCACTTGCGACATACCTCAAATTTGTTTGTCACAGACTGGGCAAGTTTAGATAATTCCACACGCAACGAAAAACTATTTTTAGGTATCGACATCTCATCAGAAATGGTAATGCTTGCTAATGATTTAATCAAGATATATACCATCTTACAATTGGATTGTTTTGATGATCGAATTGCTAGACTCAAAGCGGATAAGGAAAAAATTAGTTATGCGATACAACACTACATGTGGGATCCTCATACTCACTTTTTCTATGATCTCGATGAACATATGAATCGTATCATGATTAAAACAATTGCAGGATTTTGGCCAATGATTGCTGGTATTTGTACAATGGAACAAGTTGAATATTTAACGTCATGGTTGCTTGATCCACATACTTTTTATCGTACGAATGTTGTTCCTAGTCTTGCAGCTGATGAAAAAGGATATGATCCGCGCGGAGGATATTGGCGCGGTGGAGTATGGGCAAGCACCAATTTAATGGTCACTGACGGCTTAGAACGTTACGGCAAACATCAAATTGCAAAACATCTAGCACTTAAATATCTAAACGGTGTCGCAAAGGTTTATCAAGACACACATACACTTTGGGAGCTTTACCCCGCTGACGAATTGTCAAAAGGTGATTCTGATCATTCTGATTTTGTGGGATGGACAGGAATTGGTCCTATCTTATACTTGATTCAATATCAATTGGGCTTAAAAGCTGATGCGATTAATCACACGTTGTATTGGACCATTGATACAACACAGAAAAGGATTGGTATGAAGCGATTCCGCTTTTTAGGTTGTCAAGCAGATCTTTATGCAACGATTGATGAACATGCAATCACAGTGAATATTGATACAAAAGACAGTTTTCAATGTACATTCATTATCGATGAACGTAAACACACATATGCCATCCACGGTACGACGACACTGACCATCAAGAGGTCTAACATTTGAAAAGATTGATTATTTTCGGAGATTCAATTTCCACTAAATCGCATGGTGAGGGTGGGTATATTCGATGGTTACAGGAACGATCAGATTTTGATCATGTTCAATCTTATGCTATATCTGCGAGTGGCCTCACAGATTTGACGCCTAACCACATGCAAAAACAGATACTCATGCATCAAGAAGATATTAAACGAGCAACTCATGTATTGATCTGGCATGGAACAAATGATTATTACTATCATGTCCCACGCGATGAATTTGAAAAGCAATTCATCCATATCTATCACCAACTACAAGAACTCAATCCACGTTTGGATATCGTTTGCTTAACACCCATTTTGCGCTTTCAAGCGCTCGATCAATCAAGTGTAGCAATGAACGGATTTGATTCACCCAATCGCGCCGGTTATACACTTTTTGATCTTGAAGGGTTAATCATTGATCTTTCATCAAGACTATCTATTTCATGTATTAATATGCGTGAATCTACCCCATTTTCAATGGATAACATTGATATGTATTATGAAGATCGTGTGCATCCCAATAGTTTGGGATATCTAGAAATTATTAAACCTATCTTGAATTATTATCACATCAAAGGGGAGTAATCCTCTTTTTTGTTCATAAATACAAATGTTTTATAACAGTATGGCCTTTGTAGTGATAAAATATAGTCAAATACACAAGGAGGGTTTTTTATGTTTAAAGGTGGTCTTGGTTATGATCTCGCTCAAAAAATCGTAGATAACATCATGAAAATTGTTTCCTACAACATCAATATCATGGATAAACAGGGTACGATTATTGCAAGCGGTAATCCTCAACGTATCAATAAACAACATCTCGGTGCGATTAGAGCACTAGAAGAACAACAACCCTATTATATCTATGAAGACACCGAACTTGAAAAAAAGGGGATTAACGTACCTTTCTTCTATAAAGACGAGATTGTAGGTGTTATTGGCGTTTCGGGAGAACCCCATAAGGTTGAAGAAATTGCTCACATTGTACGTGTTACTGCTGAGCTCATGATTGAGAAACAATTTTATGATAATAAGGCATTTGCTTATGAAACACGTGCACGTGATTTATTCAATGAAATTATTGCTAAACCGAAACAACATCTCGAACCCCACGTGATTGATCGCGCTAAAGATCTGACAATCGATTTGAATATTGAACGCATTGTAGCAATCGTTTCATTTAATTTCAGTGAGCACGACTGGCTGGATCACTTCAAGTCACAATTGTGTAAAGGGGAATATATCATCAAAGAAAACAAACAAGATGCGACGATTGTCTTCATTTATTCAACTTCACTTATGAATCGTTTGGACACCATTATGAAAACAAGCCCGTGTGTAGGTGTTATATATCTCGGCTATCCATCAAAAGATCTTCACGCATCATATCTATCTGCATTATCCATGGTTGATATTGCCTATAAACTCAATCTTAAAAAAACCATACTCAAAATTGAAGACTACATCATCGAAGATACCGCTTTTAAAATTGATGATCTTGAATATTACAAAGATGTTTATCACCGTTTTGCACAAGTTAGTAATTTTCTTGAATTGCAAGATACATTATTTACTTACATCAAGCATGGATTCGATAAAAATTTAACATGTGAAGCACTTTATATCCATAAAAATACGCTTTATTATCGTATTCAAAAAATGAGCGAGATCACTGGTTTTGATATAAATAATCCAAAAGATGTTTTAATCCTTTATATGATTTTGTTAAAAAACTCATATCAACACCTTAATATCGTATAATAATCGAGTGATATTTGTGTATTTGCACAAAAAAACGCTTCCATATTTGTTATAGCCGCCATTGTAATCGCTTGCACACCAAGATATACTAAAGGAAAGTTAAAAAATTTAAGGAGGATTACAATGATTAAGAAGTTACTTACCCTTCTTTTGATTGCAGCTTTTGGATTCACATTGCTAGGCTGTGAAAAAGAGGAGGAACAACAAGAGTTAAATCTTGCGATTTCGGGCTTGCAACAGGCAAGTGAAAGAGTTTTCTTCAAGACATTTATTAAGCTATTCGAAGCTCAATACAATGCAAAAGTCAATTTGACATATACGACTCAAGCAGACTTGAAGACAAAGATTGAAACAGAACAAACTTCACAAAACGTTGTTACTGATGTTGTCATGGTTGATACTGCTAACATGACTCCATACATTCAAGGTGGATGGATGGAAGATATCACAACCGTTGTCAATGGTCTCGAAGATCGTACCATCACCAACATGTTTGATGCTTCAACTAATAAAGATGGCAAACGGTATTTCGTCCCAATTTCATTCGATATCTACATTTCAATCTATAACGTAGCTGCGTTACCCTACATGCCTACAAGTGTTCAAGTGACTAAAGATGCCAACAATAACGTCACCAAAATCAATGCAATCACTTGGGAACAATTCTATGAATGGGCAATTAACATCAAGACACAAACCGGTAATCCTAAAGCTGGTTTCCCCATGGCAACCACCGGTTCACAATTACTCTACCCCATGGGTGGTATGGCACTCGCATATGGTTCTGGTTCGTATCCTAAATTGAACGACGCTGGTGCAATTGCCGCATGGAACAAGATAGCACAAGCAGCTACAGCTGGTGCACTATTGCCTGAGGCAGTATTATCAGAAACAAATCAACCTACTGCTCTTCTACAAGCGGGTCATCTATGGTTAAGCTTTGGACATATGGGACCAGTCGGTACAGCCTATGCTTCAGCTCCAGCAAATTATGTTTTAGGACCTGCTCCTACTGCTCAAAGCACAGGTAAAGCAGGATCAACAGCGGGTTCTTGGACATTTGGTATTGTTAAAGGCGCTAAGAATCGTGACATTGCTGAAAAGTGGCTTGACTTCATTACCAATCCAGAAATTAACTACCTATACTGCTCAGGTTTAGGTGGAGTCATCTCGCCAATCAAAGAAGTTGTTGATCAACTCGGAACATCCAATACCGATAAGATCATGGCTGCTGGATTAGCTGTACTCAACTCAGGTGCAACTGTTACGGGATTACCTACTTACCTATACACAGACTGGAATGCAGTTAAAACCGTTTATACCTCGCTCTATCGTGAATTACTCAACGGGGGAACGCTGACACAAGCAGAAGCGGATGCTTATCAAGCGCAACTAGATGCCTTACTGAAGTAGTTCTAAACTCTTAAGAGTAGGGTCGTAGGATAACCACGACCCTACTTTTCTTATTAAAGGAGAAACCATGCAGGACATCAAATCAAAGAAAACAATCAAAGAGCAGTTAAAACATGGTATGCAAACAATCATCAATCGCAAAACAGCGCCTTTTTGGTTATTATTCCCTACATTTTTATATTATATTGTATTTTGGCTATCTCCTATTTTGATCAGTATAAAGGAAGTTTTTACTTCTCTTGATGGACAATTCACTCTTTTCGGCAACTTCATCATGATTTTTCAAGAAAATACATTTCATGATGCTATCTTAAACACTGCTCTATTTGCGGTGGTTTCTGTGCTTTTACAATTTATCATTGCGTTAATGCTCGCATTGATGCTATCACGTAAATTTAAAGGACAAAAACTTATCCTCTTTTTAATCATGATTCCGATGGCAATCACACCAACTGCGGTTGCTATTGTGTGGAAAACAGGATTAATCAGCAGTGGATGGATCAATTCCATTTTGCAATCTTTTCATTTGATTGATGAAGTGATACCCTTTATTGGATTAAGGGGGATAGATGCTGTCATGATGATTATTTTAATTGATACTTGGACCGTTATGCCTTCTGTTATGATAATCCTCATTGCTGGACTTGGAAACATACCTGAGGAAACTAAAGAAGCCGGATTCATCTTTGGGGCAAATCGATGGCAAGTCATTAAAGATATTGTTATTCCATTGTTGAAGCCTTCGATCATCACGGCCGTCATTCTTCGTATGATTGCTGCTGTTCAAGTATGGGCAATTGTCGTCATGGTGATGGGATTCTCAAACGTGCCCTTTCTTGTTGAACGTATCGCTTATTTTGTGGGTCCTGTTTCTGGCCTACCCTATGCTCAAAAATTAGCCTACACATATTCGTTTATTACAGCAATCATTGTGTTTATCGCAACCTTAATCTATTTTAAAATTAGCAAGCGTGGTACAGCTCTGGATGGGGGTACTCAAAAATGAAACGATTAAATCCCATACAACGTGTCTTGCTCGGTTTGATCTTAACAACAGCGATTATTGCTGTAGTATTACCTTTAATGTTCTTTCTTGCAAATGCATTTAGTAACAGTACTGAAATTTACGATTATCCAAAAACACCATTGATGAGTTTTACGGTCACGGTTGATGTATCTTATGATCAAGTCACCGAAGAATATGTCATCAAGTATGTTGATCGTAGAGGTGATGTAAAAAATGCAATTAACAGTTCATCAATGTTATTGATTTCAAATTATTTTGAACAATACTTCTCGGTTTATCGAACACCTGAAGAATTGGAAAGTCAATTTGAGGAAGTCTTAACTAGTGGCGAAACGATTCGATTAACGTATGCAAAAAATCTTTGGCATAATTTCAAAACCTTCTTCTTTATTACCAGCAAAGCAGATGAGGCTCTTATCAATAGTATTGTTGTCGTCATCTACACAATAATCATCTCATTAACCCTGGGAAGTATGAGTGGATATGCAATCGCTCGCTATCGTTTCAAAGGAAAAGATCAAATCAACGTCTTCTTATTAATTGTGAGAATGTTCCCAACGGTTGGTATCAGTATACCTCTTGCAGTCATTCTGATTCGATATAATCTGTTTGATACCATGTTAGGATTAGCTATTCTCTACTCATTACCAAATATTGCTTTAACAGCTTGGATAACATCATCCATCTTTGTGGGTATCAACCGCGAACTTGAAGAAGCATCATTGGTTTTTGGTGGTAATGGTTTTCAAACCTTTATGAAAATAACTTTACCGCTAGCATTACCTGCGATGGCTGCCAGTTCCATGTATGCTTTTCTTACAGCGTGGAACGATACCATATCGGCACTCATTCTAACGAATGATCATCCCACATTAGCTTTAGCGGTTTATCAGGCGATTGGAGATAATACGACAAATCTACAATATGCAGCTGCAGGTAGCATCATCCTCATCATCCCAGCATTGATCTTCACATTTGTGGTACGCAAGTACGTCAATCAAATGTGGGGCAGTGTCTCAGTCTAAGGAGAGAATAATCATGTCCTATCTACAATTAATTAATCTTGATAAGAAATACTCAGCTAAAGGAAACATGGTTGTTAAATCCATGAATTTATCGATTGAACAGGGAGAATTCATCGTTTTCCTTGGACCCAGTGGTTGCGGGAAGACTACCACTATACGAATGATTTCAGGTCTTGAAGAGATCAGTGGTGGTGACATATTAATCGAAGGAGAGTCTGTCGTCAATCTTCCTCCCAAAGAACGTGGCGTTTCCATGATCTTTCAAAGTTATGCTGTATGGCCACACATGACAGTTTATGACAATATCGCATACCCACTCAAATTGAAACACGTTCCAAAAGTTGAAATCGATCGTCGGGTTCTTGCTGCTGCTGAAAAAACAAATATTAAAGATTTTTTGAATCGATATCCTTCACAATTATCAGGTGGACAGCGTCAACGAGTTGCAGTTTCACGTGCAATTGTTGTTGAACCCAAAATATTCTTAATGGATGAACCTTTATCCAATCTCGATTCTATTCTTCGTGTATCTATGCGTAGTGAACTTAAAAACATCCATGAAACCCTAAAAACAACATCCATATTTGTGACCCATGATCAATCAGAAGCCATGAGTCTTGCTGATCGCATCGTCATCATGAAGGATGGATTGATTGAACAAATTGGAACACCTAAAGAAGTCTATTTTGATTGCCAAAGTATCTTTGTGGCTTCATTTATTGGAACTCCACCTACGAATTTTTTCAATGTGCAAGTGATTAAAGAGCAAGATGAAATGGTTTTAAGAAATCAAGAAATTCGTTATCCACTCGATGCAAAAGAACAAGAGATTTTAAAAAACTATCTGGATCAATTCATTGTTTTAGGTATTCGTCCAGAGTCGTTTGAAATTTCATCCAAGAGACTGCAACAAACGATCATGCAGACAAAAGCTGATTTTATTGAACCCCAAGGATCACATGTGATCGTCATTTCTAAATGTGGTGAGCAGTCTATCAAAATCTCATCACCTATTCTCGACTTAAAACCAAAATCGACTATTTTCTTAAGTGTTAAAAATCGACAAGTTATGTTTTTTGATCAAATAACTGAAAAACGTATTCGTTAATGGAGGATATCATCTTGGCTATCAAAGAACGTCTTCGCACCATTTATCCCAAACAGGTGGAACAAGTTTATCCTGAAATTTTATCATTAATTGAGCGTTGGAAGTCACGAATTCATGTCAGTCATCGTCCGATTGATCAACATGATGTTTGCTTAATCACCTATGGGGATTCCATCAGAAAAACCGATGAAATGCCCTTAAGTACATTGAACCGATTCTATAAGACTTTTTTATCAGATACTATATCCATCATCCACATTTTACCTTTCTATCCTTATACTTCAGATGATGGCTTTTCAGTTGTTGATTTTCGCACCATTGATCCCAAACTTGGAGATTGGCATGACATTGATGAACTTAAAAAACACGTAGATCTCATGTTCGACGCTGTCATCAACCATGTATCAAAAGATAGTTTGTATTTTATCAAGTATTTGAATCAAGAAAATGGATATGAGACTTTTTTTACTGAAATCGATCCTAAAGTCGATTTATCATCAGTTACACGTCCACGCACATCTCCTGTTTTAACTCCTTTCATGACGAAAAATGGTGTAAAGCACGTTTGGACAACATTCAGCGATGATCAAGTCGATTTAAATTATCAAGATCCACGCGTTTTAATTGAAGTTCTTGACGTTCTTCTTTTCTATGTTTTTAAAGGAGCACGCATGATACGCTTTGATGCTGTTGGCTTCATATGGAAGAAATTGAACACGACTTGTATGCACCTTGAAGAAACACATGCTTTAGTTAAGTTAATGCGTGAAGTTTTGGACTCGGTTGTAGATGGAGTTAAGATTATCACAGAAACAAATGTCAAGCATGATGAAAACATCTCTTATTTTGGGAATGGTCATGATGAAGCATCGTTGGTCTATCAATTTCCACTCCCCCCACTTGTTGTCCAAGCGTATATTAGCGAAAAAACAACCTATCTCATGCATTGGTTGAATCATTTAGAGAAAACGAGTAAAGATACTCTATTCTTTAACTTTCTATCTTCTCATGATGGTATTGGGCTGCGTCCTCTCGAAGGCATTATCCCAGATCATGATAAAACTATCATGCTGGATACACTTCTATCGCGTGGTGCAAAAATCAATTATCGCAATCTTTCTAATGGTCAAAAAACACCTTATGAATGTTGCATCACCTTCACCGATGCATTGTCCAATCTTGAAGATTCAGATCCTATAAGAGCCATGCGTTTACTTGGTGCTCACATGATCCTTTTGTCTCTACAAGGATTACCAGCCATCTATATACACAGTATGCTAGGTTCTAGAAATGATCTCTTGGGATACCAACAATCGCTAATCAATCGAAGAATCAACCGAGAAAAATTGAATTTTGATCATGTTATTCAAGAACTAACCCACCCCCATCACTTGCGTTATATGGTTTTTGAAGGGTTAAAAAAGATGATTGATATTAGAAAACAAGAGCCCTTGTTTCATCCACATATTGAACAACAACCTTATCCAGTGAGTGATCATGTTTTTGGTTTGTTGCGAGGTGATAACCATTCACACATCATCACTTTGGTGAATGTTTCAAAGAAAACTATTCAAATTCCACTACCCGGAACATATATGAATTTATTAACTCAGCAAGTTTGTCACGATTTTATTGACCTAGAACCCTTTGCATATGGATGGTTCAAATTACATAAGACGGGAATGTGATCGACATGAAATTTGTAATTGCACCTGATTCGTTTAAAGAAAGCATGGATGCTGTAACAGCAGCTAACGCGATCAAGAGTGGTCTGCATGAGATTTTTGATGATGCTCAATTTTGTCTCTATCCCATGGCGGATGGTGGTGAAGGAACTTTATCAGCGATTTATCATTATGCGAAAGACGCTAACATCATTTACGAAAATGTGGAAGGACCCTTGCATGATGTGGTTCAAGCAAAGATGATTCACATGCCTTCAGAGCACGAAGTTTATATTGAAATGGCTGAAGCTGCTGGGGTTATGCTTCTTGATCCAAGTAAACGAAACCCTCTTTTGACATCGACATATGGTGTCGGTCAATTAGTCCTTAAAGCGCTAAAACTAGCTCCAAAACGTATCGTCATCGCATTGGGTGGAAGTATCACCAATGATGGTGGTATGGGATTTCTCAAAGCATTAGGTGTTCGATTCTTAGATCAACATGGTCAAGAAGTCCCTGATGGTGGTGGTTACCTTAAGGATATCACTTCGATTGTCGATACCGATGTTCTGCTTGCCTTTAAGTCTATTGAGTTTTATATCTTAACAGATGTCACGAATCCACTATTAGGGCGACATGGGGCAACACATACTTTTTCAAGGCAAAAAGGGGCTTCTACGGACATGCTCGTTGAATTAGAAAAAGGGATGGAGAATTACGCATTTTTGATGGAACAAACATTTTCTCGTATCATGCGAAATGAACAAGGAAGCGGTGCTGCAGGCGGTTTAGGTTTTGCATTAAAGTTCTTGCCTTGTTCCTTTACACAATCAGGGATAGACTACATATTAAAACTCTCAGGAATCGAAAAAGATATTATTGACTCCGATATCGTCTTCATTGGTGAAGGCTCACTCGATGATCAAAGCCTAAATGGTAAAGTGCCGATTGGTGTATCTCTACTCGCAAAACAATATGGCAAGAAAGTCATTGCCTTGGTTGGTGCTCTGAAATGCAAACCTGATGTTTTGAAACCTTATGGTATCGATGAGGTTTATACGATTAACGAAGAGATTGGATTATTGCAAGCCATGCTAAAGGCTGCACCACAAAATATACGATTAACTGCTAAAAAAATTGCTTCAAGATTGAAAGAAAACATGTGATTTGAACACAGCAAATAATCTTTGCATATTCTCAACATGAGATTATGCAAAAGATACATGATCCCATGATCAAAACGGGCATACGTGCCATTGTTCATCACATGGACTTCTATCGGGAACGCAGCATATAAACAGCTTGACTGCGTCTTTTGTAACCGACAATATCGGTTATTTTCCTCCTCTTTCTCGATAGATTTAACCATTGTGATGATTACCTGTCATGCCCGTTTTGATCTCGTGGTATGCAAAGGTCTTGATGACTCTGTTTTATACGATAAAATCATGAGAAGAATTATAAATCGATAGGGTGCACTACACCTTGAATACTTTATATCTATTGATAGGAGAACATGTCATACTTTATGAGCAAAATTACATTTATAGGTGCAGGAAGCACTGTATTCGCAAAAAATGTTTTAGGAGATTGCATCATCAATCCTCATTTAAAAGGTCTCGATATCGCATTATATGACATCGATCATAAGCGTCTCGAGGATTCTTTTCAGATGCTTATTCATATCAATGCAACCATGCATGGTCATGCCACAATCACGCAATATCATGATCGAAAAGAAGCTCTAAAGGGAGCTGATTATGTGATTCTAGCGATTCAAGTAGGTGGATATGACCCCGCAACAATTCTTGATTTTGAAATCCCTAAAAAATATGGTTTCAGACAGACCATTGCCGATACCATGAGTATAGGAGGGATTTTTCGTGCATTACGTACCATCCCCGTGATGAAGTCTATTGCTGAGGATATGGTTGAAGTATGTCCACATGCTCTTTTGATCAATTATGTCAATCCGATGGCCATTTTAACAGGTTATATGTTACTCCATACGCCCATCAAAACTGTGGGATTGTGTCATAGTGTCCAAATATGTGTCCCACGTCTACTGAAAATGTTTAATCTTGAAGAGCATTTGGAACATGCGCGATATGAAATCGCTGGCATTAATCATATGGCTTGGCTTTTATACCTAGAAGGTAAAGATGGCTATCCATTATATGATGAAATCAAGCGCCGGTATAAAGAAGAAAGATCTCGTTTCAATATTTCCAAAGACTTGGTCAGACTAGACATTATGGATCGATTTGATTACTACGTGACAGAGAGTTCAGAACATAATGCAGAATACATGCCCTATTTCATAAAATCCCAGTATCCTGAACTCATTGAGCAACTCAATATTCCGCTTGATGAGTATCCAAGACGATGCATTAAGCAGATTGAGGAATGGAAAACAAGACGCGATCAACTCATTAATAATCCAACCTTAATTCATGAAAAATCGTATGAATACGCATCACATATCATTGAAGCCATGGAAACTGATCGTCCATTTAAAATGAATGGCAATGTTTTAAATCATCATCTGATCACAAATTTACCTGAAGATGCTTGTGTTGAAGTGCTTTGTTTAGTTGACAGAATGGGAATCCATCCTACTGTCGTTGGTCAATTACCCGAACAACTCGCAGCGCTCAATCGGACAAACATTAATGTTCAACTTTTGACGATTAAAGCTGCTGTATCGCATCGTAAGAAAGATATCTATCAAGCCGCCTATTTGGATCCACGTTTATCTGCAGAACTCACCATGCATGAAATACAAATGATGTGTGATGAGTTGATTGAAGCAGAAAAAGAGTGGATAGGACATTATGAATAAAAGGAGAATATTATGCCAAAACGATTGATTGCAGTTGCACCTCGCGTTGCTGAGTTGCTAAACTATGATAAACCAAGTGTATCGGATGATGAAGTTCTCATCGAAGTGAATTATGCAACACCAAAACATGGAACTGATCTGACAGATTTCCGTGGTGGAAGTCCATGGGAAACTGAAGCCTATAATCCTACGACTAAATTATTTGAAAAAAGACCGGAGGGTCAAAGTGGTGTGCAATTTGGGTCGTGGAATTTAGGAAACATGGTTGTTGGTCATATCGTGCAAACAGGAAAAAATGTGGTTGACTATCACGTGGGTGATCGTGTATGCACTTATGGGGGAATTGCGGAATATGTGGTTGCTAAGGGGATAAGCAATCATCGCCTACGCAAGATGAAAGAGACCGATTCATGGGAAAATGCCGTTTGTTATGACCCCATGCAATATGCGTTGGGGGGTGTCCGTGATGCACACGTTCGTCCAGGTGATGAAGTGATGGTTTTTGGCTTGGGTGCAATAGGTTTGCTTGCTGTTGCTCTATCACACCGCATTGGAGCGAAGGTCATCGCTGTTGATCCACTTCAAAATCGCAGAGAGGTTGCAACTCAACTTGGTGCAAGCCTTGTGTTAGACCCAACTTCTGTTGATATTGGTCAATATGTTAAATCTGTATCATCTTATGGTGGTTGTGATGCCATCATTGAAACGAGCGGTAGTCCATATGCACTCCAACAAGCATTGAGAGGGCTTGCTTATGGAGGTACCATCGCTTACGTTGCATTTGCAAAAGAGTTTAAAGGTGGACTTAATTTTGGTCGAGAAGCACACTTTAATAATCCCAAAATCATTTTTTCTCGTGCAGCAAATGAACCTAATTATGACTATCCTAGATGGGATAGAAAACGCATTGAAGAGGTTTCGTGGTCGATGCTCATGTCGAATGCGATTGATTGTAAACATATCCTATCTCCTGTGATTTCGTTTAATGATTCTGCAGAAGGATATATGAAATACGTTGATCAAGAACCCCATTTATCGATCAAATTAGGAATCATCATCAAGGAGGATCATCATGTTGCTTACACAAGATAAACCTTTTTTTCCTCAATCTTGGGTTGAAAAATTTAAGACTGCTAAATCTATGGGTTTTGATGGCTTTGAGATTGATGGGAAAGCCTTGCTTGAACGATTTGATGAAATCAAACAAGCATTATCTGATTCTCAATTCAAAGTTTATACGATTTGTGGTGGCTATCGCGGTTGGATCGGTGACTTTGATGAGTCTAAAAGAAAGACCTGTTTAAGCGATATTGAACACATGCTATACTTGGGATCAACCATCGGTGTTCGAGGTATCGTAGTGCCTGCAGCTTGGGGTATGTTTTCAAAGAGACTTCCTCCAATGACTCCACCTCGAAGTGATGAAGATGATCGACAAATACTACTCGATTCTTTATCTTTCCTTGATCGAGTTGCTGAACAAACGAAGACAACTATTTTTCTTGAGCCACTCAATCGGTATGAAGATCACATGCTTAATTGTACTCAAGATGCATATCGTCTGATTAAAGACGGCGGTTTTAGACATGTCAAAATTTGTTATGACTTTTTTCATATGAACATTGAAGAATCTCAGATGGACGAACCGATTTTAAAGTATCATGAACTCATCGGACATATTCATCTTGCGAGTTCACATCGTTATCAACCCGATACAGGGCATCTCGATTATCACCCTGGATTATCCGCTCTAAAAAAAATTGGATATGATCAATTGTTTGCGATCGAGTGTCGTGTTTTGGGTGATGATTTGTTAGATGCTTATACAAAAGCCTGTCAATATACACAAGAACTGTTGAAGTCAGAAGGATTATATCATGTATAAAGTCGCCATCATCGGTGCAGGGAATATTGCTAAAACCATTCACATCCCAGCTTATCTACGTGATTCATCCTGTGAGATCATCGCAATCAGTGATGTCAATTTATCCATGTTAAATGAAACAGCAGACATGTTTCATATTTCGAAACGTTACACCGATTATCGAATGATGATTGATGAAATAAAGCCTGATATTGTGAGCGTATGTACACCCAATCGATTCCACGCAGAACAAACCATTTATGCTCTGACACATAACGCCCATGTGTTATGTGAGAAACCACCCGCATTATGTGTTGATGAGCTCATTGCGATGAATCTTGAGGCCAGAAAACATCAACGCATTTTAGCTTTCAATCTTCATCATCGCTATCGATTAGAAACCGTTAAAATGCAGCAATGGGTTGCTCAGCAAGGTAAATCAAATGTTTATTTTGGTGAGGTTTTTGCTCTGAGACGAAGAGGTGTTCCTGGGTGGGGTAGTTTTACCCAAAAATCTTTAGCAGGTGGTGGTCCACTCATCGATTTAGGTGTTCACATGCTTGATCTTGCACTCTATATTCTCGATTTTCCACCTTTACGTTATGTTACAGCAACCATGAGTAATCGGATCGGTAAACTAGGGGGATTGGGAGATTTCGGACCGTGGGATGGTGCTTCTTTTAGCGTTGAAGATAGCCTATTCGGTCAAATAGTTTTTCAAGATGGCACTTCATTACAAATTCAAACAGCTTTTACACATCACATGACTGAGAAAAGTAAAATGAATATCAAATTGTATGCAACACAAGAAGCTATTGAACTTTCACCTCTTCGAATTGTCCAATATGATCAAGTTAAGCAAGAAGAGAGCATTCCGTTTCCTGTTGGTCTATGTGTTCATCCATATTTTCTACGAAAAATTAAAGGGGAAAAACTTGACATACCCGATGGTCAATCCGTATTGATGATACAACAAGTGATTGATGCACTTTATCAATCGGCAATGACCAATCAACCCATCTTTATCAATTCACTCGATTGATGATAGATCACTGCAATCGTCATCAGACTAAAGTAACATTTAATGTCATCTGATCAACATGGTGTGATCTTGATCGATATCGAACGCATGAAAATGGTATATATTTGATATCATATAGATAGAAGGTTTAACATTGATCATTTGATTAATGTTGTGAAAAGGAGCTTTTATCCATGCGATTTGATGCACACGGTGATATCTTAACCGATATCTACGAAGAAACATTGAAAGGACATCAAGATGTCTTTCGTACCAAACATTATGAAAATTACAAAAAGGGGGGTATCACACACAGTATCTTTGTCAACTGGACCGACCCATATAAACAAACCAAAGAGGTCTTTGATGGTATTTTTGATGTAGCAATTGATGCACTTAAGGCATCCGATGATATCGTATCCATCTGTCGAAACTATGGTGATTTGCTTCAATCTCGTCAAGAGAATAAGTTGGGTGTCATCTTAGGTATTGAAGGTATAAAATATTTAAATAAACCTGAGGATCTCATCACCCTTTATCAAAAGGGGGTTCGTCATCTCGGTTTAACTTGGAATGAAGAAAACGATTATGCAACAGGGTTAGATGGCTTAGAAAACGGATTAAAGGAAAAGGGTATTCATCTCTTACGCATCGCGCAAAAGCTTGGGATGATCATCGATCTTTCCCATGCTAATCCTAAGACTTTTGATGATGTTTTCAACTACACGACAGGTCCTATCGTTGTGACACACGGGAATGCAAAAGCTTTGTGTGATCACAGACGAAACTATACCGATGAACAACTTCTCCAAATCAAAGCGCGAAAAGGGGTAATCGGTGTCTGCGCTGTTCCTTATTTCATCTCAAGTGAACCCGATAATCAAAGTGTTGAATACTTAGCGAAACATGTTGATTACATCGTTAAAAAAATTGGTATTGACCATGTAGGTATGGGTCTTGATGTCTTCTACTACCTTACTCCTGGAAAAACATCCACTGGCGTAAAAGGATTAGAAACTTTAGCGGATGCGGGACATCTGTTCGATGTGCTTGCAAAGATGGGTTATAAAGAAAATGATCTCCGTAAAATAGCCTATCAAAATTTTGACCGTGTACTGAAAACTGTACTCAAATAAAAAACGTGTTGGCATAAGAGTTAAAAATCAACCACTGACGGTTGATTTTTTTTGTGCTCTTCATGCTTCGTTCATAAAGCATTCACTGTAATAGGTTTATTATCGATGATGATGACTTGAACTTGAATTGCCTGATGATTCATGGAATATCACATCTATCATTAAAGCTAATGCAACATAAAACGACTCTTTCGCATCCTCCATGATGGTGATCTGGTAAGTGTCTCCCCATGTTAACCACTGTTTATGAATATTCATGACTTCTTTACCTTGATAGAACAGCTGAAAATCACGTTGAAAGACTTGACCAACGATTTCCATCATGCCATATGTGCTATCAATGGTCATTTTCCCACCAAAGAACGTGAAATTCTTTTTGATGGTTGCGAGTACTTCACCCTGTGTGCTGTACAAGGTGTATTCAGGCATAAAACGAAATAACTTGCGTTCTAGATGATAGATGATCTCTTCGCCTTGATAGATATCCATCTTATTGTGTATCGAAAAAATCTTTCCTTCAATGTAATAACAAACATTACCTTCTTTGTCAAAAACATTATATTTATTGCCCAACGAAAAAACACGTTGTTTCAAAAAAAACTGTTTCATGATTAACCCTCCCCTTATAAAGTATCTATCATTCATTATAACAAAAAAGTGGACTTGCATCCACTTTATGGGTTAATCATGTGACTATACACTGACTCATTCACATGGGTGATCAATATCTAAATATCATTGATGATACTTTGATGAATAAATACATCCACCAGTTTCGCATCAAATTGTGATCCTGCGCAACGCTTCAGTTCTCTAATTGCAAAGTCTTTCCCCGGAGCCTTTCGATAGGGTCGATCAGCCGTCATCGCTTCGTAGGAATCGCAAATATTAATGATTCTCGAAAACAGGGGAATGTCTTCTCCTTGTAATCCATTGGGATATCCAGAACCATCCCATCGTTCATGATGGGTTAACGCATACTCAGCAAGTCTTGAATATTTATCCGCTGAACGTAAAATATTGTATCCATTGATCGTGTGTGTTTTCATGATCTTCCATTCTTCATCGGTCAATTTTCCAGGCTTGTCTAAAATGCGATCGGGAATAGTAATTTTCCCAATATCATGCATAAGACCGGCAAGTTCAAGTTCCTTAATAGCATCATCATCAAAATGCAGTGCCTCTCCCATCTTTTTACAGTAATAGCTTACTTTATCCGAGTGGATACGTTCTTCGGCATACTTATCTTTTAGAGCTTGTAGAATCGACATGACGGATTCATTTCGTGCGGTTTGACCATGGAGTACTTTATTGCTGTACATGTTGTCTTCAGCTTCATTCAATATTTCTTCGGCACTTTTTTGATTTGCTTTTATACCATAACCAATAGAGATGGAGAATTTATAATCATCAAATTGTGAACGATTAACGAGATCGAATAGATGTTTTTTGACCTTTTCTATTTCATCCTCAGTTGTATTTGGCATGAGCATCGTAAATTCATCGCCACCAATACGTGCAACAAAATCATGTTCACGTTTGACATGATTTAAGATTTCAGCTGCTCTGATCAACACATCGTTTCCTTTATCATGACCAAACGCATCATTTATAATCTTTAGTCCATCAATGTCCATAATGACAATGACAAGTGGATAAAAGGTTGGATGACTGAATGCTTTCAGTTTTTCTTCGAAATAGCGACGATTAGGAAGACCTGTCAGATAATCATGGTTACTCGTGTGAACAATCATGTCCTCTTTCATCTTTCGGTCGGTCACATCAAGTACAGTTGAAATAATGGTTTTACTGTTGGGAAGAGGAATGGCATATGCACTGATATACTTCACAATTTTCCCATCTTTTGTGATGGGGACGTCTTCCCATTTCATCCGTTCAGGGTCTTTACTTTCAATCCCTTCAACCACGATTTTCTTAATCTTTTCTCTAAAAACGTCATCTTCATAAACGACATCCCAAAAAACACCATCTTCCTTTAGAGCTTCACGCGTTGTATTGTAAAACAAAGGAAATTTGTCGTTCATATATTCAAAATTGACTTCTGGATAGTAAGAATTCACTGAAATACCAATCGGAAGACGATCCATGATCAACTGAAGTTGATCGCGAGACTCTTTAAGTTTAATCTCTGTTTCAATTAAATCGGTAATAACTTCTGTATAGATGACAATCCCCGCAATATCGTGGTTTTCATCATACCATGGTCGACATACCCATCTCGTATAATCGACAGTACCATCCAATCGCACAAAGGGATCTCGATCGTTACTGAGCACTTCACCTTTCAGTGCACGTTGATGAACATCTCTCCATTTCTGTGGAAGTTCAGGAAAAACGTCATAATGATGCTTACCGATGATATCTTTGCTGACGCGATACATATCACAATATGCATCACTTACATAAACATATTTTAAATCTTTATCATGGACAGCGATACCTTGATTGCTATTACTGATGATGTAATCAAGCAGATTTTTTAAATATAGATTTTTTATATCAAGTTTCTTCTTTTCGGTGATATCCTCAAAGGTAGCATAAACTTGATATGCTTTTTCATCCCCCTCTTTGAACAGGGGAATAGCGTTCAATAATAGCCATACATAATCGTTGGTTTCAGGTCGATAGATTCCTCTGACAACAGGTCCAATTTTTGTGTTTGTTCTCAGTGCAATCATGGATGGATGATTTTCTCCAGGTATGTAATTACCATCTTCATCGATCATCTTCCATCTTGGATCCATCGAAGTTTTTCCTTGCATCTGCTCGAGTGATAACCCTAAAATGACTTCAGCCCGCGGATTGCATGAAATGATAGTGCCCTTGTCATCCTGAAAGACAACGCCCTGAGCCATTGTTTGATAGAGAAGTTCATACTCCTGTTCAAGTTTCTTGCGCCGTTTTTCTTCTTCTTTAACCTCTGTAATATCCTTGAATTCAACAACACGAACTGTCTTCCCTTTGTAGGGTAAATTTCTCGCTTCGATTTTTAAAGGATAAATCTCATTGTTCTTACGTCTTCCATATACTTCATAGGGCTTTTCATAACCCACGGATACATGGTTTAAAACAAGCTCTCTATACTCTGGAGCGATTAATGACATACTATTCATTCCCAAAAGTTCTTCAATCGTATATCCTGTGATATCAGATAATCCTTGATTACAGTCAAGAATCACACCTTGATCATGAACTGCTAAACCTCCAAAGGATGCATTATGCAAAATTTTAAACCGTTCTTCGCTTTCTGACAATTGCTTCTTTCTTTTCCGAATGATGAACATCGAAACGGTCGTGATTGTAGCTGTTAAACTGATTAAAATAAATAACCCCATAAGCAATGCACGATTGCGGTCTTGAGCTTCAGAATATGCGGTTTGGTCAATCAAAATTGAATATAAATAACTTACACCATCAATTTCAATAGGATATGAATAAACATGCATGATTCTGATATCACCATTGGCTAATTGATGTTTAAATATAAAAAAGTTACGTTCTTCAACTAACGCTCGCTGCATCTCTTCAGCAATCTCTTCAGGGGTTAAAATGTTGATTTGGCTGATGTTCATACCAATCAATACATTGAGAGGATATCCGTAAAAATCGGAAGCTGCTTGATTCGCATGAAATATGATGCCAGTTTCAGGGTTAATGATGAGCATGATGGTTTGATGATTATTGAACAACTCTTCATAGTCCAAATCATCAGCTGCATATGTTGTTGTTGTCATCATGAGTGTCATGATGATCATAATAATGATGGTTATTTTTTTCATCATTAACCTCCATGTAAGTATTTTTTTTGGTTTTATTTTTATCATCATTTTTTGGTGATGAAAGTATGGAACCTTTTTTATCATAATTAAACTCACTTGATAGGATGAATTCCAAGGCTGTTAAATTCATCCACGAAAAAATCAATCCAAAATAACTGACTTGTTTCGATTCTAGAACATCTATGGATTTAGAAAAGGATAATCTTATTCAAAAACATCTTTGAGAACTTCACTGATTGAATCAAAGATAGAATCTTGTGAACCATCTGATGCATAGACATCTTGTTTTTCATTTTGACAACCGATCAGTGTGATCATCAAGCATAACATGAGAATTATTAAAATCGCTTTTTTCATATTATTCACCTTGATTCATTGAAATCATGATATTTAAGTTAGGTTCATGTTGATATGAACCTTCGATCATGGTGATGACAAGACCCTGATTATCGATGAATGAAAGTTGGTTGTTTTCGTAAACATGATGAATTGTGATTTCTTGGATACCTAAATTTGAGTTAATGATATCCATGTTTTTATAAACGCCTATGGATGAATCAATCAAGATATGAGATGCAAAACTGTAATAACTTTCAACATCGATCACGTGATAAGCACTATTCACCACGAAACGTATGATATCTTCATTATGTTCATTGGTCAATATCAACACTTTCGATGGGCTTGAATTGTATTCACCATTCATTTCTTGAAAGATGATGGTCGCCATATAAACCGTGATGATTTCACCAGGTTCAACTAAACCATATAAAAGCGATGTATCCTGGATATTTTCTGGGATAACCACTTGAAATGTTGTAGCCTCAGTAATCGTAATGGATTGAAATGGGTAGGATACATTTTCAGCATAAATCATGATGTGTGATGCAAAGAATGTTAGGCATGCTGCAATCAAAAAGAGAACCGTTTTTTTCATACAAAAACCTCCTTTATGTCTTCATTATATATTGAATTTGCCCTAAGTGATATGCTTTCTTATCAATCTTAATAGAAACGTAAGAAAGCACTTAGGGCAAATGATGAAGATACACCGCGTCGTGTGTTTTTATGAAAAAAAGTGGACCCATCGTCCACTTATTTGATATAAAGATGATTGTAACATCTCGTTTTTCCATCGTCATCAGTTAGCTATGATTGTTTTTTTGTTGACTCAGTGCTCGATGAATAAAATACAAGTAAGGCATACCTAAGTTGGTCTCAAGTAGGGAGTTGGTGATGAGTGGTCTTAATCCTTCTGGTCGAATGCCTGAGATCAACAAGACAGCTTCCCACGAAAATTGAACAACGATACCGATGAGTAAAAGTCTAACGATAGGTATCTTTTCATCACTTTTGTGGGTGAGATTACGAATAATCACATATAAGTAACCCACCAATAACATGATTGCCATCGCCCCATGATAGCTCCCTGTCCCTCTTGAAATACTGATGGTCGCAAAATTAGATCCAAAGCTTTGAGCGATCAGCGCAATCGAAAACCAACCGATAACAATGAGCATAGACCACTCGACGATGTGCTTATCGCGATCCAAAAATAACCAAATCCAAAGAAAGTTGGTAAAACCATAACTCATCGATAGCCATAGAAGAAACAAAGCTGGATTTGCACCCACAACTTCACGGGTTTGTAACCATGCATAAAAAATACCGTAATCAACCAAAAAGTAAATAAGACCACCTGCTAATCCAAAAAAGAGTGCACGATATTTTTTTAGATAAATCGTCAGGTAACCTAGCATCAATAGAAAAATGATGTCTAAGATGATGTATAAAACGTTCAATTCTCTTGCGACTAAGTAATCCATACTGACCTCTCGTTAGTCTATGTTGATAGATTTTTTTGACATATTTATTTTACTGGGGTACAACCATTTAGATCAAACTCATGACAATCATGTAAATCAGTATTCCCGTCACGAAGCTCGTATAAATAAATACATCACTTTTAATCATATTCGTCTCATATCTTCTGTTGAACACATTGGTCATTGTGACGAATCTTTCTAAGAATCCTGTATTCTCGTTCTTCTTTAACGCGAGTTTACTTAAGGGACCTGTATCGATCGGGCACTGATCGCCATACATCAGTTTACATGCTCTTCTCATCAAAAAGTTTGCGGGATAAAAAAAGATATATTCTAACTTTAACCAGTTAGGTAAATGGAGATGGAAAAGGTGAAACTTCGTACCAAACCAGAAGATAAATGCTCCTAATCCTACCACGTAAACCATCGTCATTAAATCACTGCCTGTAAAGAAATGAATATGGACGATATAGTGATCGATAAAGTAAGGATCGTATGCTGTAAGATTGAGCTGAGGAACAATCAATGTTTGAAGAATATAATTAGGATTTAATCCAATCAACATAATTAAGATTGCTAACGTGACCATGGAGGTATCCAAACATGTGTATTCCGCTTTAATCGTCTTATACTTTTCGGGCATTTTGCCTAAAAATACGTAATAAAATAACTTAATGAAACTTGTGACCGTACCTGCACTGACAATCATAAAAATGATTTCTGCATAAACGAATGATGGATGACCATAATGAGAAGCTTCGACGATTCCATGGTGTAAGATTGATTTTGAGATGAAGCCATTGAATAATGGAATACCTGCAATCCCTAGACAAGCAATCAAACAGACGGTTGCTGTTAAAGGTAGTTTTCGCCAAAGACCACCCAATTTATACATATCATATTCATGGGTATGGAAATAAATAACACCTGCAACCATGAATAATAAACTCTTAAATAAACCGTGATTGATGATATGATAGAGCGCACCACTATAGCCCATGGCTCCGCGATATCCTAAATAGAGTGCTATACCGATTCCAACCATGATGTACCCCATTTGACTGATCGAATGGTAGGCAAGCATCTTCTTGATATTCGATTGTTGCAAAGCTAAGAATACGCCTAAAGCCATCGTTGCAATACCAATCCAAATAATGAAGGCTCCGATGTTTTTCGTCGTTAACCAAACCGGATCAAGATGACTAAATACCTCTCCTTGTTCGGGAAAGAAATAAGCGATTGCAACTCTTAAAATACCAAATGCACCCACCTTAATCATAATCCCTGAAAGCAATGCACTTGCAGGTGTTGGTGCAACCGGGTGTGCTCGTGGTAACCATACATGTACAGGAGCCATTCCCGCTTTAATTCCAAAGCCAAAGATTAATAATCCCATAATCCAATACTTTAAATTGCCTAATGTATATAAAGCACTGAGTGCACTTTCAAACTTTAAACTTCCAACATTAAAGTACAAAAGCAGCATCGCAACCAGTATCGAAAATCCACCGATGATACCCATAAAAATAAAGTTATATCCCGCTTCATACGATTCATCCTTTTGGTTATGTGTGACTAAAACATAACTTGAGATCGTCATCACTTCAAAGAATAAAAACATCGTGAGCAAATCTGCAGCCATAATCGTGCCTAAAACTGCACTATACGTAATGGCCATAAAGAGGAAAAAGCGATTGGAGTTATCCTCTTTTTTCATATATTCATGAGCATAGACCATCACAATAAACCAAATGATGGTTGTAATCAAGAGCATGGTAAATCCGAGCATATCCACGACAAAACCAATACCTAACCCCATAAATCCTGGGAATTCTAAATCGATTCCCCCTTCTTTTGCTGCAGGATACATCATCATCGTTAAAGGTATCGTTAAGAATGTCATAAAGATGACAATCCAATCTCTTTTTAGACTCGATGTATTCTTATAAACTAACTGAAGGAGAGCACCGATCAATGGAATACCGATCATCACAAGTGGGTAGATGTTGATATGCGATAATTCAAAAAAGAATTCATTGAATCCAGAAATTTGTGTGATCGAATCATATAGTCCAAACCAATTTTTTGTGATGCCCACAAAAGCAAACAGTAAAAACAACATGAGGATAACGAGTCCTGATGATCGCCATGTGAAATGGTCTAGGAAATCTTTGATTTTTCTCTTCTTCTTAACCTCTGTCATCAACCATCATTCTCCTATAAAATCGCATTCACAGCATTTTCAATCAAACCATAGATTAAATCAGGATAAATCCCGATCACAAGAATCAGTAAACCCAAGATGACGATCGGAATCATCATCACCACGGGAATCTTTTCGATACCCGCGATTTTATTCACCTTTTCACCCTTCAAAAATGCACTGATCATGATAGGGAGATAATACATCGCATTTAATAAACCACTGATCACGATGATGACAATAAAAATAATCATCCCGCGATCAAGTGCAGCTAATCCTAAATTGAGCTTGCTGATGAACCCTATGGTCGGTGGAATACCGATCATGCCCAGTGCTGCAAGACCGAAAACAATCATCGATAATGGCATCTTATAACCCATGCCATCAAATTGATTGATTTTTCTGACACGTTGATAATAGATAATCGCTCCAACAGACAAGAACAATGCAGCTTTCATTAAACCATGACTCATGATATGAAAGAATGCAGCTGATAATCCTATATGGGTCATAAAGGATATCCCTAATAAAATATATCCAATCTGTGCAACCGATGAATACCCCAGCATGCGCTTCACATCTTTTTGTGCCAACGCAAAGAAAGATCCCATAATCATACCAAAACCAGCAATGATCATTAAAATAACGGGTATATCTAATGCTTTGATAATGTCGACACCAAATGCTCGAAATAACACTTTAACCATCAAGAGCAAATAAACTTTAACAACGATCGCTGAAAGAATAGCTGATGATGAGCTTGGTGCGTGTGAATGTGCATCGGGTAACCAAATATGAAACGGGAAAATAGCTGCTTTAATGCCTACGCCGACAATCATAAAGCCACATGCAGTCATGATGTTTGCGGGGTAAACCACCCAAGCTTCTTGAATCGATTCAAAAACAAGCGACATATTGGTATATCCTGTAACCATATAAAGCAGTGCTATCCCAAAGAGATAGGAAAGAGAGCCCACTTCATTTAACATGACATAACGGAAGGATGCTGTATAATTCTCTTTTTTTCGCTTGATTGAAATAATACTGCATGAGGTAAGAGATAGTATTTCCATAAAGACATAGGCATTAAATAAATCATTGGTGTAAATGATGCCGAAGATTGAAAACATGAGGATAAATAAAAGGATATAGTATCTTCCATATTCAGCCTCAGAGATTCCATCGGTAGCATCACCACATGAATATAAATAGATGAGCATGGTCAATCCCACGATGAAGGTTGTGAATAAAGTCGAAAACGCATCAATCTTAAATTCAATCCCGATAAAGCTTAAATAGTTCCCAAACCTGTAGTAAAACTCACCAACTGTATTGACGTGAACAAGTAAAACCACAGATGAGATGAGAACAGAGAGTAAAACCATGAAACCCATCACTAAGGTCAACGTAAAAACTCTTCTGTTCAATAAGGGAATGATTAAGGCTGCCATCAAAAAGATGAGCATATTGAGTATAGGAAGTTGTTCAATCATCGGTTTGCTCCTCATTTTGAATTTTTACGATCTCTTCTTGATCAATCGTACCATAGGTTTGATAGATTCGAATCACTAAAGATAACGCATAGACGGTGATAGAAACAGAGACAACAATCCCTGTTAAGATTAATACTGAAGGCATTGGATTGATGAATATTGGATTTGAACCCTCTACGATAATAGGAGGTACACCACCGGTGACGTTACCAATCGCAACAAAAAATAGAAAAATACCTGTCGCCATAATATTAATCCCCATCACCTTTTTAATTAAGTTCTTATGCGTGACCACAGTATGAAGACCAATGATAAATAGTGCGACTCCACCCAAATAATTGATATGTTCTAAAATGAGATTAAGGATAAACATTAGACTTCCCCCTCAATCAGAATATGAAATAGGGAAATCATGGTCGATGCTACTTTAATGCCTATTCCAACCATGATAATGGGTATCATTCCACCAGAAAGTATTTCACCAGGAGTCCCGATCGGGAACCCTGCAGCGATATTGGTTAAGAAACTTCCACCAAACACTAAACCGATAATACCTACCAAAGCATAGATAAAAATACCACCACTTTCAGAAAACTCACTGGCTTTATGAGAGAATTTCTTTTCACCCTTCTTCAAACCAAAAACGAGCGTGTATAAAATCAAGGTCGATCCTATCAATGCTCCACCAGAGAAACCTCCTCCAGGGGAGATATGACCGTGAAGGATGATGAAAATTCCATAAACTTGAGCAAATGGAACAATGATTCTCGTGATGGTCTTGACGATGACATCATTCATGATGTTTCACCTTCCTTGATGCTCTCTTATGCATAGGCTTTAAAATGCTTGTTACAGCGACCACAGCGATAAAGAGTACGATGGTTTCACCCAAGGTATCAAAACCTCTGTAATCGGTAATAACCGCAGAGATAATGTTGACTGAACCGGTTTCTCTTAAAGCATTTTCTATGTAATACGTTACGGTATCATTATAGGAAGGTGCGTTCACCCCAAGGTTACCAGGCATCATTAAAATGTTGTAGGCAAGAACTAAAAAGAGCAATAAAAAGATAGAGGTCGTCAGAATCTTTTTCATTTTTCATACCTCTTTGTCTTTGAGATGACTGCAATGAATAACAGACTGGTCACACCCGCACCAATCACCGCTTCAGTGAGTGCGACATCTGGTGTTTTTAGGATTAACCATAGAACCGACATCATCAATGAATAAGCAGAAAAAATGATGACTGCAGACACCAAGTCTTTTGTCTTTTCCACAGAGATCGCACATATGATCAAGAAGATAATGATGATTACATTTAAGATTTCCATGTGGACCCTCTATTCTTCCATCGTCAATAAAATCGATGTCATATATTCCGCTTTAGCGATATAGTGTGCTGCTGTAGGGTTAGTAAGCCAAATAAAAACTAAAACTAAAAGAATGTTTAAGGATACAAAGGTTGCTCCCTGCCAAACGATGAGACCAGTGAAGATGAGACCGGCTCCCATGGTGTCACACTTGGTTGTCGCATGCATTCTGCAAAAGACATCGGGCATTCGAATTAAACCAACAACACCAACGAAGAAAAAGAACATGCCACATACGATGAATAGACTTGCGATGATTTCTTTCATGATGTCAATCATTATGTATCCAACCGTCCCTTCAATAAGTATTTTGCAACACCGATGGTTGTAATAAAACCAATCATCGCATAGATTAATGCAACATTGACATAAGATCCCTGTTTGATCCATAGTGCAATTAATACAATAACGACCGTGATTTTTGTAGAAATCACATTGATAGCGACAATGCGATCTGCAGCAGTGGGGCCCTTATAAGCTCGGTATAGTCCAACAAAGGACAATAAAACTAAAAAGATGACACATCCGATGATGACATATTCAATCATGTTTGTTATCCTCCAAATTCATAAAAACTTTTTCTAAGCGACTGCCTTCAATGTTTTGAATTAAATGCATTTCTAATCCGTGAACAATGATTTCATCTTTCTTCATGTCAACCGTTAATGTTCCAGGTGTCATCGTGATGGCGTTGCCATACAACGCTTGATTTAAATCCTTTTTTAGTGGGTTCCTAATCGATGCAAAACCTGGATCGATAGGCATCTTTTTGCTCAACACAATTTTAGCAACATGAAAGTTTGCGATGATGATTTCCCATAACAGCGTAACGATTAAAACAAAAAGTGCTTTTAGTGTTTTTGGCTTCAGAGGCGTAGAATCATCTACCGTGAAGACCATATCATAACTATAAAGCACAATGAGTAACGATGCAAAAAAGCCAAATGCGAGGTCAATCCAGCTGATGCTGGATGCTATAATCATCCAAAAAGTTAATAATAATATGATGAGAAGAATCATGCCATTCCGTTTGTTTTTATCCATCCTATACTCCTGTAAACGTTTTATCATAAATATGATATAACATTTTGAGCTTTATTACAATTTGACAAGAGTATTTTTTAGGGTTATACCATCCCTTTTGTGTGAGGTATTGGTTTTCTTCCTCAACATGGATACGAAGAATGCAAATCTCGAATTATGATCAACGCGATAAGATGCATGTTCAGAAGTGTTGACAAATTTAGGTTATTGGAATTCAATAACCTTTTCAGTAACATGACATGTTTAGACTGTGGTGTCGAGAAGAGAAACCGAACTTATACATATATTTCTGTTATTTTGCCTTGTGATAAGCATACTTGTATTGATCTAGATGATAATCTTTAATTCTAGTGTAATTATTTTTTTTATTCAAATCTACTTTGTTTGATACGGCATCAATGAATATATTTTGCAAATATTGATACTCTGCATATTGACCTAATGAAGCCATAACAAGAGCATTTCTAAAATACTTTGCGTGATGACTAATTAATCCAGCATTGAAGTCATAACCATATTGTTTTAAAAAAAGGTATGCAAATGCTGAGACAGTTCTTGTGTTACCTTCTCTAAACGGATGTATCTTCCAAATTTCTGCAATCATTCGTGTAAATAGATGAATGAAGTCCTCTTTGGCTAATGATTTCCAATCTTGATTGAAATATTGATAATCTATATCATTCATTTCTTTGATGATGTTTTTGTGTATAGTGTACTCAAAGTTCTTATGATTGATGATTGGTTCTTCTTTATAAATATCAATATTTCTTGGATTTCCTGCCCAATTATAGACATTTTCAAACAAGAACAGGTGGATTTTAAAAATATCTTGTGATGTATGAATCTTGATTGGATCTTTGATTAATGAAATCAAAGCAAGATTCGTCATACGATTCTCATACTCGTCAAGTTTATCTTTATCTCTGATGTTAGCTTTATTGATTAAAACATCAGAGTCTTGATAAATGTATGGATCTTTCATTACAAGTTCCTTCCAAGTGCAAATACAGCCGTTTCATAATCAATTAATTCTTGAGCGTATAAACTTAATATTCGGTTTGCATAGGAAGAAACTTCTTTTCCACCGGTTAAATTAATAGCCTTAGCAAGCATCTCGACTTCTCTTGATTTTTCCCGATTTGGCAAAACAATATCAAATGGAATTCCTCTTTTCACTTCTATTTGCTTTAAATACATATTGACTGCATATGATAAAGTAATACCCAAGTCATTTAAAATGGATTCAACATTGGCTTTAAGTTCATCGGATACTCTCACATGAATAACATCGTTTCTCATCATCATCACCTCAATTATATTGTATCACTTTTGATACACATTCACAAGGTTAAAGAGTATGGATAGTTACGATCAACTTCATCCTATTTAATAAAATCATTTTTATGTCTTTTTGCATTTGAAATAGCTCTGGATTGCACTGCCCCTAGAAGTTAATAATTTGCATTTCTTGTAATGAAATCAAAAAATGATCATTCTTCAATTACAAAAATAAAAGACCATTGAACTTCAATAGTCTTTCTACAAAATAAATAATTCAAAAAATGGTGCCGAAAAGAGGACCCGAAGTTTATACATATACTTTAGGTCTTTGAGAGCTTTGTGAAACTGTTTTATTTTTTTGGTATTTCCCACATTTTGCATTCAAGCTGTGTGAAGTTACAGCTTCTGCTTTCCAAATGAAAAGTGTACATGAAATAAGTTAATGTTTCAAACAACCTATAGGTACAATCTTAATTCCATCTTCCCTAGTGTAGGCGATTTCACCACCAGTGATAATCATCAACAAATCTGGTTCTTTCAATTTGTGAGAACTTCTTGTTTCATTTGCTTTTCGAATAAGATCAACAACTTCAAGAAGATGTTTTGCTGCTTCTTCTATTTGCTTTGTCCCCAACTTAAACTCTATCAATGCGAATCTTCCATCATTTAAACGTAGCACAGCATCAACTTCAAGATTCATTCGATCTCTATAATACGACAAATTCCCTCCAAGAGATGATGCATAAACCTTTAAGTCTCTTATACATAAATTCTCAAACATAAAGCCAAAAGTTTCAAAATCCTGCAATAACATTTGAGGTGAAACACCTAGAGCAGCAGCAGCTATTGATGGGTCAATAAACATCCGTTTATTCGAACTTCTGATGGAGGTTTTTGAGCGAATTGATGGATTCCATGCGGGTATGTCTTCAATCACATAAAGCTTGTTCAGTGCATTAATATATTCATAATATGCAGATTCAGACAAGCTGGTGTTTGAATTAACATCGTCGATGATTGTTTTATTCGATGAGATTGTGCCTATATTTCTTGCATATGATCTAAGTAAATATTGAACTTTCAATGGTTCCCTTTTCTTACCATCAACTGCTGAAATATCTGTTTGAATAATATTATCTAGATAAGACTTGGCTACAAGTAATTTGGCAGTTTCTGTTTTTTTAGTTAAACTAGAGGGCCAACCACCTCTGCAAGTTGCAAAAATTAAGTTTTCAATGGTTAAATTCGATTTTAATCCATCAATACTGTAATTTTTATCGTTAAATAATTGTTTTAATGATATAGTTCCATTCGACTCTTTTGACTCGAATAAGCTCATTGGGTACATCATCAAGCGAGCGATTCTACCTGTGCCTGTATGCATGATTTTCGACTCATCAACAACTGTTGATCCTGTTAAAATGTATAACCCTTCAGTTCTCAAATCATCAACAGATGTTCTAATCGCATCCCATATCACAGGTGCCATCTGCCACTCATCAATTAATCGTGGTTTGTCACCCTCAAGTAACAAGGATGGTTTTGTCTGTGCAGTTAGTAAATAACCCTGGGATTTGTCTGGGTCTTGCAATTTCAAAATACTTTTTGCTTTCATGGATGCGCTTGTTGTTTTACCACACCACTTTGGTCCTGTGATAAGTATGGCACCAAAAGCTTCTAGATAGGACTCAAGTTCACTATCAATATTTCGAACAAGGTATGTTGTCTTCATCATATCACTCACTTTCCTACTTTATTTTAGCACTTGGACCGTAAATACGCAAGTGTAAATGGAGTCTTTTGCATTATTTCAACGGAGTCTTTTGCATTATTTCAACGGAGTCTTTTGAATGAATATCTAGTATAGAATATTGAAACATGAAATTCATAATAATTAACACTGGGTGGCATTTCACCTTTCTAATAAATAGTTATTGAATAATACGCTTGATAAAGTATAAAGGTAGATAAAAAGTATCATTACTTAAAAAAATGGACATAAATCGTGATCGATTCTACAACTAAAAAGTGAACAAACAAGTGAAATTTAACTGGCTTTTGTGACTCAGATTTTTTTAAAGATCAAAACCTAGAAATTCATGGGTGGGACCAAAATTCAAATCATTCCTTTTAACCTTAGAAGTTCATGGTTTACATTTTATCTGTTGTATCGAAAAATAACCATTCTTCTTGACCATAAAAACAAAAGACCATTGAACATCAATAGTCTTTCTCAAAAAATAAATTATTCGAAAAATGGTGCCGAAAAGATGATCCGAAGCTTATACATATATTTGTATATAAATTTGGCTTTGTAGAGTCATCAAGAAAATATGTATATTTTGCTTGTCAACTATATCAAATTAAAATCTACTATCAAAATATTTGATGCTGTTTATAAAAACAAATCAGTATCTTCATTTTATTTAATAAAAAATACTAAACTGGGCTATTGCTCAAGTTCACACATATACTGATACAGCGATGCTGAAATCAATGTGAAAAGCTCAAAATCGGTATATGCTTTGTCCATATCGAAATATTGATTAAAAAAATCTCGCATTTCATTTATTAACGACCTAGCAAATAAACTATCATGGCGTTTATCATCAATTAGTAGGTCAATCTTTTGTAAATGATATCCATATTTTAACAACTTATTTCCTCTAGGATATGGACAATATAAATCTTTAAATCTCATGGTATTCTTAGTTTCTTCTAGTGTTTGCAAAAACTCAGAGAATACAACAATTGAATTCCAAACACTATCCTTGTATTTTTGTACTAAGGAAAGAGACGATAAATGTGAAAAATCATAATCAAATAGTGTGGCATAGTAATCAAATATTTCCGCATAATCATTGGTGAGCCTATTAGTATATTCGATATTGATATAACTTATGTACTCACTTTTAGAACTACATTCACTCATATTCTTGAGTGGAAGTTTTGAAAGATTGCTAAAATATTGTTCTGCTTTGATATGTATTTCATGAAAAACAAATGTGAGAGAATATATCATTTTTTCAGCAAATTCATAGATTTTTCTAGATTCTAAACAGATATCTTTTGAAGACTCTCCATCATCTTTGTAAACATGAAATACTATGTCAGTTTTTATTCCATTTTGATGTGATCTTCTATCCCAAATAATCAGTGGACAATATTCTTGAGAATCTTGGTATAAACTTTTATAATGTGATGTATTCAAAGCATGTGGTGCCGATAATGATCTTAAATAATTTAAGTACTTCAGATCGCTACCTTTTCCAGATTTTCCAGGTTTATTAAAGACATCATATGAATTTATAAAAGTATCATAGGTCTCTGTCGGAAAGTATAGATGGATAATATTGATATATTCAGCCAAATTATTAACATGATTTAGTACATCAATAAAACCATATGCTAATGAAGTATGGTCACTCAGGTGCAAATCAAGTAAATTGATATGCCAGATTGTTTGTTCAATTCGGTCCATCATCGCACATATTTGATTCCAAACATTATTAGCTTCTTTGGTATTTTTCAATTTGGAAAAATACGTGTACTCAGCATTTATTTCATCCCTTAATTGCTTTGCTAATTTATCTTGTAACATTATTCCTCCCCATTTTTTATCTAGAAGTTGACGGTTTACATTTATCATTGTTTTTTGTATTCTTTATATTATTCTCTATAGTTTATGAAACATTTTATTTGCAAATTATTACTCAATATTTTAGTCATCAAACTCACTGGTTTATTTCCATTTCAAACTACATTTTCAAATATACCTAGCACTGATAGGTATTTACTAAAAAGAGAGTTCTATTGCGGCGGATGTTTACTTATTTTTATTATGTAAAAGTATTTTCCAAAGAACTTTTTCCATAGCATAAATGGAGCAATTATGAAAGACAAATTCCGTTGGAAGATCAGAAGGCGAAGAAAGAAATTTTAATATAAAATCAAGGTCATTGGAACTGCTTCCATACTCGTCAAGTCCACAAACAATTGCGTCGGTAGAGCCAAAACTGAATAATAGAGATCCAATTTCCTCTGTTTTCGAATTTATGGTAAAGTGAAAATCAGGAGCTAGAAAATCTTCTCTGGGATTACCAGAATCATATGTTTCGAACCAGTGAGTGCTTCTTTCGTATAAAGTTTTTCCCATATGTTGTATTGATAGCCCAACCGAAAGATATGTTTTAGTCATTTTCAGACCATTTATTATTTTTACACGAAGATTACCAATACCTTCATTATTCACAAAAAATAATGAATCTAGCAGTTGAACTTCCAGAGATCCTTCAGACTTAATCACTTCTTTCACTTCTTTGGGAGTTAGCTGACTTGTAATTGTGCCTCTACGAATAAACATTTGATTTTGGAGATCATGGTGAATTAGTTCGCCTTTACCGTTTTTTTTAGTTAATATCAACTTTTTTGAGATATAGTAGGGGCCAAAATTGTAATCAGCTAAAATTATTATGGCAACAAAAATCTTCTCATTATGCATTATTTTTCTAAATTCAACAACAACTTTTGGTTCAATACTTGTTTGAATTAGTTCTTCAAAATGAGAAAAATTATCAAAACAACTTTCCTTTGGAATACCAACAGGACTAAAATTGTTGTGCCCATCATCTTTTACACCAATAATGATACATTTGGGTCCGGAATGTCTTGCATTTGCCAATGCATTTATATCCTTAATAAATTCTGCAGATTGTTTCTCATAGTACGGAAATGCTTTGTATTCTAAGTAACTATTTTCTTGCCCTAAATCAATAAGATCTTTAATTGTTGACTCTGAAATACTCATCATATCACCCCAAAAAAGTTTATATTTTATTATATCAATTAAGTAATTTATTCTCAATTCAACTTGGAAAAGAGAGCCATATTTTCAATATTACAGTACAGTTATTTATCAAAGCAAAATAATTTACAATCATGGCATGAATTCCCAAGTTATGGTGCAGAAAAAAACTGAAATTGCTCGATTGGAAACTATTGATTGACAACCATTTCATATAAATTCTTAAGTCTATCTAGTAATTCTGAGTATGTCATAATTTCAATATTTTTATACATCGATCTAATTAATTCAAAATCATTATTAATCTTGTTATCATCAGAAGATTCTATTTTCCAGCCCATCAGTAATATAATCTTTACATTTCTATCTCTTCTCCCATCAAATTTTTCATGTTTATATGTCACATAATAGCGATGTGCTTGTAAAATAGCTTTATTTGCAGTTGCTGTAAAATAATAATTATTCCTATCTTTAGAATCTGACATTACTTTTAGAGAGGGTAGTTTTATTTCAAGTAAAAGATCACTAGATTGATTTCTTAATAAGAAATCTACAAATTTTTTATCATCATCTATTGACAATAGTTGAAACTCTTTATCTATGAATAAGTACTCAGGAAATATAAATCTATAATTCTGAAAAATGAAATTTTGCCATTCACCTTCACTAGATTTCTTTTCAATCATTTCTTCAAATTTTTCGATGATGAAGCGATATCTTTCTGCTTTAAATCCCTTATCTAACATATTATTGATAAATGTTGAAAGAAATTCTCTAGTATATATTGATACCGGGTACTTGTTTTCATCCATTATTGAATTCAAAATTTGTAGTTCTGATAATATTGAATCTTTAAAAAATGACTGGGAAAACTTCCCTGTATTGTTTCTTATATTCAATAAAAAGTAATCTGTGATTTCGATACTAGCATCATTAATCATAATATTTTGGGGTAAGTCGCCATTAATTATCAATGGTCGTGAAAAATCAGTGATTATCTTCCTAAATGTGAAATCGATATATTTTAATGACTTATCATATTTGATAATTCTATCGAGCTCAGTAGTTTTGTGCAAAACAGATAGGTTTTTTAATTGAATTGAGAAATTTTCTTCTTCTGAGACTGGGTATAAGTAGTACCCGGTTTTTGAATTTAAATCATATTCAAAAAAAACTTCAGTTTGATTATCCTCAGCCTCTTCTATTTCATCATAATAACTATCTCTAGAGACTATAAAATCAGCTTTTTCACGCTCAATAAAAGTATAGTGCCCAATAACCTTTTTTTCGTCACGATTAATATCGAATGATGTAAATCCAAACTTCATATTAACTCCTCCATTTTCAAATTATGGTTCTATATCAAAAAATTTGACATGTAAAGTGAGAATTTCTTTCTTCAAATAATGGGCTCCATAGGCGTTTGATAACCGATCTATTTGCTTAATTATTATTGAATTAGTGTCTTTGAAAGATTGTTTTAACTAAACTAATTTATCCAATATTTCTAGTAGTTTTTGTTTCTCATTTGACTCATTTGTTCTAAACCGATAAATTGTTACACCATTCATCTTAAGAGCTCTATCTTTTATTTCGTCATGAAAAGATTGTTTTTTGTTTTGTTCATGGTATTGGATTCCATCCACTTCGAGTACAAATAATCTCTCTTTTGAGACTTTATTATAAAAGAGAAAATCAACATGTGTCCAAGGATGAAGTAGGTATCTTCTTTCATCATAATTAAAGGTATCAACATTTCGAATAATCTTTGATAATCTAATGTGCATTGTGTATCCTATTTTTTTATGTGATTTCAATAAATTATCAATCATTTCACACATAAGTAATTCTGTTATATGTTTTTTGGGGTTCGTTTTAAATTTATTAACAAGAATTTCAGAATATTCTGAATACAAGTAATCAAATACTGAGGTGATACTTGATTCTTTGGTTATTGAGTTTCCATAAAGGTATTCGGTATATCTGATAAAGTCGTGAATAATATTATTCTCTGATTTATATATTTTATCGGAAACAATTGCTGTTACTTTATTTTTACCTCTAGATATGGCAACATTAAGCAGTTTTTCATCTGTGATAAAATCATAAAGTTTGTTTTCAATTTGATCAGGATTTTTATCGAGAGAGTTCACAACAAAAGATAAAACAATCTCATCTTTTTGTCTACCTTGAAATTTATGGATAGTATCTGCTTCTAGTTGAGATTTTTTATATGCTTCTTGTATAAGTTGTGCTTGATATCTAAAAGGTGTTATAACTCCAATTTTAGAGGTTTCTTTGTTTTGTAATAAAATCTCTAGTTCATCTATCTCACGTTGATTGTACATGCCTGTCCCATTGGGGTTCTTCCTAGCGTGATTTCCTGGTACTGTCTTAATGATTTCAATATGTTGATTAGTATTAATAGTCATTGGAATCAACTCATTATCATAAAACATTTTATTGCAAAAGTTAATAATATCCGGTGCACATCGATAATGTTCTCTAAGTAATGTTGTGGGGATGTTATTTATAGATTGTCTCACAGATCTTAAAACTGAATTAGACTCATAGTGATAAGAACTAAATATATCATATTTCATAGCAAGACTTCTTGATTTTTCGAATAATCGTTCTTCATCTATCTGTTGAAGCTGTCTAGAATCTCCTACTACAACAAGCTTTCTTGCACAACTCATCGCAATCACACTACTCAACAAATCCCCTTGAGATGCTTCGTCAATAATCAGATAATCAAAAAGAAATCCCTTAGGTGCATTATTAAGTAAAGATTGGGAAGTACTTAATACAACTGGATATCGTTTTAAAAAATTTGTGTAATCTTGCTTATATGAATCCTTATCAAATTTGGTGATTTCAAAACTTAAATAGTGCTTTTTGATTCTATCCAATAAAAAATTTTTCGATATCTCCTTTAGTTGATTGATGACATCATTCTTTTGGTGTTTCGATAATTCTAAATTCAACGCATCAATTCTATAGTTTATTTCTTTAATTCGTCTAATATAAAATAAGGTTTCTAGTCTTGATAAGAGAGCATTTGTATCAATTTTTTTAAGTTTTATCCTATACTTGAGATCTAGTATCCATCTTTCAGTAAACCTAATTTTTTTTGATTGCTCTAATCTTCTTATAAAAGATAAATAATCATTTGATGATAAATTTTCTCTAATTTTCACTGATGTGTCAATCTGCGAATTTTGATTCTTTTGTTCTGTTAAAACCTCATTTAATTCACTCTGTAATTTAGCAATCTTAATTTCATCTTCATGGATTTTTCTCATTAGAGCACTCAAATCATTGATTTTTTGTGCAGTATTTTTGTTAACAAATGATGAAGGTAGTTCAAGAAATCCCCTGAGGTCATCATCATTGTTTTCCTCAAAAAATCTTGTGACATTATCTAATTTACCTAGACTGGCGGAAATAAAAGATAGTCCTTCTTCGGATAGCTTTTCATGGATATTATCAATAGCAGTATTATTGTTAGAGACAACAGCACAGTTTTTATTTCTAGAGATTATGTTTGAAATGAGATTTAATATTGTTTGTGTTTTTCCAGTGCCAGGAGGACCTTCGATGACTGATATGCTATGGGTTAAAGCAGTTTCAATAGCTCTATATTGACTCTGATTAAAATCAAATGGAACTATTAATAAGTCTATGTCTTGGTTCTTTGAATATCTACCTTTGAGATATTCATTTAGAATTGATTCATTAGATGGTTTTATTCGTTTATAATTACGAGCAAGGAAGTAGAGTGGTTCATCATCTGAAGTGATGCTCTCTGCATACTCTGCAAGCTCAATGTAGTATGAATATATATCTCGATATTTTCCACTTTCAAGTTTTAAATTCTTGCTAATGATTGATTTGCTTGAAGTGGTGATTCGATAATATCCTTCCTCAAATTGATCAACTTTGGTAGCATCAATGATATTTCCATTAACAATAACGTCTAATTTATTAATTGGTATATTCTTAACCAGTTTAAGAATTAATACATTTTCTTTGTTGTAGAAGAATTTTGATCTTGCATCTCTAAAATAGATGTCATAACCAGTAAAATGATCATGGTAATATGCAGTAAAAAGAGAGAGAATAGACGATGTCTTATCTTCCCAAATTTGCTTATCTTTTTTATATAGAAGGACAATATTTCTTTCTCTATCTAATCTAATTTTCTCTCCCATTGAGCAATACCTCACTCCACATTACTGATATAAAGTAGGCAAAATAAGTAGGATGCTTATATTTTTAGTGCACTATTCATCATATAACCTCATACTTTTATAAATTGTTTTACTAGATATTGACCAAAGATTTCGATGTTTTTGTCTTCAATGACACTCAAACTATTTAACTCTTCGATTGTTTTAGGTCTATTAATAATCAATTTCACAAGATTTTCATCAGTAATTACTGAATTTTCATTCGGTAGTTTATTAAAAGACATTATTTTTGAGCGGATTATTTTAAATCTTTCAAATTCCTTCAAGAATTCATTACTGATTAAATAATTCGAAACTGTATTGATAATTTCTTCACCATATAACTCAATTTTTTTAGTTCCTAATCCTTCAATTGATTTGAGTTCCTCTTTTGTCTTTGGAATAATATTGATAATACTTAATATTGTAGAATTACTATATATGTAATATAGTGGAGATATTTTATGTTTTTTTGCCAATTCTTTTCGTAATTCTTTTAACATATTGTATAGTGGATTATCTATGGTTTCTTTGTCGTTAATTATTTTTTCTTTTTCAACAATTGTCATCTTAAATTTTACATTGTCATGTTTCTTTAATTCTGCTAAAAATTGAATGACATTTTCTCGCTTTAATATTTGAATTCTGTTATTTTTTGCAGTTGTTATTGCTGCTGATGTTAAATTACTTGTTGTTATAATCCACACTTCATGCAAATTATAATGTTCTTTACCATCAAGCATTGATCGGATTTCATCAGCTCCAACTTTTGATTTCCATCGTTTTGCTTGAATCCCTACATTTTTAAATCCATTCTCATTTGGAATCTTAATAATAATATCTATTCCTTTATCATTACTATCATCAGTAAGCCTAGGATGATATTCTAATACTTGAAAAAATTCGAATAAAAAAACTTCAAAGTCTTTCCCTGAAAACTGATCAATTTCCTCTATTGTATTAGGAAATTCATACGAAAAATCAAATAATCCCATAGTTCCCTCCATCGTTATTAGATTCTTTAGAAGTATTATAACATTAATTTTAGGCAATGGATTTTTTGATAACAGATTCCTAGATATTCATAGGTAGGATCAAAGTTCAAATCACCTATTTTGACCTTAGAATTTCATGATATATATATTTCTTTTTATCATATAAAAGCAATTATCATTTTGAACTATAAAAACAAAAGACCATTGAACGTCAATAGTCTTTCTCGAAAAATAAATTATTCTAAAAATGGTGCCGAAAAGGCTAAAAGAACCTGCGACACACATCAATATTCATATCTATAACTCTGTATTAACCTCAATAATTGGGGCATTTTCGGTGGACTTAATTGTGTCATCTTTAGGTGCTATTTTTTTTCTAGTTTGCTTTTTCTTTTTCCATATATACTGTATTTTTTTAATACCGGATAGAAATAACAGTTCATCAATGCTAACTTCGAGAAGTTCAGTTATTTTTTTCAAGGCTAGTGCAGTCATCAATGCATCATCATCACTCTTATGACTTTTGAAATGATCTTTCTTTTCTCCAAATAACTTTTTGATTTGGGCTTCTAGTCCATTTGTGGACTTATCAAAAGCTTTAATGATCTCAGCAACATCATAAGCCTGGACTTTGATCTGTCTATATTTGTATCTAAAACAAGAGTCATGAATGTACTTCAAATCATTGATGACCGAGAAACCAAAGATGCCATCATACTCATCCTCTAAAATACTTCTTATTCTCTTGTAATGTCCTGTAAATGGCATCTGCGAATAGAAGAATGTTCGAGAGTACGCTAGTTGGGTATCTGAGTTTTTCTTAAAAAGATAATAATCGAATATATCTTCAGGATCAATGACAATATCTTCTTTTTCAACAATATTAAAATTTTCATCAGTTACAACATAACCGAAACTGCACATTTTGCATACATTATTAAGTGAGTTAGCACACTCGATATCAAAAAACAGGTATCGCATTATTCATCTACCTTTCAATGACATTAATAACTTCTAGAGAGAGTCTAGCTTATAAATACATTTTTTAAGTGGGATTGTGAGATCTGTACAATGCACTAATATGTAAACAACAACGCATTATAGAGCTCTTTTATAAACTCTGATCCCCTCACACAAGAGTTAAATGCTATGAAGACATAGTTTTCTTCATCTAACAAGCCAATATTTACATGTTCAAAGTTCTTAAGGTTATTTATCATCTGAATTACAACATAATCACCAACTTCATGCCAGCTTTTTATTTCTAATTTAAATGATAAATTTGAAAACGATAGTTTTAATTGCGGGGAATTCATCGAGGTGCTAGTTGCAGAATTCTCTTCTAACAAGATCTGATAATCTCTATTATTAGGAGAAAGATTTTGAACAAGAGATTGATTTTGTTTATTATCGCTATATTTCAATATTTTTATATTATTTGTCGAGACTGTAATTTCTAAAATGGCTTTTTGATTTAAATAATATGATTCATCAGCAATTTTATTTTGAGTATTTCTTGTATAAATCTTAAACATTCGAATCACCTCTTTAGGTATGTTTATTTTTGTTTAGTGTGCAAGACGTTTAAATAAAGCTTCATAATTGGAAACGGTCTTTTTCGAAAGTGTTTTCTTATTGTGTTCAACTTCATTCTTGAATTCTATTGATGAATAATATGGTTCAATCTTGTTTGCTAGTAAAGGATTCTCTGTTGCATCTTTTTTGTCAAATAATGTCTCAATTGTTATAAATGATTCATCAACTTCTTTTAATGTGACGATCTCGATTGCCTTATTCTTATTATTCTTCTTAAAAGATTCTCCTGCAAAGTCACCATCAACCAAAACAATTGGATTTGCTGAGATTTTTAATAGCTTTTTAAGGATCGTTTCCTGCTGATCTTCCTTGCCAACACCTTGTATTGGTAAAAAGTTAATGTCATCAATACCTAATATCGACTTGAAAGCACATAGATAATTATAGTCAGATATGCCTTCAACAAATATGATAGTCGAACCTGGATTTAACAATATATGTTTGCCTACTGTAAGAGCTGAATAAACTGGTAGCAAGGTATCAATATCATCCCCATTAAGATGTGTAAACTTATTATCAATCATTGATTCACGTTCAACTTTTCTAATCACTCTTAACTCGTCTAGGTGATCTACATCAACGAAGAATGGTGAGTGGGTACTAATGATAAAAAGAATATTATTCTCTATTCCATATCTTTTGATTAGTTTGCGAAGTTCTACTTGACCAACAACGTGCAAATTGGTGGCAGGTTCATCCATTAGAACGATGCTTCCTGGTTTTGTTGACTTGTTCGCGATTACATTGAAGAAGAAATTAAAGAACCACTTAAATCCAGAAGATTGATCATCATAAAACACAGGTTCTCCATTTTCAAGAACGATGAAATCTATTCTCTTGCTTTCAAAATCGACAACAAAAGAATATTGGCCTTTTGTTTTACCAGTATAAATCTTGTTAAACTGATCAGAAAGTAATTGAAGATCTTTTTCTAGCACTTTTTTGATTGAATACAGTTGTCCTTTATTCTTCTCTCCACCGGCAAAGAATGCTTCATATGCTGTTGAGACTTTGTCATAATTAGTGTGTTCTAAAAGATTAAACATTTTTGAAAAGAAAACAGGATTTTGAATTTTTCCTTGTACCACATTAGTTATTAGATGACTAGAATTAAATGAATCCTTATCATCATAAAAAGTTATATTTGGTATCAAGTCAATTTTATAATTTTCCTTAAAATATTCATTGATTTTTTCTTCTCTTGAAACGGTAGATGTTTGGGGTTTAACGAGATCATTATAAAGAGACTGCATAATACTCGGATCGATTTCAAAAACATATTGAGCGAACTTTAATACATTTTGAATAGGTATGTTCTTTAAATGATTAGCAACAACTTTTAATAGCTCATTACTATATTCATTAAACTTCAAGTTTGGAAATCCATTTGGTTTTTCGATGAATGCTAATTCTGTAATCATGTTTTCAAATAATTCATTCAGGTTTACAGGAATTCCAAATTGACTAAGTGGTTTATTTGAGTATCCCCTTGCTGCTCCCCAGTTGGATAATATCTGTTCTCCTGTTTCACCTTTGTTATTTGAAACAAAATTAATCATCCTAACGATGGCTTTCGCAGAATTATCATTACTTATTGAGTATTTTTCTTCGCTTTCATTATGTTTTGCAAATATTACTTTATCAGTTTCCGAAGAGATATCAATTTCATATTTCCCTTTATTCGCTTTTACAAAAAAGGAAAGATTCTCATCTTTAAAAGCGTACTTGACTCTTGGCTCAATGGTATTATCCATCAAGTGTCTGGGTTTATTGTCTAAACCTATATTCTTATCAGAATAAGCCTTCAAAGCGGAAATAATATTCGATTTACCCGCATTGTTCTGGCCTACAAGCAACAAAACACCTCCAAAACTCTTATTCGATGCTGAGATTGCCCCCAATTCTAGCTCAAAAGGTTTGCTTATACCTAATGTTCTAAAGTTTTCAATTCTAAATTCTCTTTTAATCATTGCTTTGCTCTCCTATCGTTTATATGTTTTATTATATTTTCAATTTTTTGTTTGCTTTTCTTTTCTTTTGAGTTCAAGCTGTAAATCGTTTCGAAGCTAGGAAAATCTTTTTCAATTATTGATGGTTCAATTTTTTTATCAGATTTAATCAAAATTTCATACTTGTTATATGTTTCCATAAATTTTGTATATTCCGGATGTTCAATCCAATTAAGAATAAACTGTAATGTCTCATTAGATGCTGATCGTTTTAATTTTTCATAGACTTCTTTTAGCATCAAATCATGTTGATCAAACACTAGTTCTCTATCAAGCATATTGATAATAAATGATATAACTTCTTTTTTACTCACCACATCTTCCCGATTAATAAAAATAAGTGTATTTCTTATCAAAATAGGTATCTGATCTAATTTATTCAAATCGAAGCTTTCTATATGCTTATATAACGTGGGTCTTGATATATTAAAGTAATCAGCTAATTCAGTTAGCCGAATTCCAAGTTCTTTGAGTTTTTCTTTTATATCATTAGTTTTCTTCACAATGAGCACCTCCAACCTAATATTACATCACTTTACATTTTTTGTCAATTATTTTTACATTTTTTAATTTGTGTTATCTTATTTTTAACTTCGCAAATCTTTATATCAATCTAAATTTGTTGCTATTGTCGTTCATCTAAGCAACCTGTGAATAATGAATATTAAACTCCACTAACTCCGGTAACTCCAGTTTTTTTGAAGATGGAGACCTTAGAATTTCATGAGTGGGATGAAAATTCAAATCACCCCAAATGACCCTAGAAATTCATGTTTTGCAGGCTTATGGTGCCAATGGTCGTTTCTATATTTACCCACGACCAATTATCCGTTTGCGACCTTAATAATGAGAAGCATGCTTTCAGAAATACCTTTATGTGATGCTAACAAAAGCAAATGAAAAACGACTAAAACCCTGACTTTCTAGGGTCAAAAGAGATAAAACGATTTTTTTAGTTAATTTTTACCGATTATTTAACAAAAAAGTCGATGATTTTTCATCGACTCTTTGGCTCAGTTAAGCCATTTATATAGCAAAACATATGTATAAAAGTGGTGCCGAAAAGAGGATCCGAAGTTTATACATATACTTTTGATGATTTAGCTCTCAATAGAGCCATCTTTTCTCTATATGACTTATGAACTAAGGAGCCAGTATCCCTTAAACTTTGCTCTTTAACGCTATTTAAAATGTTAAATGATTGAAACAAAATATTCAATGTTAATTTTTATCCATTCTATCGGCTTTAAACTAATTATTATTTTGAGATTATGACCAGTGTATCACATTCATGAACTCCTGAAAAAAACCCAATGATAGCGTCTTTGAATTCTTTCTCCATCGATATATTGGCATCATCTTGTAATAAGTATTTTTTAAATACATCCATTTTTTGTGCATCAATAATGTAACCAGAATATGTATCAAATCCTCTAAATTCTTCAAGAAAATCAGTTAATACTGCATCACTTTTATACGTATCAAGGTGAATATCATAATAATAAACTTTGTACGGTTGTTCAGGCATCCAGGATTTTCTATCTTTTGGATAAGGATATGCTGGAATCGACTCTCCATGAAAGTTTTTAATAAACTCAGGATAAAAAGAATCGTCCTCCCATGGAACAGTCCATTCGGTAATCACTACAATATTACCTTTCGCAAATTCTCTAACTATTTTAAAGATTTCTAACATATTATATTGATAAACATCAAAAAGATTAATCTCCTTAAAACAACCTATTAATGATTTATCTGGTTTAATTATATGGTTGACAAAATATTTTAATGAGATGGAATCTCTAAATCCTAATCTATTGATTTTTTCTAAGTATTTTTCAATCTTGTACTCATAATTCTTATTGTTTAAATAATCCATGAGATTCATCGCAGCACCTTATATATAAGTCCAAGAAGACATTGATTGGTTGCTCATATATTCTTTCTTTTTTGAGATAGTTGGACATCTTTCAATAAAGTAGATAGTTAGGTAAGAAACAATATGAGGTGTATATGAGAAAAAGATACGATAAAGAGTTTAATATAAAAGTGTCTCTTTTAATACACACAAAGGAGGTGATACAGAAATTGCAACTAGTCATTAACAAATGATAGTTCCAATATATTTTGTATTTGCTCAAAGTAATCATAGTAGAACTCACTATCATTTCTAAATTGATTTATGTTTGAATCTTCAAGTCTTATCAAGTAATCCGTATTAAAAATCATAAAGTGAAAAAACCTATAGGTCATTTTTTCTGCTGTTGAAAGTTCTCCAAAATTAATGACATTATCGTTATCAAAATCTTCTGAGAATATATACGATTGAATTCCTAAGTCTAAATCCAAAATATAATGATACATTCTTTCATCGTATGTTGTAGAGTCATCTTCTGAATTTCCCCAAATTAACCAAGGTAATATATCTACAGAAAAATGCTTAATTGGATATTTATTATAGCAATAGTAATTATAACTGCCTTCGTTGTATGCGTTCGTGACCAGATCCCCATTAACATCATAAACAGCTTCTCTGCAACCTGTTCCTTCATCATCAATACTGATATATACAGTATTTTCAAACTCACCTTTCATTCTGTGAGTGTTAATTTCCGGTGTGTTCAACAAAACATAATAAATGACATTTAGTTCATAGTTTGATGGTGTATATTCCCTATTAAACTCAATACCATCAATCATTTCATGATTCCATAATAGTTCCTCATCACTACTTTGTGAACATCCCGTCAATAATATAAGTAGCAATAAAATCAGCATTTTTTTCATTATATATACTCCATTTTTTGATTTGTATTTAAATATGAATACAAGAATTTTCAGTCGTTTCATGCAATGTTATCAATTTAATATATATTTTGCAATTTTAGTTTACTGTACTTAGCCTATTTATATTTCTTCCAAAAGGTGATTTTTCTCCCTAGTTGAGCCTGTTCTTCAAAATATTTCGTAATTGTGCTATATTCATTTTTTGTCAAAAACCATTTAAAAATATGACTGTGTACAACTTTGTTTTCTTTGTACATGAAAAAATACCATCTTGTTTCCTTAACATATGAGATGTCTTTCCATTGCATAGTGTGATACAGATTTTTTGTTTCCATTTCAATTGTTTCTTGTTTTAAATAAAGCGTCTGTGTCAAATCATCACCGTAAAAATCTTTAATCCCTTGTTTGATTTTAATATATCGATAAATTATATATATGTCAAAGTAAAAAAAGAAGAATAAATTCATTACAACAAGAAACGGTGTAGCCCAATGTCCAGATAACAAATTATATATTGGAAATATTTTAGATCCCAAATAAAAAAGATTATAGCTACGACGATGAATATAGGTTCTAATGATGCTATCAAAAAATCTTTCTTTTGCGCTTATTTCAGATGTTATAACATATTCCATAATATGCTTTTCCTTTCAAATCTTTTATTTTTTGAAGTATAAATACAGACCTATTTAATTTCCTCTACTTTTCCTATAATTTAAAACCAAACTAAACAGTTTACTATACTCCACTTTGGTTGATCTCGTATAATTTGAAATTATGAAATAGGATTTTCAGTTGTTTGTGCACCAAAGTGTGATTGTTTTATCTTATGAATCTTTGGGTGTTACTTCTATGGATTTTTTAAATCTCGAGTACTGGATAGCGCTTATTACCACAGAAATAATTCCGATAGTGGCAAAAACAAAAAATAAAATTTCTATCCATCTTGAAAACTCTATAAACCATTTGAGAATTCTTACTACCAATGCAACAATTAAAGAAGAAATTAGAATCATTTGATTAAATGCAATTGCTTTTAATCGTCTACTTATTTCAAGCAACTTTTCATTTGAAAAGTATTCGTTTTCTTTACCTTCGGGAATTTTATCAACTGAATATTCATCAATTATATTTTTTAGTGTGGTTTTCACTTTTCTATCCTCCGCTTCTGCTCTTTGTTTACTCATTCCGCGATATATGGATTTTCAGTCGTTACATGCAATTTTATTATTAAATATCTTCTTTGAGATTCCTTCTACAAGTATGTTGAGTAAGAATCTGTTGATTTTTGGACTAAGTGTTTTTAAACAGATGGTTCTAGTGGTTAAAAATCATCCAAACCTCTAATATAATCTCTATAAAATCGTACTAGTTACAGTAATTTTATCATATTATATTTTACTGGAGAAGACTTATTAGATTAAAGAACTGTAAATGACACCAGTAACTCCATTTTTTATGAGATGTAGACTCTAGAATTCCATGGGTCCAAACAAAATTCAAATCATCCCTTTTCACCTTAGAAGTTCATGATTTGCATTTTTTACTGTTGTATCAAAAAATAATCATTCTTATTGACCATAAAAATAAAAGACCATTGAACGTCAATAGCCTTTCTCAAAAAATAAATTATTCTAAAAATGGTGCCGAAAATAGGACTCGAACCTACGACCTGCTGATTACGAGACAGCTGCTCTACCACCTGAGCTATTTCGGCAAAAAATACTTTTTCTTTACCCTGGGATGTGCATATATACTTAATGCTTCTCTCACGGTTTCAATCACAACACTACCCTTGCATGAAAACTCACCATCAGCATTCCAATCCACATTGGAACTCGTTTCAATCTCAAATCGATTGCTGACGATATGCAAATCTTCTCTTAACTTCTTCCCACCACGAATGAAAGATGACAACAATCGGAAGCGCCAAAACGATTTCACACGCTTAAATAATCTTAACTCGAAGAGTCCATCATTCAATCTGGATTGTGAAAAATTAACGAGTCTCATGCCACCTACACGGTTAGAACTCAACCCTAAAATCATCGCACATTCCATGGATACCGTTTTTCCATCATATGTCACTCTCACGGGATAACGGTATTCGTTGGATAAATCCTTCACAGCAGCAATCATATACGCCAAATACCCATATTTCTTGATATGTCTTCTTGAAATATCGTAACTGACACGTGTTAAAAGACCTGATGCTGCTGTATAAAAGAAATATTGATCATTGATCTTGTTGATATCGATCAATGCAGGGGTTTCTTCCATGTAAATCTTGATGCTTCTTTTGATATTCTTATTAACACCCAAAATCGCTGCAGTATCATTGGCTGTACCGCTTGGCAAAAGACCTATCGCAGGCTTTATGGGTGAACGCATCACACCATTGAGCACTTCATTAGCTGTTCCATCGCCACCCGCAACTAAAAACACATCATAGTTCTTAGCTTCTTCGAATGCGACTTTTTCTAAATCTTTAGGTGCCTTCGATTCATAGATACTGAGGGCATGATGAGACTTGTTAAAAATCTTTTGAATGAGCGGTAAATTGATTTTAAAGTTTGATCTTCCACTCACTGGATTATACATCAATAAATATTTCACGTATTTTCAAACCCCTGAAAGTATTTTAACACAGGAACATCGTAAATAAAAGAACGAAACCATAAAAAATGACGCTCATTCAGCGTCATTTTGAACATGCTTAGCCTTACAAAACCATGAAGTTGTGTTCAAAGAAATACTCGATCAATTTCTTACGTGTGACGATGCCAATGAACTTATCATGTTGGTCTAACACGGGTACGAAATTTTCATTTTTTGCTTTGGACAGCAACAAGGGCATCGTTGCATTCACGCTGATGGGCTCATAATCACGATGACGCTTGATGTCGGTGACATGAAGTTTTTCCATCTCGTTTTCGTTTAAACAATCAATATTCTGTAGAACGAAATGGAGAATATCCCCTTCCGTAAGCGTTCCTACATAATTGTTGGCACGATCGACAACGGGGATAGACGTGAAACGATGTTCAGTCATACGGTCAAGGGCTGACTTAAGAGTCTCATCACTGTATAACAAGATGACTTCATGCGTTGGCTTTAAAAACGATAGGACGTTCATAGAATCACTTCCATTTCTACATATTTCTATAGTATTATTATACACCAAAAAAAGAAAAATACATGCTCATTTCATAAGCCTGAAAGAATGATAATCACTGGAATAGAAAAAGTTGGATTCCAATTAACTGAAAACCAACTTTGAATTAAATCTTAAAAACGACCTATGATGACTTGATCAAGGGTTAAAATACCCGCTTCAACTAACGCTTTTTGATACGATTCAGATTCTCGTGACATTCTTACTGTTGCACCTGCAATGGTATCATAAGAATCTTGAGCTGTTTTTGTTGCTCCTGCAGGTACATCGATACCAAATTGGTTTTGTGCATTGATTGCAGGGGCATATCGTCCGTTTGTCCAATCGACGAGCGATAATACTTCAAGGGCATTTTTGCCGACTAAAAACTGTTTGATTGCAGCATAATTACCAGACCATCCACCCTTACCAAAAAAACCATACGAGATCGCCTTTTCTTGAGGAACACCCGATGCAAAGATTACACCTAATTTTTCTAGCATAGCTTGCACAGTCGTTGTTCCTGATACACCTTGTAACACGCCATCATCCTTCACGACATGAGAAAATGCACTGATGTTAAAGAAGTGCTTATCAGAAAGTCCATCCCAACTTTCGGGTTTCACTAAACCCGCCGTTGAGGTTCTCACCGTTGGAACAATCAAACCACTACCGATCGTAAGTGATGAAACAGGGGCTGAAAAATCAAACTCTGCAGGTAACTTAAACTCGAATTGATAACGTGTAATCGGATCAACCATGACACCGGCTACCGTTCCGTTTTCATCCACTGCAATCGCATAAAAACTCATCATATCGTTGGTTGTAATGTTGAACATGGACGTCCCTTTAACATAATTTGTTCCCGGTATAGCTGCAGCAGGTGTGACATCAAAATCAACACTGATGATTGCTGTGGTATTAAGACGCGAAATCCAAACATCGCCTTTTTTGACCATGAAATCCATATCTACATCTTCGATGATGCCTTCTTTGGATAGTGTCAGGACAGTCTTAATGTATTCGGTCGCTTCTTCAAATGTCGTTCCCTGTGCTTCACCTTTCCATGAGTATCCCGTATATGTACCGCTGTAATCAGGTTCTTGATTCTGACTACATGCAACAAGCCCAATAATCAATATCATACTCCAAGTAAACCATAAAACTTTTTTCATTGTCTTCCTCCTTTTTTAAGTTTTACGACTGGATTATATCACCTGGAGAAAGCAATGTCCAATGAAATAATAAGTGCAACACTTTATTTAAAAAGATTATTTTTAAATGTTTTAGTCAGTCATTTTGTTTATATATTTCTTAAATAAATGATAAAGCCACCTCACTTGAGATGGCAACACTATCACATGATAAAACTTATATGGCGGGTTTTATCTTTTTGACTTCACCCTTTTTACTCAATAAAGTCATCGTTTTGTATACAACATAAAGGATGGTTAGTACGATATAGAAAAGGAAACGATCATTATTGATTAAAATCACGTGTATCAGAATCAAGGCATAGAAGATATAAGACAGCTGATGAAGTTTCTTCCAACTCTTTCCCTTCATTTTCTTTCGAATAAACATCAGTGATGTGAGTGCTAAAGGAATCATCACCAAAACAGCACATATACCCAAGTAGAAATAAAGGGGGGCTTCCCAGAAAAATCGATAATCAATAGCGAATATAATATACTTTAACCCGTGTGTTACGCTGAATATAGAACCCAAAACCGCGAGTTCTGCACGATTACCCATCAACTTCTTTTTAAGAGTGCTTGGTGCCATTGTGCTTGCTATCATCACTAAAAAGAAGAAAGATAAACCGACATATCCCATGTTAATAATCGTCGTTTCTTGTGTAAATGAAAAGATGGACAACAGAATGGCAAAACCATACACATACAGATTCCATTTTCGAATCCATTTTTGGAAAATAAAGACACATAAACCCAGAATAAAGATAAGTCCAATGACGATGGTCATGATCATTCTCCCGTTGGATATGATCCCTGCGAATATCCGCCCTCAGATACACCAGCGATCAAATCGATCTGTGTTCGATATGTTTCCGTCGATGCACCTGCCATCAAGTCCACCGTGTCTCTCATCGGTTCTTTCATGATTCCAACAACGAGCAACATCATGAGTATGATTAAAAGAAGTATATTCTTCACCATAAAACCTTCTTTCCTTTTCATTCTTATCATAACACCACAGCAAAAAAATGTGTTTGTTTTTGCTAAAAGAGAAAAGGACCACGTTGTGATCCTTTCAAATTTACATATGAATCGGTTTATCCACTGCACCGTGTGCTGCTTCCATGACTATTTCAGATAGTGTGGGATGTGGATGAATGGTTTTTGCGATTTCATAAGCTGTTCCTTCTAATGTCATCGTGACACCGAGTTCAGCAATCAAATCAGATGCATTGTAACTTAAAATATGAGCACCAATAATTTCCTTATATTGTTCAGAAACAATCAGTTTGATAAAGCCATCTTTTTCATTATCGGCTAATGCTTTTCCACTTGCTTGAAGGGGAAACGTTGAAACTTTGTATTTTAATCCTTGTGCCTTCGCTTCTTTTTCGGTTAGACCAACGGATGCGATTTCGGGATGTCCATAGACTGCATTGGGAACACGATCATATCTCATTTTCGCATCTTTGTGTCCCATGATATATTCAGCTGCAATCAATCCTTCAGCAGATGCAACATGGGCAAGCATGTATTTACCGTTTAAATCACCGATTGCAAACACACCTTTAACACTTGTTTCTAAGTGTTCATCCGTAACAACTGCAGCACGATCCATCTTCAAATTCAAGACTTCAAGTCCTTGAGAATTTGGACGCATACCTACAGAAACTAAAATGGTATCCGCAGTTATCTTTTCATCTTTTCCTTCAAAGCTATAGATCACTTCATGTTCGTTTACCGCTTTAACTTCAGCGTTTACGAAGATACTGATGCCATCTTTCTTGAGGATTTTCGCATATTGTGCTCTGATATCATCATCCATCATAGGTACGATACCATCGAGTTTTTCAATGATGGTCACTTCAGTACCTAAAGAGGAGAAGATTGTGGCAAACTCGACACCGATGACCCCACCACCGATAATCACGAGCTTCTTAGGAGCTTGTGCAATCTGTAAGAGTTCACGTGACGTAACAGCAATCTTTTTTTCATAAGCTTCCTTCAATCCAGGAATAGGTGGAATGATGGGTGAAGCTCCGGTTGCTAAAATTAAGTTCTTTGTTTCGATCGTTTCACCATTCACTTCAATCTTTTTTGGTGATAAAACTTTACCAAAACCTGAAATGACGTCAACTCCATTTTTTTTGAGCAATCCACCGACACCCATGGTCAGTTTTTTCACGACCAAATCTTTACGTTTAAGCATCAACGACCAATCAAAAGATACATCACCATCTAATACAACACCGTATTCTGCAGCATGTTTGATAGTCTTGTAGACTTTCGCATTTTTTAATAGTGTCTTGGTTGGTATGCAACCATGGTTCAGGCAGATCCCACCCACGACTTCTTTTTCAATCAGAGCGACCTTTGCGCCAAGTTGTGCCGCCTTAATGGCTGCCACATAACCGCCAGGTCCCCCTCCTAAAACAACGATATCATATGTCTTCAACGAAATCACCTCAACTTAATAATAACATCATGGGGTCATTTAATAAAGACTTGATGACATTTAAAAATCTTCCTGCTTCAGCGCCATCGATCACTCTGTGGTCAACTGCAAGTGATAACGGTAAGACATAAGCAACTTTGATTTCACCATCGACAACCACTGGTTTTTGTGAAATCTTTCCAACACCTAAGATACCCACCTCAGGATGAGGGATAATCGGCGTACCATAGGCCACATCTGCAGCACCAAAATTGGTGATGGAGAATGTTGCGTTTTGAAGTTGTGCTAACTGAACCGTTCTTGCGATGGTCTGATCAGCAACATCTCTTAATTCTCTTGCAAGTTCAAGAATAGATTTCTTATCAGCATCTTTGATGTTTGGCACGATTAAGCCATCTTTCGTATCAACAGCCATGCCAATATTATAATATTTCTTGATGATCATACGGTCATTTTCTTGATCGAATGAAGCATTAAAATTGGGGAATTTTTTAAGCGCTATCACGACCGCTTTCATGATGAATGCCATGTAAGTTAACTTGATATTTTGTGCTGCGGCTTGTTCCTTAACCTTATTTCTAAGATCAACCAATTTATCCACGATGATTTCATCCATTAATACGGTATGTGGAATAACTTGTTTCGATAAAGTCATGCTCTTGACAATCGCTTTTCTGAGCTTGGTAATTTCAACGTATTCGACATCGCCTTGTGCAGAAATCGAGACTTTAGGAATGTTGACTTGAGGTTGGGACACAACTTTGGGTGTCTGTTTAGCATCGTATGCTCTTTGAATATCTTCTTTGAGAACACGACCAAATTCACCTGTACCTTTAATCTGATTGATCTCAAGACCTAAGTCTTTCGCCATTTGACGAGCAACAGGTGTTGCTAATGCTTTTTGAGAAGCTGCTTCTTTTTTATCCGATGATAATTCCAAACTGGATGCCATCACTTCTTCAGACACTTCGATCTGTCCGATGACACCTGGCGCAGCTTTACCTTCAGAAATCGCTTCTTTCTTGGGTTCTTCTTTCTTCACCTCAGGTGCTGCACCACTGCCATCATTGATGACAACGAGCACTTGACCTACATGAATGGTGTCACCTTGTTTTGCACCTAGAGATGCAACCACACCATCAACAGGTGATGGAAGTTCAGCGTTAACTTTATCGGTTTCAACGACAACTAATGTTTCGCCTTCCTTTACCTTATCGCCAACTTTATAAAACCATTTTAATATTTTACCTTCGTGAATACCTTCACCGATATCGGCAAACTTAAATTCATACATAGTGTTTTCTCCTTAGAATTTCGCAACTTTTTTAATTTCAGCTGCGACTCTTTCTGGTTGAATAAAGTGATAATTTTCACCACGTGCTAGCGGAACCGTGATATCAAAACCCGTCACACGTGCCGGAGCTGCTTCAAGATGTAAGAACGCTTTTTCGTTAACAAGTGTAATCAGTTCTGAACCAGGACCATATGTCTTAACAGCTTCTTGAACCACAACAAAACGACCCGTTTTTTTGACGGAGTTCAAAATGGTTTCTTCATCAATTGGGTTAATGGTTCTCAAGTCAATCAATTCAACACTGATGTTATCACCTTCAAGAAGTTTCATCGCTTTTTCAACCTCACGCACGATGGCTCCCCATGCAACAACCGTCACATCTGTACCTTCTTTGACGACTTTCGCTTTACCGATGGGTATACGATACATCGCTTCAGGCACTTCTTGCTTACCGGAACGATAGATTCTCTTAGGCTCCATGAAAATCACAGGATCTGGGTCCTCAATGGCAGAGATTAATAATCCTTTAGCATCGTAAGGTGTTGAAGGAATGACAACCTTTAAACCTGGAATATGACCAAGTAACGTTTCGACAGACTCAGAGTGGTGTTCAAGGGCACGAATACCTCCACCCACTGGGAATCTTACAACAATCGGTAATCCATGACGACCACGGGTACGATTTCTATAGCGTGCCATGTGAGTGACAAGTTCGGTATATCCTGGGAATATAAAACCATCAAATTGGATTTCAGCAACCGGAATGAGTCCATTGATTGCCATACCAATGGCAGAACCTGTAATGGCTGCTTCAGAAATGGGGGTATCAAATACGCGATCTACACCATACTTCTTTTGAAGACCTGCAGTGACTCTAAACACACCGCCTTCAAAACCTGTATCTTCACCATAGACAACGACACGTGAATCATCAGCCATCTTTTGGTCAAGTGCTTGATTAATCGCTTCAAGTAATGTTAAGACTGCCATGTTTATTTACCCTCCTTTTCTTTTAAGAATGCTTTTATATATTCGTATTGTTCAGTTAATTGTGGGGTCATTTCTTTATAGGTATATTTGAAGATGTCTAAAAGATCTGCATCACCTGTGGATTCGACTTTTTTGAAGGTTTCACCGACATAATGCGTGTTTTCTTCTTCAAGTTTTTGATCCTCTTCATCGCTCCAGTAACCTTTATCCATCAAATACTTTTTGAAACGAATCATCGGATCTTTCGTTTCCCATTCTTTGACTTCCTCATCCTTACGATAGATGGTTGGGTCATCTGATGTGGTGTGTGCTCCTAAACGATAGGTTACTGCTTCAATCAGTACAGGACCGTTGCCAGCACGTGCATAATCTACTGCTTCTTTGGTTGCGACATACATCGCTAAAATATCGTTTCCATCGACTTGAATACCAGGAATACCAAAAGCAACCGCTTTTTGTGCGAGTGTTTCAGCTTTAGTCGCTTTCGCTCTGGGTGTCGAAATCGCCCATTGGTTATTTTGAATGACGACAACAAGTGGTGCATTATAGGATGCAGCAAAGTTTAATCCTTCATAGAATTCACCGTGTGATGTACCACCATCACCAATGGTCGCAATCGCGACTTCATTCTTCTTTAAAACTTTAGAAGCGTATGCTAAACCTGCAGCATGGTTGATCTGCGAACCGATGATGACGTTGACGGGTAAAACACGGACATTCTCATCAAAATGGTTACCCCATTCGTTACCATACCAATAGAGATAAATTTGTTCAAGTTTGACACCACGGTATAGCATCGCATTGAGTTCTCTAAATGCTGGAGATAGCCAATCTTGTGGTTCTAAAGCAGCCATTGCCCCAACTTGTGCAGCTTCCTGACCGCGGTTGGGTGGGTATGTAAGCATACGTCCTTGACGTTGATATTGAAGTGCCTTAATATCGGCAACTCGGCCTAATGCCATGGTTTTGTACATATTAAGAAGCGTTTCTTTGCTTAATTTAGGTTCGAGTTCAGGTTGAACTACCTGACCTTTAGCATCTAAAATTTGAAGTTGCTTCTTCTTCAGTGGATCATAGTTTTTAAATAACATGATTCATTCCTCCTTGATTTGCACTCTCATTATACTTGATAGAGGAACTTAATTCAAAAGCTTTGCTTAAGGCCAAAAGTATACCTTTTTATATCGTGAATATGTAAGCGCTTGTTGGCTTTATTAAGCCATCAAATTACTTTTTTTATGGTGTTATGAGTTTTCACATAAAAAAAGGAATTCTTTTCGAATCCCTTTTGTTCATTTAACGTTTCTCTAAATTCTTTTGGAGGATTAAGACCATTTCACGAAGCGTCTTTGCAGCGACAGCTGTGGAAGCTCCGGAAGGGTCTAGCATGGGTGCAAGTTCAACAAAATCAGCAGCTACGATGTGATTTAACTTCTCAAATTGATCAAATGCCCAGAGCAAATCCTTATACTGCATGCCGCCTGGTTCAGGTGTTCCTGTTCCTGGGAATACAGCTGGATCTAAAACGTCTAAATCAATGGTGATGTAGACAGGAACATTTTTAAGCTTTTCAACCACTTTATCAAGCCCTTCAAAATCGAACTTGCGCATGGTGACATGACCTTCTTTTGCCCAATCAAACTCCGGTTTTTCACCGCTGCGAATGCCGAACTGATAGATTTTTCCATCACCAACAAAAGAATGGACATGGCGCATGAAGGTTGCGTGTGACAACTTTCTTCCAAAAAATTCAGTTCTTAGATCGGTATGAGCATCGAGATGGATGATGTGAAGGTTGGGGTATTTTTCAAACACCGCTTTGATCACTGGATAACTGACCAAATGTTCACCACCGACCATCATCGGTGTTTTACCATCATTTAAAATCTTTTTTGTTGTCTTATAGATGATGTTCAAGGCATCTTCAACAGCACCAATCGGTAAATCGAGATCACCGATATCTGCGGTTTTAAATTCATTTAAATCGCGTTCACGATATGGGGAATACCATTCAACACCAAAGGAATCGACGCGAATCGCATTCCCTGCAAAACGTGTTCCCGGTCTAAACGATGTGGTCGCATCCATTGGAACTGAGAAAATCACCACATCTGCTTCTTTATACGAACTTTTACAGCTTTGAAAGGATAAATCAACTTTATTCATCTTCATAAACTACACTCCATTTTTCCCAATATTCTTTATCGATTATTTTGACGTAACCCCCTTCGGTATCGCTGAGGATAACCGAACCGCTACGCTGATAAAACTCGAGATCATCTAAAATATCTTGACTGATGATTTCACCAGGGATGACAATGGGTATTCCTGGAGGATAAATCATGATGGACTCAGCCGCAATCTCATCAACTGCTTGGTTGAGCGGGACATACTTCTTAGGTGCATGATAAGCTTCACGAGGACGTGTATACGCTTCGGGGAATGTGACTTTAACTTTGGGATCCAACTTCGGTAAGCTGTAAGCACGGTATTTATCTGCTACAATCTTTAAAGCATCCACCAAAGCATCCAAATCTTTTTGCATCGTTCCAATCGAGAGAACTGCTAAAATGAGATGGGTTTCTGCGAGTTCTAATTGAATGTGATGTTCATCAAAGAGTTCTTTGTAGACATCAAAACCACTCACCCCTAAATCACTGACTTTCACTAAAATTTTGGTTTCGTCATAGTCATATGACTTCTTTTTAATGAAAAATTCATCATCAATCGCTTTTAATCCAGGGATTTGATTGATGCGTTCGCGAGTCTTTCTTGCCATATCGATCAAGATAGGAATTTGTTTGGGTCCTTCAAAATAAATATGCTTGCGTGCGACATCCAAACTTGCTAAAAGCAAGCTTGAAGGTGATGTGGATTGAATCATGTTAATCGTTGATCGCAAACGAATATGATCCACATTGGGACCTTGCGTGATTAAGATGGAACTCTGTGTGAGTGATCCTACCGTTTTATGGAGCGAACACGAGCTCATATCAGCACCTGCTTCCATGCTAGACATCGGAAGGAGTGGGGAGAATGGGAGATGAGACCCATGGGCTTCATCGACGATGACCATCATCTCTTTTTCATGGGCAAAATCAACGATCCGCTTGAGATCACTTGCTACTCCAAAATAGGTGGGATTAATGACAAAGACTGCTTTCGCTTCAGGGTTATCCAAAATGGCTTGTTCGACATCTTCAAACGCCATATGATTGGCAATCCCTAATTCTTCATCGATATAGGGTTTAACAAAAACGGGAACCGCACCACTTAAAATAAGGGCATTGATCGCCGATTTATGAACATTTCGAGGTAAAATAATTTTTTCTTTGGCACGGCATACACTCATGATCATCGCGAGGATGCCCATGGTTGTTCCACCGGTTAAAAAATAGGCTTTTTCTGCTAAAAAAGCATCTGCCATCAATTCTGCTGCTTCCTTGATCACACCCGTAGGACGATTGAGATTATCGAGTCCGCGGGGTGCATTGGCATCCAATTTAAACATGTGCGGTCCGACATAATCCAAGAGTTCGTTTGGAATTTGACCGAGTTTATGCCCGGGAACATCGTGTTGAATGGTTCCACTACCAGCGTACTCGACCAATTTGGTATAAAAGGGTGTGAGCAAATGATTTTTTTCCATGTATGACCCACCTTTCCAAAACGCAAATACATTTTAACACTTTTCAACCCTTTTTAAAATGATTTTATTTCATTTCTTTAGAAAAGTCTTACCCACGAACACCCCTCCCATAAATGTGGGCAAATATGGTATAATAGTAAAGAATAGAAGGGGGCATGATTATGCATCACACATTATTTTTCACATCTGTCGGACTGAATATAGTTGTGACTACGTTGACTATGCTTGCACTCATAGGCTTCATTATCTTTGAAAATCGTTTCATCAAAAAAAGAGAGGATAATCTCCACAAGTGGGTTATCATTTCAAGTTACATCTTATCATTTATTCTTCTTCTCGGTACTGTAGGTTTCATCGCATGGTTATGGAACTTCGATCTTATCACCTATCTTACCGGTATTTGGGATGGTTTTATCATCATCCTTGGTGAATCGATTGGCCGCCTTATCTCGAGTACTATTGTCTTGTTTATTGCATTATTAATATTAAGAATATCCAAAATTACACTCAAACGCATTGGACTCAAGGAAGGACCCAATCAGCGCAGAAAACGTACGGTTGCTCGCGTGATTCGAAGCATCACCAAATATACGATTTGGGTTGTATCTATCTTGATCATCTTATCTTTATGGGGTGTTAATGTTGCACCTGCTCTTGCTGGTCTTGGTATTTTAGGCCTTGTCATCGGTTTAGGTGCACAAAAATTTATTAACGATCTTATTGCAGGTTTCTTCATCATTTTTGAACATCATTTCGATGTCGGTGACAAGATTGAAGTCAAAGGTTTTAAAGGAGAGGTCATCGATATTGGTTTAAAAACGACAAAGATCAAAAATTGGAAGAATGAAATTCTCATCTTATCGAACGGTGAGATTGCATCCTTGATCAATTTCTCAAAAGATCTTTCAGTGGCTGTGGTTGAATTTGGTATATCCTACAGGGAAGATATGCAAAAAACGATGGATATACTCAATGCTGAACTACCAAAAATTCGACTTCAATTTCCAGAAATTGTTGAAGATCCCAAAGTGATGGGTGTCACGAATTTGAATCAATCCTCTGTGGACATGCGCATTACCTGTAAGACATTGAATGAACAGCACTATGGTGTTGAACGAGCAATGCGTAAGCGTGTTAAAGAAATCCTTGATGAACATCACATTGAAATCCCCTTTCCACAAGTGGTTATTCATCAACCAAAAGACTAAAAATAAAGAGCTATTCGCTCTTTTTCTTTTGCGGTAAACACTCATCTTTTGAGCACGTTTTTGCATATGAACATTTCGTGCAAACACCCTCATCTTTTTTACGTGTAAAATTCCAAAAAACAAGACCAACGATAAGAGCAACGACTAACACAATGATGCCATCAGCAAGCGTCATAATATCACCTCTAGTAAACGTCCGATTTGAAAAACTAGAACCGCTAAAATCCACGCAAGCCCGGTTTGAAAGAGCACAGCTTTCCACATACGTTTCGTCGTTCCAAGCTCTTGACGCATCGCGCCAATCGCACCAAAACAAGGTGCTGAGAAGAGATTGAATACCATAAATGCATATGCAGAAGATGCCGTAAAGAAGCCAAATATACCACTGTTAAAGATCAAGCGTCCTTCGCTGACATCCGATCCAAAACCTGCAATAATCGCCATCGATCCTACGACCTGCTCTTTAGCGACTAAACCTTGAATTGCGGATATACTTGCTGCCCATGACATTTCACCTAACATCGGATAGAAAATCCATGAGATGAGACGTCCTAATCCTGCCAAGATTGATTCATTCACATCGACACCATATTGCATACGGAAATTAAAGGATATGAAAAACCACACGACCATCGATGCCAGTAAAATGATGGATCCTGCACGTTCGATAAAGGCAAGTGCTTTACCTGTTACATCAAACCAAATGTAACGAAAACTGGGTAATTTATACTCAGGAAGTTCCAAGATAAAACTTGATGTTTTACCCTTAAAGAGGATATTCTTCATCACATAAGCGGAAAGCAAGATGATAAAGATGGCAAGGAAATATAGGGATGCTGAAACAAGTCCAGATCGATCTCCAAAGAAATATCCTGCAAACAGAGTAATGATGGGCAACTTTGCACTACACGGAATAAACGGTGTCAACATGATGGTCATTTTCTTTTCGGTTTCATCATTGATGGTACGTGCTGACATAATGGCTGGAACGCTACATCCTGAACCCACAATGAATGGAATCAATGACTTTCCCGATAATCCCACTTTGACAAAGATACGATCCAAGAAAAAGGCGATACGTGCCATATATCCCGTTGTTTCAAGAAGTGATATGAGAACAAATAGAATGATCAGTTGTGGTAAGAAATTAAAAATCGCACCTACACCCGCAATCATTCCATCGACAACCAATGACATAGCCCACGGTGATGCATTGACGTTTTCTAAAAATGTACGCATCACATCGCTAAATTGTCCGACAAGTCCATCAACGAGCTCAACCGTCCATCCACCAATGGGACCTGCTGCTAAATAGTAAACGCCAAACATGATCACGATAAAAATAGGGATTGCAAGATAACGATTTAAAAAGATATTATCCAGTTTATCGGTTGTTGTCATTAAATCCTTTTTTGCAAAGACCGCTTCATCTCGAATCAGTTCGATATAACGATAGCGTTCATCCGCGATCACTTGTTCCATATCGCGTTGATACTTCTTCTCAAGTTCAGATATAAGATCTTCAATTTCAGTTGTCATATAATCTACAAATAGAGGATCTCTTTCAATCACTTTGATGGATAAAAATCGTGAATGCTTCGTATCGACGCGTGGCTCAAGCTGAGTAATCGCTGATTCCAAAACATGATCATAAATATGTTGATAATGATTTTGTCGATAATCTTTGTTTTTGATGGTCTGTATTAAGTTGAATACATTCGTCTTCTTTAATGCGGATATCGGCAATATGGTTGTATCGAGTCTTTGCTCAAGTGTATCCATATCAAACTTAATCCCACGCTTATCTGCGATATCCATCATGTTTAATGCGATGACCATGGGAATATTTAATTCCAATAATTGTGTGGTCAAATAAAGACTTCTTTCGATGGATGTTGCATCGATGATGTTTAATATCAAATCGACATGCTCTTCAAACAAAAAACGTCTTGATATATTCTCTTCCAAACTGTAAGGAGAAAGCGAATATATACCAGGTAGATCAACGAGTTCATAGTCAGTTCCGCGAATGATACCAATCTTTCGTTCGATGGTAACTCCTGGCCAATTTCCAACCTTTTGATTGGTTCCGGTTAATAAATTAAAAAGGGTCGTCTTCCCGGAGTTTTGATTGCCAACAAGTGCGATTCTCATGACATCACCTCGACATCAATTAAATCCATATCCGCTTTTCTTAAACAGAGTTCATACCCTCTCAAAGCAATATCGATCGGATCACCAAGTGGTGCAATTTTCTTAATGATGACTTGAACACCAACGGTGATACCCATGTCTAAAAGGCGTCTTCTTAATGCACGATCTTCGGTGTTGAGTTGAACAACTTTAGCGCGTTGTCCTTTCTTTAATTGCGATAAAACTATCTTTTCACCGACGTTTTTCTTACCAAACCATTTCATCTACAAAAACCTCTTTATCGTTGAATTCACCCTCATTATATGGATTTTCACACGAGAGTCAAACAAAGTTATCATACATTCTAAATAAGGTCATAAATAAGAAAAAGATGGCCATTTATGCCATCTCGATCTCATTTTTGCTCGATTTTGTTAACTGTTTATCTTCATACATCCGTTTATCAATGCGTTCTAAGAATGTAAGGAACGATCCGTTATTTTTTGAATCATAAATCCCATATCCCATCGATAAATGAATTTGAAATTGATGTAGCTTCTTTTCGTTATAGATATCCATGTAGTGATGAATACGATTGATAACCTCATGTAAAACCGACTCTTCGTCACTATCAATAATCAGGCAAAACTCATCGCCACCAATGCGTGCGATAAAGTCATTTCTTCTTACACTTAGCTTCAAGATTTGACTGATATCAATCAGCGTCATATCTCCAACATGGTGACTGTGCTCATCATTGATTTGTTTAAAATCATCAATATCGATGATGATAGCCCCGACACGTCTTTTAAACAACTTTTCATTGGCTAAATAAGCAATCTGTCGTTCGTATTCTCGTCGATTAAAGACACCTGTTAAAGGATCTGTGTTGGTCATTTTGGATTGTATGTTGACATAAACAATCAGCATGGAGATTGTCATGGATGGCCACAACAACTCTACCCCATCAATTGACTCATTCAGTAAAACCCCAATTGTCGGTGGTAAAAGATACATGATCAGCGTAAGAAATTCACTTTTTGCTAAATCATCTTTATGCCAAAGCACATAAATCGCTGAGCCGATCATGATCGCATAAGCTGTAAAAACGACGGGACCATACATGAAGTATCTTTCGATGTTTCCGTTGGATAAAATGCGATACATGACGGGAATACCGATTGAAGAAAGAAAGATCGATATAAAACTCATCAATAAATAGGGAGTGATGGCAATCATTAAATATTTTTTCGTGATTTGTTCGCCTTTGACATGATTGTGTAAATAGAGTAACCAATGGAAAACAATGAGAACCGATAAGGCATAATAGAGGGCAGTTGATGCATGCAAGAGAACTCCTTCAAAACCACTGATGTATCCCTTCGTTAAGGTCATCACGATTTTCATCGACATGATCAATCCATTCAACGCTAAAAGTGCAACAAAATAACGGTTCTTCAAACGGATAGAACGTGATTGTTGTTGGATGCTGATGTAGAGAACAAATAAGATGATGATTGAAATGGCATGAACTTGAATCGTTTGGAGCATAATATAACCTCATGGAGACGATTACTTTTTATCATATCATATTTTTTTTAAAAATGGATATGTCGTAATATATTCGTAATCATTTTCTAAAAAAAAAGCCCCTGTTCAAAGAACAGGAGCACCGAGATTAAAAACTTATTTACCTTTCATAAATCTCAATATAAATACCTTGCATCATGTGATATTCACTTTCTTGTACCATGACCATGACATCCGTTTCAAGATTGACATAGAAAGCATCAACTGTGTTGTTATAAAGTGACACGTGATAGACATTAGGTATTGCAGTCGCTTCAATGGCATAGTAGGCTACACTATTACCATTTCGATCGTACATCACGATTTCATCACGTAATGTCTGTAGATCCACCAGATATTCAAAACCGATGTCAAAACCCATGTTGGTGATGTTGGTGATATACCCGTGGTTTGCAATTTTAGGTACATCTTGAATAAGGACTCTTAACATACCACCGACGGTAATCTCGTTACCTTTTGCTTCTAACATCAGATAATAACCAACATCTGCTAAAGTCGTAATGTATTTCAGATTGGTTGCGCCTGGAATAAGTGTTTCTTCAAAGGTATACGGATTAACTCTATACCATTGAATCGTATATCCACCAGATACTGGATCACCATCTAATGTATGGATGAAGAGTTGATCAAACTGGATGCCATAACCAACAAATGGATACATAGTCCCGGACACATCTATACCCATTTCATAATACCAACCTGAAAAATAGGTATCGATTTCTGTATGGAATAACATCACTTCATTCGATACTAATCCCGTATCAGTGACAACACGAACCTTAACATTACCCGGATTGGTGAGCACAAAATTATCCCAGTAGGATCGAATCGGACCTTCAATATCCGATATCGTGACCCATGAAGAAGTCATCACATCCCAATATTGAATGGTGTAGTAGGATGCTGCTAATGAATGAGGATCTGGCATCTTGAGATAAACTTCACAGACATCCCCACTCATGCTATAATTACGATTGATTTCATGGATATACAGTCCGGCAAATTGTCCCGATGGCGTTTCTCCAACAAATACAGGAAGTTCACCTTGACTACCCGGGTTGTAACTTAACATGGGGTCATCGTAAGCATAAACATTGATGTAAACAGGTGCGGATTGATTAACAGCACCATAGGTTGCTGTAACATCCAAAACGACCTCATAGTCGATGTCGCTCGAACTTAAATGAAGAATACCATTAACAATCGATGCATACATTGACGAGACTGCTTGTACGCTGATGGTGTATGCACCACCATAAATCGGATGTTCTAACGGTAGGAAATAACTTAGACCATCTTTATACATGTTATCGAGTCTAGCAATCGCATAGGTTAACATGATTTGTGCAATTTCTGCATCGGTGAATGTTATCGTTTGGATATAATCTGTATGTTCAATCACATAACCTGTCCACATGAGACCCATGTTTGTCCACCATGGCTGATAGATAAACATCTTCAGTGCGATATCTTCTCCAATATGCATGTATAATTCATCATCGATATCCATGTTGTGTGTAAATAATCCAATCGTGTTGATACCATCTGTTAAATAATACCAGTAACTATTATCATCAAAAATCAAACGACCTTTAACAACAACATAATACAGCGGATTGTCGACTGCAAAGTCACGATTGGCAAATGCTTCAAGTGTCATTTCGGTTTCAATCAATGGTGTCTGCATTTCGATGTCTAAAAGCGTGTAGTTACTTGTGTATTCACCGTCGATATACACATAGCCTTCATAGACTTGTTTCATTCCAAAGATGATGATTTCATCACCTTCATTAAGTCCAATAAAGCCATAAGCATGTAGATAAAGAGGATTAGAGGGTTCTTGTAGAATCACATCAAATTCATCATAGACTTTGACGACAACGACATGTAATTTCGCATATTCGCCATCTCTTAATGCATAAAACTCTTCAATCGTCAAGATAGGATAAGGCTGAACGGTTAGGATAAAGATATATGTTTCCGATACATCTCCGATGGTAATTGTTCCTTGAAGTTGAACAATCGATTCTTCTGTTACTTCAAGGAAAATACCATTGATTGGATCAAATATACCTGTCAAATCACCTAAAAATTGCCAAGATAAGGTCGCCCCAAGCCATGCGATTTCTGATGGAAGATCAAGGTCTTGTCCCGGTCTAAAGATTTGTCCTTCAAGATGATATCGGCCCATCAAAATGATGGCATCAACAAGTTCTTGATCGGTATCGTAATCGAGAACAATATCTGTTTCTTGTGGAACAACAATCATCCATTGAGGTGCAAGCGGATCTGGATCATCCATATTCGGCATTAAGAAACCCTTCACAACAACTCTAAATCCGTTATATTTGTACAGCTCTTCATAATCGAATGACTTGGACTGGAAGACATACATGGGCACAAAGGGGATAAATTCACCTTCACCAAGTTCGACTTGCAGCATGGGGAAGAAAGAATCTTCCATATAAACCACATATCCAGTCACTTCAACATAACGTCCCCAATGATTAACATTATTCATATCGAGAAGATTTAAATCAGGGATTGCATAAGGTGTTGGTGTTAATGGATTAGGTGCATCATGAGACACTGTTTCAATAAGTTGTGTTGTCGCATAGTCCCACATTAATTTAATACTCATTTGAATCGTGACAATACCTTCAACAATGATTTCATCGCCTAATTGAACGGGTAATTTCTTGACGATAAACATGTATCCTGTACTATCTGCAATGATGATCGGCCCATCTTCAAATTGTGCAAGGATGACGACACCGCGCACTTTAAACGTTTCATTTTCATCGCCTGCTAAAAATTCTGCAATCGTTGATGTTTGAATCGGTTCAACCACCATATCAAACGTAACAACAACGACTTCAGTACCAACCGTAATGGTTGCACGAATAGTGATTAACGTATGTTCTGTAATCGTATTCGATACGAGTCCAGTCGTAAGATTGTAAAGCGATGCATTGGTTAACACTTCATAAACGATTTCAACATCATAATTGAGGAAGTCAACGGGAAGTTTTTGTGTAGAACCTGGACGAACTAACTTTGTTTCATACGTTTCTTCAAGTTTATTGCCTAAGTATGCTGCAAGTTCTGCATCGGTAAACATCGGACCAATGTCGCCTGGACGATTCAGGAAGACAACAACAGGGAAGCCTGGTCCTTCTGTATTCATCCATAAACCGCGAATGCGAACATCCGTACCGACAAAGCTATTGATAACTGTTAAATCTTCAAATTCTAGTGTAAAGATGAATACACGATTGTGCGCTTCATCTTGCAAATAATAAATTTCATTGAAATCATCGCGGTACAAATGTCCTATGACATCCATGTAAATCAAATAAATGGATGGATCAACTGGTCCCATATTATTCAATTCTTCAACGGTGTAGAGTTGAGGAATCAGAGGGATTTCTTGATCATGGCTGATCACAGATGAAACAATCTGATCTGGATGATTCGTAATAACGGTCATACCTTCCGTTAGCATCTTGATGCCGTATAGAAGGATTAAATCGCCAACCATTAAATGTGCTGTAGACGGTGTCACCATTAACAATCCGGTTTCATCTGCAACAATGATCATTTGACCTTCTGGATGCACGAATAGAACAACACCGAGGACATAATAGAGATGGTCATCGTTGACTTGTAAGAATGATTCAATCGTTAAAACTTCAATCGGTTGAACGTGGAGTTCAATATCGACTTGTGCTGTTGCAGTTCCATATGTCAGGGTCGCAATCACACTGATCCATAATTCTGCATCAATCGTTGGATCAACGGTCCATGTTTGGACAATCAGATGAGCATCTTCTTGAACAACTTGATAGGTAACCGTTAATGCAAATAATGGATGTTCGGTTGGTAGATCCAAAACTTGACCCGGGAAGAATGTCATGCTTTCAAGGTAAGTCTGTAGCATGATGGCGATGGCATCAACAAATTCTTGATCTGTATAATTCAAAGCGATATCATTTGGAGTGCCCAAGAAGATAAACATTAAGAAAGGTTCTTCATCAAAATTCGGTAGAGCAATACCTCTTAGTCTCACATTAAACCCTTGTAATCCCATGAGTGTTTCATACATGTTGCGATCAAAAATCAAGATCGGCATCATGTATGGGTCATCGACGAGGAAGAATGTCTTCATCGTATCATTCCAAACCAACGTTCCTGACACTTCAAAATAACGACCCCAATATAAGGTGTTCATCACGTCAAGCGATGTAAACTGTTGGATCGTAATCGCGATGGGAGCTAATGGATTAGGTAATCCTTTTTCAAGAACTTCAAGAATGGTATCTTCCATACCGGCCATAATCGCTAAATCCATCATGCGAACCACATGACCATGAACACGAATCTTATCACCAATTTCTGCGAATTCAAACGATTCAATCGGTAACATTGCACCTGTTTCATCTGCAATAATTAAGAGTCCCATGTCAGGCATACTGAAGATAACGATACCTTCTGTTATGCCATACGCTTCATCTTCAAGTGCGATAAATTCAGAAATGGTTAAAATCTCTGTGGGCATTAAAATCAGCGTAAGATCAACAAAATCGCTTGCTGCATTGATTGTTATCGTCATTCTTAATGTGATATGACGTTCAATGGTTGTTTCTAAGAATGCACCGGTCGTCACATTGAAGTATGAAGCATTTTCTCCTGTTGTTAACAAGACAATCGTTGCTCCATATGCGGGTTCTGTACTTGGAATTTGCAGAATTTGATAACTATAGAAATGTTGATTATCCAACATATCAACTGCAAAATCCAACAATTCTTGAACTTTATCTGCATCGGTTAAAACTGGATATGTTGGTGCTACAACAGGATGATAGACAACATGCCATTGATGAGCCATTGGATCATAGCCATGAACGATGGCATAAATTTGAATGACTTCACCGACGTGACCCATGAATGGATTACTCATCGGTGTAATAGATTTGTAATTGACGACAACCGATTCACCGCTACCTGGTTTCACAAGGGTGAAATTCATCATTTGTTGTCCAATGACACCGGTGATAATCACTGGCAATCCCATCATAGAAATGTCATTTGGATCAGCATCAGATATCATTGAGATAGGTATTGAATTATACGTTAATGTTGTAGGTGTTCCTTCTGTGATAACGATCCGGTTGGATAGGTTCGATAACTGTGGAACATATTCAAAGAAACCAAAGTCGGCTTCAAACTCGATGATAGTGCCTACAGCGAGATCAGAAGGTGCCATGACAAAGATGATACCTGTACCATCGGCGATGTAATATCCTGGATCCATCGGATTCGGGAATTCATAAACGATCGTACCACGAACTTTAACGTGATCCGGTTGATAGGTTAATACGTCATGGATGGACCAAAGTGCATTGTTTGCAACCCATTTAGCATGAATGGTAATCGCTGTTGCTGGCATTGACTGGTTCGTGATGGGGAGTGTGTAAGCATCATCAAAGTACCACCCAACAAAATCATAACCTTCTCGTGTAGGATCTTCGGGAATTGGAATTTCCATCATGTAAATTCCATATTGTGCATCGAGTGTGTTACCACCATGTGTGTTGTAAGAAACGAGATACTTCGCAAGCTGCCACTTCGCATAGATGGTGACATCATGAGATGGCATCAATGTATCTGTAAATGGATTGAGGAACAATTCGTCATTAAACCAACCTTGGAACTCATAACCAAGTCGGGTTGGTGTTGGCAAGCTTAACGTTTCATTCGCTTTAATGATGACAGGTGTTAAACCTTCAGCATTGATATATGTTAACGTATAGCTTTGATAATCCCATTTTGCATAAAGTGTGATGTTTTGTGCAGGCATCGTTGTGAATGTGTAGGCTAAAGTTAAGGCGACATCGCTATACCATCCTACAAAGACATATCCTTCTTTGGTAGGTGCAGTCGGTGTTGCAAGAGTTGTACCATAAACTTCGGTGATATTAGGAACATCACTACCACCATTTTCTTCAAAACTGATCGTATAACTGTTGGTAGACCATTTTGCATATAACGTCATGTTTTGTGCAGGCATCGTTGTGAATGTGTAGGCTAAAGTCAAGGCGACATCGCTATACCATCCATCAAACGTGTGACCTAATCGTGTTGGGGCAGTTGGAGCAACCACTGTCGTACCATAACCTTGGGTGATGCCTGTAACTGCGTTTCCACCATTGGATTCAAAACTGATGGTGTAGTTATTTACAACCCATTTTGCATAAAGCGTCGTATGTTGTGCTGGCATGGTTGTAAACGTGAATGCAACCGTTAACGCGACATCGCTATACCATCCATCAAACGTGTGTCCAACTTTTGTAGGAGCGGTTGGGGCAGTAAGTGCTGTTCCAAACTGTGCTGTATAATTAATCACATCACTACCACCATTTTCTTCATAGGTGATGGTGTAGCTATTGACTGTCCATTTCGCATAAAGCGTCGTATGTTGTGCAGGCATCGTTGTGAATGTGTAAGCTAAAGTCAAGGCAACATCGCTATACCATCCATCAAATGTGTGTCCTAATTTAGTAGGTGCAGCTGGAGCAACCACAGTGGATCCATAAGCTTGGGTGATATCGACAACTGTGCTACCACCATTTTCTTCAAAACTGATCGTGTAATTATTGACTGTCCATTTCGCATAAAGTGTGATGTTTCCTGCAGGCATCGTTGTGAATGTGTAAGCCGTCGTTAGACCAACATCACTGTACCAGCCGCCAAATTCATAACCTGTTCTAGTTGGAGCCGTAGGTGCGGTGACTGTTGAACCGAAAGCTTGGTTCATCGCTGCAACAGCACTACCGCCATTTGATTCATAGGTTATCGTATAATTGTTGACTGTCCATTTGGCATAAAGCGTGATGTTTCCTGCAGGCATCGTTGAGAACGTATAGGCTGTGGTTAAAGCAACATCGCTATACCATCCATCAAAGGTATGTCCTTCTTTAGTAGGAGCCGTTGGAGCAACCACGGTTGTGCCATAAGCTTGAGTGATGTCTGTTGCTGCACTGCCACCATTTTCTTCAAAACTGATGGTGTAATTGTTGATCGTCCACTTCGCATAAAGTGTGATTGCAGTTGCTGGCATGGTTGTAAAGGTGTACGCAGTCGTTAAGCCCGTATCACTATACCAACCACCGAAACTATGACCCACCTTAGTTGGTGCTGTCGGTGCACTCACTGTGCTTCCTACAGGTGCCGTAATATCTGTAACAACACTGCCACCGTTTTCTTCAAAACTGATGGTTTGATTGACAATTACAGCATTCCATTTTGCATAGAGAGTGATGTTTGCTGCAGGCATATTGCCAAATGTATAAGCAGTAGTAAGCGCACTATCACTATACCATCCACCAAAAGTAAAACCTTCTTTGGTTGGATTTGTAGGTGCTGTTACTGGCGTACCTGCTGCTTGTGTGATCGCTGCAACCGCGCTTCCACCATTCGACTCAAATGTCATCGTGTACGATGTGACATTTTCATCCCATTTAGCATAGAGCGTCAAAGCCCCACTTTGCGTTAAAAGAGATGCCAGCGTGAAAGGTTGTGTCAACGCAGCATCCAAATACCATCCGTCGAAGGTATAACCTTCACGTGTGGGTGTCGGAAGCTGGACGCTTGTGGAGCTAATACTGATCTCCATGTCCTGGACTTCTACACCCCCGTTTTCCTCAAAGGTAATGTTAATTTTCTCGGATCCGGTACATGATGCAATACCCAAGGCGAGGAACAAAAAAGCTAAAATCAACAACAATTTTCGCATAAATACTCCTCCTGTTTCGATAGAGCTGATGAAATTAAAAACGCAAGATAGAGTCTCCTCTTCTTGCGTGCGTGTGATGTACATGGCTCTTTAGCCCTATATTACCTCTAAATCTATGATTTAACAAGACTTCAATCTTATTTCGTTATCTTGAATATGTATCAATTTGTGATACATATTTTTGAATATCAAACTTTCTTTCCAATCCCTTGTCATTCATGTAGCGTAATTTGCCGAAAATTGTACGCTCAATCCATGGACGATCATGCTTGCCAAAACACCATGCAACCCCTGCATAACTGTTTGGATCTCGACCATCAATAAAGTATGTGTTATTCAACGACAGTATCGTTTCATAAGCGATTTTGAAGCTGGGACTCCATTCGATTATTTTCTTTGCCCAGTACATCCGCATATAATTGTGCATGTATCCTGTGATGACCATTTCTTTCATCGCTGCATTGAAATAGACGTCATGCGTTTTCGCATCAATCATTTGTTGTTTCGAGTATAGATAGGGTTTATAATCCAAATCATGCGCTTGCATGGTTTGATATGCCCACGGTTCTGTCATGGTTTCAAACTGATCGTAACCTTTTTGATAGGTGACATAGTTAAACGCAAGTTCTCGTCTAACCAATAATTGCTCAATATATGCATCTAAAGAGGGTCCATCCATTTGTCCTTGACTCTGCGCTACGAGTAAACGATCAAGTAGCTCAAGACTTGAGATTTGACCAAAATGAAGATACATCGACATCTTGGAAGTTAGGTTTTTTGAGGGGTCGTTACTTTCGATATAGTGATTTCCTTGATCCAAAATAAACGTGGAAAAACGTTGACTCGCTTCAAGATAGCCACCATGATACATCGTAGATGGTTGAATCGTTTGATCGATGGATAACGCGTCTAGTAAGCCATTGATATCATCAAGACCATCATCGGATGGTAAACATAAAAGTGCTTTATTCATCACATCAGGCAGTCGTTTAAAATCTCTAAAATCACGATACCATGTCGTTATTTTAGGTCTTAACGTATAAGCGCCATACTCTGCGTGATCTGAGATAAATCGAACGGGGACGATAACATCACTATCGACAAGATCAATTCCACATGATAATGTCATCCGGTGAGCTTCATTTAAAACATGTTTTCGCCATTGTTTTTGATGTCTTAAATACCCGTCATCCATGACTAGCAAAACAGCATCTTTCATATATTCAAGAACGCCTGTTTCAGGTGATGCTACGCGAAAGATAAACGTCATCCCACATTTTTCAATCAAGCGTTTTACTTCAACTAAACCCTCCATCATGAACTGATAATGTCGACGATTGGCATCGGGATATGTTGGTGTTAATCCGAAAAAGATAACCACCGGTAGATCCAAATCATTCGCTTTTTCTATGGCATGCATCAGGGCATGGTTATAGTGAACTCTTTGAGCTTGCTGCATCCAATAGAGCACATATTGACCATCTTTATTGATTCCATTTTTTAGGTGTTGTATACGATGTTCATTCATATCTATAAGAATAAAATAACGGTTAAAATGGATGATGCTAATCCTGACAAAAGGTTAACTGCATCGTTCGTAATGATGGCCAACCCAGATGCTAAGACAACCTTTTCATTGGGCAACCATCCTTTTTCAGTATAGGTTCCAGTTTCAACGCCACGGTATTTTGCTTGAATGGACCCACCTAAATAAGAATCAATCATATTACCTAAAAAACCACAGATGGTGATGATAGCACCATAGAATAAAAACTGTGTCCAATCAAGACCAATGTTGAGTGCGTAAAGACCCAAAAAGACACCTGCGATAAACAATGATCCGATGACTGATGCAAATGTTCCAAGCCCAGATATAGCACCGGATACACCTTTGGGTGCAATTTTAAAATTCAATATATAAAAGGTTTTTCCCTTCGATAAGCGTCCAATCTCAGAAGCCCATGTGTCCGAATTCGATGTTGCTATTGATACAACTGCAGCAATCAAAAAAATCTCCATCTGCAGAAAATAGTAAAGCACAGAAAATATGCCAGCAACCAATCCGTTGGCGAGCACTTGAATATAATTTCTTCCTTTGCTTTCCTTCTTCTCACTTTTCTCTGAGAACTTTGTAATCAGTGAAGACGATATAAAAAATGCGATGAGTGATCCCCAAATAACGATACCACCAAACGTATAAATGACAGCCCCAAGAATGGTTGCTGTGTATAGTCCGCTTTTATCAAGTGATTTTTTAAGATAGGCTAGTCCAGCAATGAATAAACTGATGACGATACCTATGATGGCATTTAAAAACATGAATTCACCTCAACTAGAAAACAAGAAACAAAAGGTAGTAAATAAGTGAAGCGCCTAAAGGTACAGATAAGTTATCAAGCCCTTTAGGTGTGAAGAGTTCAATCAGAGTTGCAAACGCGCTCACTCCTACTGCTAAAATGAGTGCTGTCCACATCGAATTGTAGATCAGTCCAATCGATAAAGCGACCACAAAGGATGCGACAAACATCGTGACTGTTCCTTCAACAGACTTGCCAAATACGAGCTGATGTTTGCCATACTTACTGCCAACGGCTGCTGCTAGTCCATCACCATAACCCATAATTAAAATCCCTATTGCACCAATTTCAGGACGTTTCAGCACGCCGAAAGTTAAAATGACTAAAATGAGCAGTGAGATAGGAAAATAAACAGTTCCCAAATTACCTTTTCCACCGCGTTCCATAGCCTTCAACAGATTAAGGCGATAGGATAAGTAATTGAGCACAATGAACGTAATTGGCGGAATCATGGCAAACCATACAGCGTTATCTCCTGTGAAGAAAATCATCGCTAGAATCCACCAGTTGGATACGCCAATGTGGATGAATTTTCGTGCACCTTCTTCGCCAAGTATTTTCTTATTTTGTAATACAGTGGATATGCCGATGACTAAGAATATTAACACATAGGATAGGATTAATCCCCAAACGTTTGACATGATTTTTTAACCTCTCTTTATGGATTTTATGTAGGATTGGATCAACTCATCTTTGCGTTGATCTGACACAAAATTTTTATGCGTCAACACATCATATTGATTTTCACGACATGCGTTTAAAATCTCGCGGTATAAAATGATGGATAATGCGAGTGGATGTCTGACATCCTCATCAAATAAACCGATTTTTCCCATTGCATCATCAAAATATTTTTCAGCTTTTTTCGCTAAACTTTCAAACAAATTTATAAATTCTATGTTTATCTTACCATGAGCTAAATCATCTTTTGAGTATTTTGCTTCATCCATGAGTTGTGTGGGTAGGTAGATGCGATTGTTTCTAAAATCTTCCCCGATATCGCGCAAAATATTGGTGATTTGCATCCCATAACCAAGATGAATCGCAAAATCCGTGAGTTCATCTTTATTTTGTATAGCAAGAATAGGTATCATCATTAGACCAACCGTTCCGGCAACATGATAGCAATACTTCAACAAATCTTCTTCTGTTTGATATTCTTTAAAGTGAAGATCCATTTTTTGGCCAATAATCATATCATAAAATGGCTTGTAATCGTAATGTTTTGGATAAAAAGCCTTCGTGGTTTCACGCAATGCTCGCCACCGAAAATGATGGGGTGTTTGACCTTCAACATAAGCATCAAGTTCTGTCTTGAGTTGTTCTAGCCCAGCTTCATCATGATTTTCATCGATCAAATCATCTGCATAGCGGCAAAACGCATAAACTGCATAAACAGCTTCTCTTTTTTTCTTATGCGGAATGCTTGAAAATGCTTTATAAAAGGTTTGAGAGTTTTTCTTGATGATGTTTTCACATGCTCGTATATCTTTTCTTTTTTGTTTATAATCGCCAATAATCATCCATCCATAGCCAATCACAAGGATACTCACTAAAATAAGACGCAATAGATCTAAAGGCATCATGAGTGGTCCCTCACAATCTCATCGGTTACAATCTTAGCGCTCATTAAAACGATAGGAACCCCTGCACCCGGATGATTGCTACTGCCTGCAAAATAAAGATTCTTAACTTTTCTGCTCGTGGCTTGAGGTCTAAAGTAAAGGCTTTGCATGAGGGTGGGTTTGAGACCAAAGGTTGCACCAAACTGCAAATGAAAAAGCGATTCAAACGTTTGAGGTGTAAATATCTTCTCATAAACAAGATGATTTTCGATATCTTCAAATCCCTTGATCGTTTGAATTTTATGGATGACAAGATTTCGCAATTTCATGATCATGTCATCATCCCATACAATACGATGTCGATGAAGGGATGGCACGGGAACAAGCACGTAAAGTATTTCATGCCCTTCTGGCGCTACATCAGGATCAATCTGCGATGGTGAATAGAGGTAAAAGGATGGATCCTCTGGTACAATACCTTGAAAGAGTTCTTCAATGTTCTTTTTGAAATCAGATGCAAAATGAATTTGATGCACCGTTGTATGATATTTTTTATTAAGTCCCAAGTACATGATAAAAGATGAAGATGAGTATGCCATCTTGTCAATTTTTTTATCCGTATACTTTCCTTTATCGCGCGGCTGTTTAACAAGATTTTTCATAACCCATGGAAAATCAGCATTTGATAAGACGAGATCACCTTTTATCATGTGTTGTCCAACCCGAATACCTGTTGCGACACCTTTTTCGATAATGATCTCATCCACCTCGTGATTTAAGTGAATTTTGCCACCCATTTCGATAAATCTCTTTCCCATTGCTTTAGCCATCTGATACATCCCGCCTTTGATGTAATGAACACCATAAAGCAGTTCAATCATGGGAATGATGGTATAGATAGATGGTCCTGAGAAAGGTGATATACCAATGTAAAGTGTTTGAAAGCTAAGCGCTTTTCTGAGTTTATCTTCTTCAACAAATGATGAGATTGACGAATAAGCGTTATTCAGTGTTCTCAGTTTGATGAGTGCGTGTAGCGTTTTAAAATGATATAAATCGCGTGGTTTGCGGTATGATTTTTCGAGAAAAGCTTCTTTTGCAATGATATATCGTTGATAAACATCACTTAAATATCTCAAATATCCTGCAGTTTCTCGTTCAGAAAATGATTCCAATTGTCCAATAAACTTCGGTAAATTCGACGATATAGAAAAAGAGTATCCATCGGGATAGTGAATCGTATTCATCGGTTCTAATAAAGTCATCGGTATATAATCATCAGGATTGACTCCGCTAAAGCGAAAAAGTTCTCGGTACATCTCTGGCATCAATACAATCGTCGGGCCAACATCAAACGAAAATCCATGTTCTCGGATTTGATACATACGACCACCGATTTGGTCATTTTTTTCATAGATTTCACATTCATAACCTAACGTTTGTAGGCGAATACCCGCAGCAAGTCCTGCTGTACCTGCACCGATAATGATGACTTTTTTCTTCATCGAATGACCTCATATATTCATTTTCATCTTATCCCTATTATACCATCGAATAAAACCCTTGATAGATGTGAATCATGATGCGATTCATTTTTTCTGTTTCATGATTCTTATCATACACAAATTTTATTTCGATTTCAAAGCATTTTACTTTTAAACATGCTAAATTTATACTAAAATGATGATGTAATATGTAAAAGGAGAAAAGTATGCAAACAAACACATTTGAAAAATTGAGACGATTTAACATGATTATGGGAGCATTCCATTTAGTACAAGGTTTGCTCATGATTGTTTTTGCAGTAACCGTTCTAGGTGATATCAATCCTGCTTTTAAGATTACCATCACACAAAACTTCCTCAACTATGATACGGTTGCACAACGCTTATTTTTAGACCAAAAAGCACTTTTTGATTTACCATTTGGCATTCTTGTCGGTGTCTTCCTCCTCTTATCAGCAGGTGCACATGCCCTCATCTCATTCCCTAAGAAAATCAATGAGATGTATAATCGCGATTTAACCAAAGGTATCAATAAATTAAGATGGTTTGAATACGCTTTATCTTCATCCGTCATGATCGTATTGATTTCGACACTCTTCGGTATTTATGACATTGGATCACTCATCTTAATTTTCATTGTCAACGCAGCGATGAACCTCTTCGGCCTTGATATGGAACTCATCAACTCTAGACGCACTGAAGGTGAAAAGGTGAATTGGGGTCCATTCGTTTGGGGATCTGTTGCTGGTCTCGCTCCCTGGATAGCAATCGTACTTTACATGCTTGGTTCTGGTGATATTACACCTCCTTGGTTCGTTTGGGCAATCGTAGGTACATATTTCGTTGCATTCAATACATTCCCCATCAACATGGTGTTACAATATAAGAAAGTGGGCAAGTGGAAAGATTACCTTTATGGTGAACGCACTTATATCATTTTAAGCTTGGTTGCCAAATCCATCTTGGCATGGCTCGTGCTCTTTGGTGCACTTCAACCCGCTTAAAAATTCATCGCTAGGCTTAAAAAACCTAGCTTTTTCTTTCAGGTGAGATCATGTATTTTAAAAAATTGATTCACCCTGAATTCTTTCAGGGAGACAAGAAAAAAGACAAATATTTCGAGGGTTGGTATTATAAACTCGTCAGTTTCGATGAGCATACGACTTTAGCATTGATTCCTGGCATCAGTAAACACCAAAAAGACCCCCATGCTTTTATCCAAGTCTTTTTGTCTGAACATAAAGATGGTCAAACCAAATTAGCAACCTATTATTTTCGATATGCACTCGCTCAATTTCACTATGGACACGATCAATTCTTCGTCCAGATTGCAGAGAATTATTTCTCACTTGATAAACTCACAGTCAAACTTAAAAACAGCAATCTAGATTTATCGGGAACGCTCATTTTGTCTCACTTGACCCCAATCAATCGTTCACTCTTGACACCTAATATCATGGGTTTCTTTGGTTACTTCAATTTTATGGAATGCTATCACGGCATCGTCAGCATGACCCATCATCTTGATGGTTCCTTAAAACTGAACCAAGTTATTTTGAAGTTTGATCAAGGTAAAGGCTACATCGAAAAAGATTGGGGACGCTCATTTCCAAGAGCATATGTTTGGTTACAGTCCAATCATTTTGAAGATCAACAAACATCCTTTATGTTTTCTTATGCTGATATTCCTTTTATGGGTTTTTATTTCAAAGGATTGATTGCCAACCTTTACGTTCAAGGAAAAGAATATCGGTTTGCAACCTACAATCATGCAAAAGTCCTTCGTGAAGAGATAGAGCCAAAACATGTTCATTACATCGTGAAAAAAGGAGCTTATCGCATCGACATCCATGCAATCTCACATACTGAGATTGCACTCGCTTCACCCAAGGATGGGGCGATGATCAATCAAATCAAAGAGGGTTTATCTGGCGAGATAACGCTCAAATTATATCGTAAAGGCCAATTGCTTTATGAGGATACGGGTCATCACGCAGGAATTGAAATCATGAAACCTGTCACAAATAAATAATCGCTTTATTTTTCAAATTAACTCACAAAAAACCTTGACTTTCAAGGTTTTTTATTCTAATATCATGAATGAATAACATCGCTTACTGTCATCCATGCTATGGCGTTAGAGGGGGATTATCATGAGAAAAATTTTATATGTTATTTTAGGTTTTTTTACTGTTATGATTGCTGCAATTTTCATTGGGATTGTCTATCTTCAAAGGGGAATGTCATCTACAAAGTCACTTACCATCACATCGATTGATTTATCTTTGGTTGATGATGGTATTTATGAAGGCACCTACGAAAATGGTCGCTTTACAACAACGATTGAAGTTACAATCGTCGATCATATGATCACCGAACTTGTTGTCATCGATGATGTGACCTTTGCAAATCCTGATGTCACTCGTGCTCTTTTTGATCAGATCATCACATCACAAGATATCGATATCGATATCATTGCTGGTTCTACCATCACAACAAAAGCTTATTTAAAGGCGATTGAAAATGCACTTAAAGGGGGGTTATAATATGTCTCGAATTCTTGTCATTTACCGCAGCAAATATGGTGTAACCAAAGAGTATGCAACATATCTTGGTGAACACGTTGGAGCGGAAGTGAAATCCTATAAAGATGTGACAAAAAAAGACATCATGGACGCTCAAGTTGTCGTTTTTGGAGGGAGCATTTACGTCTCACGTGTCGCCATTCTTAAAACCGTCAAGCGTTATCAAAAAAGTCTTGTATCAAAGAAAGTCTATTTATTTACGGTGGGTATCACCGAAACGGCTGAGTTAGCCATATCACGCATCAAAACTGTCTATCCATATCTCGACGATTATCATTTCAAAGATATCTTCTTTTATCCGGGATCAATGGATATCACGCATATGAACTGGATACATCGAAACATGCTAACGATGGTTCAAAAAATGCTATCTAAAAAAACAGATATGACTGAAGATGAGAAAAAATTCTATGATGCCATCACATATCCAAACAACAATAAGGATATGTCACTCATGAATCCGTTGATTGAACAATTAGAATCTACGATTTATGCATGAATAAAAACTATGCAAGAATATGATAGTCTAAGAATATCACATTCACATGAAAAGATCTTTTTACATCAAGCAGACACAAGGATGTCTGCTTTTTATATAAAAAACACCCAGTCTATGACTGGATGTCCATTAAGGCATGATCATCGTTCCACTTTGTCGTTTAAACGCATCAACTGCTTTTTCTAGGGATGCGATAATTGCAGGTCGACCGGTTGCTTTTGCAAACATCATGCACGCTTCAATTTTTGGTAACATCGATCCTTTTTTGAAGTGCTGTTCTTTTAAGTATCCTTCAAGTTCACTAACACTGACCTGTGTCAACGCTTTTTGTTCAGGTGTATTGAAATGCAAGAATACGTGTTCAACGGCAGTTAAAATAATTAATTCATCAGCACTGACGATTTCAGCCATCTTTGCACTTGCAAAATCCTTGTCGATCACTGCATCAATACCGATCAATTTCCCATCTTTTTCAACAACTGGAATACCACCACCACCAGCCGCAATCACAATTTCTTTATGATCTAAGAGTGTTAAAATGCTTTCTTTTTCGATGATATCAATGGGTTTAGGCGAAGCCACAACTCGACGATATCCTCTTCCTGCATCTTCAACCATAGTATAGCCTAATTCCATTTTCATCTTTTCTGCTTCTTCAAATGTATAGAAACTTCCAATGGGTTTGGTGGGATGAATGAATGCAGTATCTTCTGCATCGACGAGGACTTGTGTCACAATTGTTGAGATTGGACGTTTAATATGGCGTTCTCTCATGATGTTTTGTAGCGCATTTTGAATGTGATATCCAATATAACCTTGGCTCATCGCACCACATTCAGCAAATGGCATCACCGGTGTTGAGGTTGATTCCTGAAATGCTAAGTTGATCATCCCCACTTGAGGACCATTTCCGTGAACAATCACGATGTCGTGATTCATTTCAATCAAGGGGTAAATGGCATGTGCAACATGACTCAAGAGTCTCTTTTGTTCATCTGCATTATTACCGAGGGCATTGCCCCCTAAGGATATGACGTATCTAGACACGGGGTTCACCTAATGTTGCATACATCACCGCTTTGATCGTGTGCATGCGGTTTTCAGCTTCATCAAACACAACACTTTGTTTCGATTCAATCACTTCATCAGTGACTTCAAGCGATCCCTTCTTCACATTGGGATAAAGATCACCAAACGTTTTCGCAATTTCTTGACCGACTTCGGTATCTAAACCATGGAATGCGGGTAGACAATGCATAAAGATTGCTGTTGGTTTTGCAAGATTCAAAAGCTTCATGTTCACCTGATAGCCATGCAGTCTTTCTATTCGGGTTTGCCATACTTCTTTGGGTTCACCCATAGATACCCAAACATCCGTGTATAACACATCAACATCTTTTGCGCCGAGTTCTGCATTTTCAGTGAGTGTGATGGTTGCCCCAGTCGTTTTTGCAATATCCTTGCATCGTTCAACGAGCTTCTCGTTAGGCCATAAGTCTTTCGGTGCGGCTGCAGTAAAATGCATCCCCATTTTCGCACAACCAATCATTAAAGAATTACCCATGTTATTTCTTGCGTCACCAAAATAGGTTAAGCGGATACCTTTGAGATGGCCAAATTTTTCCCATATCGTCAGTAAGTCAGCTAAGATTTGTGTGGGATGATATTGATCGGTTAATCCATTCCAAACAGGAACACCTGAATATTGAGCTAACATCTCCACATCACTTTGCAAGTAGCCTCTAAATTCAATACCATCATACATTCGACCTAAAACACGTGCTGTATCTTTGACAGATTCTTTTTTACCCATTTGTGATCCGGTTGGTCCAATGTAAGTGACACCCATTCCCAAATCGAGTGCTCCTACCTCAAATGCACAACGCGTGCGTGTAGAATCTTTTTGAAAGAGCAAGACCACATTTTTGTCGGTTAAAACTTTATGGCTAATCCCTTTTTTCTTCTGATCCTTTAATTTTTTAGAGAGCTTTAGCAAAAAATCAATTTCTTCTGGTGAATAATCTAAAAGCGTGATTAAATGTCTTCCTTTTAAGTTCATAAATTTCTCCTCTTATATGTCTTCTCTTTCTAGTGGCATACTCATGCACCGAGGACCTCCTCGTCCTCTTGATAATTCACTGGATTCAATGGTGAGAACCGTGAGTCCCGCTTCTGTGAGCATTTGATTGGTCACATGATTCCGATCATAAACAATCACTTTTCCTGGTGCGATGGCAAGTGTATTGGCACCGTCATTCCATTGTTCACGGACACTTGTGATTTGATCTTTTCCTCCACAACGAATCAGTGTAATCGGTCGTTTTAAATGCTTTTCTAGAACGGACTCTAGAGATCCAAAAACTTTTGTGATGGTAAATCGGGTCTCATCTTTAACAACTTCAAAAACGGTGAGTTTATTTTCAATGCCTGGATGAATCGTGAAGATGCCATAATCGACTTGTGTGAACACTGTATCCAAATGCATGAATGCTCGACTCTTGGGAATATTAAAAGCTAAAACCGTTTTATACGTTTTTGATGTTTCAAAAAGTTTATCTGCGAAATACTCGATTGCTCGTGGATCGGTTCTTGAAGAAATTCCCATCGCAATCACTTCATCGGATAACACTAAAATATCGCCACCTTCGAGTGGATAACGATTTAACCGATGATAATAATAGGGCATCGGAAAATCTTTAAACCTTGGATGATAATTAAGCATGTATTCTGCAAAAATGGTTTCTCTCTGTCTCGCTTGTGTGCTCATCTTACTCATTGCAACTCCATGCCCGACACTTGAAAAAGGATCACGTTGAAATAATAGATTGGGAATGGGATCTGTATAGAAAGGATATTCATCTTCGAGCATATCCATGATGGAATTTTTGTTGGGGAGTGTAATTTCATTGGTGCGGATGCCCTCAATCATCTTTAAAATCATATCCTTTAAAGGTAACTTAGATAAGAATTGATAGAGTGCTGTTTTGATGGTGTGGGATTTGATCTTAGATTCTTCGATAAATGAGTTAATAAAATGTGAAATGACCTCCGGATGTGCTTCAAGTGCTTGTGTGACCATATCAGTCAAATAAAGCACTTCAACACCTTCTTTTCTCATCGTTTCTGCAAAAAGATCATGCTCTTCTTGAGCGACCTTCAAATAAGGAATGTCATCGAAAAGAAGTTTTTCTAAAACATCCGGTGTCAGATTTTCTAATTCTTTACCTGGACGATGCAGAAGAACTGTTTTAAGTTTCCCAATTTCAGATGTCACTTTAATCATAGATTTCCTCCTTTTACATAATGGCGTGGAACACGAGAACTGATCAAACACGTCACTTCATAATGAATGGTTGATAAGCGTTTTGCTACCTCATCGATAGAGATTAATCCGCCAAAAAGTGTCACTTCATCACCGACTTGAACTGACTCATCAACTTTGATAAAACATGCATCCATGCAGATGATGCCCACTGTCTTATAACGACTCCCTCGAATTTCGACCATACCCGTTTTATTTCTTCTAATCCATCCATCAGCATATCCGATGGGCAAGATAGCAATTCGTTCGTCTTCTTTGGCTTGATAAGTACCACCATAACCCACGGTCTGTCCAGCCTTGAGTCTCTTTATTTGAACCACTTGTGTTTTAAGTTTCATGACGGGATGAAGCCCTGTTTTATCCTCATCAAGTGATAAACCATAGAGTGAAATACCCAGGCGAACATGCGTTGTAAAATCTATGTGGCTTTCATAGCGAATACTCGCGGATGAATTGGAAAGATGAATCATGTGGGGTCGATAAGGAAGTTTGGAGATGAGTGATTTCATCGCATCAATTTGCTCATAGAAAAGATTGTTTTGTTCGTTTGCTGTGGCAAAGTGACTATAGATTCCAACGAGTTGATGTTTGGTTTTCTTGACTTCTCGCATGAATCGTATCACATCATCTTCTTCGGTAAAACCATAACGGTGCATACCTGAATCAAACTTGAGATGAAATGAAAGTGTTCGTGGATAGCGTAAGACTTCATCAGCAAGGCCTTGATCATAGAGGGTAAATTGAATGTTATGCATCTCACACAGCGAGAACTGTGATGGCAAGATAGGCCCTAACATCAAAAGATCGATATCATGGTTTTCTTTTCGAAGTTCAATCGCTTCTTCAAGAAGTGAAACAGCAAAAAACCGAACACCGATGGCAAACAAAGCTTTCATCACTTCAACGGCACCATGACCATAAGCATTCGCTTTGATCACAGGAATGACCTGTTTGGGATGAACTTTGGATTGAACGTATTGGTAATTTTTAATCAGTGCATCTACATCAATTTCAGCCCAAGTTGGACGATAGAACATAGTGTTTCTCCACATACGGGGATGTCATGAGAGACAAAATGCCTCCATAACTTAACCCAAAATGAATCGTATCTCCCACACGATAATGATCGTCTTGAAGTTCAACAATTAAATGATCAGAGGATGAACCCAATACGATAACACCAGCGGGTGGTTTTAATTGGTCGAGTGCAATATCTTGTTTTCCTATCGCAAGGATCGCACGCTTAATCATGCCACGATCTGCAAAACGAACGCGATGACCAAATGCATCAACTCCGAGTTTACCCTCAGGTTTTGATGGTTTCATCTTGAGTTCAATGATTTCTGCATCCAAAGTAAAAACATCCTGATGCATCCCAATAATATCTTGACCATACGCTGTTTCTCGTCCAAGAACAAGCGCTTCACCCACACGAAGTTGGTTGATGTATGTGGGTAATTTTTCTTCCATAACGAGTGGAATCGAAGATGAATTACCTCCCGATACAATCATCATCTTATAACCAACCAAAGCTTCAACACGTTCTTTGATTTCTTTTAATTTCGCATATGTTTTTTGTGTAGGGATGACACCACCATAACATGTCAAATTGGTCCCAATACCGATCAGTCTTAAATGTTTCAAAGACTTAATCGTTTCAATCCACGACTTGTCATCGTGCTGATAATAGACACCTTCACGTAAATCCCCAATATCATACATCACGATGATATCGTGCACTTTTTTTTGTTTTTTTGCTTCTTGATTAAGTGCAATCATCACATCAAGTTCTGAGTTTAATGACACGTCTGAGTATGAAATCACATCTTCAACTTCAGAGATCATCGGGATACGCAAAAGCATTTTCTTTTTGTTTGTCTTCATCTTTTTCAAATTTGAAATGCGTGAATCTGCGATCATATCAATGTCAAACTGATTGATGAGATCTGTTAAGTGTTGATCTCCACAAAAGACTTTTGTTACAGGAACTAATTTGATCCCTTGTCGTTTTAATAGGTTATTCAGATACCGTAGGTTATCTTTGTAATATGAAAGATTAATGGTAATTTTAGGATACATGGTCGTCCTCCAATCGTTTCATCGTTTGATGAATAAGCTTCATGGTTTGTGTCGGATAGATACGAGATAAGACGCCTAATGAAGCGAAAATATAGTGTTCATCCAGATAGATTGGTGTCTTCATATCCGGAATCAATTTTGTTTTTTGACGTGATAAATAACGTCTGATGATCGCTTCGGGTTCTTTCGCATAACGAAGTGCACCACCGGTTAAAAAGATTGCCTTAACTTGCGTGGTATCTTTTCCCTCTGGAATGACTTGATAACCATTGGTTGTAAAGATTCGTTTCAAATCACCGACATGACGATCAAGGGCTAACTCAACACAACGCTCAGTTAATTGATCAATGATAGCCTTTCCTTCAGGTGTTTTCGGGATGAAGGGTTCTCTTTCAAGAATATCGATCACATCATGCAAAGATCGACCAAAGATTCTTGGCACATCGGACTCTTTATAGGTGTGAAGGACACTCATTCGATTCACATAAACCCCCAGATCACCTTCAACAGATCGCTTCATAATCGGTTGACCTTCAAGCATGCGTTTAAATTCCATTTTGGGTTCACTGATGCTGTGAACGTCGGTGGTTGCACCACCCACATCGAGTGTCATCACACCACCAAAGATTTCATGAAGTAGCATGGTTGTGTCCATGACAGCACCCGGTGTTGGAATGATACCTCTTTGAACCATATCAAAGACATGTTCCATTCCTTTTGCATGAATAATATGTTTCTCAAATGTATCATAAATCGCTTCACGAAGGGGTATGATGTTAAAATTATCCACACGAGGATAGACATTATCAACCAATCGAATTTGCGAATATCCTAACGATTGGATGCGATCATGATTTTCTATGTTTCCACAATAGATCATCGGAATACCCAGTTTTGCAAGTAAGATCGTGTTTTGATAAGCCACTTCTTTTTCACCATAGTTGGTCCCACCAGCAACAACAATCATATTCGGTTTAATCTGTTTGATTTTATCGATATGGCTGTCACTCAAGAGATTTGCGGTCACTAAATGAATGTTTCCTCCCGCATTGAGCGCTGCTTCTTTTGCTGCTTTAACTGTCATCTCATAAACGAGTCCGTGAACCGTCATTTTAAGACCACCTGCTGCAGAAGAAGATGCATAGAGTTCACCATAGGTCAAATCTTGAACATCCAAGTTCTTTTTTAAATCTTCAATCGCGCCTTTTAATCCCTCTCTAACATCGGTATCAACCGTTGTTTGATGTATTCCACGCCCTAAAAAAGCCACGGGTTCTTCATGGATTTTAAATGCATTGACGATAGTTGTTGTCGATCCAATTTCAGCCACTAATACATCAATCTTCATACATCGCCATATGGCGCTTCACAATAAATGAAGCGACATGTTTTCCTTTCGTTCCACGGCCAAATCCTTGGTCCATACCGTGCTCTTTTGCAAGCTCAGGTGTGACTTGTGTACCACCGGCGAGTAAAATCAATCGATCTCTTACACCCTTTTCAATCGCATAATGGTGCAATTTTTCCATGTTTTTGTAGTGAATGTCATCGTGCGAAATAATGAGTGAAATCATAATCACATCAGCATGTGTTTCGATAGCTGCATCGATAAATTTTTCAATGGGAACGCTCGTTCCTAAATACTGGTATTGAATCCCATATTTTTCGATACCACCATGTTTGATATCAAGCACTTCTCTCATGCCCACGCTGTGTTCATCTGAGCCACCCGTCCCTGCGATCACTTTAATGGGATGTTTCTTGATGTATTCAAACATCACATCGTCAGACAATAGATCTTCTTTTTCTTTGAGAACAAGGTCTTTCGTATCAACATCAAACGAAACAACACCCTTAAGCTGTACACGCGTTCCCTCAGCGGGATGTAGTATTTCTTTATGGATGACTTCTGCTTGTTTTAATTGCATGTTTTTTGCAACGACTAAAGCAGCAACTTCTGCTGTATCGCTATCGGTAGGGAAGAAGAGATCAAGTGTAACGACGCCATCGCCTAACCACTGCACCTCAGGTTTGATTTTCGTTGTGCTTCGATATGTTTCTGACTCATCAAGGCGAATGTTGACATTGTCATTGTCATCGAGTTCGTCGATGTATTGAATCCATTCTGGATGATCAAAGGTGGATCCTCCAATCAATTTCGATGGATCGTCATGCTTGTTTAATCCATATTGAGAGACATTGTTATAACCATAATGTGCAGACACAGGCGCCAAATAATCGTCTGCGCGCTTAAGAATGGAATGTGCCCCAATACCACCATCTACCTTGCGAACAATGCCATCTCCCATGCGTTCAGGATAATACCCACTATCAACAAACATACCTTCTTCAACGGCTCGAAAATAACCCCCCATACTGATGATCTCTTCCATCATTAAAACAGCACGCTCTTGAATCTCGCGTTTCGTTTCAACCAGATAACCATCTTTTTTAAACTCCAGCATGCTCATTAAATCATCCATGCCCATCATCGCTTGTTTTGCTGTATCCAATGCTTCGATATTGTAGACATGCCAAGGAACATTTCGTCCTTCATCGGGTGTGATGGTCGATTGAATATCTGCAGATGTAAGTCTTGAAATGAGTAAATTTAAAACATGGGTTACCGTTGCTTCTCGTGTTGATGAATCCATATATTTGGTATTCATTTGAGCGCGCATCTTGTATGTTGACATCAATTCTCGCAATGCAAGGGCATAAGGAAGATTGAGTTTCAAATCAGGGGATGGGGGTGCTGCAGGAGGAACCGTCGATAGACAAATAAGGTCTGGACGAATGCCAATCTTTTCACTCATCCGACTATTAATTGCGTGTTGTACCAGCAGTTCAGGCATGACTTTCCATGCATCGCGTGCAGTGGCATTCGCGTTGTGAGCACCATCGATTTGGGCGAGTCCACCAAAAGCCATAATCTTCTTACTTTCAGCCGCATCAACAAAACTTCTGATCATGTTGATGTTCCGGTATAAGACGTTGTATTGTGGATCTTGATGTGCACCGTTAACACCCTCTTCAACAAACATAACGGCTATCTCAGGTCCAGCAACACCTGATACATAGGAATGATAGTTGATAGGTCTACCCACTTCTTCTTCGATGAGATCGAGCGCTTTACGCTGTGCTCTAACCTGCTTACGTGTGATGGGAACACCACCTACACCTTGTGGTGTACCTTCAAGCAATCCGTCCATATGTGATTGACCTGCTGTACGGATAACCATGATGTGATCCGCACCATGCCATGCTGCCATGCGCATTCTGCGGATATCATCTTCAAAACGACCTGATGCAATTTCAGTTGTAATGGTTGCGTCCGGTTGAGGATCGATGTTGCCTAAATGGCGTGCACTGGGTAGTGGAATACCATTTTTAAGTGATGCACTGGCTTGTATATAATGAAATGCACCTAAATCTATCGGTTGTTGATCTCGCCATACCCATCCACGACGTTTCGGACGATAGTGTTCAAGATCGGTTAAAATCGCCCGAATATCGAGCTTTTCATTGACGTTCATTTGAATACCTCCACCATACTCATCATTTCAGATGTGTCCATCAGTCTCAATCCAGCATCGCGAATAGGACATTTTTTTTGTTGTGCATATCTCATCACAACATGACCTGCACCATGAGCAAGCAGATGATGCTCCATCATTTTTTCAGTCAATGCTTTCGCTTCTAAACTTGAAAAACCCATCCGCATGAGTACACTGCGCTCAATTGCAGGTGTGGTATGGTTATAAGCAAGTTCAAGCATTGGATCAATGATTTGATCCGTTAGTTTTTCAAAATATGCCTTCAGTTCTTGATCACTCATCTTTTTTAAATGCATGCTTCGTGCGTTAAAATCGTCATTTCTTGGTTTCATTGATAGCCTCCATCCACGTTTTGACGTTTTCGACAGTTGTCTTAAGCTCATCTGCTAAATAGTGATAATCCGGGTCAAAAAGTAATTGATGTTGATAATGTTTGAGGTAACTCATCTTCAATGTTTCCATCGGGATTTCTTTATGTTTAAGCATCGCTCCTGATGAAGGAAAGATTAAGTTCAATCCGGGTTTTTCTTGAAGGGGATTGCCGAGTTTTAATTCGATTCCACGATCACTTGCAAACGACACCTGTGCATTCATATGTTTTCCTGCACCGGTATATTCCGTTTCTTGAACCACGATGATGTCGGTATTTTTCATAGTCTGTGCCAAACTGAACGCGAGTGCTAAACTCGTATTCCCTGCAGGACCTCTTTCCATGCCTTCAAGGATAGCGAGTGCTTCGGTGATAAAAAATACACTTCCTTGATTGACAAGTCCATACATATCCATGTAACGAAGGGGTCTGGCAGCACTTCGTGGAACGTCACTTCGATCTGGAAATGTTGAAAAGGGGATTCCAAATCCGGTATGACCTGTGGTAAATGATTTTAAGTTGAAGTCTTTATCGGATGCCATATGTAAACCTGTTAAATCGACACTTGCAGCGATAATTTTTGTGTTTATTGCTCCTGCTTTCATCAAACCTCTTGCAGTTCCTGTCAGGTTGCCACCACCCGCATTTGTGCAAACGACAGCTTCGGGGTACTTACCTTCTTGTTTCATCACATCCTGAGCAACTTCATACCCAAGTGTTTCAATACCCATCACCCCATAGGGTGAATAAAGAGATGCATTGAAATATCCGGTTTCTTCAAGGAGTAAGAGAAATTGATAAAACAATTCAGGTCCAACTGAAAGTTGAACGACTTCAGCACCATACGCTTGACAAGCTCTTGCTTTTTCAATAATTTCGGGTTGACCCACCCCATTGGAGTCATAACATTCTTGAACAATAATACATTTTAATCCAGCACGTGCGGCGAGTGCAGCAACAGCAGCTCCATAGTTTCCTGAAGTGGCTGCAATCACACCTGGAAAACCTAATGTCTTAGCTTGATAAATCGACATCGCGGCACGTCTTGCTTTAAATGAACCCGATAGATTTTGTGCCTCATCCTTTAAAAATATGCGAGCTCCATATCCAGGTTGTGCAAACTTTCGTGCATATGCTGATAAACGTTTGAGTTCAATCAGAGGTGTTCCACCAACATTGTTTTCACGTTGTATCTTGATCACATCTTCCAACGTAAATCCTGAAGATGACATCATTTTTTCATAGTCAAAACCTATACCAGGAAACTCGAATTGATCATAATCCATTTTTAGAGCACGACGCATGATCTCCTGTTTACGGTTCATCACATCTTGATAGCTCATAAAAGATCCTCCGTTTCCTTGATAATGACATCGCGAATGGACGTCATGATAGGCACATAATGCCCAAAATGATGGCTAAAAAAGGGATGTACAGAGACCAAAATCCCTCGTTCAATCCGTCTTGTCGCTGTCTCGATCTCGACCCAATCTCCAACAGAAGCTGCTTTTAAGAGCTTTCCTCGCAATCGCATTTCATAAGGAACTCTTTTGGTTTCTATCGGTAAATTGGGAGAACGTTCTTCCGATGGAAGAATGATGCGATAAATCTCAACGTATGTCATCGGATCAATCATATTAACCCTCCTTTTGCATAAAAAAAGGAACTCATTTATTGAAAGCGCTTACCTATCTTAAGCATAACATTTTTTGCCTTTTTTGTATAGAGAAGCATTGTAAAAAAGAAAAAAGAAATCTATTTTCTAGATTTCTTACACGTTTATTCAGGTTCTCCTTAATCACCATTGAGTGAACGGATATCCTTTTTTATGCGTTTTGATTGGATAATTTTGTGGATGATCACTGGAATAACGACATATATCATCATACCTAATACGGAGTAATAAACAATGGATACATCAAACTGAGATAAATAAACATCTGGATTATAAGCATTAAGTATCGCTAAATGACCTAATCCAACCCAGTATATCGTCGGAATGGCAAGATAAAGAAATTTTTGCCATGTCATAGGTGAATCTGTTGATTTCCGAGGTATCATGAACACAGCAAGAATATTAGCACCTACCAACATATCGTAAATAAGGATTACCCAAACCAACATACGGTACGATTGGTTGGAAACGATATCTCCTGCTAACCGGAAATAGAAAATAAGAATGATGTACAAAAGGACCACGAGTACTTTTTGTTTCATATTTTTCCCCCATAAACTTTGTTTTTGTCTATTTTATCATAAAATATGTGGATTTACCGTTCGATCAAATCACGCATATCGCCTAAAATAGCGCGTGGTACTGGTAAATCAATCATCGTTTTTAACCCAGGTTTCGCATTGATCACATGAGGGATCATGTTGACACACATCGCGATCGTCCCAACACCACCGTTGACTTCAGGCATAATCGTCATATGGATATTGGGTGTTCCTTTGAGGGTGATATAATCTCCGGTTTGTACCCCAGCCGTTTCTGGTTCAATTTGTTGTGGATGAATCATATTGATAAAAACATCACCATTTACAAGACCTTGTCCCGTCATATTGATGCCCGCTAAGTGACCAGCTTTTGCTTCACCGTAAGGACTCTTTCGATCAATTTCAGTAACAATGGGTTCCATTTGTTGTTTAAAGGCATCTAACTTAACACCTAATGCATCAGCAATCATGTTGACTGATTCGTTAAATCCAACATGTCCTGCTAATTCACCTTCAGCCACGCGATGATAGTATTCATCTAAACTATTTCCTACACCTTGTTCGTGCATGACTGTAGGGCCAAACGGTGACAATGAATTGATGCGTTTAGCTTCGATGAATTGAACGTCAACCATCGTTCCAGTTAAAGCAACAACGAGTAAATCCATGATAAACCCTGGATTGATTCCTGTACCTAACACTGTCACACCAAAAGCTTTTGCTAAATGATCAATTTGTCTGGCGAGCTCGGGTTCTGATGCCATGGGATATGCCATTTCTTCTGCTGTGCTGATCACATTGATTTTATGTGTCACAATCTTTTTAATCTTTTCAAATGCACCTTTGACAAAACTATCCGTGCAGAGTAAAACAACATCCGCTTTATGGTTGCTCAGTAAAAGATCAATATTATCACTTACAAAAACTTTGGGATGATCGGTATTTACACCCAATACTTCGGTAAAATTTCGTCCGATCAATTGAGGATTGACATCACAGACCCCGACAACTTCAACACCTTTTTTGAGAAGTAACATTTGAGCCATACCACGACCCATCGCACCAAATCCCCAAATGATAACCTTAATTTTGTTCATATGAATAACCCCCTATTGCACTTCATCAAAATAACGTGCAACTGTAAACAAGAAATCTGAGAGTCGATTGATATAAGCTAAAGTGAAGGGGTTGATATCTTGTTCAGTTGCTAAAAGAACCATATCTCTTTCACATCGTCGGATCGTTACGCGTGCAATATTGAGCCATGAACCCGCCTTGGTTTGATCAAGTTTGATAAATTTCGTGAGCGGTTGAAGATGACTATCATAATGATCAAGTCGATTTTCTAACCACTTGACATCCTCATCTTTTGTGATGTTTTTCGAGGGATCATTTAACGCGATTTCATGTGCAATCGAAAAGAGATGTCCATGAATGGTATCAAGGTCATGAAGCACTTCTGGGATGCGCATATAGTGCTTGCTCATTAAAATAAATGCCATGGTTTCATCCAATGTACCATTGACATGAATGTGTAAATCAGCTTTGCTTACACGCTTATTGAATAAATCGGTTTGGCCTTGATCGCCACGTTTCGTATAGATTTTCATGTTAATTCCTCTTTTTTCTTTTCTTCTCGATTCTTGCCGGAAGTGCTTCATAGGTGATGATGATCAGTCGTCGAATCAGATCACGATCATCGGTATCCTCAATTAAGAAATAAGGTTTACCTTGTTCATAAAACTTTTCCAATACAACATGTCCTAGCACAGATTTTCCTTGCTCGGTCGGTTTCATATAGAATTTATTATCAGCGAGAACACCAACCATTTTTTCTTTATAAAAGATGCCATACTCACCAAACATTTTTTTAAATGTTACATCACCCAATATGGAAAGTTGGTCTTCAATATAATCTTTAAAATCAGCGGTTGTAGCCATCAGATTGCACCTTTCCCATACATAAGATCAGCCATGCACAAATCATAATCCACATGACTCGATCGAGTAAACCTTGCATGCTGTTTATACTCATTGATAAAACAACATCGCATGCGATCAATCCCATCAGAAGACCATGTATGCTTTTTGTTTTCTTATCACGGGATAAAACGAAATGAACAAGCATACCCATAAAAATGGAACCGATGGCAATCATCGAGAAAATCATGTGCTCATAAGCTTCTTCAAGATCCATGACCATGCTAGAGTATGGGTGACTGCTTTTCCATATGCCCATAAAAATCACAGACATGCCAAATGCAATCAGTGGATACGTGATTGCAGATGACCAATCTTCACGATAATGATACCCAACCGTGATCATGATGATCATCACACCAAAACCAATCCATCCCCAATTCATCATCCATCCCTTTTCGAGGTATTGACCTCCAAGCCACGTCAAAGGATCACTGGTCCAATGAAACGAATCTGGTGCATTGTATGATGCCAGTGCGACCATGACAAGCAAAAAAACAATGGGAATGGTATAAGCTGGATAGAGCATCACACGTTTCACAAGAATCCCTCCAAACTTAACAGGGTGTAGTTTCATTGTACCACACCGCTATCTTCTCGATTATTTTTTTATTTTGACCCCTCGTGAATAGAGAAGTTCAACTGCAAAAGATGCGACATCAAAGGCATATTTTTTAGGGCCAAAACCAGCATCATAACCCAATTCTTTAGCAAGTCCGTGATGAATGCGTGGACCTCCAATGATAACAACAAAATCTTGTCTTTTGTTTTCTGCTTCAAGCAGTTCAATGAACTGCGTTAAGTTTTCAATGTGTACATCTTTTTGTGTCACAGTCTGACTGATCAAAATGACATCAGCATGAAGTTCAATCGCTTTTTCTAAGAGAACTTCATTGTCAACTTGACCCCCAAGGTTATACGCTTTTATGCCTTTATAACGCTCTAATCCGTAATTCCCATTATAACCTTTCATGTTCATAATCGCATCGATACCAACCGTATGTGCATCGGTTCCTGTAGATGCTCCAACGAAGACTAAGGGTTCTTGGAAATGTGTTTCAATAAAAGTTTCTATCTCTTCTTTCGTCATGACGTGATGTCCAGTTTCAACGGCGTGAAGTGTCGTCATATCGACTTGATGTTCAGCTCGACCATAGATGATATAGAAGCTGAAGGTATCAGATAAAGCCTCTGCGTGAACAACCGCAGGATCATGGATGCCCATCTGTAAAGCTATCTTTTTTGCTGCCTCTTCACCGAGTGTTCCTAAAGGCATAGGAAGGGAGAAAGAGAGTTGAACTTTACCATCATTTTCAGTATCACCATATGGACGAATCCATGTTGATTTAGCGCTCATGTGACCCCTCCTTCAAACGTTTTTTAAGGAGATCTAAGATGGGGTTTTCATAGTTATCATGTTTGAGATAAACACCTGATAAACCTTTTCCACCATCTTCTTTCCGTGATATTTCAGCAAACCGTCCCTTTTCGAGTGCCTTAAACAATCCTTCTTCTTTTATTTCAGAAAGCAGTTGATGCGCGTGATGAAGCACATCATGCGCACGTTTAACGATGATGCCATCAGGTCGATATAAAACATCATCTCCAAAATCCTTAAATGCCTTTTCAATATATGATGCAATGTTTAACGCCATCGCGCGATCGCTCATAAACGGTGTATGAATCGCTTCGGTCATCATCCCTAACAAATGAATGGATTGATGGGTCGATACGGCTGTGATATTAAAGAGTGCATCTTGGACACATCCTTTGAAAATATCTCCTGTCATGTGTTTCGTTGGTGGCATATATTTCAAAGGTGCATGAGGGAATATTTCTCTTGCCATTTCGGCTTGTGCAAGCTCATAAAGAAAACTATTTTCCATGTTGGGATCAATTTCATATGCGTGGCCTAAACCCATCAGTGATTCTTTCATACCAGCCTTTTTCGCAAATTGCTCATTGATAAACTGAGATGCTAAAACCGTATGGGCATGATCAAAGGCATCTGATGTTGTTAAATAGTTGTCTTCACCTGTGTTGATGATGATCTCTGCGTGACTCGATAATACACGTGAAAAATATTGATCGATCAGTGTTCTTTTAGGGTTGATATCCCGAAAAATGATACCGTATAGGGAATCATTTAACATCATGTCCAACCTTTCAATAGCACCCATCGCTGCGATTTCAGGCATGCATAAACCTGACGCATAATTGACGAGTTTTACATAACGTCCCTCTTCTTCAGAAACTTGGTCTAAAGCTTCACGCATTAATCGAAAATTTTCTTGTGTGGCATAGGTACCACCAAATCCTTCTGTCGTCGGACCAAAGGGGACATAATCGAGTAGGGATTGTCCCGTGCTGCGAATCACAGCAATGATATCTGCACCTTTTTTCGCTGCTGAAATCGCCTGCTTGATATCTTCATAAATGTTTCCCGTAGCCACAATGACGTATTTGTTGGGTGTTGTTTTTTTAGGCGTTTTTTCAATCCAAGTTGATCTGATCTTCTTCATCGCATCCACACGTGCTAATGTCTTTTCAAAAAAGGGCATAAGTTCTTCAAGATATGGACAGCGTTCAAGATCTTTATAGATGGACAAGTCAAGTTTTTGATTGGCGACACGTCGGGCTATTTCTTGAGGTGTTTCTTCTGTATCATGAACAGCATAGCCTAAATAATGGCTAATACCTTTCGATAAATCACCCTGCTTGACGATATGATCAATGAGTGCGTTGACAAGTGGACGTCCGAAATCATCGATGCCATCGATTCCTAGTAATCTTAAAACGGTTCTTTCAACAGCAACCGTGGTGTGTCGATCGATAAAACGCTGCATTTGATCAGCAATATCCTTGGCATATTTACGGCATCCTTGAATGGTTTCTTGGTTTAAATTAAGTTTATTGAGCATATATATCCTCCTGTTTCACGTTGATGACGGGTATATCAGTGATTGCTTTCATGTATTGAAGCATGGTGGCTTCATCATATGATGGTCCATTTGGGCTGAAGGGATTGATGGTGATCAATAGAATCGGGCACGGTTTGATCACTTCAACACGTATCCTTAGTTTCTCAAATACATCATGCATGCGATGATGAAAGAGCAGTTTTGTTGGATCATCGATAATCAGAGTAAAATCGTGCAATCTTGCATCGATGAGCATATCCATCCAACGTGTCGTAATAGCACCATGAACGATCATCTGTTGAACATCACCTTTTGATTCCAAAATAGCATGTCTGAAAGCTTCCTCAGATTTGTTCATGCGAATAATCATCTGGTTTTTTGTCATAATCATCCATGATGCTTTGGGATGATCAATCGTGCTTTCAGATATGGGGTATGAAAACACGGTGAGTATATGTTTAGTTTTCATGAGCGTATCTTCAAGTATGGGGGAAAATGAGGCACCTACAGCAAGGACAATACCATCTAATTCTGACATGGCAGAAAACGTCATGCGTGAAAAAGCACCATCGACAAAAATACGCTTAGCATACATTTTCATCAGTTTAAGTAGCACATTCATATCCTGATTAGTCGAAGGACCTGCAAGCATGATGGTCCCTTGTGATAAAATGCGCACCAAAAAGACTTGACCAAGTGCTGTTGCACATGGTGTTTTGACAAGCACGTCATAGGTGACAAGCGTTTGTTCCAAACATGCTTCTGTCGTTGCCACAATCATGCCTGGATAAACATTAATTTTTGGTTTTGGCAAAAAGTTGACCTGATCGATCGCTTCACCATCTAAACCAATCGATGTCAATCCCAACGTTTCATGGCGGTAATGTTCAATTAACGCATTAAACGTCGTGGTCTTTCCAGTGTTTTTTGCTAAACCGACGATGCCAATCGTACGATAAGCATCACTGTTTTTAATCATGTTTGATCCGTTCTTTTCTCTTTAATTGAGCGGGCTCAATGGAAATGTGGTTACCCTGTAATAACCCACTGATACCATCTCGTTTTTCTTTTTGACATGCTTCACAATGACATTCTGACACATAGTGATCAGGTTCGCTGTAGGTGGTGATAACACCTTCATAGTTCCGAAGGACAACTTTTCCTGGAGCTTGTGAGATCACATAATTGGGCATAACCGGGATTTTTCCACCACCATTAGGTCCATCAACCACAAACGTTGGAATAGCTAATCCACTGATATGCCCTCTTAATCCTTCAATAATTTCGATACCTTTAGACACGGTTGTTCTAAAATGCTCAATCCCGAAGGACAAATCGCACTGATAGATGTAATAAGGTCTTACACGAATGGCGATCAATTGCTTCACCAAATGTCTCATCACGTAGACACAATCATTGACACCTTTTAATAGGACAGATTGATTGCCCACAGGAATGCCGGCATCGACCAATCGATCGATGGCTGCTTTTGATTCAGGCGTGATTTCATCAGCATGATTGAAATGCGTATTGACCCAAATCGGATGATATTTTTTGAGCATGTTGACCAACTTTTCGGTGACGCGTTGTGGCATGACCACCGGTGTACGCGTACCAAAACGGATCACTTGAACGTGATCGATTTCTCTAAGTTTCTTCAAAATATATTCGATTCGTTCATCGCTTGCCATGAAGGCATCGCCGCCTGAAAGTAGGACATCATTCACTTCATCGTGAGCTCGAATATATTCAATTGCCTGATCGATCTGTTCCAATTTCATCTCCGCATCCTTTTGTCCTGCAAATCGACGTCGTGTGCAGTGACGACAATACGTGGAACACATGTCAGTAATCAGGAAAAGAACGCGATCTGGGTATCGGTGTGTCAATCCTGGTACGGGTGAATCATGATCTTCATGCAATGGATCTAATAAGTCATGCTTACCTTGAATTAACTCGCCGCTAAAGGGGACTGCCTGTTGACGAATGGGACAATGTGGATCATCAGGATTGATTAATGTTAAGTAATATGGTGTTATGGCCATTCTCAAGTGACCTAAAATATGATGAATGGTATCCTCTTCCTCTTGGGTCAAAGGGATATATTTTTTGAGCTCTTCTGCAGAACGAATGCGATGACTTGTTTGCCATTTCCAATCGTTCCAATCCGAGTCGCTGACATGACCAAAAAATCTATTTTTTCGTTCAAGATATTTTTCATTCAATGTTAATTTCATCGCGCTTTCCCTCCGGCATACTTCACCATGAAATAATCATGGAGTTTTTGACTTTCTCTAAAGAGCTGTAACGTCAATTGTGCATGATGTTTGGTGTAGCCGTTACCAATCATCATGGTGACATCTTTACCCACACCCTCAGCACCAAGTGCTGCTTTTGTAAACGATGTGGCCATGCTAAATAAATAGACAATTCCCTCTTCTTTTGTTGATAAAATCGACGTCATTTCTGTGGATGGTACATTCACCACGTTGATGGTCAAATCTGCCAACTTACCATCCGTGAGTGCCATCATTTTTTCGTAAACTGTAACACTATGTTGAGCATCTTCAACAATAATGTGATCAATAAAGCCCATCTCTTGAAGCAGTTTCGCTTGTGCATCTTCATTCACCAATCCGATAACACATCCATGAGGTCCAACATTCTTTTTCGCTTGATAACCGCATAATAGTCCAGATTTTCCAGCTGCACCGATGATAAAGACGGTATCATTTTGTTTAGCTAACTTCGAAACTTGTGCTGGTGCACCACAGACATCAAGACCCGCTAATACAAGCCGTTCATCGAGATCCAATGGAATCTCAGCATAAATGCCTGAGTCGAAGAGAATGGCTGAACCTACAATTTTCACTTGTTCATTGGTCATGTTAATCTCTAGGATATCTTCAATGTAAAGCGGTGTGAGTGATAGGCTTACAAGTGTTGCAATTTTGGTTCCTTTTTTGAGGTGTTGGTTGTGATATAAGTGACCTACTTGCTTCACAGAACCAATCAGCATACCCCCACTTTTAGTGACTGGATTTTGCATTTTACCTTGCGCTTTGACAATCTCTTTAATCATGATCTTCATCTTCTCAACATCGTGCTCGCATGCCTCTTTGAGTTGATGAAACGATGCACTATCAATGTTTAAAAGATCAACATCAATCAGAACTTCTGTATCACCACAGATAGGTGTTGCATCCAAATGATGTGCACCTTGTGGGAGACTTCCCTTCGGTTCTATAACACGATGTGTTCCAAATCTTGATTCCATGATTACATCCCCTTTATCCCTAAGATTCGTCTTGCTTCATCGGGTGTTGCAATGGCTCTACCATGCGTTTTTGCCATACTGACAACCTTTTGGACGAGTTCAGCATTACCTTTTGCAAGAACTCCTTTTTCAACGAAGAGGTTATCTTCAAGACCAACACGAACATGTCCACCATGTTTGATGGCATATTCTGCTAACGAGAATTCGTATTTACCAATCCCGGCAACGCTAAATGTGCACTCTTGAGGGATACTTTCTCTTAGAAATTGAACATCTCTTTGTTCTCCAGTCATACCACCGTTGATACCGAGGACAAATGAAAAATGCATGGGATCTTTGATAAATCCTTTTTTATGAAGTCTCAAGACCATATCAACATGACCTTTTTCAAAACATTCGAGTTCAGGAAAAATGTTTCGGCTATAAATCTTTTCAGCAAAATACTTGATATCATTTTCGGTGTTAACAAAAATATCGTCTCCACCAAAGTTCAACGTTCCGCAATCTAATGTGCACATTTCTGGATTCAGCAGTGTAGGTTTTAAGCGCTCGTCTCTTGACATTCCCACCGCACCACCCGTTGATGGTTGAATGATAACATCTGGGCATTTCTTACGAATTGCCTTGATCACTTTTTCATAACGAACTTTACTTTGAGTCGGTGTCCCGTCATCTTTTCTGACATGTAAATGAATGATTGCAGCACCTGCTTGATAAGCAAGATAAGCTTCACGAACCATCTCATCGATGGTGTATGGTACATAGGGATTTTGCTCTTTGGTCACCTCAGCACCCGATATGGCACATGTAATGATCAGTTTATCCATGTTTAACCCTCTTTTTATCTTGAGGAACGACACATGTTCCATAGGCTTCGGTGACGAGAATTTTCTCTGTCAACACATCAGCTGCAGATGCACTTACATCAGGACGTGCAGCAATCACTTTAAAGCACTGAAAATGAATTTTTCGTGATGTGTTTCCAATCTGAATCATTTCACCGACAACCTCAACAAAATCACCCGCATAAAGAGGTGCTAAAAAATCAACTTTTTCATAGGCACGAAACAACCCCTCATCCCCATCGTATTGGATGAGTAATTCGGTTGCGACATCCCCAAATAGTCCAAGAACACGTGCACCATCAACCAAATGCCCACCATAGTGTGCATCATGCTGTGATAGACGTAAACGATGTATGACCTTTAACATATTACATAACCTCCATGAGCTTAACCTCACTTATATGCAAGGTTGCTTCAGTTTTTCCAATAATCTCTTCAATGGATACATCAGGATGACGTTCAATCAAATGAAGACCATCTTCCCTCACTTCAATCACACAAAGTTCAGTGACGATCATATCAACTTTTTTGTATCCTGTTAACGGTAAACTGCACCGTTTTTTAATCTTAGGAATGCCTTTGTTCGTATGCGTCGTCGCAATAATCACTTTCTTCGCACCTTCCACTAAATCCATCGATCCACCCATACCGGGCACAAGTTTCCCTGGAATGATCCATGAAGCAAGTGAACCTTCTTCATCCACTTCCAAAGCACCTAATACTGTGACATCTAAATGTCCTCCACGAATCATAATAAAAGAGAGTGATGAATCAAAAAATGCTGCATGTTTTTTCACGGTTGCAAATTGCCCTGAAGGATTGGTCAAATACACGCACACCTCTTCATTGACTGCAAGAGGACCTAATCCGACAATACCGTTTTCGCTTTGTAAGTAAATATCACTATCTTGAGGGATATAATTCGCAACCAGTGTGGGTATGCCAATCCCCAAATTGACAAGGTTACCCGGTTTTAACTCTTTTGCAACACGTTTAGCAATAATATCTCGTTCATCCATGGTTAACCCTCCACCAAAACATCCACGAAAATATGAGGTGTAATCACCACTTCTGGATCGATGTCTTCAACGCGTTGATGTACTAAAGCAATCACGATTTCTGAAGCAACCGCCATCATGGGATTGAAATTTCTTGCGGATCCTTTATAGGTCAAATTTCCAAGTGAATCCGCATGATAAGCGTTGATTAAGCTGATATCTGCTCCAATCGGTTCACATAGTATAAATGATTGGCCATTGACTTCAATGATTCTTTTACCCTCTTCAACTGGCGTGTGTAAACCGGTAGGTGATAAAACACCTCCTAGTCTTCCACCGTAAGCCCTGATCTGTTCGACAAACGTTCCTTGAGGAATAAGTTCAACTTCAATTTTCCCTTCACTCATGAGTTTTCCTGCATTTGGGTTTGTTCCAATGTGTGTCACAATCAGTTTTTTCACCTGATTATTCATCAATAATTTACCTACACCTTTATCGGGATATCCAGCATCGTTACAAATAATGGTTAAATCCTTTACACCCGATTCAACGACCATATCAATCAATTTTTCTGGTGTTCCACACGTTAAAAAGCCACCAACCATGATGCGCATACCATCTTTAAAAAATGCTTTGATGTCATTCAATGATGTCCATTTATTCACAGTTTTCATCCTTTCTTGGCATCAGCATAGCTTCTCCAGTCAATGCGCACTCTTGATTTTCATTGTAGATTTCTGTACTAAATACGACACGGTTCTTTTCTTGAATAATGTCTTTGACCGTAATAACGATTTTTACTTTCGTTTCGGGATAAATCGGTTTTAAAAATTTGAGTGATTGTGAACAATAAATCATACCACCGCCTGGATACTCTGAACCGAATACTTTAGAAAAGAGTGACCCAATCAACATGCCATGAACGATGGGTTTTTTAAAAATGGTCTTGGCACAATACTCTTCGTCAAAGTGTGCAAGATTAAAATCGCCTGTTAACTTGGCAAATTGGTTGACTTCCTCTTGTGTTATAATCCGTTCGTACGTTTTTTGATCACCTATATGAAAGTGTCTTATCATGTCTATAACCTCTCTTTTCCAAAAAAAATAAAGAACTGTTTTTTAACAGCTCTCCATTTATGCTAAATGGCAGTGAAGGAGGTGTACCCTCAATCACCAAGGTTAATGTGTGGACACACATTAAGCTTTCGGCGGTCTACACCTTCAATGTACCAAGCGGATGTCCCATCCTTGATTTGGATCATTTACACAATAGCCCGCACCTCTGTAACGACTCTACATCCATTATAAACGATGGATGAAAGCGCTGTCAATTGGTTATCAACCGATTTTACTTTTAGTAAAAGAGTATACAGTAAATTGCATCGCATTCGTTTACAAATATGTTAATCGGGCGTATACTGAAAATATAAAATGAAGGAGGTTTTCTGAATGAAAGATTTAGTCAAGTTTTTTGATGGTCTACCTTGGATTGTTAAACTGATCTTTGCATTACCAGCTCTTGATGGCATTCTTTGGGGTATTTATCGTATCGCTAAAGGATTATCGACCAACAATACCATGCTTGTCCTCATCGGTATTCTCTGGATTGTTCTCGGATTTGCAATCTTATGGATCATCGATATTGTATCGATTCTCCTCAATAAAAAATTGGTTTGGTTTGTTTGATGATATGATAAAAAATGACGGTTTAGCGACCGTCAATTTTTTCTTTTTGTTCAAATTTATCGAGTTGTTCAGCAAATGCTTTTTTAAGGGGAAGATATAACCAGTAAATGGTTAGAAAATTGGTAATCCCCATCACGATTTCAAAAGGGATATCCATCATCAAGTAGGGAATGAGGGGTGAGCCTATAAAGAAGACTTGAGCAGGAATATAAACCCATCCATAAACAAATCCAAAGATTAAACCAAAGGTGGCTAATCCCATAGGGGATTCCACTTTTTTTAAAAATGTCCTTAAACTGATCGGTATAAGCATCCATCCGATAAACATTGAGGGCAGATGAATCGGTGTTACCGCACCAAAAGGGGAAAGAATATTATAGGCGAGTACATGAATGATCACAATAAGCGATGTTCGTTTAAAACCTAAGACTTTGGCATAAATCACAACGAGTAGTGTCGTTAACTGAACATTGGGTAAGAAAGAAAATGCCATTTGCTGAACCAAAAGAACCGCGGCACAAATCGCGATGAGTGCAGTATCTTTAATCAGTTGCTTTTGGTTAATGGCCATGTTATTCTCCTACCTCATCGTGCCTGATCATGAATTGATCTCCCTGTTGGAAAGGGATGTTGCTTGGTCCAAATGTTGATAGTCGATAATCTGACCCATCATAGATGTAAAATGAGAGAAATGTAGTGGACCAATCCGATAATAATTCAAAATCGTTGCCTTTGATGCCTAATATAACTTTTCCTTGATAAGCAAAACTATTGAAGGTATATGCACACGTATCATCTTGTTGATAGGTTGCTGTTGCGCATGTTAAATCAAATGTTCGATCAAGTACATCATAAAACGAATCTCCTTGATAAAAGGGGATGTCCTCATCAAAGACGGTTTGACCCTCTATGTCGATGATCGTGAGATGAATCGTGCCATCCGCTTCTGCTCGATGGTTTTCACTGATGAGTCGAATCACGACAATCCCCAATAAAACCACACCAAGAGAGATGATGAATTTCATGATGGGCTTTTTTAGCCAGAGAACATTTTGCATCAATCGATTGATCTCCAAAGGTTAAATTCAAGTGTTGTCCAACTCATATGCTGATCACGGTAAATCTTATACATCACCAAGGCAGCAAATGCTTGTGGTGTAGAAAAAGCGAGATCATCTTGGCTATCGTTGATTAAGTATTTAAATCCAACCGATCCTTTATATGACCATAATGCTTCGACTAAATCAACACCATCCACCGTGTATGCTTCTGATCTGGGATCTTCGCCTACGGCATACAGTCCAATGATCGATGCAGCAGTCGATGATGCATTGCTGCTACCCCATGCGCTTACCCCTGTGTTTGTTTGATTATTTTTAATTTCTTGAATCATACGAGAGACATAAGATTGAGCAGAGATACTGTCTTGAATTGTAAAAACAGCACTTAATGCCATACCTGCAAAATCTGCATCCATAAAAGCTGGATCATTAGTCATCAAATAGTTAAAAACCTCATTGCGTTTTGTTGTCAATGCTTCGCCAAATAGGATATCAGATGCATTAAGATAGGCAACTGCATCATAGGGATTAGATGGCGTTAGCGACAAAAGTGCTGTTTCCAAATCACCTGTGGGCAAGTTCTTGGCATGAGCAACCACCGATGATTTAAAGAGATGACCGATTGAATCCGTTGCGACCGTAGGATAAGAGAGTGTATTGAAATCCATGACATCATAGCCATGAACATTGAGTAATATCAGCGCTGCTAAGACGTGTTGGCTGACAACTTCTTGACTGATATAGGTGTTGATGTGTTCATCGATAAACGATAAAATCCATGCATCAATTGCTAAATCAAAAGCATTGAGCATCGTTGTTTCGCGAAATGAAATCACCATATCGGGCTCAAAAGAAATGGCATCAAGTCCAGTTGAACTCATGACATCATTGATATATAAACCCAAATAATAATTATAGGTTACACCGAATTCTTGAGGATAAAAATCACCGACCCCTTGAATAAATGCACCCCATTGGGACATGGTATAATCAAGCCCAATTGATTCATCAATTAATTCTAGCAAAGATAGGGTTGTATCCGTTGGATACACAACCTCTTCACTCATCACAACTTCACCCGATACATTTCTCACTTCAACCATGAATGTATCACGATCTTCTTGACATCCAGCAAGCAAGACGACACTTAAGAAAAACAAGATCAATAAACCTAACTTCTTCATGCATATTCTCCTTTTCTTCATAAAAAAATCCATACCTTTGGGGTATGGAAATAGACAAAAAGAGGATTTTTGTCCTTCTCAACCCCAGAAGATGACTCGCTTTGACGCATGTGGTAGGTCTCCCGGCTTAACATCATCCTACTCTGCACCTTCCCGCTTACGCAGTGGTTGTCGCATTTCGTCCGTTTCACGGTTGCTGGGACAGCTCAAGCATGTCACTTGATTCCCTGTTATGCTAATTAGCACCATCTCGTCGATTCGATTACTTTCATTATAAGCCACGAAGAATGATTCTACAAGGTCACTTTTTGACTTTCTGTCTTGTTTATAATGAATCTACTTTCTTATGTTGTTTTCATGGCATCGTAAACTTTTTTGAGGAGGTTATCCCGAATCACTTGAACCTCTTCAATCTGTTCTTCTGCTTGAATTTGGTATTGTTTTTTTGCGATGGTATCGGTCAAACTTGGAAGATTAATCATCACATTCAGACATGCACCCAAAGCTCCTGAACTAAGCGCTAGAATAGCAACACCTAAATCAGAAAGCGTCTGTTGATTTTGATAACGTAGAATAAATTCAAATTGATGCATCGCTGAAAGCGATAGGGTTGCAACTTTGAGAGGAACCATGATGGCTTGAACGGTACCTTCTTGGATCTTTTCATGGCGTAGCTTGATTTCTTCATCGTTGGTTTTTGGCATCTGATAAGCCATCATAATCATGTTGAATGCATCGGTATCACGATCGACTAAATCAATCAATGCATTCTTGATAATCACCAAACTCGAAATTACATCCTTAAACTCAAATTGAATGGTTGAGTCCAGTGACATAAATTTCTTTTTATCCACGGTAAGATGTCCCACCATGCGTGCAAGTGCAACACCCATAGAAGACATCAAAGCTGAAACAGATCCTCCTCCAGGAGCAGGGCTTTTGGAATCTACCTCTTGTATAAATGATGTGATGTTCAAATCGACTAATTTCATCTTAATCCCTCACAATCTTTTGGTCACTGACCACTTTTTTACCCGCAATATAGACATCTTTGACATGATTGATGCCAAAATGATAGAAGACGTAGGTGAGATTGGGTGCTTGAAGTAGCACAATATCTGCATCTTTTCCAACCTCGATCGAACCCTTTGTGCCATCAACTCTTAAGTGATACGCTGCATTGATGGTTGTTGCATGTAATATTTCTTCTGGTGTAAGTCCCATCTGATTGGATGCGAGTTGCATGATCAGTTGAAAATTCTCTGTTGGGCATGATCCTGGATTGTAATCCCCCGCGATTGAAAGGATAACACCTCGATCAATCATCTTTCGTGCGGGAGCGTATGCCTTTTTTAAATTGAAGGACGTACCGGGTAATACATTAGCAACCGTGTTGGATGAAGCAAGTTTTTGAATATCTTGATCTGAGATAGCCATCACGTGATCAACCGATGTACATCCTAAATCAACACCTAATCCAGCACCACCCAAAGCATGAATTTCATCGGCGTGCATTTTAATCAGAAATTTTAAACGTTTCGCTTCTTCTAACATATGTTTCGTATCCTGAAGAGAAAAAACACCTTCTTCACAGAAAACATCAACCGCTTCTGCAAGATTACGTTCACTGATGATTTTCATATCATGCAACATGGTATTGATATAATCATCTTTTCGCCCTTTATACTCTTTGGGTAAAGCATGTGCACCCATGTATGTTGAAATGACACGCATAGGATGCATATCGTTTAATCGTTGATTAACCCGAAGTTGTTTCATTTCATGCTCGAGAGACAAACCATATCCACTTTTAGATTCAACGCATGTCACCCCATAAAGCATCATCTGATCTAATGCGTGATAAGCTTGTTGATAGAGCGCTTCAAAACTTGCTTTTCTTGTTTTTTCAACGGTACCCAAAATACCGCCACCCTGTTCTAAAATGAAGAGATAGGGCACACCTTTTTGAAGCTGCTCATATTCATCTTCGCGTGAACCCGCATGGACGAGATGCGTATGTGAATCAATCAAACCAGGAATGGCAATTGAACCTTTTGCGTCAACTAACTCCGTTTCAGAACCTAAAAAAGCATCGCCATCGCCTTCACCAAATCCCACAATTTTACCCTGTTTGATGGCAATAAATGCGCGATGAATAATGTTTAATTCACCCATAGCTTTTCCGCGAATGGGTGGTTGATGATAGGGTGTATAAAGTGTTTTAATACGATAGATGATGAGATCAGCGTACATGATGATTCCCTCCATTATACGTAAGCTTCAATGATTTTTAATGGACTAAAATCGCGAAATTTGAGATAGTGAATCGCATGTTTTGTCAAATCATCTAAACCCATCTTACTGTCAAAGGGGATTTTGTCACATGCAAAGTAATATTTGAGTGAATCGGTGATCGCTTCTTTGGGAAGAAGTCCCACAATCTCAGAACTTGTGACTGATACTCCATATCGTTTGATTTCCATTTTAATGGTTTCAAGGATGCGATAAATCGGGTTTTTCTTGTAATCCAAGATGTTCATGGTTACTTGTACATGCCCGCGTTCTTTAAGCATCGCTGGTCCTGCTTGAATGAATTGAAATCCACCTGAAGATTGTCTTATCACTTTCGCGAGTTGATTGGCAACCTTTTCGTCATCTGTTTCTAAATCAATATTGAACGCAATTAATGGCATGCGTGCACCAATAGCAACAGCACCAAACGTGGGGTGTATCATGGGTAATCCGTAATCGGGTTTCCACATGGGCTCTTGAATTTTTTCTTTCATCCCTTCAAATTCACCTTTACGTATCTCAGGTAAACTTTCTCTTTCTTTAACCTGCGCAGCTTTCGCATAAAGGAAAACAGGAATGTGATGCATGATGGAGACATGATCAGCCAATGATTTTGCATACTCAATACATTCTTCCATCGATATCCCCTGAATAGGGATAAAGGGGACGACATCGACAGCGCCCATCCTTGGGTGTTCTCCTTTATGTACGTTCATATCAATCTTTTGGATGGCCCGTTCAAAAAAAGTAATCAATGGAATGATCATTTTTTCAGGATCGCCTAAAAGTGTAATAACGGTTCGGTTATAATCTTGATCGGGTTCATAACTGATCAGCTTAAAGCCTTCTTGATTCATCAAAGGTTCAATGATGTGATGAATTTTCTCGAGGTTTCGTCCTTCACTGATGTTGGGAACACACTGTACAATACGCATAGGTTTATCCTTTCCGTTGTTGAATGGCTTTTTTTATCTGTTGTATGTCCGCTTGAATGGGTAACGTGACAGATGCTTTATCGTGTTTTTGATTAAATGCGTGAACGGTTTGAATGGCATGTTCATTTTGAGCCCATGCTCGTCTTGATACACCAGCCATCACATCATAGGTCAACGCTTCTACCAAGATGCGATCGACCTCATGTGATCCATCCAATACCACACCATATCCACCATTGATAGACTTCCCGATACCGACACCTCCACCGTTGTGAAGAGCAACTAAACTCATCCCGCGGCTAGCGTTGCCTAACGCGACTTGTGTTGCCATATCGGCCATGATATTTGAACCATCTTTGATGTTTGCTGTTTCTCTAAAGGGTGAATCTGTTCCACCTGTATCGTGATGATCACGACCAAGCATGATTGGTCCAACCGCTTTTTGACGCACGAGTTCGTTGAACCGTAAAGCAATGTTAAGTCGACCTTCTGCATCCTGATATAAAATACGTGCTTTTGTCCCTACAACGAGTTGATTCTTTTTAGCTTCCTTAATCCACATATAGTTGTCATAATCTTGAAAACGCCGTTCGTATGGAATGAGTTTCATCGCTTCGCTATCGGTGAGATCGAGGTCTTCTTGTTTGCCCGATAGACAGACCCAACGGAATGGGCCATAGCCATAATCAAAGAGTAGAGGTCCCATGAGTTCTTCAACGTAAGAGGGCTGAACAAAACCATCTAAGTCGTTTTGTCCATTTTTACAAATTGATATGACATTCGCATCATAAACAGATTTTAAGAACGCATTACCATAATCGAAGAAAAATGTTTTACGGCTTGTTAAGACTTCGATCAAATGATAATGTTTTCGAAGGGATTCATTCACCAATTCTTTAAACTGAGTGGGTTGTTCTTTGAGCATGGTTGTGCGTTGCTCAAAACTCAGTTGATAGGGACAATACCCACCTTCATAAACTGCATGACATGATGTCTGATCACTCAACAAATCAATCTTAACATGCTGTTTAACCGCTTCATCAAGCAAATCAACGATGTTTCCATGAAAAGCAATCGCATATGGTTTCTTTTCATGCTGTGCTTCTCTTGCAAGACGAAATGCTTCATGTGTCTCTGTTGTGATGACATCAATCCATCCCTGTTTCAAGCGTGTTTGTATCCGTGATAAATCCACTTCAGCGATGATACCAACCCCACCTGCAATGACGATCGCTTTTCCTTGAGCACCGCTCATTCCACCAAGACCAGAGGACACAAAAAGACGACCTGCAAGGTTTTCTTGTTGTGGAATGTTGAGCTTTAATCGACCTGCATTGAGCAAGGTAGAGTATGTCCCGTGAACGATTCCCTGAGGTCCGATATACATCCATCCTCCAGCAGTCATCTGTCCATAATTGGCAACTCCGAGTGCAGCTGCGCGATCAAAGGCTTCTTGATGATCATATAAACCAACCATCAATCCGTTGGTGATGATGACACGTGGTGCTGTGGGGTGACTTAAATAAAGACCAAGAGGATGTCCCGACATAATCGTTAAGGTTTGATCTTCTTCCATGATTTCTAAGTATTTTTTAATCAGCTGATACTGCATCCAATTTTGACACACTTGACCTGTTTCACCGTACGTGACGAGTTCGTAAGGATAGAGTGCAACCTCAGGATCGAGGTTATTATCGATCATCACCATGAATGCTTTACCTTGTAATGTTTTTGCGTGATAAGCATCGATAGGTTTTCCATAAAGATGATCTTTGGGTCGAAACCGATAACCGTAGATCCGTCCCTTTTCAAAGAGTTCATCCAAAAACTCAGGGATGATTGTCTCATGCCATTCTTTTGGAATGTAGCGCAATGCATTCATAAGCGCTTTTTCAATGTCAGTCTCACTTAAGTTTGCTTGACGTTTTGGTGCACGGCGCAACAAGGGATCAAAAACGATGGGTTCTGGTAATCGATCAAAGATATCTTTTAAGGTCAAACTTCTCACGCTTCATCCTCCTTAAAAATCATGTTTTTAAATGATGGGTCCGTTAAGAGTCTTTCCATATCATGCAAGTATGGGTAGAGAACAACGTCTTGATCAAGTGTAGGAATATGACTTCGAATGGCATCATATGCTCGTTGGGTCACATGTCCTAATCGTTTTTCACCGCGCATATCAATGGCTTGGCATGCCACAAACATTTCCATGGCGATGACCTTCCTCACATTTTCTAAAATCATCTTCGCTTTTCGTGCAGAGATTGAACCCATGGAAACATGATCTTCTTGATTGGCTGAAGAAGGAATGGAGTCCACGCTCGCTGGATGCGCGAATACCTTATTTTCAGAAACGAGTGATGCTGCGGTATATTGAACGATCATTAAGCCTGAATGAAGTCCAGAATATGTTGCTAAAAAAGGAGGAAGTCCTCCTGAAAGGTGAGGATTGACCATGCGTTCTATGCGACGTTCACTGATGTTAGCGAGTTCAGAAAGTGCGATTCCTAAATAATCAAAACCTAACGCAAGAGGTTGTCCGTGAAAATTGCCTGCACTGATGGCTTGTTTTTCATGGACAAAGAGAATGGGATTATCGGTAACGGCATTCATTTCACGTTCAACAATCAACTTAATATGGTCAAGGGCATCTCGTGTTGCACCGTGGACTTGAGGTGCACATCTTAATGAATACGCATCTTGAACACGAATATCGTTTTGATGTGTGGTTGCATAACTTCCTTCAAGATAACGTAATACATCTTGTGCAACTTTAATCTGTCCTGTTTGTTTTCTAATCGCATGCACACGAGGATCAAATGCATCGACAATACCATTTAAAGCTTCCATCGTTAATGAAAGTGCAAGATTAGCCATCTTGAGCAGATGATAAGCTTCTTCAAGCACTAAACCACCAATTGCGGTCATCGCTTGAGTTCCATTGATTAAGCTTAAACCCTCTTTTGCTTTTAAACCATCGAGAGGACATAGTCCGGCTTGATCAAGACCCTCTTTTGCAGCATAGCGAATCCCTTTATACTCCACTTCTCCCAAACCAATGAGTGGCAAGCTCATGTGGGAAAGTAATGCTAAATCACCACTTGCTCCTAAACTACCTTTCTCATAAACAATAGGAATGACATCGTGATTTAAATAGGTTAATAACTTCAAAATAGTCTCCACACGAAGACCACTGTATCCTTGAATGAGTGCATTGATGCGAAGAGCCATCATGGCACGAACCGTTGATTTAGGCAGCGGTTCTCCCACTCCACACGCATGGCTCATTAAAAGATTAGCTTGAAGTTCAGACAATTCACGTTTATCAATTTTGACGGATGAAAGATGACCAAAACCCGTGTTGACACCATAGATGGGTTCATCACCATTAGCCATCTCTTTAACGAGTTGTCTTGCTTGTTCAACCAAGATAAGATTATCGGGATGAATACTGACCTCTTCTTGATCGATTGCGATGCGTTTGAGTTGTTCGAGTGTTAATGAAGCCCCATCGAGTACAATCATATACAATCCTTCATCACTTGGCTTCTGCAATCAGACATGCCAGTGCAATTGAGTAAAATTTAGATTCTTTACTATCTGCTCGCGAGGTTAAAACGATCGGTTTTCTTGCACCTGCAATGACCGATGCACTCTTGGCACCCGCTAAAAACATCATGCTCTTATAGAATACATTACCGGATTCAATCTGTGGCATGACGATGAAATCGACATCACCAGCCATCGGATCGGTGATTCCTTTATGCAGTGCTGCTTCTTGATTAATGGCATTATCTAAAGCAAATGGTCCACCAATCGTACACCCTTTGATCCGCTCATTTTTGTTTCTTTCCATCAATTCAACAGCATCTAACGTCGCTTGCATTTTGGGATTGACTTTTTCAACCGCTGCAATCATACCAACTTTCGGATGCTTCACACCGATAGCATGTAAAACTTCAACACCATTTTCAATGATTTCTTGTTTGATATCGACATTAGGATCAATGTTCATGGCACCATCTGACATCATCAATAACTTGTGATATGCTGGAATCTCCATGACACTGACGTGTGAAATGCGGTTAGGTGTTCTCAAACCAAACTCTTTATCGAGTGCAGCTCTTAAAATCACCGAGGTGTCAACAAAACCTTTCATCAAGATATCACATTTTCCTGACGATACTAATCTGACCGCTTTTTCAGATGCTAAGGAAGGGTCTTTTTCATCAATGATGTCATACTCGCTTGGTTTCGCGTGTAACTCCATCAATATGTTGATGATTTCTTTTTGGTCACCTATCAAAATAGGTTTGATGAGTTTTCCTTCTTTAGCCATCACAACAGCTTCCAAAACAGGATGGTCGTTTGCAGCAGCAACCACCATTGTTTTAGGTTTTAACAATTCGGCGCGTTTTACTAAGTCTTGCATGGATTTAATCACGGACTTACCTCCTGACTTTTTATCGATATTCGTGTGGTTTCTCTTCACCTCTTAGTACACGCAGTGCACCATAGGCGAGAGCTTCCATTTCATCTTCTCCTGGATAGACCAAAACGGGAGCTATAAATTCTACGCGTTCTCTGATGAGATCAACCGTCAATGCGTTATATGCTAATCCACCGGTTAGCACGATGGCATCCACATGACCTTTGAGCACGGTTGAATAAGCACCAATTTCTTTTGCGATTTGATAACACATGACACGGTGGATAAATTCAGCTTTTTCATCACCGGCAAGAATGCGTTTCATGATGGTTGCACCATCGTTAGTTCCTAAATAAGCGACCAGACCACCCTGTCCATAGTTTTTGCGTTGAATTTCTTTGAGTGTATATTTTCCTGACAACGCCATTTTATAAAGAGGGCCCATCGGGACTTCACCGCTTCTTTCCGGTGACATAGGTCCATCACCATCAAGCGCATTATTGACATCAATGACACGTCCCAAGTGGTGCGCACCTACACTGATGCCACCCCCTAAATGAACGATGACTAAATCGAGTGTTTCATACGGACGGTTTAAATCTTTTGAAACCTTTCGTGCAACCGCCTTTTGGTTAAGTGCATGAAATAAACTATCACGTTTGATGTCTGGCATCCCAGTATAACGTGCAATATCATCCATTTCATCAACAGCAACCGGATCGACGATAAAACTGGGTAATCCATATTGATCTGCAATTGTTTTGGCGATGATGCATCCCAAATTGGACGCATGTTCGCCACGTTTTGCTTCTTTCATATCGGTAATCATCTGCTCTGAGACCGCATACGTTCCGCTTGGAATAGGTTTTAACATACCTCCACGACCGACAACTGCATCAAGTGATGCTAAATCAATGTTATCTTTTTTGAGTTCATCCATAATGGCTTGCATGCGAAAGTCTAATTGATCAATCATTTTATGAAACGATAAAATGATATCTGAATCATGTTTGACACTGGCTTTGAAAATCATGTTTTCGTCTTCATAAATGGCAAGTTTTGTCGATGTTGATCCCGGATTAATCGCTAATATACGATAAGGCATAACAGATCTCCTTTTTATAATGGCTTAAATGTTGATGTAAAGTGACGTAAAATGTTTGATTCATAATCAAAGGCATAACCTTTGAGCTCATGACGATGTTGATAGACATGAATGACCGCATCAGCAACCACATCGAGATGATTATAAGTATATAAACGTCTTGGAATCGTTAGACGCATGAGTTCCATCTTGCTTTCACGGTTCTTGTGTGTATCTGGGTCTCGTCCAAGAAGGAGTGAACCAATTTCAACAGCACGAACACCCGCTTCGATATAGATGGCATTCGTGACGGATAGTGCTGGAAATTGATCGTAAGGAATATGTGGACAAAATGCTTTGCAATCGACAAAAACAGCATGTCCTCCAACCGGATATTGAATGGGCACACCTGCTTCATGCAGACGGTCACCTAAATAACGAACCTGGTCGATACGATGTCTTAAATAGCGTTCATCGAGTGCTTCCATGAGACCTACCGCGAGTGCATCCATATCGCGACCATTGAGTCCACCATACGTTGGGAATCCTTCATAAGGAACGACATAGGTTCGACATTGATCGAATAATTTCTGATCATCTTTGATGGCGATGATTCCACCCATGTTAACTAATCCATCTTTCTTCGCACTCATTAAGAAAGCATCAGCATATGAAAACATCTCTTGAGCAATTTCAAGGATTGTCTTTGATTCATATCCCTTTTCTCTTTCTTTGATAAAGAAACAGTTTTCGGCATAACGCGCACCATCAATAATCAATGTTAGCCCATACTTTTGACAAATCTTTTTCGTTTCTTTGATATTTCGCATGGAAACAGGTTGTCCACCTGCAGAGTTGTTGGTCACCGTCATGATGACCCCCGCGATGTTTTGTTTGCCTTTTTCTAAAATTGTTTTTTCAAGACATTCAAGACACATGTTACCCTTAAAGTCGTGCCAGTGTTCGATATCGTAACACTCAGGTACAACACAATCAAGGGCACGTGCACCTGCAAGTTCAACATGAGCACGCGTCGTATCAAAGTGAATGTTTGCTAAATAAAACATTCCGGGGTGGGTGACGAGTTGTGGTAAAAAGACCTTTTCTGCACCTCGCCCTTGATGCACTGGAATGAAATATTTATAACCTGTAATCTGTTTGACAACCGCTTCTAAGCGATAAAAACTCCGGCTTCCCGCATAGGCTTCATCGCCAATCATCATTGCAGCCCATTGTTCTTGACTCATCGCACCTGTACCAGAGTCTGTCAATAAATCAATATAAACGTCATCACTTTTCAAAGAAAAAGGGTTGTACCCCGCATTTTTCAATAACGTTATGCGTTCTTCTTTCGTGGTTTCTCGGATGGGTTCAACCATCTTGATGCGGTATGGCTCTGCCATATATTTTTTATTCATGGAACGTCTCCTTCGTGTTGATACCCTTATTATACATAATAAGAAGTAAAAAATAAACATTTCGTGAAAGCGCTTTATATTTTCACATGATTTCTTGCTTTCTTACATGAAAAAGGCATGTAAATCCCTTCATCATGTTACAATATCAAGTGATAGGAGGTCGTCATATGGACTATCGTGAACTCGCCTTAAAGGTTCATCAAGAACTAAAAGGTAAGGTTGAAATGACATCGCGTGCAATCATTCGCACAAAAGAAGATTTAGCCATTTTATATTCACCAGGTGTTGCTGAGCCTTGTTTAGCCATTCAACAAGACATTAAACTTTCTTATACCTATACCAGAAGACATAACACGATTGCAGTGATTACTGATGGTTCTGCTGTTTTAGGACTTGGCAATATCGGACCTGAGGCCGGTATGCCCGTCATGGAAGGAAAGGCGATACTTTTTAAGCTTCTGGGTGGTGTTGATGCGATTCCCCTGTGTATTAACTCGCAAGATCCAGAAAAAATCATTGAAACAGTTGCCCTGCTTCAAGGAAGCTTTGGAGGTGTGAATCTCGAAGATATTTCCGCTCCACGATGTTTTATGATTGAGCAAGAACTAAAAAAGAGATGCGATATTCCCATCTTTCATGATGACCAACACGGTACAGCAATCGTTGTTGGCGCTGCATTAACCAACGCATTAAAACTTGTCAATAAATCGATTGATCGTATCAAACTCGTCATCAATGGTGCTGGTGCGGCGGGCACATCCATCGCTCATTTTTTGATGTCGCTCGGTGTCAAACACATGGTCATCTGTGATAAAAACGGTATATTGACCAGAGGAGATCAAATGCTCTCACCAACACATCAAGCGCTCGCACATCTCACCAATTCCTATCAAGAAAAAGGGCTTCTAAAAGATGCCATGAAAGATGCCGATGTTGTCATCGGTGTATCCGTTAAACACGTGATCACGCAAGACATGGTTCGATCGATGAAACCAAATCCTATTGTTTTTGCTATGGCTAACCCCATCCCAGAAATCATGCCCGATGAAGCTTATGCAGCGGGTGCCTTCATTGTAGGCACAGGGTCATCTAAATTCCCCAATCAAATCAATAATCTTCTTGCATTTCCCGGTATCTTCCGCGGAACACTCGATGCTCACGCCAAAGACATCACACACGACATGATGAAAGCCGCATCACTTGCTATCGCATCCTTTATCCCGGATCATGAGCTTTCTAGAGAATACATCATACCAAATCCACTTGATCCTACCGTTCATCAGCGTGTAGCTGAAGCCGTCAAGCGAAGTGCAGAGGAATCCAAGGTCCCTAAGACTCACGACTAATATCTAAAAAAGCTCTAGCAGATTGCTAAAGCTTTTTTTTGATCCGTCATCATCATTAATAAACGACGTGTACGGTGTCTTGAATTTGTATGATTTCGCGTGCGATTCGTGAGATATCAGCGTTCTTGCTGTAAAGTGTATTTTCTGAGTTATTGACACATCCAACGATGCATTGTACGAAGAACTTAACAAATTTTGTGACATAGCGTAGTGTTTTCATAGGAACCTCCCAATTCGATATTGATTTGCAAATTAATTTTATCAATCTTTTTTTGCCATCACTTGATTTATTTAATTTACACCTTAATTATATTCACAAGATAACACGTTGTCAAGTCTTTTTGCTCATTTTTATTGATTTTATTGATTTTTATATTGATTTTTTTAATTCTTATCTCATTTTTTTGATATTTTCTTGATTTTATAATACATTTACCATCAAAAATAAAAAAAGACCGGTCTATTGATCGGTCTTTGGTAACATGCAATGTTTAAGAGAAATTATCGAAGAAGACGTTCTCTTGTTTAATCTTGTGCTTATTCAACACCTTGATGCATGCATTAATCATGCCGGGTGAACCACATAGGTATGCTTCGCTTTCAGTTAAGTCAGCAACGCGACGATCAACAACATCGGTGATCAATCCCACTTCACCTTTCCAGTCATCAGAGGGTTGTGGTTCAGATAGGGCGGGGATATATTCGAAATTAGGAAACTCTTTGGAAAGCTCCATGAATTCTTCTGTGTAATAGAGATCACGTTTTGATTTGGCTCCGAAAAAATACTTAACCTTTCGGTTCATGCCTTGATCTCTTAAATAGTAGAGAATAGAACGAATTGGGGCTTTTCCCGATCCTCCTGCAATACAAATCATGTCACGCGATGAATCTTCTTGTAAATAGAAATCACCATAAGGTCCTGTTAAGATCACTTTGTCACCAATTTCAAGCGCCTTATGCACATAAGTTGTTGCCTTACCGTTTGGAACTTGTCGAATAATCAATTCGATCTGATTATTATACTTGGGATGTGAGGCGATTGAATAAGCGCGAATAACATCAATTCCAGGAACCTTTAACTGTGCATATTGACCAGGTTTGAAGATCATTTCTTTAGGCTCAATCAATTCAAAGCGAACCATTTTGATATCATACGTTAAGTCTTCAATGTGAGAGACTTTGGTCTTATACTCTTTCGCATTGAGCAATTCTTTAGGTATTTCAATCTTCATGTTATCTTTGACTTTCACTTGGCATGAGAGACGAATACCTTCTTCACGTTCTTTCGCATTCAAGAAAGGAAGTTCGGTGGGTTTGATCTCACCACCACCTTCAATCAACTTGAACTTACAAAAGCCACATGTCGCTTTACCACCACACGCAGATGGTATAAAGATTTTATGCTGTGATAACGTGTTGAGGACGGTTTCATCACCCATGACTGGAATGATTTTGTCGTTATTGATCTGAAGCACTTTTTCACCGCCACCACCCAAAGCTTTTTCAACGATGATGAGAATCAGTGCAATGATTAACAGCACCCCAATTAAGACGATTGGAACAAAAAGTAGATTCATGTCGTCCTCCTTATATACTTGCTAAGCCTGTAAATCCGATGAATGCGAGCGCTAAAATACCTAAAATAATGAAAACAATCGCTTTACCTTGTAAACCCTTGGGCAAATCAGAGATTTTTGCCATCTTTTCACGAATACCAGCAAGTAAAATAATCGCAAGTGCCCAACCTACGGATGAACCGAAACCAAACGCTGCGGTTTCACCAAACGTATATTCGCGGTTAACAAAGAATAACGATACAGCAAGAACCACACAATTGACGGTAATTAGGGGCAAGAAAATACCAAATGCATTGTACATCGAGGGTACAAATTTTTCCATAAAGATCTCAAGCAATTGTACAACAGCAGCAATGGTAATGATGAAAACTAAAAGTGCAAGTTTTTCAGTACCTGTCGCCAATAAAAGTTGATAGATTGGCCAGTTAATGATGGCGGTTAATGTCACGACGATGATGACAGCAAGTCCCATGCCTTTCGCGTTTTTAACATTGGTCGAGATTGCAATCAGCGGACACATCCCCAAAATATAGACGAGGGCGATGTTATGATTTAAGATGGACGCTAAGATTAGTTCAAATAAATTGCTCATCGTTTATCCCTCCTAATTGGTTTCATAAAATTTGGACCATTCACGAATGCCCCAAATCAACATACCGAGCACAAAGAATCCACCCGGTGCAATCGACATCACAACCCAGTTAGGCCATGTGTCTGGCATAATTTGATATCCGAGCAATGTTCCACTCGCTAAAAGTTCACGAACAATCGAAACCACAAGCAAAACGAGCGTATACCCCATACCAGATGCAAAACCATCCACCAACGTGTAACGTATTGGATTTTTAACCGCAAATGCTTCTGCTCGACCCATGACGATACAGTTGGTGATAATCAAGCCAACATAAGCGCCAAGTGCGCTTGCAATGCTCGGGAAATAAGCTTCAAGAAACATTTGAACGATGATTACAAAGGCTGAGATGATCACCATGTATGTGACCATACGAACTTTACTTGGAATGAAATTGCGGATTAAGGAAATAAATGCCGAGGATGCCATGACAACAAAGGTGACACCGAGTCCCATCGCAATAGCATTCTCAACACGATTGGTCACTGCGAGTGAAGAACAAATACCGAGGACAGCCACTACAATAGGATTATTTCGATGTAGCCCATCTTTCAAAATGTTAAACCACTTGGTATAACGTAAACGTATCCATTTCATCGTTCGGCCCTCCTATTCATTTCGGCTATCCCAAGCCGCTCGATACATATCATATTGATCGTTCATGATGATTTCAAATGCTTCTGATGTGCGTGTTGCACCTGTGATGGCATCAACTTCATTGGGCTGATTAGCTGAGCTATCCTTATTGATTTGTAAGGATGGTACCATTTTAATACCCACAAAATTGGCGAGATATTTTGCTTCAGCGATGATACCACCTAAACCTGGAGTTTCTTCTTGTTTCAGTACCTTGATGGCAACGATGGTTTCAAAATCATCTTCTAATGTCACGACACCTGAGATAGGTCCCCATACACCACCACCAATAAAAGTATATGAAACATTACCCGATGCTGTGTGAAGGTAAAACGTCAATTCATCGATGACAATCGTTTCAATCTCATCATCAAAAACGGAATGGATATTACCAAAATTATAGCTCACACGATTAGCATCTAAAACGGCTGCCTTAAGTTGAGCAATTTTGTTTTGCTCAATACGATCGCGTGTCAGTGCATCGACACCTACTAAAAGTCCTGAGGTTAACAAACCGAGAATCAAAACAAATACAATCAATTTCAAGTTTTGTTTCATGCTTGAACCTCCTCTTTTTTAAGAGTCAGATTATCAATAAGTGGTGAAATAGCGCTCATCAAAATAATAGCAAATGTCACGCCTTCTGCATAGGTTCCAAAGAATCGAATAATAAAAGTTATGAGTGCTAAACCAAAACCAAAAAGGATTTTACCTTTCGTATTTTGAGGGGATAAAACCGGATCAGATGCAATAAAGAAAGCACCGAACAGAAGACCTCCGGTTAACAGGGATAAAATCGGATCGCGTCCAAAGGTATCCTTAAAGAAAATAAAGGATAACCCTGTTAGGAAAAAGAAGAAACCGAGATAACTCACGGGAACTTTCCAATCTCTGACCTTTAAAACAAGGAGTAAGACACCTAAAAGTAAGACAACTGCTCGAAATGTTTCACCAACCACACCGGGAGCTTGTCCGAATAAAAGTTGTGTGGTTGTAAATGGATAAGGGTTCGCACCTCTAAATAGGCTGAGGAGTGGTGTAGCCCCTGTAAACAAATCACCACCGGGATATAACCAATTGGTTGACATGTGAACAGGAAAAGAGATGAGCACAAACAAAACACCCACCAAAGCGGGACTAAAGATATATTTTCCACTGCCGCCAAAAATATTTTTACCGAAAAAAACAGCAAAAAATGTCGCGATACCGACAAGCCAAGCGGGAACTCCCGGGGGTAAAATGAGGACCACCAACAGGGGAGTAATCATCCATTCAGAGTCAAAAGGTTTTTTTCTTAATGTCGCGAAAACATAATCAATCACTAAACTCACCGCAAACGAAACGGCTGCTAAAAGAAGAACACGCCAACCAAAGATGAATGTTCCAATCACAAGCAAAATTGCGAGCGAACCTGCAAATAGCCATGTGTTACGCTTCTTGAATGCGTCGTTTTGAACGTTCAGGCTCTTATCATTCATGTTGTCACCCTTTTCTATAAAAATCAATTCAGATGGAATTGTGAACCACCGTATTTTTAACCATATTATAGCACTCATTAGCCTTATTCACAAACGCTAAGCACTTCAAATCTATCATTTATTTAGATTTTATACTTTGTAAATTATTACAAAGAACATTTTATTATGATAAACAACTACCTTATTTAGATAAAAAAGTGTAGACATTTGTCCACACTTAAGCTTTGATGGCAATCGCATCAATTTCGATCAATACATCTTTAGGTAATCTTCTGACTTCAACGGCTGCACGAGCAGGTTTATGCTCACCGAAAAAGGCTGCATATACACCATTCATGTTGGCAAAATCAGAAAGATTGGTCATGTATACGGTGCACTTAACAATGTGTTCTTTGCTGAAGCCTGCTGCTTCAACAATGGCTAATACATTGGTTAAAGATTGTTTGGTTTGTTCTTCAATATCATCAGAAATCACCATGTTTGTTTTTGGATCAAAGGGGATTTGTCCAGATACAAAGAGCGTATCACCAGCCATAACACCTTGGCTATAAGGTCCCACCGCTTTGGGGGCATGTTCAGTTTGAATGGTTTTCATGTTAGCGACCCGATGCATCGATTATCAACTTAGTCAACGTCTGTGCGAATGCAGTTGGATTTTCAAGCGGTAACCCTTCCATCAGTAATGCTTGATTGTATAAGAGCGATGCATAATCTTCGATCTTCGATTCATCTTTTTCATATACGGTTTGAAGTGCTTGGAAAAGGGCATGATCGGGATTGATTTCAAGGATACGATCTGCTTTCACATCGGTCTGTGCAGGCATCTGTTTGAGCACTTTTTCCATTTCTAGTGATAGACCTTCACCGGAGACTAAGCAAACTGCAGATTCCTTCAGTCTTGCAGATAGTTTAACATCTTTAACCTGGTCCTTCAGTGCTTCTTTGATTGCCTTTAGAATATTTTTATGTTCCTTTTCCTTTTTCTTCAAGTCTTCTTTCTTGGTGTCATCAACAAAATCCGCTTCGCCTTGTTGTACAGATTTAAAGGGGATATCCTGATAGTTTTGCATCATTTGAATCATAAACTCATCGATTTCATCGGTTAAAAGAAGGACTTCAACCTCTTTTTCTTTCATGACATCCATTTGAGGTAGGGACATGATGGATGCTTTCGTTTTACCTGATGCATAGTAAATCGATTTTTGATCTTCAGGTTTACGGTCGATATACTCTTTTAATGTGATGTAGTCATCACTCTTGGATGTCTTAAACATGATGAGATCTTGGAGTTTATCTTTATTTAAACCAAACTGATCATAGATACCGTACTTAAGGGTTATCTTGTAGTTATCATAGAATTCAATATACTTATCACGATCGTGATTGAGCATACTTTCTAACTCACTCTTAATTTTCTTTTCAAGGTGGGATGCAATCTTTTTCACTTGCTTATTTTGTTGAAGAAGTTCGCGTGAGATGTTTAAAGAAATGTCTGCAGAATCGACTAAACCTTTGACAAACTTAAAGTAATCAGGTAGAAGATCTTTATTTTTATCTTGGATGAAGACACCTTTTGAATAAAGTTGTAAACCCTTCTCGTAGTGTTCACTGTAGAAATCGTATGCAGGCTTTTTGGGGATGAAGAGCAGTGCTGTATACGTCAACATGCCTTCAACATCGGTATGAATGACACGAATAGGATTCTCGTAATCATTAAAGTGATGCTTATAAAAATCGTTCATGTCTTCTTCTTTGATCTCTGCTTTAGCACGCTTCCAAATAGGAATCATCTGATTCAGTGTTGTTTCTTCAAGTTTTTCTTTTTTGTCTTCCGTTTTTTTCATCATCATCTTGATGGGATAACGAACATAATCGGAATACTTCTTGACTAAATTCTTGAGTTGATAGTCTTTTAGAAAACGCGTGAAATCTTCTTCTGACTCTTCATCGTTTTCATCATCTCTCAAATAGAGCGTGATGATTGTTCCAATATCATCTTTAGAAATCTCTTCAATGGTGTATGAATCTTCACCACTTGAGCGCCAACGATAACCGGTATCGCTATAGGGTGAGCGTGTTTCAACAACAACTTCTTTGGCTACCATGAATGATGAATAGAAACCGACACCAAATTGACCGATGATGGATAAATCTTTAGCTTCTACTTTTTCCATAAATGCTTTGGATCCACTTTGAGCTATCGTTCCTAAGTTTTCAATGAGCTCTTCTTCGGTAAATCCGATACCATTGTCTTTGATTTGAAGTGTGCGATCAATATCGTTTGGTTCAAGCCATATTTCATAATTGCCTGATGGAACTTTTTGGTCTGTCAGCGATAAATAGTGACGCTTGTCAATCGCATCGGATGCATTTGAAATTAATTCTCGAAGAAAGATTTCCTTTTGTGTGTAAATCGAATGAGTCATTAAATGTAAGAGTTTCTGAGATTCGGTTTTAAAGTTTTGTGTTTTTGCCATAATGATTTCGCCTCCATTTACCATTGTATCGAAAACAAAGAGAATGTCAAGTAAAAATGGCAATCTCTTGTATCAAGTGCCAATTTGTGGGAATTTATCTTAAGAAGAGAAAAAGCGGATCACCCTCATGTGGTGTCCGCTTAAGGTTGATGATGGGACTAGATGGCACACTTTTCGTAGTCACATTCTGGGTTATTACAATGGATGCATCCTTGTTTCTTAACCAGAACATCACCACAGAGTGGGCACAATTCTTTTTCGATCTTTTCAGGAGTATGTCCCGAAGATGATACTGAGATATGGGTGACATATTCTTTGACATCTTGTGTTTTCTTATTGATCCACTTTTCTTCAAGGTGAACATGCGGTGGGATCGCGGGATTGAGGTCTTCTGTGTTTTCATTAACACCCGCTAAAATACCAATCTTTGCACATCGATCTCTGAAGACTGTCGCTCCCTTAAAACCAAGTTTCCATGCGGTTTTATAGATGTTCATGACATCATCGACGGTTGCACTGTTGTGTAGGTTAAACGTTGAACTGATGGCTGTATCCACGTATTTTTGAATCGTAGCTTGAACCTGTGCGCGGTCCATGAAGGAAATGTTTTGCGATGTGATCAATGCCCATTCAGGAAGTTGTTCAGGTGTTACACCCATAGCCTTCGCTAATGCAAGTGGTGTCTTTTCCCAGATAGTAATGGTCTTTTCTTCTTCAAACATGGAGACAATGCGACGTGTATAGTTGATTTGGAAGAATGGCTCCACACCGCCACTTACACCGAGGATATTGGAAATGGATCCCGTAGGTGCAATCGATAACAATCTCGAGTTTCTCATGCCATATTGTTTAATGAGTGCATCTGTATCTGGGTCAATACCGGTTTGATAGAATGTCGATTTTGAGATTTTTTCATAATCAAAACGAGGGAATGCACCGAGTTCTTTGGCATTGAGTGCTGATGCTTTTGCTGCTGAATTGAGCATGCGACGCATCAATTGATCGAGGAAGGTTAAGAATTCTGGGCTACCATAAGGAAGTCTCATGGAAAGTGCTAAGTCTGCTAAACCCATGACACCTAGTCCAACTTCACGATATTGTTTCACGTGTTCTCTTTGTTCTGGAAGTGCATGACGATCACCTAACATGGTGAGCAAATCATCAAGTGCAACAATCATTTCTGAGACGACAAAATCAAAGCGTTCCCAATCATAGAATGCATTTTCTAAAAAAGGATTTCTCACAAAAGCGTTCAAGTTGATGCTACCAAGGTTACATGATCCATGGGGCATGAGTGGCTGTTCGCCACAAGGGTTCGTGGCTGTGAAACGAACATCATCATATTCTGATAAGAAATGATAATCATTCATATGATCAATGAAGATGACACCTGGATCACCCATGGTATGTGCAGCATAACCCACAAGTTTTAATAAATCACGTGCGTTAATCTTTTTTTCGATGATTTCATAGGGTGTTTCAAACTTCATCACCCAAGTCTCATTGTTTTCAACAGCCTTCATGAAGGCATCGGTGATGGAAATCGAAATATTTGCTCCATTGACTTTTGATAAATCGAGTTTCGTTGTTATGAAATCAATGATATCTGGATGATCAATGTTTAATACAAGCATCAACGCACCGCGGCGATTATCCTGTTGTGTGTTTAATGTTGTATGTGAATATTTTTCAGCAAAAACCATGACACCTGGTGTGGTGTTTGAAGAGTTATTAACTTTTGCACCCTTTGGACGAATCTTGGATAAGTTCATACCCTGACCGCCACCATAAGAGTAGGTTCTTGCAATTTGATAGTCAACACGATAAATACTTTCTAAACTATCTTCTGGGTCTTGTACGACATAGCAGTTTGAGCCTGTGATGTTGCCATCACGACCGATTGCGTAGAGATTTCTTCCGCCAAAAATAGCTTCTTTACGTCTAAAAATCTTTTCCAAGGAGGACTTACCAAAAGCTATACGCTTGATAAAATCTTTCTTATCTTCGCCATTGATCAAGTATTTCTTTAAGATCAAATCTTGGCGTTCATCGTTATCTCCCCATGGGTTTTCCCGATCTGTTTTTTGTTTTTCACGGTATTTGATATAAGAACGTGCCGCTTCGTAATACTTCTTTTTCATCAAGTACAATTCAACATCGTCCTGAATGGTTTCAATCGCGACATCTTCATTCTTTGCATAAGCCTTGGTGATTTCTTGTGCCTGCTTGAGACATTCCTCGTCCGTGAATGTCAAACCTACACTGCGATACGATTTCTGCATAGCAGCAGCAATCTTATGCAGGTCAAAGGGTTCTTTGGTCCCATTTCGTTTGATAACGTTCATAAAAAAATTCCCCTTTTCCTTCTTTATTTTTATTCCCCTACCGAACGTCCCAGACGAAACGGTTTACGTGTATTATAAACCATTTAAGGTGTGATTTCAACAACGAAACTTCATTATGTGAAGCGAAAAAATCTTTCGCTTTTGATACTTCGTATCACGCTTACATCAAAGAATAAAAAGAAATGGCTTTATCATAGGGTATCCCTTGATGAAAGCCAAATGAAAATCTCATGCATTTAGAATTTTAAAAACTACCAATGATTGACCACTTTTTCAGCAAAGCCCATCATGTCTTTCAATTCGATGAGTTTTCCATTGGGTAGTCTAAAGGTTCCTGTAAATCTTCCAAACACTTGGTGTTGAATAGATTTGATTATCAGAACATTGGAATGACTATGACGATCGAGAATGGGTGTGAATGATAGATTGATGTTTTTCTTCTCATCACAGATGATCCAAGGTGCTAAAAAGTCTTCTCGTTGATCTTTCATGGGGATGTGAAACGTGACATCATCAAATTTAAATGTTTCGTCACCATAAAAGAGCATATTTTCGGTTGCTTGTGATGGATCACCAAAACCATAACCTAGATTGAAACCGATCTTCTTATTTTGATAGACTCCACTTAAGCTTGACCAATACCACGTATTCTTATACGTCCATACGCCGCGACCCCAATCAAGGACTCCATAAGTATTATTAAAATCATACGTTGTTTCACCAATCTTAACAAAGCCTTTCGCTTTTAATAGATTGATTTTTTGATTGTAGTAAAAGTGCTTCTTTTTTTCAAAGGGGGTCACAATGACCATCGAGTCTTTGATGGTGGGTTCAAGTTGAATTTCGGCTTGCAAATTCACACCTTTGGTAAAATCTTGAATAGAGATAGATAGGTTACGCTTATTTCCATTTAATGTATATGCATAGGATTGTTTCTTTCTTTTGAATACCACATCACCTTTTTGTGACGTTCTTGGGAGATGCAGTTTACCATTTGGAAACCATCCCATCTTTGTCGATGACGTTTCTTTAGGTTGATTGAAGTCGAAAAATGTTGTTGAGGTTAACCACATGTAACTGTTATCTGCAACCGTAAATGCAATGCCATATTGATCGTTACCTAGATAATAATAATCCCATTCCTTGATGCGCATACCACGAACTTTGACCATATCACGGTAATAATCTTTCACAAGCGATGTTGCATAACCCGCTTCAATCAGATGTCCTTTAGCATCTAAAAGAGGACCTTTGGTTAAACGTTTTTGTTCCATGTTATCCCTTCTTTCTACTCTTTTCACTTTTAAGGATAACTCAAAAAGATCAATTATCATCCCTTAAGCTTTTGTTTTCTTACACATCAGATGTTCTATACCTCAAACATGAAGCATTTTGACGTATAATAAAACTAATCAATGAGGTCAATCATGAAACGTTATCGAGTCGGTGTGGGTGAATTGGTTTCTTTCCTTTACGCAAGCGGTGATCTCTCTTCTGAGACATTCCAAAATGTATCGTTACTTGAAGGAATCAAAGCCCATCAATATGTACAAAGCAAATATGGACAGCACGATGATGCTGAAGTTCCCATTCAATTTCTTCATCAAGATGATGACTATGAGATGTTACTTCAGGGTCGTATGGATGGATTAATCACGATTCATGGTGAGCGTTGGATTGAAGAAATCAAATCCACACGCACCGCTATTTTTAGTGAATCTTTTTTACCGAATCCTGAGCATGTTGCTCAACTCAATATGTATGCATATATGTATTTAAAATACCACAATATGGATGATATCCATGGTCGAATCACCTACATCCAATTATCAGATTATCAAGTTCGTCATTTTGAGTATTTTTTTGATATTGACGTATTGCAGCCTTTTTTCATGGAATCTATCGCACGATATAGCCTTTGGTTAGAGAAACTCTATGCACATATGGATTTAAAGCGTAATTCATTGGAGAAATTATATTTTCCTTTTGAGCGTTATCGCCGTGGACAACGTGAAATGATGAAGGCGGTCTATCAAACCATGAAGGATGACGACTTATTGTTTGCTATTGCACCAACCGGAATCGGCAAAACCATGGCTTCACTTTTTGCAACACTAAAATCACTTTCGGAGGATAATCAAAAGATTTTCTATCTTTCAGCAAAAACACAAGGAAAGAAAGTTGTTCTAGACACCATGGAATTGCTTCATGAAGCCGGATTGGAAACGAAGACACTCGAGATTACATCCAAAGATGTGACCTGTTTTCTTGAGAAAAGAGAATGTGATCCTGAGAAATGTCCTTTTGCACGCGGTTTCTTTGATCGTCTGACCACAGCCATGCAAGATATTTTCGAGCACGAAACATTAATGAATCGAGCAACGGTTGAAGCTTATGCGCGTAAGCATATGGTTTGCCCTTTTGAATTCAGTCTTTATGTGTCTTATTACGTCGATGTCATCATCTGTGATTACAACTACGCATTCGATCCTCGTATCCATTTAATTCGTTATTTTGATGAAACCAACTTTAAACCGCTCATTTTAGTCGATGAAGCACACAACATGATCTCGCGTTCGCGTGATATGTATTCAGCAACTCTTATACGATCTGATCTGATTACACTAAGACGTGCCGCATCTAAACTCAAACCCTCCATAAAAGGTCCCATCAAGAAACTTCTCGACCAGTTTGATCTCTTCTCAGAGCAACTTTTAACTAAGCCTTTTATCTCTTTTGAGCGTCTTCAAGAAACATTTCTTGAGGCTGTCCATTATGTCATGAAAAAAATTGAAAATGCACTTAAAGAGATGCCTAAATATGGTCGAAAAACAGAGGTTATGGAGATCTATTTGCAACTCTTAAGTTTTTCAATCATTCACGAATTTTATAATGATCGATTTGTGACGAATGTTGAATCATTCAATGGTGATGACATCGCACTCACCCTGCAATGCTTGGATGCGAGCGAATTTATCTACGATACCATCAAAAATAAAGCGTATGGCACAGTGCTCTTTTCTGCAACACTCTATCCCATCGATTATTACAAGGAATTGATTGCTGCTGGATATGGAGAAACGCTCAAGATACGATCTCCTTTTGATCCATCACGTTTAAAACTGTTGGTCATGAACAATATCAATACACGCTATCAGATGCGTGATGCATCCAAGCACACGATTGTATCGATTATACAGGAAGTTATTCATGCAAAAAAAGGAAATTATATTGCTTTCTTTCCTTCCTACCAATACATGCATCAAATCATCGATGAACTTCCCTCTGATCTTCCCTGTGATCTGATCGTTCAAGAGCGTGATATGGAACCTCATTTGCGCGATCTCATCCTTGAACGCTTCAAAAAAAACATCGAGCGTTCTCAACTCGCTTTCTTTGTGATGGGTGGTATGTTTGCTGAAGGCATTGATTATGTAGGAGATATGCTTTCAGGTGTCATTATTGTTGGGGTCGGTTTGCCCATGATCAGTGAATCCAACAATCAACTTAAAACATACTATGATCAAGCTTTTGGTAAAGGTTTTGATTATGCTTACACCTATCCCGGGATGAATAAAGTCATACAAGCCGTTGGACGCGTGATCAGACGTGATGAAGATTATGGAATCGCAATACTCATTGATGATCGCTTTACAACAAAGACTTACCTCAATCTTTTCCCCCCCGAATGGAAGCATTACGACATCGTGAAGAAGCCTAAAGACTTAAGCCCCATTCTCACAACATTTTGGAATAGATTCAAGGAGGAATAAACATGTGTGGACGTTTTACTATTACGGTTGATTTAGAAGATTTACGTGTCTATCTCGAAGATCATTACGATATTCATGACTTAAAAACATCTTTTGATCTCCCTCGATTTAATGTGGCTCCCGGACAAGATGTCATCACCATCATTAACGATGGTGCAAAAAACAGAGTCGGGACACTGCGATGGGGACTTGTACCTTCGTTTGCTAAAGACGAAAAAATCGGGTATCAAATGATCAACGCAAAAGCTGAAACACTCCATGAAAAACCTTCTTTCCTACCTTCATTTCAAACCAAACGTTGTGTCATTTTAGCTGACAGTTTTTATGAATGGAAAAAGACAGAGAAGGGAAAGACACCCATGCGCATACAACTTTCATCCGAATCCATCTTTCCTATGGCTGGTCTTTGGAGTACATTTATACGTGAAGATGGAACAAAATTGCATACATGCACCATCATCACCACGGAAGCTAATGATCTCATGAAAGACATCCATGAGCGGATGCCTGTTATCCTTGATGAACAAGCTGAAAAGGCGTGGTTAAATCCACGAAACAAAAACCTCTATGAGTTATCAGCATGGCTAAAGCCTTATGATGCTTCCAAGATGAAAGCATATCGTGTATCCTCTGTTGTCAATATGGCAACAAACGAACACCCTGATTGCATCAAACCCGTATAAAGATAAAGACCACAGGGCTCCCTGTGGTCTATCTTTTTTATTGATGTCTGATGATGTCAATCCGTTTGATTTTTAATCCGCTTGCATGCGATTTGAATGTTAGGCGGTGAACACCGGGGTTTAAAATGATCTGTGATGCAATATCGAACCACTTACCATCGGTACCGTTTGTTGTGAGTGTCGATAAAACACGATCTTCACATAAAATAGAAAATGGCAATTGTGCAAAACTCGACACATCGGATGCGATAGATAGTTCAACGATATACTTGCTGAAACTTTTAACCTCAACAGCAAACGCGATCAGTCCATTCTTTTGTAAGTGAATGACACCTTCCTTGACATCGACTTCCGCATTTTTCCATGTCGGTTTTTCAATATGAAGATGGGTTTTTCCCCATGCTAAATCTGAAATGGAGATAGGTTTATCTTTGGAAATGACACTTAAATCGAAGACGTCACGATTTTGATGGCGTTTACGATTCGTAAATACATAATGATTTTGACATTGATGTAAGATCAAAGAAACGACTGTTGTATGTGCATTACGCTTCACGTGATATGATGTGTGATCTTCAATTTCAAATGTCAAGTTGAAATGATCAAAAACATCAAGTGTATAATGAGTCACCCTTGGATCGAAGGTTTCAAGTGGCACACCGTTGACAAAAACCTTATTTAAAACAGGGAGTGGAAGTGGTGTAGGTTGCGGTTGAATGGGGTGTCCCATATCTTTTTGATAGCGATAAGATTGCATGAGGAATGAAACAATATTGGTTGCAACCCATTGTGCTTCAGACAATTTCAAAGCTCCTGATTCAAAGGATTCTATCATGTTATCCTTGAGTGAATTGTTTTTTGCATCAACAACAACCATGTACAAATCGCCTTGTGCACGCACCATGGCCTTGATGTTTGTTCGGGTACCTGGCTCTTGATCATCGTTCATCTTTGCCCACCAGTCTGTCATCACAATGCCCTTAAAGCCCCATTCATGTCGAATGACACGTGCGATTAAATCATAGTTTCCTGCAGCCCAAATGCCATTGATGGGATTGTATGATGTCATGATAGCTTTTGCATGTGCTTTCTTGACCGCAATCTCAAATCCTTTAAGATAGATTTCACGAATCGCACGTTCGCTTGCTACACTATCAGCATCGAAGCGGCGATATTCTTGGTTGTTGAGTGCGATATGTTTAATCGTTCCTGTTACACCTGCACGTTGTAAACCTTTGACGATAGCTGCACCCATATGACCTGTTAAGATGGGGTCTTCTGAGAAATACTCAAAATTTCTACCACATAAAGGATGACGATGAATATTCATGCCTGGTCCCAAGAGGACTTCAATGTCATAGCCAATCATTTCAAGCCCTACACCATAGTAAAGCGCTTCGGCCAATTCGGTGTTGAATGATGCTGCTAATAGTGTGCCATTAGGCATCGATGTTGCTTGCATCCCCGAATCCATGCGAATACCAGATGGTCCATCCGAACAGCATACAATGGGTAATCCATAGCGGACTAAAGCTTCAGAGGTTGCACCAAAAGCACTCGCTGTCCCCGGTGTTACCTTAGGAGATGACATGCCTTCGCCACGAATCAATGTCGCAAGTTCATCTTGTGTCATCTGTGCGACAAGGTCTTGAACCGTCGCTTTATGCTGATAAACATCGCTTAAAGACACAAAATGATCGGGTGCTTTGAGGACATCTGGACGATGTTTTTCTATACGCTCAAAAAGATTGACGGATCTTCTCGGTGCTTCTTCATAGACAACAGTCATGCGTCCATCAATAATTTTGGGTTTCATGCGTTTGAATGTTTTAACTGGTCTTAATGATTCTTCAAGTTTTTGAACCAAACGTGTTTTTTTCACGGAATAATGCATATGGTGCCATGATGTATCAACGTCATGTGCTAATTCAATATCATAATCCCCGGCTTCCAACACGTAACTTGATGGATATCCCGTTAATCCCGTTTCATCATAAGATGCAAAATCGTAATCCTCAAACGTTAAGCTAAGAACTTCTGATTCACCGGGTTTTAATACACCGCTTTTTGAAAACGCCACTAAGACTTTTTCGGGTTTTCCAAGCAGCCCTTGAGGTTGACGGACATAGATTTGTACGACATCCTTACCGGGAAAATGTCCGATATTTTTCACCTTCACATTGATCGTTATGTTTTTTTCCATCACATAAGAAATCAATTCATGATGAAACGTAGTATAGGATAAACCAAATCCAAAGGGGAAGCGAACCGCTTCTTTTTTAAAGGTTGAAAAATAACGATAACCCACATAAATATCTTCATGATAAACACTTTCATCATGTCCTCCATAGGTTGCTGTGGAGGGATATTCTTCAAGATCATATGCAATCGTATCAGGAAGTTTACCACTTGGTGAAACCATGCCAGTTAAGACATCAGCAGCTGCGCGTCCACCTTCTTGACCACCATGCCATAAGTAGAGTACAGCATCCACATGATAACGATCCATAAAAGACATATCCATAACATTACCGGTGTTTAATAAAACAACAACTTTATCAAAGATCGACGTTACACGCTTCAACACATCTTCTTCGTCATGGGATAAACGATAGGATCCCTCAGTGTTGCTGTTGTCACGGTCTTCACCTGCAGTTCGACCGATCACGATAATCGCAACATCAGATTCTTTTCTTGCCTGAGCAACGATTTCATCTGTCAAAGGCATTTCTTTTTGACTCCATGGCTCACTTGCCCAAAACCCTGAGCCCGCATTAAATGGATGTTCTTTTTCCCATGTGCGATAAATATCAAGCAGTGTATCATTGACTTTCACAAAAGGATTTTCAAGTAAAGCATCAATAATAGACGTCACGTGATCAACATTAACCAATCCACCTGATCCTGTCCCACTCTTATAATAATCGGTTTGAATACGACCAAATACTGCAATTTTTTGATCGATTAAAGGTAAAACTTTGTTTTCATTTTTGAGAAGAACAATCCCTTCACTTGCTGCGATACGTGATAAGTCTTTCAACCCGATAACCGGATGTTTCTCCCCACTCTTTAATGTGTGTAAATAATTTTTCATAGGCACCTCAACTCTTTCACCTTCCATTATAAATGGAAACGCTCAAGAATGCCATAGGTTAGCGAAATCGTTTTCTAAAAGAAAACACATACCCCTTGGTATGTGCTTATGCTGATGCTTGAACAACTCGAACAATTTCTTCAAAAATGAGATTGAGAAGTTCATCTTCTGATAGATCTAATTCATCATTGATGAACTGAAACATCAAACCTGTGATAAGTGCACGAATCACATAAGTCGTCGTTTTTTTAGATTCTCTCATCGGAAATATGCCTTCAACAACACCTAAATACATGATATTTGCAAATCTTTTCTCCATCGCTTCTTGAATCGCTTGAATTTCTGGTTTAAGTTTTAGATCAATTCTTAGTGACTGATGATGGGGTTGGTTCATAATGACTTCCATCACACTGCGTGCATCTTTCATGACGAGCATTGTCCGCCTGAGTTCTTCATATAGCGCACCTTTAAAATCCATCACATGCAAATCCTGAAGCAAAATAGATTCATAATGTTTTAAGAGATACCGATATGTTTCCACAATCATCTCATTTTTGCTTGAAAAGTATTCGTAGACGGTTGATTTACCAATCTCTGCATCACGGGCTATTTTCGATAAAGCAATTTGTCCAAGGTCTTCACCGCGTTTCACATAATCAACGAGCGTTTGGAAAAGCTTATCCTTCGCGGTTAGCATGGGCTTCCTCCTTCATCTTTTTCCGATTCAATGCTGCATAAATGGTGGGAACAACAACTAATGTTAAGACGGTTCCATAAAGCAAACCACCGATTGCAGTAATCGCCATGGGCTGTAACAATTCTGCACCTTGACCAAAACCAATTGCAAGTGTCAATAAACCGAGAATGGTGGTCATCGCAGTCATGAAGATGGGACGTAAACGCGTTTTACCCGCTTCAACAATGGCATCATGAACGGCATATCCCTCTTCACGTAATATACGAATGTAGTCAATAAGCACAATACCGTTATTGACAACAACCCCCACAAGAATGATCAAACCCATGATGGAAACAAGTGACAGGTAACTGTTGGTGATTAAGAGTGCCATCATACCACCCGTAAATGCGAGTGGGATGGTTGAAAGAATGATGAGTGGATAAATCAGGGATTGAAACTGAATGGCCATGATCATGTAGACCAATAACACGGCGACGAGTGCAGCAATCGTGAGATCGCTAACGGCTTTTAATATCTCTTCAGACTCACCTTCAAGCGTCACGGCATACCCTCCACCGTGAACTTTAAAAGCGTTGGAATCTATATATTCATTAACGACATCAGCAACCACAGTTCCTACACGTGTCACATTGTATCCATCGACGATCTCTGCGGTTACGTTTAAATAGCGATTGGTACCATCCGTACGAATCACTGCAAATCCTGTGACTTTTGTGAGTGTTGTCACCGAGGATGACGTATCATCAAACAACGGTGCCTTCGATAAACTGATCAGTGTGGGATCTAGGGAGAAAGGATCAAGTACAATTTCACCAGCAGTCATCTTTAAATATGGATTGACAACAAATTGAATAGGTTCTCCCATGATATAACCCGGTAACATCGCATTTAAAACATAAATGCTTTGTCCAGTGGATGTGATATAACGATCAATCATCTGCTGTGTGGAAACATCAAACAATTGTATACCCGATAAGAAATTTTCATAATCGCCAAATACATCAAACGTGATACCACCTGATACGGTATCCGATGGTAAATTGAGAGGATATTCGATACCTTCAATATTGACAACCACGGATGCTGTTGAGCCTAAACCCTCAAGATTCGTGTAAAGATAGCCTATACTATCCATGATATCTTGATGCGTTAATCCTTTAATCATCGCTTGATCGATATTGACTGTCACTTTAACAGAGTCTGCCCCTTGGGTAATACCTCCATCAATTTTTGTGATACCTTCAACTTCAGACAAAAGTTCAACCAAATCGTTTGAAATGGCCTCGAGTGTTTCTAAATCATAACCACTCACTTTAATATTGATGCCTTCAGCTCCTGCGAGCGCTGTTGTGCTATTTTGAGCATCGACGGTAATCTCAATGATATTCGACTCATCTAATCCTGAAATGGTATCAAAATCAAATGACGCAATAAGGTCCGTCAACAGGAGTGCATAAGATGTTGTCGATAGGGTACGATTATCTTTAAGATTGATGGTCATTCTTAAATTCGATGATCCTGAGCTAAACATCATACGCCCAAATCCACCCTGTCCACCGATGGTGGCCGATACAGTTTCAACATCGTTATTATCACGTATCAAATGGGTTAATGCATCTGCATAAGCTGCTTTAGCTTCAAAAGATGTTTGAGAAATGAAAGAGACATCAACATCCACAGACCCTTCATCAGATTGAGGTAAGAGAATGAATCCTTTGGATGCAACTGCCCAAACCATACCACCGAGCAAGAGGAGTACAGTTACTATCGTGATCAATTGATGACGAATCGTCCATTTGACAGATTTTTCATAGATTGATTTGAAACCTTTGAGCATGTTGCCTTCTTTTTGAATCTTTTGATCGGATAGCATACGGGATGCCATGGTTGGAACAAGAGTCAGTGCTATAAAAAGTGATGCTCCTAAAGAATAGGCAATGGTTAAAGCCATACTAATAAAGATTTCAGCAATAAAACCTTCAATAAAGAAAATCGGTAAAAAGACAGCCGCTGTTGTGAGGGTGGATGCAGTGATAGCCCCTAATACTTGATGAGCACCAGCAATGGAGGCTTCTTTTTTGGATTTCCCTTCAGCAATCATGCGATAAATGTTTTCTATGACAACAATCGAATTGTCGACAAGCATCCCAATACCCAATGCTAATCCACCCATGGATACGAGATTTAAACTGACGTTGCTGAAATACATCAACATGAATGCTGCAATGACTGAAATAGGAATGGCTAATCCCACAATTAATGTGGGTTTGATATCTCTTAAGAATAAGAAGAGGACAACGATAGCTAAAATGGCACCAAAAATGATGTTTTGAAGCACTGAACTGATCGACTGATTGATGTATTCACCTTGATCAAGCAGGATGGTATAGTGGGCATTTTCACCTTCACGAGCCATGACCATATTTAATTTTTCAATGATATTTTGCGTGACTTCGGTGATGCCATAATCGGATTGCTTGGTGAAAGCAACCTGAATACCCTGGATACCGTTGATTTTCGAGTAGACATTCGTATTGGCATTGACGTAGCGAATCCCATCTTCTTTGACCAAATCTTTGATCCTAATAAGCGATGAACCATCAAATAGTATGGGGAGGTTTTCAATATCCGATAATGAATTGGGACGATCTCCTAAGTAGAGTAAACGTAGTTCCCCATTATCTAATGCCACTCCAATCAAACCACCGACGTTTTGTCTTTCGATAATGTCTAAGACATATTGATGAGTGATGCCGTAGGATGCAATCGTCACTGGATCTAAATCAACTTCTAAAATCACATCGGCAGCACCTGAAACACTGACATCAGCGATCCCTGGAATTGATTGAAGATCGAGTAAAAGATCGCGATTAATCCACTCTGTGTTACGAATAAGTGCTTCTTCATCGCTCAAACTTTCATCATAATCACGAAATAAGGTGACCGTCATTACGGGAAGCATATCGGGACTTATGCGTAAAATACGGGTATTTCCTACTCCATCAGCAAATGTGATGTTGTTGATCAATTCTCTTAACTCAATGACAACCGAATCCATGTTGGCAGATTCCGCAAAGGTGATAATTGAAATTCCAAAGTTCTCATTAGAAATGGAAGACACTTCTTGGAAATTACCGATGGTGGATACCGCAGATTCAATCGGATTGGCAATATCCCTTTCAACATCTTGAGGGGATGCTCCCGCATAATCGGTAACGGTGACAACAAAGGGTAATTCAATCTCTGGAAACAGAGTTAAAGGTAACCGTGTGACGGAAAAGATGCCTAAAACCATGATGATTAAAATACCCATCAGAACTGTAATTGGCTTTCTAACACTATATGAACTCATGTATGATCCTCCCAGGGTATAAAATGCCGACCGAACGGTCGGTCGGACACATATGATTATATCAAGAATAAGCGATAAAAACCAACTTTTTTGCTTATCTTGTGAAATGATGTGAGACATGTGTGAATCTTAAACAATACTAAAAAAAATCCCTTTTCAGGGATGATTCAAAACCAAATCATTTTTGGTTATATGTTGACCCAAGAGGGCTTCCGATTTTTAAAAATGGTGATTTGATCGAATCCCGCTTCCTTAAGGAGCGAGATAGCAAGATCAAAATGCTGATAATAGTCACTCACACGATGCGCATCGGATCCAAGGGTGATGATGGTTCCACCAAGTGCTTTATAGCGCTTGAGCACTTCTAAGCGTGGATGCGTCACACCTAAACCGTAACGTAGTCCAGACGTGTTGAGTTCGATACCTTTTTTCTTATCGATAATGACACGAAGTATTTGATCAATGATAGGTTGATAACGATCAAAATCATACATTTTTGTTTCGAATTGACCATAACGAATGATGTAATCAAGGTGACCGAATACATCGTATTCATCATAGGATTGAACAGCATCAAGCACTAATTGAAAGTAACGTGCATAAGCTTCATCTTGTGTTTTATGCTTAAAAAAATCACCGTTATAAAAATCGAGACGATCACCGAAATGAATCGAACAGATTACAAAATCAAAAGGATATCGATTTAAAAGCGACTTCATGATACTTTCGATATGAGGTTGATAACCGATCTCGACACCCATACCAATAAAAAGTGATTCATTTTTTCTTAGTTCTTGAATGATGGCATAATAGCGATCATAGTCGATAGGATTTTCGAAAATAACGCTAGGATTATCGAAATCGACGTGATCGGTAAACATCACGCCAGTGACACCTCTTTTTTTTACCTCAACGAGATAAGTCTCCATCATTGCATTAGGATCGGCATCAAGCGAGAAATAGGTGTGCATATGGTGGTCGATCAGTGGGTTCATGTCTTTTTTTGTCTCCTTTTTAATTCACTTTCAATTTGGTCAAGGGTAACACCTTCTTGAACCATTAAAACCAGCGTATGGTATACCAAATCACTGATTTCATACGTCATTTCAGATATGCTATGGTTTTTTGCTGCAATAATGACTTCAGCGGTCTCTTCACCCACTTTTTTTAAGATCTTATCGATACCCTTGGTAAACAAGTAGTTGGTATATGATCCTTCAATGGGATTCTTTTTGCGTTCATCAATGGTTTGATAAAGTTCCTCAAGAAGAGGTTTAGGCGATTCTTCTGGCTCAATCAATGCGTTGTGAAAACAGCTCATCTCACCGGTATGGCACGCCACACCCGTTTGTTCGACGGTCATCAGTAAGCTGTCACCGTCACAATCATAAACAAGTCCTTTAACGGTTTGTACATGGCCAGACGTTTCTCCTTTTACCCATAGTGATTGTCTGCTTCGACTATAGTATGTCGCTTGTTTCGTCAACAATGTTTGTTTAAGCGCCTCTTCGTTCATATACGCTAACATCAGAACTTCTTTTGTGGATGATTCTTGTACCACGACAGGAATCAAGCCCTTTTCATTATATACGATTTTTTCAAGATTTATGTTCATGGGGTTTCTCACTCTCTCATCAATATGCCTTGATCTTTCAAGGTCTCTTTTAATGTTTTTATATCGATTTCTCGATAGTGGAAGACCGACGCTGCAAGTGCGGCATCGACATCGGTTTTATTAAAACAATCAATAAAATGATCTATAGTTCCTGCACCACCTGATGCAATGACAGGTACACGAACCGCTTGAGTGACTTGTTTTAAAAGTTCGAGATCATATCCCTCTTTCATACCATCTGCATCGATCGAATTGATGACGATTTCTCCCGCACCAAGCTCAACACCACGTTTCGCCCACTCAATGGCATCCACATGGGTGTTCTCTCGACCACCTTTGATAAAGACATCGTAAGTTCCTTTTTCGTTTTTCTTTGCATCGATGGAGAGCACGACACATTGTGCACCGAATTTACGTGATGCTTCTTGAATTAAAATCGGATTTAAAAAGGCGCCAGTATTAACCGAAATTTTATCCGCACCCTTTCTTAAGATCATGGTGAAATCGTCAATGGTATTCACACCACCTCCGACACAAAAGGGGATATTGATTACTTTTGCGACTGCTTCAACAAAATCAAGCGAGATTTTGCGTTCATCTGAGGATGCCGTGATGTCATAGAAAACAAGTTCATCGGCACCAAGCTCACTGTAAATCTTACCCAGTGTGGCAGGATCATCAACATCACGTAAATCAGCAAATTTTTTTCCCTTGACAACTCGTCCATTTCTGACATCAAGACAAGGAATGATGCGTTTTGTTAACATGCAATGACCTCCTTCAAGGTTAAGCGATTCTCATACAGTGCTTTTCCGATGATTGCACCTTCAAGATTCAAAGCTCGAAGCTCTTTGATTTCATTCATCGACGTGACCCCGCCAGATGCGATGATGTTCATCTTCGTTTTTTCTTTAAGTTGTCGATAAAGTTCAAGATTAGTGCCTTCAAGCATCCCATCTTTTTGAATATCCGTACAAATGATCGTTTCAACCCCAATTGTTTCAAGCTTTGAAAGAACGGTATCGAGATGAACCTTCGTATCTTTCATCCAACCTCTTACCATGACATGCTGTCGATCTACATCAAGTCCGACAGCAATCCTATCGTGATATTGGTTGATCAATGATGCCAGCATTTTTTCATCTTCGATTGCTGATGTACCGATAATCACACGATCAATCCCCATGGATAGATACATAGCTGCTGTTTCAATGGTCCGTATTCCACCGCCTACCTCGATAAACATCGAAACCGCTTGGCGAATGTTTTGAATCACATGAACATTCATCGGTTGTCCTTCTTTTGCGCCATCAAGATCAACGATATGAAGATAGTGTGCACCTTCCGATTCGTATCTTTTGGCGATTGCAACAGGATCAACATCATAGACTTTTTGTTGACCAAAATCACCTTGTGTCAGTCTGATACACCGTCCTGATTGAAGATCAATTGCGGGTATAATGTTCATCGGATCACCTCACGATAATTGTTTAATAAACGTTGACCTATAGTTCCACTCTTTTCAGGATGAAATTGAGTTGCTATAATGTTCTCTTTTCGAACGATCGCGGGTATAAAATGTTCATACATCGCTCCTGCTAAAACATCATCAAGGGATGATTTCACATAGAAAGAGTGGACAAAGTAGACGTAATCTCCATCGGTCATACCTTCGAGGAGCGGATCTTTTTTGATGATTTGAAGATCGTTCCATCCCATATGAGGAACCTTGAGCGAGATATCAAGCCTATCTACTTCGCCTTGAAGAAGCCCCAGTCCCTGATGCTTGCCATATTCATATCCCCATTCATAAAGAAGTTGCATACCCAAACAGATCCCAAAGAGAAACTTCTTTTGTCTAACGTGATCGATAATCAATGGAATAAGTCCTGAACGCTTCAACGCATCCATTGCATCACCAAATGCACCGACACCGGGTAATACCAAAGAGGTTGCTTGTTTGATGACCATCGGATCTTTTGAGATGATAGAGGGAATACCTGCTTGTGTAAATCCACGAAGAACTGAGTTTAAATTCCCTGAGTCATAATCGAGAATCACATTCATGTGAGCACCCCTTTGGTTGATGGTAAATCGTGCGATACAAGACGAGATGCTAGTTTAAGTGCGCGTCCTAATCCCTTGAAGAGTGCTTCAATTTTATGGTGATCATTTAAACCCTCTAGAATGGCCATATGTAAGGTGATGCGTGCTTCAGTTGCAAACGATTTAAAAAATTCATGCACATTTTCGAGCGATAATCCGCCTATATTTTCACGTACAAAATCTGCTTTAAAGACGAGTAAGGTACGGTTGGATAAATCGATAACAATTCTTGCCAGGGCTTCATCCATCGGTAAATATAAGGAACTATATCGTTCAATGCCTTGTTTGTCACCTATAGCTTCACGAAAGGCTTTTCCCAATACAAGTCCTATATCTTCAACCGTGTGATGATCATCGACTTGAATATCGCCCTTTGATTGAATGATAAGGTCAAATCCACCATGAAAAGCGAAAAGTTCAAGCATGTGATTGAAAAAAGGAATGCCTGTTTGAATATTGATGTTCTTAGAACCATCAAGATTGAGCGACAGTTCAATCTCAGTTTCTTTTGTGATGCGTTTTTGAGTTGATGTTCTCATTGTATGATCTCCTTTAATGCGTTGATGAGTTGATCGTTTTCATGGGGTTGACCCACGGTTATACGTGAACTTCCATTTGGCCATTCGCGTATAATAATTCCTCTTCTTTTAAGTTCATCATTTAAATGATATGCCGATGGCTGAATATAGAGGAAGTTACCTTGTGAGGTTTCAACGGGAAGTCCAAGGTTTGTGAGCGCACGATAAAGTCTTTCTCGCTCGATGATGACCGATCGAATGTGATTCATAACGGATTCGCGTTGATCAAGTGCAACGGAACCTATCCACTGTGAGAGTTGGTTGACATGATAAGGTGATCTAACACGATTGATCCATGATGTGATATTCTCATGTGCAATCATATATCCTAAGCGAATGGAGGCAAGACCGAATGCTTTAGAGAATGTTCGCAGCACACATGCATTGGGATATGCGATCACTTCTTGTGTTAAACTTTCTTCTTGCACTGCGAACTCGATATAGGCTTCATCGATGATAATGAAGGCATCTGTTGCGTTCAATAAACGTTTTACATCTTGTTTTTTCAATTGAAATCCTGTTGGATTATTCGGTGTACATAAGAAGATTGCTTTAGGTTTTTCCCTCTTTATTTGTTCAATCATTTGATCGATGGATGCTTCACTGGTTTTTTCCCAAGGGATTTTCTCATAGCGAATACCATACAGTTGAGCGTACACTTCATACATGCTAAAGGTGGGTTCAAATGAAACAACACAATCTCCTTTGGATAAAAAAGTCTTGAAAATGAGTTCAATCAGTTCGGATGAACCATTACCAACAACGATATGTTTCATCTCGACATGAAGCCAAGAAGACAACTTAATTCGAAGCACTCTTGCTTCATGATCCGGATAGCGATGAAAAGGAATATTTTTGATGTTAATCCCATGTTCAAACAAGAGATTGGATGTTTCATTTGCATCTAAGCGTATGGGATATTCGGTTTGATCGACTTGATAAGGTGTTAGATTTCTAACTTGTTCATTGGGTTTAACGCTTGTCTTCATCAAATCTCACCTTAATTGCACATGCATGTGCATCGAGCCCCTCTGCATCCGCTAATCCTATGACATAAGAGGATGCTTCATAAAGAGCTTCCTTTGTATAAGATATATAGGATGTCCTTTTCACAAAGTCATAGACAGAAAGTGGTGATGCGAAGGTTGCCGTTCCTGATGTAGGTAAGGTGTGGTTAGGACCTGCAACGTAATCGCCGACAGGTTCAGGTGTAAATCTTCCTAAGAAAACAGATCCGGCATGTTCAATCTTATCAAAGACTTCCTCTGGATTTTTAGTCATTATTTCTAAGTGTTCTGGAGCAATTTGATTAGCGATTGCAATCGCTTCATCAAGCGATTTTACAATGACAATGGCACCGTATTGATCCATGGCTTTTTGGATGATGTCTCGTCTTCTAAGTTTCATTGATAAGGTGTTGATATCGTCTTGAACACGCTGTGCTAAATCGCTTGACGTTGTGATTAAAATGGATGCCGCTAGCACATCATGTTCAGCTTGAGCCATCAAATCCGATGCAACTTCACGTGAATTAGCTGTCTCATCTGCAATGATTAAAACTTCAGAAGGTCCAGCAATCATATCAATACCCACATCACCCATCACCATTTTTTTAGCAACAGCGACATAGATATTGCCTGGTCCAACGATTTTATTGACTTTTGGAATTTCCTCTGTTCCATAGGCGAGTGCACCAATTGCTTGAGCTCCTCCAACCTTGTAGATCGCATCAATGCCAACGAGATGAGCAGCCACCAAAATGTTAGGATTGATTTTTCCGTCCCTTGAAGGTGGTGACACCATAATGATTCGCTTAACACCTGCCATTTTTGCCGGAATCGCATTCATCAAGACGGTTGATGGATAGGCTGCAGTTCCCCCTGGAACATAAATACCGACCGTTTCAATAGCACGTGTTCTTTGTCCTAACCGCACGCCTTTTCTTTCGATCACAAAATCTTGAGAGCTTTGTTTTTGATGATAGTCTTCAATATTTGATTTAGCGTATTTCAAATTTCTAATCAATTGGGCATCAACATTTAGATAAGCTTCGTTGATCTCTTCTTCTGTCACCCTAAGGGATGGTAACAATGCTCCATCAAATGCATAGGTGTATCGTTTGACTGCAGCATCTTTATCCTTTTTGACATTATCTAAAATATCTTTCACCGCTTGATTGACTTTCTCATTCGTCAATTGAGTCCGAGTTAATAACGTTTCATACCACGTTTGATTTGATTCTGACATCATTATTTTCATCACGATTAAAGTTCCTCCATATGTTTAACGAGTGCACGAATGGCATCGTATTTGAATCGATAACTGACACGATTGCTGATCAGTTTTGCACTGATTGCCATCATGGTTTCTAAAATGATCAGTCCATTTGCTTTCAAGGTGTTTCCTGTTTCGACTAAATCGACGATGACATCGGATAATCCAACCAATGGTGCAAGTTCAACAGAGCCGTTTAGTTTGATGATTTCTATGGGTTGAGCTTTTTTTTCAAAATAAGCTTTTGTGACATTGGGATACTTGGTTGCTATTTTTAACACTTCATCTTTTTTTGTTAGTGATTGTTCGCTTTTACCAGCGATGGCAAATTGACATTTTCCAAAACCCAAATCAAGAAGTTCATAGACATTTGCTTTTTCTTCTAAAATAGAATCTTTTCCAATGATCCCAACGTCTGCAACCCCTCGTTCCACATAGGTGATGACATCTGAAGGTTTAACGAGCATGTAAGTCACTCCCATATTCTCATCATAAAACACCAGTTGGCGTGAGGACTCTTCGATGGTATTTGCCCATCCAATCAAACGAAATTTTTCAATAGCAACATCCCCTAATCTTCCTTTTGGGAGCGCGATGGTCAAATTTTTCTTCATGATTGAAACACCTCTTTAACAAGATCTTTTAAGGTTAATGTAAATCCAATTGCAGGACATTTTCGTCCGAGCTGTTCCGTGAGTGGATCATAACGACCACCACGTAAAACAGGTTGTGTTGACGATTTGAGATAGCCTTTAAACATCACACCGTCATAGTAGTCGAAGGCTGATATCATGGAGAGATCGATGGTCGTTTTTTTGAGGTATCCGACGCTTTCTATTCGCGATTCAATCCGTTTTAAATCGTTGAGTATGGTCATAAGTGTGTCACTTAATCTTATATCTTCAAGTTTTTTCATCACATGATCCATCGTACCTTGGAGGTCAAAGATGCGTGATAACACTTGAATTTCTGAGGTCATTTTTTGATCGCGCAACCACATGTCTAATGCATATCGATCCTTATAATCAATCCAATTTTTGATGGCTTTTTGGACCGATAGATCTGAGGTCATTTCTTGAATCAATGTGTTAATCCACCGGCTATCCGAGATTTCCATCATATAATCAACGTTCATGTTTTCAAAAACCTGATAACCACGCAAGAGTACGTCTTCAGTTGCTTCTTTTGAACCATTCCCCAAGCGCTCAATCCCAAACTGCTTTTGTTCTTCGATTTGATTGAGATCGTTCATCTTAAATCGTGTTGATAAGTAATAGAGTTTAAGTTCATGTTGATCCCATTTGGGTAAAACCTGTTTCATGATAGCTGTTGTTACATCGGGTCTAAGCACCAAAACCTTGCCATCTTGACCGATCATTTTCACCATCGTTTCTTTTTTCAAGCGTGGATTCATCCGCGTAAACGTATCATAATCCTCAAAAAATGAGGGTTCAATGAGCATATATCCCTGAGTCTTGACATCCCTTTCGAGTTGTTCGTGAATCTTTTGTTTTGTTGCAAAATACATTAATTCTTCTTCTAATGTTAAGAAAGTCATGTTTTCCTCCTATAAAATAAAAATCGGATAGACCTGATATCTATCCGACGTAAGTGACCTGTGATAGAATACCAGCCCAACAACAAGAGAAGGGCTCGTATCCGTTTGCGTTATTGCTTAGGAAACAACCCTGTTTTGATGATGGTGATGGTAATGTCTAACTACAGTAGAAATAAATAAAGCCATGCTACACCTCAACATGTTTTTCACATGTGTCTACAGTATAGCACGGCTTTTTATGACTTGCAACTAGAAAACGTATCCATTTTTAACGACGTCTAAAGATTCCCATTCCACCCGATGAACCGCCGCCGCCTTTATTTTTTACGACTGCACCACCGCCACCGATTAAAATGAATAGGATGATGGGGATGATGACACCCAATCGATCACCTGTTGTCGCAAACGGAGACAATAAATAAAGAATCCAACTTAAAGGAACATGTGAATCATCCCCAGCCACATCAGGATTATCAAATAAATACTCTTGATAAACCTCCATGTCATAATTAAATGATTCATAACCATATGCATCGATGTAAATGGCTGAAAGCAGTTCATAGACCATATACATCACACCCATGTCTAAATCATCACCCCACTCATCACCATAGAGGGTGTTATCGACAATATTTCCCAATTGAGAAGGTGTTAAGTATTGTTCCATCCGGTATCCGACTTCAATCTGTGTTTCAGCGAGTACCAAATAGTCGATTTCGTCAATCACTTCTTCTGTGAAAAATAAGATGACGAGTAATCCCATATCGTTCTTACCAATCTTCCATTCACGGAAAATCTCAGTCTTGTCATAATTGGCAATATCACTTAAATTCTCAACGACGAACGTCGCGACGACCAGTTGTGCCCCTCCATCAACTTCATCTTGCGTCACTTCATACAATCGTTCTCCTTCACGGGTGATGGAATGTCGAGTTGCTTGGTACAAAATATTGGCATAATCATTAACATAATATTGATCTGTTGGACGAGGATATTTTCGATCGGTACAACCAAAAAGGATCAGCAATAAACCGCTGATCATGATGGAAAAAAAGATGAATTTGATTGAATATCTAGTCATTGAAATCGATGACGGGTACTTCATCAGCACCTTCATTCATCTTCCAATAGTCGACTTCTTTTTCAAAACCAAAGAGTGATGCATAGAGAATGCGTGGGAAACGACGCACAGATGCATTGTAGGCTTGAACAGCTTCATTGTAGTCGCGACGAGCAACCGATAATGCTGATTCCATCGAGGAGATTTCATCAATTAAAGCATAATAGCCGACATTTGCAGTGATCAATGGGTTATCTTCAACAACGACCAGTAGATCTGTAAATGCAATCGCTTCTGCTGCATCCGCTGCAATCAGTTCTTCCATCGTGGAAGCTGAAGCATAAGCGGCACGCGCTGCAGTGATCGCATTATAAATGGTTTCAGCATGTTGCTGAAGACCACTCACCGCACCAAGAACTTGACCAATCTTGTCATGACGTTCTTGCAAGCGATTTTCAATCTGTGCATACTTACCATCAATGTTGGTGTCCAATGTGACTAACCCGTTATAACCGGTAATCAACATAATACCCAGTACAACTACAATAAATCCAGTAATCCCTAAACCAAGATATTTTTTAGCCATGTTTATCCTCCGCATTTTGCGTATTCTTGATAACAAATGAGCGATAAAGTTCATATTTTATAACTATTATAGGCCTATTTTCTCTCTTTGACAATAGTTGTGTTTCGACATAATAAAAAAGGCTTTCGCCTTTCTTGATTAGACCAATTTTGAACGTAATCTCGATGATATCATATCTACCGTTAAGACCATGATAATGATCGCAATCATGATGGTACCCAAGATGTCCCAGTTGCTGTTTTCTGCTGATAGAATCATGGATGCACCTAAGCCACCTGCTCCAACAATACCGAGTACAGTGGCTGAACGAACATTGATGTCTAAGCGATATAACGTAATCGATGAAAGATCGGCCAATATTTGTGGGAGAATACCATAACGAATCTTGGTCAAAGTGGTTGCGCCAACAGCTTCAAGTGCTTCTAGGGAACTCTTATCCATATTATCGATGGTTTCTGAGAATAATTTTCCAAGCATACCGATCGAGTGTATTCCGATAGTAAGCATCCCCGTTAAAGCATTCATACCAAACCCTTTGACAATGACAAGAGCAAGGATAATTTCAGGAAAAACACGAATAGCAACCAGGATGGCTTCTCCAACTTTTGCAACTTTGTGTCCAACAATGTTTTTACTTGCTAAAAAGCTGAACGGTAAAGCTAAAACGGCGCCAACAAGAGTCCCTAAGAAACCGATGGCAAGTGTTTCAATCGTTAAATAGATGACCCCTTCTTGGAAAGAGTAAACACCGCGTCCAAAGAAGAAATCCACATTGATGTCAATCATTTGTCTTCCGATAATTCTTAAATTTATGCCAATGGTTTGGAGTCTTAATAAATTAATCGATGACCCTTGAAAAGAAATAATCACGGCAATTAAAACAATGGCAGTGAAAATGCCATTCATAATCCATGTCTTGGGTTTTCTCGCTAACATGCGTTCTGCATTGGTCATTGGAGTTTACCTCGCACATAGTTTGAGAAAAATTGAACCGCTAAGATGACAACAAGCATCAAGATCAAAGTTGCCCCTACACGATCATAGTTATAAAGGATGTTGTCTTTGATGATCATCCCGATACCGCCGGCACCAACGTAACCTAGGATGGCCGATGCGCGGACGTTGATTTCAAAAATATAGATAAGATAGCTCAAGAAAACCGGAAATACCTGAGGAAAGACAGCATATCGGAAAGCTTGAACTTTGGAAGCACCTGTGGACTCTAATGCTTCATAGGGACTCATATCCACGGTTTCAATGACTTCATAGAGCATTTTACTCATGATACCAAAGGTGAATAATGTGATGGCGATGACCCCTGATAAAACGCCAATTCCAACAAAATAAACGGCTAAAACGGCAAGTAACATCGCTGGAATGGTGCGTATTAAGTTCATAAAAAAACGAACGGGTACATAAACCCATTGGCTTTTAAAAATGTTTTTAGCAGCTAAGATTGCAACGGGAACAGCCATAAGTGAACCGATGACGGTCCCTGCTAAACTCATTTCAATGGTACTGATAAGTGGTTCCCATAAATTATTGATGAAACCAAAATAGTCGCCCCATGTGCGACCTGCTTTAGGTGTGAACATCTTTTTTATGATGACACCCAATTCAGAAAGATTAATCAATCGTGGTTCAAATTTAATGAAGAAACTAAAAATCACGACGAGTGCTGTCACGATACCTAATATCAGCCAAATTTTATTAAACGGTTTGACGATGGTTTTACCATTTTGAAGTGTAAACTTCGTCATACTATTCACCTAAAAGTTCATCATGCTTGAGTGAACGTCCATAGATTTGAACTAATACATCGTCTTTAACTTGAGAAGATGGTCCATCGTATACCACTTCGCCGTTTTTAATACCAATGATACGTGTCGCATATTTTACCGCTAAATCCACGTGATGCATGTTTGCGACAATTGTAATACCATATTCGCGATTGATCCGAGCAAAGTCATCCATAACCTGTACGGTTGTAATGGGATCTAACGATGCTACAGGTTCATCCGCTAAAATAACTTTAGGCTTTTGAGTGAGTGCACGCGCTAAAGCGACGCGCTGTTGTTGACCACCCGAAAGTTGATCAGCGCGTTGAAATGCTTTATCCAGAATACCCATGGTATCCAAAGATTCCAGTGCTAGGAGTTTGTCTTCTCTTGGAAACAGACCAAATAATGTTTTAAGGGTAGGGTGATAAGCAACCCTACCCGTCATAACATTGTTGAAAACGGACATGCGCTTGACCAAATTAAACGATTGGAAAATCATGCCGATACTGCGTCTAAGCATGCGCAAATCTTTACCTTTGATGGAAGAAATCTCTACATCATCGATAAAAAGCTGCCCAGATGTGATCGAATGCATTTTGTTGATCGAGCGTAAGAGTGTCGATTTACCCGCACCGGATAAACCAATAATTGCAACAAACTCACCATCACGGATTGATAAATTGATGCCCCTTAGAGCTTGAGTCCCATTAGGGTATGTTTTAACAACATCAACAAATTTGATCATGTGATAGTTCCTGTTTTTCTAAGATTTTTTATTTGTCCTTATTTAAGAATTCGTATAATGCTCTTTCACCATCATAATCAGCATCATCGGCCTTGAGATAACCTGTATGATTATAAATCGCGAGTGCTGCTCCACCATCTGGTGTTGCAATGACAGCGATGAATGCATTTGCTAATGCTTCTCTTAAACCGTCAGAAAGTGATGAAATGGTTGAAATGGTGTCATTATAAATACCTGTTGTTAATGCAACGACCTTAGTTGCTGCAATAACTTTTGAATAATCGCCTTCTGCAAATCCGTTAGCTACTAACCAACCATTATAAGCGGTCGCATGGAAGCGTGCATCAAAGAATGTGAATACTGCATCAACTTCATTGTTTAATAATGCAACAACAGAGTTTTGGTGACCACCGATGACGGTATGACGAACTTCACCAAGAGATGCGTTTGGATTTTCAGTGGTGACAAACTTTAAGTTGTTTTGTCCAAGTAAGAAGGATGGGTAGACATAACCAGAACCAGAGGTTACAGATTGTGTACCAACATGCTTACCTGCAAGTGCTGCAAGACCATTGGTTTGATATTGTGCATAGTCTGCATTGCGAACAAGAAGCATTGAATAATAGGATGAAACCTTGAAGTTAGAATCGGTCGTTGCATCGTAACCAGCAGCGTTTGCATTAGCAATAATGGTTGCTGCATCTTCAGTAATTGCACCACTCACAATTTGAGCTTTGTAAGCATTTCTGACCGATGTCAACAATACATTTGCTTTGCCGGGATATTCGGTTGTAATGAATGCATATTGCTGAGCGGTTAAGAAACCAACATGGACTTGACCTGATGCCATGGCTTCAATAACGGATGCATAGGACGTACCAATCGAAATGTTGACATTAATCTCATAACCAGCTTTAGCGAGTTCTGCTTCAAGCATGTCTTCCAAGGATTTAACTTTGGTAAGCATTGCTGAATCCACTGAAGATGAAGGCACAAACTGAATAATCAGTGTTTCTGGGTCTTCGACTTCACCACCGCCGCAGGCAACAAGGCCAACTGCAAAAAAAGCAATCATGAACAACAAGAAAATCTTTTTCATACGTTTCCCCTTTTTTTTATTTTTTTGGATGCTAGTTGATCCCTTATTCAGGTATCAAAAAAAGACATTCCACTTTCATTATATGCTATATCACTCAAATGTCAACGAACGTTTTTTGTGTTTTTTGCTTTCATGATACAATCCCTTATTAATTAAATAATTAATACAGGTTTTATGAATCGCTTGGTAACGCCATCCATAAAGACATAAAGCCCATTGAAATATCTTCAATAGGCTTGAAAAAAATCTACTTATTCTGTTCTTAGTGCCACAACTGGATCTCTTCGTGCAGCGATGTGACTTGGAATCAATCCCGCTGTTAAGGTTAATATCGTTGATAGGACAATAAGCATGAATCCGTTGAGTATTTCTAATTGTGCAAAGTTAGGGACATCAATCAAATTCAAAATGATGGCGTTGATTGGAAAGTTGAGGAGGATAGCTACGACCACCCCAAAGAATCCAGAAGCAAGACCAATGAGAAGTGTTTCTGCATTGAAGATGCGAGAAATATCTTTTTTACGAGCGCCCAAGCTTCGCATGATCCCAATTTCTTTGGTGCGTTCGACAACCGATACGTAGGTAATGATACCAATCATGACTGATGATACCACGAGTGAGATACCAGCAAACGCTGCTAAAATGATTGTAATCGTGTTGATTAAAGATGAAATGGTTGATGAAATTTGTTCAGCTAGATCGGTGTATACAATCGCTTGTTCTTCTGTTTTTCCAACATTATAGAGATCTAGGTAATCTTTAATACGATCTTTATCTTCGAAAGACTTAGGATAGATTTGCACACCGGTAGGTGAATCATCACCACCGAGTTGACGCATCACACTCTGATAAGTCAGTTGAAGATTGAAGGGCTGTCCAGTAAGCACATTCACGGTAGGACTTGCTACTTGAGCAACGACAACATCCGATGTTTTTGCGATGCGCAAGAGTTCATCGGTTAATCGTGTCGTATAACCGATACCCGTATTGAGAAGTTCACTTGATGCATCTTCTTTAACGCGTAAAATCCCAGTAATCGTAACCGTGATGGCATCTGGAGATGTGTACATCATTTCATAATCGGTTGATGGGACATAAACACTACCCAATTGAACATAAAAATCGTTGTTTGGAACAATTTTAAACGTTTTTCCGATAAAATCGGTAAACGAATACGTTTCAGTTACCGAAATGCCAAGTGCATTTAAAAGGTTTAAACTCAACCGATTTTGACTATCAACCACCAAAACGAGTTCATCAAATCGTTCGGGATATGATCCAGATAAAATGTCGTATTGCGACTGAATAAACGAAGGATTATCCGGTATTTCACTGAAGAAGCGACGAGTTCCAAAGAAACCACTCGATGTTTGTGTTGTCACCTTGATGTAGTTGCCCGTATCGGTTTGGTCCACAACATTGAGGGCGATTGCACGTGTGTAACTGATGGAATTATAATAGGACATATTCATCGATTGGAGATAATCAATGAAAGGTTGATCAATGATGTTGATGTGGATTGTTTGTGATGCCTCCGCATCATAGGCATAGATCGTATCACCTTCAGGAAATTCGTTTTCAATCGGTGTTCCAAACGGTGTTCCTGGTGGGGGTCCAAATCGATCAGTCTCTACCACAGAATTTATGGTGATGGGAAATCCGGCTAACGCATCGCTTTGTAATGAATTCGTGTATGAAGTCATCCCATTAGAGATCGAAAGGACTAACGCAATCCCCACAATACCTATACTCCCCGCAACACTGGTTAAAATCGTTCTTCCTTTCTTGGTTAAAAGGTTCTTAAAACTGGTTTTAATTGCCGTTAAATAAGACATGGATGTCTTTTTATTGATGAGTTTCTCGCCACCTTCAATATCTTGAGGTTTAACAGGTCTTGAATCTTCGACAACTAAACCATCGACGAGTCTTACGATGCGATCACTAAACTTTTCAGCAATGTCACTGTTATGGGTGACCATGATAACCAGACGATCTTTAGAAATCTTTTGGATGAGCTGCATGATTTGTACGGATGTTTTACTATCAAGTGCACCTGTGGGTTCATCAGCAAGTAATATTTTAGGGTTATTAACTAAAGCACGTGCGATCGCAACGCGTTGCATCTGACCACCTGAGAGTTGATTGGGTCGTTTATGAATGTGATCTTTTAATCCTACTTCGACAAGAACATGTGTAGCTCGCTCTTTTCTTTCTTTGGTAGATACACCTGAAAGACGCAGTGCCATTTCAACGTTATCAAGTACAGATAAATGACCAATTAAATTATAGCTTTGAAAAACAAAACCGATGGTTGCGTTTCGATAAGCATCCCAGTCTTGATCTTTGAAATCTTTGGTGGATTTGCTATCGATTAATAGATCACCACTGCTGTAGCGATCAAGCCCACCGATGATGTTGAGCATGGTTGTTTTTCCTGAACCCGATTGTCCAAGAATAGCCACAAACTCATTGTTTTTAAATTCAAGATTGATGCCATTTAAAGCTGGGAAGGGTTGCCCTGCAACCACATAGCTTTTTTTAACATTCACCAATTGTAACACAGGTATCACTCCTTCATGTTCCATAACATCATCATTATAGCACTGTGCACATTCACTTACTTTACTTTTGCCTATATTTTAATTTTTCACACACATTCACATGGTGATGCATTCTGTTTGATTTTATTTCGAATTCGAAATATAATAAAGACAAATATAAAAAGAAAACAGAGGAGAATGATCATGCTAAATATAGGAATTATTGTTGGAAGTACACGCGAGGGTAGGGTATCTCCACAGGTTGCATCGTGGGTTAAAGACGTGGCTGATCAAAGAAGAGATGCAAACTATATCATCGTTGATATCAAAGATTTTCACTTACCCTTGCTTGGCGAATCTACGGATCAAGAACCCGTTAAGCGTTGGAATGAAGCATTAGCAAACTTGGATGGTTTTATTTTCATTACTGGTGAATACAATCACAGTATCCCTGCTTCATTAAAAAACGCTTTGGATAGTGCGCGCGAACCTTGGAATAATAAGGCTGCGGGTATCGTCTCTTATGGATCAGTCGGAGGAGCGCGTGCTGCCGAACACCTAAGAGGTATTTTGGGAGAACTCCAAATTGCAGATGTTCGAGTTCATGTTGCATTATCGATGTTTACCGATTTCAAAGATTGGTCACTCTTTCAACCCCAATCCCTCCACTTAAGCCATGTAAACGCCATGCTCGATCAACTGCTTTCATGGAGTAAGGCATTAAAGACGCTTCGATAATTCATCAGATGATAAAGCCTATCCATATTCTTTCCATAAAAACAACTTATTTTCACTGGCAGGTTGTATTTCTTGACATTTTTAGTTAAAATACTAATATACGACACGTATGGAGGTTAGTAACGATGCCAAGAAGAATTACTGATGTTTGTATCGCATGTGGCGCATGCCAAGCTGAATGCCCAGTAGACTGCATCTCTGAAGGTGACATCTACGTTATTGATGAAGATATTTGTATCGACTGCGGTGCTTGTCAAGCCGTTTGTCCAACAGATGCTATCATCGAAGTTTGAGTTGATTAAAAAACATTAAGGAGCGACAATCGCTCCTTTTTGTTTGTTTAGTTGATGGTGTATGTGAGTTGACCCTTCGCTTCATTTGCAACGATTCTGAGTCGATAAAATCCTTCATGTGAGGCAACGTAGTTATTGCCTTCATCAAGTAATAGAATGTCATTATCTTCGGTAACAAGAAAACATTGAAATTGGCCTTGGGTAATATCCATATCGAGAGTCAGTGTGAACGATCCTAATTGTTGCCACCTTTTGAGGGTAAAAAGACCAGAGAAACGAGAAAATTGGATAGAACCACTTGTCTCGATCATGCCTATAAAAGAATACGTATCACCGGATTGAGTCCATCGTGTTTCATCATGATATATTTCACCGTGCTCAGAAAATTGACATCCACATAACGTGATCACCATAACAATCATAAAAAGCAAGCATAAACCTTTTTTCATAAATCCCCCTTAATTAACCTCGCTTTGTGCACGAAACAATTCATAGTATTCAACGTGTTCGTTCAAACGGTATCGAGCTTGTTTGAGAATTTCTTCAAAGTCTAGATGAAAATGAGCGAGAATTGGGAAAATGAAATCATATTCCTGTTCAGCAATTTTAAAATCAGCAATCGAGATAATCAGTAATTCTTCAACTAAGCGAATGACGGCGTGTTTACTCATCGAGAAAACCGCCTGATAGAGTGTGTCTTTTGGTATGCGATAACGTTCGACTTCATCCAAATCAACACCCATCATATTTGATAAAACAAGAAGCATCTGCAGCTCGCTTTGTCGAACGATTCCGTCAGCTTCAACCATATAATGTGCTAAGACAACTAAGACCAATTGGTCGAGGGGTGTTAACTCAGTCATTTGGTTCATGGTTGAATAAAAGGTGCGATGATCTTGATCCTTCATATCATGAATGGCTGAAATGAATTTGAATAAGTCTTTCTCTTTTGCTTTCAACTGTCGATCTACAGACATCATCGTATAGCCCATACGCATGACTTCAAGCCATTTCTGAGAATCCATCTCATTGAATATTGACTTTAACTGTTCTTCTGTTAAAGATTCTACACCTCTTAGATCGAGTTTGATGCATTGTGAAAGCATCCATAAGAGATTAATCTCTTCCATTTTAACTTCTAAATCTGAGGTTATCACCATATTCAAAAAGGCCATGACTGCACGTTTTTCATCCTGTGTATACTGATCCATCAATGCCATAGTATTCACCTCGTTTTCTTTTATTATACCTCCATTTTAACAATAAAAAAACACCTCTCGGTGTTGATGATCATAAGCGCATTCCCCATAGATAACCCTACAAGAAAACAAAACATTAAATCAAACGTATAAGTTTATTGTTAAGAATGAATCGAGACACTTAATTCCCTAAAACAAAAGCGACCAATCAAATCAAACATTTATCTATGGGGAATACACCTCTATTATACACCTATTTGATGAAATGTCGTCTTAAATACAAAAAATGAGAGCCTAACGGTTCTCATCGTTTTTCTTATACGGCTTATCAAATGATTTTTTCTCGTATGGTTTCTTAAATTCAGATGAACGATTGGGATCATAAGGTTTCTTATATCCTTGATTTTCACCAGGCGTATAAGGCTTTTTGTAGGGTTGTCCTTCTCGTGGTGCATAAGTCTTACGTTCTTCACCCTCTTTGGGCTGATAAGGTTTGCGATATTCCGAACCTTCTCTAGGTGTATAGGGTTTACGTTCTTCGCCTTCTTTGGGTTGGTAAGGTTTACGATATTCTGAACCTTCTCTGGGAACGTAGGGTTTCTTCTCTTCACCATCACGTGGCGTATAAGGCTTTTTAAAACCTGGTGTCCGGGGAGGGTATGGCTTACGATCATCATCACCACGTCTTGCAAAAGCTTCACTTTTTGCCATCGAAATCATTGGTTCGTCATCGCTTTTCGTCACTTCTTTTTTTTGACGTGGAAGTTTTGAACGCGTAAAACCCTTTTTGTCATCATTTTCTTCCATCAGTTCATGATAGGATTTTTTGCTTGATTCTTTGTAGTTCTTCACAGATTCGTTCTTTTCCTTTTTTTGTTTGTGTTCTTTTCTGTTCGCTTCAAAGAGCGATAAGAACATCTTCGCAACTATCTTATAATGATTGTATCATTTTGTCAACATAAGGATGAAATCTCATCACTTTTTTAAAAATTTAGGGCAAAAGTGAGGCTGCGGCTTCATCAAGGATAATTGTACAATGCGGGTGCAATTGTAAAATGGAGGCTGGTAAATCCGGTGTGACTTCACCGTGCATCATGCGATAGATAGCCTCTGCTTTTTCTTGACCGGATGCGATTAAAACGATATGCTTAGCTCTCATGATGTTTTTAATGCCCATGGTGATAGCGTGTGTGGGGACTAAATCAAGATGCCCAAAAAAACGCGAGTTATCTTTTCGTGTTCGCTCATCGAGTTCGACAACAAATGTTTCATTGCCCAAAGGTGTCCCAGGTTCATTAAACCCGATATGTCCGTTAGAACCGATGCCCAAGACTTGTAGATCAATTTGATTTTTTTTGAGTAATCGATTGTAATCTTTAGCAATCGTATCAATTTTGGCAATATCATTATCTGGGATATGAATATTTTCCTCTGGAATATCGATATGTTTAAAAAGATGTTCATTCATGAACGAATAATAGCTTTGGGGGTGCTCTCTTTCAATCCCGACATACTCATCAAGATTGAACGTGGTAATCGATTGAAAAGATATTTTTCCTTGTTGATATGCTTCAATCAAGCGTTTATAGAGTCCAATGGGGGACGAACCTGTTGCGAATCCAAGTTTTGCACTGGGATTGTTTTGGATTAATTGAATGAAGATATCAGCAGCTTGGTTGGATACTTCCTGGTAGTCTTTGACAAGGATAAGTTCCATAGGGTTACCTACAATTCTTAAGTGATTCTCTGATGTTTCCGTTGTGTTCATCGAGCATCGCTTTGATCTGATTTTTATCTTCAATGTTTGACATGATACCAAAAATGGCATATTTGACAGAATGGTATTTATTCAAATATGCTTCAGCTACTTCTTCACTGCATCCGGTGACTTCCATCACAATGTTGGTTGCCCGTGAGACAAGTTTGTTGTTGGACATTTGCACATCAATCATCAAATTCTCATAGACTTTCCCGAGTTTAACCATGGATGCTGTTGTGATCATGTTCAAGATCAATTTCTGTGCTGTACCTGATTTCATGCGTGTTGAGCCTGTGAGTGGTTCTGCACCGGTGATCGCTTCAATGGGGTAATCAGCCACACGTGCGAGTTCAGAGTGTTCTGCTGATGTAATACAGGCTGTTTTCGCGCCAATCGATTTTGCATATTCAATGCCGCCGATAACATATGGTGTTCGACCAGATGCTGCAATGCCAATGACGATATCTTGCGCTGATAAATGTTCTTTCTTTAAATCCTTGTGAGCTTGTTCTTTAGAATCTTCGACCCCTTCAATCGGATAACGAAGTGCTTTATCACCACCGGCGATAATGCCAATGACGGTATCCGGATGAACACCAAACGTTGGAGGGCATTCTGAAGCATCAAGGACACCTAAACGACCGCTCGTTCCTGCGCCGATATAGATTAAGCGACCACCGTTTCGAAAAGCGTTGGTGACAAGATCGACAACCGCCGTGATCTGATCGAGTGCCTTTTCAACCGCGTATGGAACGGTTTTATCTTCATTGTTGATCATCTGCAAGATGCTTTTTGTCGATGCAATGTCGATGTTTTTTGTATTTTCATTTCGTTTTTCGGTACTGATTTTACTGATATCTACCATGATGTCACCTCAGAAGTAAGTTTTTTTATGGCCAGACGATAAGCGCCGATGACCGCTTCATTTGGATGATCTTCCATCTCACTCAAAGGAAGGTTTTGCTTGATGTAGTCGATAAAAATATTTTTGACAAAGGGGGCATTCAGGATGAATCCACCACGAAGCCCTATGCGTATCGTGCGTAGTGACTGAAATCGTTTAGAAGCCATCATCACCTGCAAAGCGAGTCCAATCGCTTCATCTTTTAGAAGCGTGTAAGCTTCTTCATCTGAGGCAAGTGCTGATTCTGAAATCACCTTTGCATAATGAGCAAGTTCTGTTTTCGTCTGACTATAAACAAAACTTACCAGATCATCGCGTGTTTTGATTCCCATATGAGATGCGAGTGCACGTTGCATGGGTGAAAGAGAAATACCTTCATCAAAAGAGCGTGCCATTCGTTTCACACCTTCAATGACGAGATGATACGCAGAACCTTCATCCCCAAAGAGGTAACCATATCCTCCAAGTAATGTGGCATGATTATCTTCGAGCATCATCACAGCACTACCAGTACCACCGATTGCCATGATGACGTGATCATCTATGTGTCGATCGATCGAGTAAAGAGCGATGAGTGCATCCGTGACGAGTTCTGCTTCAACATGATATCGTTTTTGAATTTGGTCAATGAGGTCATCTTTATTTTTGATTTTGGTAGCCCCTGATATCCCCAACATCACCATGATGCGATCGCTCTTTTGAAGATTCTTGGTGAGCGCTTCAACGGTCTTCATGATATTTTCTGTTGCACGTTTTTCATCGATGGAAAAATTAGAAAATCCGAATTCTGCTCGTAAGCACTCTATTCCTTGTTCATCAAATAGAACACCTAAAGTTTTGGTTCCTCCACCATCGATACCAATGATATAATTACTCATAATTCACCGGAATCCTCCCTTCCATTTGAAGTTGACCCTTCAAATAAGATAATAGGACACGTACTGAATTGGGCGTGTACTCATATAAACAAACATAGTTTTGAATATGCTTTGTATAAAACAAATCATAGGGATTTCTCATCGCAATCACATGAAGTTCAACACCTGTTTGTGCAATTTCATTGATCAATCTGATTTGAGAGGGATAGATGTTGGCATTATAAGATGTGATGATCACTTGCTTTTTATGTTTGACTTTATCGAGTACACCCAAGATATCCTCATCGCTTGGATTGATGGACATCGCGTGTGTCTCAAGCCCTGGAAGTTCACGTTTGATGTGACTGATGATGTCGTATAACCCATCGGTGTCATCGGCTTGTGTGGTCGCCTTTGGAAGAACACCAATAAAGAGTCCATGATCCTTCAAAACAAGAGGTTGACCTTTAACAAGGGTTGCTGCTCTTCGGACAACATCATAACTTTTCTTTTTTGTTTCTTGATTCTCAATGACGTGTTTAATCGCTTCATAAGGCGAATTTAAATTGACTTGTTTTAATCCTTCTTTATATTTCAAAACGCGTAAAACACGTTCATCTAACGTTTCAATAGAGAGTTCTTGTGTGTCTAAAGCTTTCTTTATGCGGACTGCAGCTTCTTTTTGAAGGGGTTCAGAGTGACAAATGCACACGAGATTTGCACCTGCTTGAATCGCCATCAGCGAGGCTTCGACCGTACCATAATGATCTTGTATAGCCTTCATTTCCATACCGTCGGTGACAATCAGTCCTTCAAAACCGAGTGTCTCTCTCAAGAAACCTGTCAAACATGACTTAGAGAGTGTCGTTGGTCTTCCATCTTCAGTAAATGCGGGAAAATCGATATGTGAACTCATCAGTGCTGCAATGCCTTCTTGGATGGCTTTTTTAAAGGGTACGAGTTCAACAGATTCTAGACGTTTTAGAGGATAATCCACCTTGGGTAATGCGAGGTGGGAGTCTAAATATGTATCACCATGGCCGGGAAAGTGTTTTCCGGTTGCGAGCACATGTTGTTGCAAACCTTTCATGAATGAGATCCCATATTCTGCGACCCTGTTTGGATCATCGCTATATGAGCGAACGCCTATGACGGGATTTTTGGGATTGTTATTCACATCAAGAACAGGTGCTAAATTCATGTTGATCCCAAGGGCGTGAAGTTCTTGTCCCATCAGGTTGCCCATTTGATACGCATCATCAAGACGATTGCTTGCAGATAATGTCATCGCACCTGGAAAGAATGTTGCTCCATGAAAAATTCGGGTAACCATTCCGCCTTCTTGGTCAATGGAGATGAGTAAAGGAATGCCCAATTCAGCCATGGCAAGTTTTTGCAGACTTTGAGTGAGTTCATAGAGTTGTTTGGGGTTTTGTGCGTTTCGTGCAAACAAAATGATGTTTCCAACTTTGTATGTTTTTATCAGCGAAATCGCATGATCTGTGATGGTTGTGCCATCGATACCAAACATCAACAGTTGCCCAATCTTTTCTTCAGTTGTTAATCGTTGGATGTCATACTTCATAGAGATGGTAATGCTCCTTTATGCGTTGAAACTTGTCTTCATCGTGTTTCAACTTTTGTCGAATGGCTTCAAGTCCAATCGTGTCGTGCTGTAAAAACTGATCGCCTACAATCAGTTGAATGAAGGGGTGTGACCCTTCACGAAACGGTGGTAATACTTCAAACTCAGGATGTATTTTTTCAATGATTTTGTAGAGTGCCATACCCGCGAAAACGAGTTCAACTTGTTCGTCATCGGTCACAACACATTCAACACCGTTACACAGCTGTCCTTGATGCTTTGAAAACATCGGTGTGAAATACTGTTGACGCAACGTAATACCTTTTAAATTCAACATGGAGAACTGCTTGATCACGTCTTCAGCTTTCATCCAAGGTGCGCCGATGAAATGAAAAGGTTTTGTAGTTCCTCTTCCTTCTGAAACATTGGTTCCTTCAAATAAACATGTCGCGATATAGGGATAACACGTCTCAGGGGTAGGAATGTTCGGTGAGGGTAATACCCAATGAAGTCCGGTGTCTTGATAATGCATGCCTCTTCTCCAACCTTTCATAGGAATAACATGAAGATCGCACCCAATCTTTTCAACGTCATTAACATATAAAGCCAGTTCACCAATCGTTAATCCAAAGCGCTGTGGAATCGCATAATATCCAACGAACGAGCGATAAGTAAGATCCAAGAGATTACCTTCAACTTTTATACCGCCTAGTGGATTGGGACGATCGAAAACAACGAATGTCTTCGATAATTCCTGACATGCCTGCATCGCGTAGACCATCGTATAAAGAAATGTATAAAACCGTGCACCAACATCCTGAATATCAAACACCAAAACGTCGACCTGATGAAGCATCTCAGGTGTTGGTTTTCGTGTGTGACCATAAAGCGAATAAACCATCGTATTCGTTTTATCATCATGATATGGATCTAAATGGACACCCGCTTGAAGATTTCCTCGTATGCCGTGTTCGGGTGAAAAAAGTGCAGTGACATGAAATTTTTCGACAAGTAAATCCACCGTACTCTTAAACTGATGGTTTACTCCTGTGGGATTGGTGATGATACCTAAACGCTTTTTGTCAAATAGATGGCGATATTCATCGATATTTTCAAGACCAACTTTAATCATGTTTTTCTCCTAAACTGATCAAATAAAGCGATGCTTTTTCGTGAATAAGCACAGCTAAGATCATCGGTAATGATAAGCCTGCAAACACCATGATCAGTGATGTGATCGGTGTTAACATCAATGCAAAAGGAATCAAATGAACGATAAAAAGCAAGAGTGTTCTTAGGAAAAACTTACCCGATAGTGCAAAAGCTAATTTCATCATTAAACTTAAGTTAAGTCTTGGGTATATATTGATAATCGGCAGTGTATAAAGTGTGATCACTAACACTACAAACAGAAATGCAAAGGTGATGTAATATCCAATTTGGTAGAAAAGAGTTTCATCGTTTTTCAATAAGTCGACATAATATGTCACGTTAAAATAACCAATAAGAAGCACAATGATCAAGATGATACCCACTTGAAGTTTTCGCATAAAATCTGTCTTGAAAAAGATGAAATACGTTTTAAATAGTTTGGTTTCATTTTTGTGTTTGTATTCATAAAGCAACTTATAACCAGCAGCAAGTGATGGAAAAAGCGTCAAAAGTGGGAGTGATGTGAGGATCATGAGCACGTTGATCACGATGATACGAATCACCCAATCTGCAATCGTATTGATTTTTTGATACATTGATTTTTCGTAGTTCATGAATACCTCACTTAAGATTAGCCCACAATACCGGTTCTTTCAATCGATTCAACGAAGCCCTTTTGAACAAATAAATACATGAATAGGAGAGGTAACATCATCAAAAGTGCTGAGACGTTACTGATCAGTGACAAGAAGAGTGGATTTTCCCAAATATCTTGCCCCACAAGATTGAGAGCCCCTGCATAAAAGAGTGCAGCATAAACGTTTTCAGCAGCATTAATCAAACGCATTGTGAGTAGTGGAAAACTTGCTTTAGAGACTTCGAATATTTTAACGAAATATGCGTCATTCCACTGCCATACGAAAGCAAATAAACCCACAGTGACCATCGCACCACGTGCATTGGGAAGCATGACGTTCCAGAATGTTCTAAAAACGGATGCACCATCAATCATCGCTGATTCTTCCAACTCTTTGGGTAAACCTCTAAAGAATTGACGGAAAATATAAATGAAGATCCCTGAGCGAATACCCATACCAAGACCACTCATCAAATAGATTGCTCCTTCTTTACCGATGAGTTTTAAATCTCTAAAGTAAAGGTATTGTGCGAGTGACAATGCTTGTGGTGGGATTACAATCGTTAAGATGACCAGTACAAACAGAATACTGCTTCCCTTGAAGCGTAACCGGCTAAACGCATAACCCGCTAAAGCGGTCGATGCCAACTGCAAAATCATGGCAATAAATGAGAGTTTGAAGGTGTTTAAGAGTGCATCCCAATAGTCTAAAACCATGATAGAGAGTTCGATATTTAAGATAGACCAGTTTTCAGGAATCCAAACAACAGCAGGATTGTTGACATCCTGTGGCGCACGCAGTGCCATTAAAATTTGTTGGATGGTTGGGAATAAAATGACAAAGCATAATCCAATCAGAAATACATAGCGAAGGATAGAGCCTGAAATTTCCTTCATCTTTCGATTTCTGCGATGCATCACACGTGGTTCTGTGACCTTATCGATATAACCCTGAACGGAAGCTCTCACACGATCATAAATGTTAGTTTTCATAGTGTGAACCTCCAATCTTCAAACCTTTCGCTAAAACGGCTAATGATCCCAGCATTACTAATATGGTGCCCACATAGATCCACGCCATCGCAGAACTCAATCCCCATCGTTGACGATTGAGTTCATCGGATATAATGCCTGATACCGATGATGTCAAGAAGGTATCCACGAGCGCATAGACCGTCACGGTGACGATATGTGGCGACACATTGGGTAATGTGATCAACCAAAACATCTCATAACTGGTTGCTCCTTCGATTTTTGCAGCTTCATAAAGATGCTTAGGTACCGATTGAATACTTGCTAAAAACAGCAGAATGGGGACACCCGCTAACGCTAAAATGTCATAAATACGCGAGATAAGTCCTACGATAAATGTGACTAAGATGGGGGTCATACCCGTCTGTATCAAGTAAAACTCGAGATCAAAAATCTTATCAATACCCGATTGTTCGAGAATCTGTGCAATCACTTCTCCACCACCAAGTGCAGTAGCAACCGCAGCTGAATTTAAAATAACGGGAATAAAGAAGATGGCACGAATGGCTGCACGTCCTTTAAACTTCATGTTCAAAAGGACAGCAATAAACAAACTGAAGATTAAAAGAACGGGTAAATTGATCAGGGAATCTCCGGTGGTGTTTAATAATTCAACCTTGAAGGATGAGGTTTGGGTCACATGGGTATTAAAAGCGAAAATGTAGTTATCAAAACCGATGAATGTTCGTGTGATTTGCCCAACTTGAGGGGTAAGCTGATAAAAGCTGTACAAAAATGATTGAATAAGTGGAACTAAAAATAGTGTCACAAAACCGATGACCCAAGGTGCAAGAAAGATGGCTGCCCAGAGACGCTTTTGATTTTTATAAGAAAGTTCAAAACGTCGTTTTTGATGGGATTGAGTATAAGCGCTTGTCTCTTTTTTTCTTCTCATTATCATACGCTTAACCTCCTATCACAAGATAGTCCAACGCAGGTATGGTGACCAATCCTATGACAACTGGACTCAAATTATAGTTAATCACAAGTGTTAATCCGTGCGAATATGTCACGCGATACACATTATTTTGTACACGTTCATGATTGATAAGATAGCCTTGATGGAGTCCTAAATCATCCATTTCTTGGACTTGTTGTTCAATAATATTCAGCCAATTCTCATAATGAGTTGACATAAAATAGTTGTATTCTGTCGATAAAAGTTCGCGTGAATCATCATAAGATAGTGTATATTTCACGTTAGATCCTGTTTCGAGTGCCTTCAAGAAATTGTATTCGACACTGCGTGTACTGGTGGTATTTAAACTGGTTGCTGCATAATCCACTAATCCCGAGAGAACCAATTGTAAGAGTGGAATTTGATCATCAATGATGGAGTAAAGGGTTGCTTCTGTGGGAAGATCAACGATAGAATCCGCATAAGGTAAAGCAAAACCGAGAGGATTTTCCATCATCAACGTTTCAGTCATCTTTGAGAGAAGTGACATCTGGATACGCAGCGCATCCTGTTTATAAATCGATCCTTTCTTTGTGTAATGACCTGCTATGGTTGAACCTAAGTACCCCAATGCTAAACGATTGCCATCATAGCGCTTGGTAAATTTTTGATAAATCGCATCATAGTAGATGGGGTTAATGACATAATCATCAGCTGAATGTCTAAACTCAGTTTCGGAGTAGGGTAATCTTGAAGGATAATGATAAGTAAATGCGTAAGATAACGAACCATCGATGCGGCTTGCGGTATATCTAAAATCATCAAAAAGTTTATGATAATCCGATGCTGTTACAAAATCAACCTTTGCATAAAGGGGGATATCCCATTGATTGAGCGTATCCACTAATCGTTTATAATCGCGTGCGCCACCTAAAACACGTTCGATTTTTGCGCGATCTTGGATACCCGAACTGAGTCCACCATTCATCACACCTAAATAAGAGACCGCCATGTGTGTGACTTGTCGTTCTCTGAGGAGTTCGATAATGGTCTTTGCTTGATCAAACGTTGTCATGGATTGTGTCGTGTAATACGGAACACCTAAGAAAAATTCTTTCTTATCGTATGCTCCAATAAATTCTATATTGAGAACCGTATCCTGGGTTTGATCGCGATCGGTTAATCCTTTAGCCATCATATATTCTCGGTATTGCTTAGCGATACCCACATAGGAATTATCTGTGCCTGTTAAGAAATGATAAGAGACACTAAAATCAGTATTCACAATGTGTTTTGTCCATAAATTAATGCCATATTGGTTAAATCCTGAACCCAAGGTGACACGCTCATTTTCACGGAGATCAAATGATGTGTAAATCTTATTGTATGAATCGATGCGTCCACTCACATCGGCATGGATATTAGCCATCGCATCACCCTCTGTGATGATGGCTGCATAACCACCCTGTTCCTTCACCATACCATAGAGGGGTATACTGATTTTCTGTTGTTCTTCTTCCATCTTTTGTGTCAAAAGAGATAAGTCTTGCCCATAAAGACGTTTACGATAAGGATTTTGATAGTACTTTCCATTGTTGAACTCAATCAACGCTCCGTTACCATCAGGAACGATCATATAGCCTTGTGTAGGAATACCACCGATTTGATCAATCGCTGTTCCAAAGAGGGGATAGAGTGTAATGTTAGCAATCTTAATGTTTTCGGGTTCTACAATAGAATCACGAATGATGGTTGTTTTTACACCTTCTGGTTCTAGGGTCACCTGAATCGCTAATTCAAATGCGACTTTTTCAGTAAATTCAAAGTAACCGTACATCGCATTTTCTTCAATCGCTTGATCGCGCGTATACCCTAGCTTTTCATAGAAAACAGGATAGAGTCTGTTACGAACAGGTCTTGACATCCCTTCGTAATCAGAGATTTCATAAAGTTCTGTCACCGGATCAAACCGCTTATATGCAAAGCGTTCAAGTGTGTCGCGATCCGCTGTTTCAAGTGATTCCATAAATGCTTTTGTTAAATATTTAGGGAAAAAGAGATAGTCGATTTCTAAGTCTTGAATGAGATAGCGAACCTGAAAACCATAAGGCACATACTTGATTTCAAAGGTTCTCTCACCCTCAGCGTTGAGTAAACTTGCAGGATGATAAATACTCATCTTGTAGTTGTTGATGGTTGCAACCGCACCAGAAGCATTAAAATACGTGATTTCTAGCGTTGCTTTTTGCTTTTCAATGGCTGTGTTGGTGATAGGTTTTGCAGGATCATCTTGCCAAGGATCACGAATCGTAGGATTGGATTGCCACGTTAAACCATTTCTTCGATCCACAATTTTAAAGTATGATGTCGTTTCATCCAAATAAAGATCAAAGTTAGCATTTGAAGAAACCAAATTATTCGTGTTGGATAAACTCGTTGCATCCACAAAGCCTTCTGTTGAATAAGAAATTTTGTTCACCTCAGGAATGCTTTGTTTTTTCATATTAAATAAGAAGAGATAACTTGATATTGCACCAACGATTAGGGTGATCATAATGATTTTTTTCATGGTATCCCCCTCCTAATATCGCAGATTCAGTTCTTCATAAATCGATACGATGAATGAAATGAACTGCTGAATCAGATCAAAGAAAAGCAAACCTAAAAACATCATCACACTCATCGCAATGATCGTTGCGATAAACGCTAAGATGGTTTTACCGAGTCCGTATTGATGAATGTTTAAGATACCCATGAATAACATCCATCCTGCGAGTGCATAAGCTATCCCCATGATAAGGGTATAAAATGCCATTTCTTCAAGGGTCAAAAAGTTTGAGATGATCACAGCTGGATATCCAATAAGCACAATCGGAAATAATGCATATCCTGTCACCATTAAAATCTCTTTATATTTTCCTTTTCCATCCATCAAGGTTGTCACAGACCAATTTCCGACTGTAAATAAGAAAACAAGGAGTGCAACAGCAAATATTTCCTGCAAGGAATTTAATTCAAGTGGGTTATTAGGGTTGATCAAGACGCCTTCATATTGAAACTGAAAAATTCGTAGAAACGCAAAGAGTGCAATAAAGACGATTGCAACCGACATTTTCCCTTTTTGATAGCGTTTAAACTCTTCATAGCCATCAAACGGATGAAACAAGATGGTTTTAGGAAACACGATATAGTCAAATAAAATTTGTTTGAGTTTAGTCTTCATAGAGGATTGATCCTCCTTTACGATAGGTCTTTCTAATCTTCAGGCCGATCGCACCACCCATGATGACGACCACAGTGAGTATGATATAACCAAAATTAGCTTTAATGATGGCATTACGATACTCACGAAATGCTTTGGAATAATAGTAGTGATCATGACCTAAATCAAAATAGGTCATTGCTTCTCTAAATCGGCCTTCGCGAAGAAGGTACTTTCCAATACCGTTATAAGCAATTTCATAGTTTGTATTGAGTCGAATCACTTCTTCCCAAACGGCTGCAGCACGGTTAAAATCGCCATTTGCATGATAAGAAATCGCAAGATTCACAGCACGTCCAAAATCGGTTAAGCGGTAAACAATCATTGTTCTTGCTTTACGGTCTAAAACGAGAAGATCATCGCCTAAATACCCTAAAGCAACCCCTTCAGAAAATTTATCGGATTGCATGCCTTCATCACCGTTGATATAAAGAAGATTTCCTTCAGAGTCATAGGTGAAAATGCGAGAACGTTTTTGATCGAGGACGGAATATATACCATCTTTGGTTGTTGCAATATCAACAAGAAGGGATGGCCCTGTGATGACATAGTTGTTCATACCTTGAAGATAATGAACATCACCCATCGGTTTATGATAACCACGACGCTTTAACGTATCAATACCTTTAGGATTAATCAACTGAATCATGTTTTCAGCATTGGTTCCAGAAGGTTTCGAGGTCGCGTAGATAAAGCTTTTTTCATTGATTTCAACTGAGGTGTACTCGGTGGGTAGATACAACTTTAACTGTGCAAGTTGTGCTTCTGTCATCAAAGAACGTCTAAATATTTCAATCGGTGTAAGTGAGACAGGGTTTACTCCGGTAAAACGGTTAAATGTTCCATCTGAATTGATTTCCATGATACCTTCATAGACGTTTTTAGCCACCACATACATACGTTCTGTGACATCTACCGTGATATCCTGAGGTTCAAATGCGATGGTATCGAATGTAGGATCTTCCATATGAGCAAATACATCAACCACTTCAAACTGGTGATTAAGTTTGATAATTCTAAAATTTCCTGTATCAGCCACATAGATTCCTGATGGTTTCACATCAAGTCCAAAGGCAGCTTTTAATGTGAGTGGATTAAAATCAGTTTCACCCAACTCACTCAGTTGATGTTGATAACTTGTGGTCAATGCGAAACTATTGTATTCGGCTTTTTTAGTGAATGTATCATCGACGACAACAATCTTATTCTCAACCGAATCGATGATATAGATGTCGTTATTATAGATCACAAAATCTTCGGGTGATGAAAGTTTAGTACCTAATGTTTGCGCATTAAAATATGCAGCAAATGTCATGCCGGGTGCTGAATGAACCACATCGCCATAATATGAGTAATTGTAGCGAATCGATGCAAATTGGAGAGGTAACGTGAAGATGAATGACACGATAAAGAAGAGTTTGGTCATGTTGTCACACTCCTTACTTCATACCAGAATGGCTGAAAGTTTCGACGATCCGTGATTGTGAGAGGATGAAGAATGTTACGGGGACAATCATCATGATAAAAGACACGGCAGCAATCGTACCTGCACGTTCTATCGAACCTTGAGCAATCTGTCTAAGTGCATATGAAACGGGTTTTAATTCTTCACTGAAGATAAATGATCCACCGTCTGTTGTCCATAAACGTTGGAACAACAAAATGACGAGGGTTAACCATGCAGGCTTAACCAATGGCATCACAATCTGGAAGAATATGCGGTACTCACTCGCACCATCAATCTTCGCGGATTCAATCAGTTCATCGGGGATTTGTTGCATAAACTGCTTCATCAAATAAAGTCCTAATGAGGATGCAATCGCGGGTAAGATTATGGCGAGTGGTGTATCGATTAAACCGATACGTGAAATGATAATGTAGTTAGGTGTTGCTGTGACTTGGGGAGCAAACATCAAGGAATAAACGACTAACGTGAAAATCAAATTGCGTCCTGGGAACTTATATTTTGCTAAAGGATACGCACACATCGATGCGATTAGAACGTGACCTACAGTCCCCGATAGGGTAATGAAAATGGTGTTAAAGAAATAACGAGAGAAAGGAATCCATGAATTACCGATCAATTCAGAGAGATCTCTAAAGTTGTCAAAGGTGATATTTCTTGGGAGTAATCTTGGGGGAAATAAGAAGAGTTCATCCAAAGACTTAAATGCATTCGATACGGTCATGATGAGTGGATATGCTGAGAATACACCAAAGATGAGAAGTAAAGCAAACAATGCAGCATCGCCCCATTTTGAACGATTGAGCTTGCGTTTCTTCTTAAAGTTGAAAGCATTCTTTAAGGTGTTCTGTAAGGTGTTTGTCATCTTACTCACCCACCTTTCTTAAGATGTTACGGACGAGTAAGTTCGCACCCATCATAATCAAGAATAAAAGGGTAGCAATCGCGGATGCATAACCGAGTTCAAAGCGTGTTGAACCATAGTCAATCAAATGGGTCACAATCGTATGTCCTGCATACTGAACAGAGGGGAAACCAACCAGTTGCATCGACACTTCTGCGATGGCTAGTGACGTGGTGATTTGCATCACCGCGCCAAATAAGAGTTGTGGTTTCATCGATGGCAACGTGATATACCATAATTCTTGCCAACGATTTTTTACACCATCAATGGCACCTGCTTCAAAAAGTGTCTTATCCACACTTTGAAGACCTGCAATAAACGCCAAGAAGGATACACCGAGTGATAACCATAATTGAACGATGATGATCACCCAAATGATGTAATTCGTATCTTTTAACCACAAAATAGGATTATCAATGATTCCCATATTCATCAGGAATGCATTTAAATAACCGTGAATATCGCCAGAAAAAATGATTAACCACATCAAAAACGCATTACCTGAAATGGAAGGCGCATAAAAAATTAAGGTCATGAATGCTCGAAGTTTAGGTGGTAATTCATTAATTAACCACGCAAAGACGAAGGCGAGGAGATAAGAAACGGGCCCTGTGACAACCGCTAAAATGAGTGTATTTTTGAGTGCGATGATAAAAACATCATCATCAAGTAATAACTTTGTGTAATTGTCAAGACCAATATACCGTGGTGGTTGTAATAAGTCATACGATGTAAAACTTATGCCTAAAGACATAAAGACAGGAATAACGGTGAACGTCAGGAAAAGGATGACATAAGGCGCCATCAATATATAACTGTGTTTATGCTTTTTGACCTCTCTCCAGAAGAGTTCACGTCGTGTCTTTTTGGAGATGGTCGGTTGAATGAGTTGTGCTTGCATGTGACCCTCCTATGTTAGACCGAATTCGCGACGCTTCTTTTGAATTTCGGCGTTTATGGTTTGAACGTAATCGTAAATGGTCTCTCTTGGATTGGATGCATCCTCGTACACCAAACGGAAAGCATTATCCAAATGACGTCCCGTCATGTATCCACCAGGTACTTCCGGAATACCCTTGACCCATTGCCACTGTTCATAAAGTTTTTGATATTCTGATACTTTCCACGGTAATTGTCCCATGGCTTCAATGTTTGCCGAAGGATAACGTGCAGCTGCACCTAAGATACCTTCCATTTCTCGGCCATATTGAACTTGAATTTCCGTGCTCGTCCACCATTTCAAGTATTCCCATGCATCATCTTTTTTATCTGATTGATTCAAAATCATGATGCCTGTACCAGACGATACGGTTTCTCTTCTGATCTGGGTTGCTCCAAAATCATCTTGATAGGCTGTACCCGGGACGGGGATGAAATCCCATTTGCCACGAATTTCAGGTGCGAAAACAGCTAACGTATTATACGTATTATAGTAAGTGATTCCTATGGGCATTTGACCTGAACGGAATCTGTTCACAAAGTTGGCTTCAACCGGGAATGAGTAATCCGTGTAAAACTGTGTCCACATTTCAAAGACCATCGGTCCAAGTCCTTCGTTAAAGCCACTTTCTCGATTATTGTTGATGTAAAATTCACCATCGTGTTGATAAAAGAGTGTTGAAAATATGGGATTCGGGGGAAGTTCTGTCACGCTGCCTTGTGTCTGAGGAACGGGTAAGTAAAACTCAAGGTTATGCTTTTGAAGATTGGGAATCATTTGTATCACATCATCCCATGTATTAGGAGGTGTAAGCCCTAAGTCAAGGAAAATATCTTTTCGATAGAAAAGCATTAAAAATATTTGCTGTTCAGGTAGTGCATAAACACCGCCTTCGTAAGTATATGGTACGGTAGCACTGTCCATAAAGCGGTCTTGGATGTTCTCAAAATCAGGAAAAGACGTCAGATCATAAGATGCATTTCTCATGGCATAGTTAACAGGAACGCTGTTTCCTAAACCCATTGCAACATCTGGACCAACACCTGATAAGGTTGCTGGCAGCAAAACAGCACCATTGACAAGTTTTAAATCGACGCGAATACCTGTGTTTGGCGTAAATGACTCATCAATCAGTTTACGAAGAACATTGGCTTGATCTTTACCGATGGATAACCATACTTCGATGGCTTCACCTGTCGCTTGCTGCGTCGTGCCAATCGATGAGTAATCCGTCACGAACGTTGAGAAAAATGCACGTGTATTAAACCAAAACTTTTCTAATGCATTGGCACGTGAACGTGGTAGATCTGTCTCGATGCCATGCACGATCACATAATCGATTTCAAGTGGATGTGCATTGAGTAAAATGACCAACGTACCCAAAGATGATACGTTTGCGTTATAGTTGGAAAGATTCTTATGAATCTCTCTTGGTTTCTCAATGAAGTCCTCGAGCTGAATCAAAATGGTATCAAGAATACCTGTTTTTTCACTCTTTGAGCCCGAGAGTTTGATAATGGCTTGACGAACTTCGGTCAAATTATCTTTTTCAGTTTGTAAGCGTTGGACTAAATTAGGAATACGTTCAGTCAACTGGTAGTCACGATATTGATCGGGTTCTGGTCCTGTGTACACCAAAATCTCACGGTAAAGACGATTGAGCTGATCAATCGAACTTTGGATTTGGGCGATGAGAGGACCGTACTGACCCAGTGAAACTTCCATTTCAAGTGTATGAATCTTTCCGGCTTCAAGATAAAATAAGAAAGGTTCATCTTGCGTTCCTAAAGTTTGTAAACGCCAATTATTATTGTGTTTAAACGCATAACTCTCTAATTCTTTAAAAGGGATTTCCCCGTTTAAATAAATGTTTCGTCCCACATTCATGCCTGATGCAAGTTTTTGTTTCACGCGCATGCTGATCTCATAAAGACCATTTTCGGGAACGGTAAATTGCCATGCGATTCGATCTCCAGCTACACCCCAGTTGTTTCCACCAATCGTATTCAGTTTGATTTTTGTGGGAGAGGTCGGACTGGTTAGAGGGCTGGTCCGATCATTTAAGGGATAGAGTGTTGGTGATGTTGTATAATAGGGTTCTTCTGTTTCGACAAGTGTCAAACCTGAGGATACCTCTTTATAATTATGTGCAGCATACATGGTTTGGATTTCTTCATATGTCTTTTTTTCTTGAACTGATAATATTTCAATGGCTTCAATCATCAAAGGCTCACGGATAGCTTCCAATCCAATCGTATTTAAACCTTCTTCAAAGTAGAAGGCATAAGGTTCTTGGATGTAGCCCACTGCATCTCGCATAAAACTTTCTGTCCACATCGGTTTTTCAACCTGACTTGGACGGATATCGTTGTTAAAAATATCTTGGATGACATCATTCTTATTGCCCCATATCCGGGAGAAAATCAAAGATCGTGCATCTTCAAAGGGGATTGCTCCGTTGATATAGAGTGCACGTTCGATGGCTGAACTCTTACCCGGATAGGGATAATAAAAGAGTTTTAAATTGTAAAAACCAGCTTCATCAATCTGGACATTCCACGTTGTAACACCTTCATCAGGTGTCAATAAAACACTATTTTTTCCTTCATAGGTGTTAATGACATCAACGGGTTCTGTGGCATCGTGATATGCATGTCCCATTAAGCGAATGTTTTCGATCAAAGGAAAAATCTGTTCATAAGAAGACGTATAACGATAATATGCGGACTGCTCATAATACGCTAAATCCGAGATATCAATGGTCTCCTGGATGTTTTTATTGAAACTCAATCGGTCTTGATTAACCGAGGTTATGATGACATCGACCACAAGATAAGTGATCAATAATAGACCGAGTGACAGTAAAATGATGACCAGTTTTTTCACGAAAACACTCCCTTTTTTAAAGGATTCCCCCCTTGCAATTCACGTTGAAGGGGGGAATCGTTCACTGTTAATTTCCTAAATAAGCTTCCAACGCAGCCTCATATATAGGCTTGATTTGATCCATAACCGTACGCGCTGTTCCTTCACGTATCGCAAGATTGATGTTACGACGCCATCCGTTTTCACTGTAAGCACTGATGCCTAGAGCGTTGATGATATCGAGATAAATCTTATCGTAGATTTCTAGGTAAGCTTCAACATAAGCTTCATCATCAAACTTCGTAATTAAAGTATCTTCAAATTCTAAGCGATAGCCATCATCGGTCTTCCAAAGTTGTAGTTCATTCCAAACACGGAAAACGAGTTCTTCTTTCGCTGCTGTCATGCCACTCGCGATGTGATAAACCGCAACACCAGAGACAGGCGAAGCATAATCTCCTGTATACGTTGGTGATTTGGGGAATGGAACAAATCCTAATTCGAAAGGCAATTGACCCCAACGATTGTCTGCTGTGACGAACCATAATTGACCGGGATACATGGCAACATTACCACTCATCCAATCGGGTGAACCAGCATCGTATTGTGGTGTTGGTTCAAATAATCCTTTGGTATAAAGTGAATTGAGATAAGCATAGGTTTCAAGTGCTGGGTTTTGAGCAAATGCTACGCGTCCTGTATTCTTGTTGATCAGTGAACCACCATTGAGTGGAACCATGTGTTCAGCATATTCAGAAAGCATACCACCGAGCGCATACTTGTTACCACCAAGAGATGTTAGAGCTGTCTTAACAGATTGTGCCCACGCTTCAAAGGTTGTCCAGTTCCAATTGCCCGCCATGAACATTGCGGTTGGGTTTTGAACACCAAGGCTAGCCACTAAATCAGCATTATAATATAAACCTGATGATACCGTTAATAATCCTGATTAAAAACCATAGATTTGATCGCGATATGATCCCACTTCGCGATAACCTTGACGGATGTTTGTTCCGATTGTTCCCATGTATTTATCGACTGGAACTATGGCTTCTGCCAAAGCCAATTGTTGAATCCAGTCAGAGACTGACCAATAAATTTCAGCCAAGTGTTCACCTGAAATAGACGACTGAATGATCGCTGTCACACGGTCTGGTCCCCATGGTGCATTGGAGGGATAAGGAACATATTGAACATCAACGTTATATTGTTCTTCCACTTGTGTTTGACGTTGTTGTTTTGCTAACTGTTGTGTCCCTGTGTAATCTGATCTAAACGGATCGACTTCATAGGGTGCTCCGTGCATGATACGAATGACTGTTGCCGGTCTTTTCACACACTGACCATTGATCAAATCTTCGTGTACGCCACATCCTTGAGCGGTGAGTACAGTGACTAATCGAGTGACTGTGACGACTTTGCCATCGCTACCTGTTACACGATAGGTGAGTGTATAGTTACCTGGCTGATTTAAATTCAATGCAGATAGTCCTTCAACCACGATGGATGAAGAAATATCACCTGACACGGAATCGGTTGCGGTTACGCCTTGTAGATGATTAAATGGGTCACCTACAGTAATGGTTGCGGTGGTCGCTCCATTGATCGTTGCGGTTGCGGTGGTTGTTGGAATGGTTTCGACCGGAGTCTCTTCCCCTTCATCCCCACCACAGGCAACAAGCGTGAAAGCAAAAACCATGATCAGGAATAATCCTAAGAATTTTTTCACGTATGAAACCTCTTTTCTTTCAAATTTGAAGTTGTAGTGTTACACTACATCGTCTGTTCTTAGTTCAATTATAACGAATAAAGCGTCTTTGAGCACACGCACTTTGTGCTTTTTCGAAATTGAAAAATTATTTTCAACTCCATGGATTTTCTCGCACGTACGCGCGTAATGCTAACACAAAGTACCCGATTTTGTCGGGTACTTCGCTAGCTTCAGTTTGAGGTTAAAATTTAACTTCTTTTCTTAAGAAAGACGATTAATGCTGCACCCATCAAAATGCTGAGTGAAATGAATAATGCGCTTGAACCATTGATTGCAGATCCGCAACCTGTTTCAGGAACAACTTGTAATGCTTCAATGTCTGCTTGAGCTGCTGCAAGTGCTGCTTGAGCTGCGGTTAAAGCTGCTTCAAGAGCATCAATTCTTGCCTTAGCTGCATCAAGTGCTGAATCTGTATCGCCGAGTTGACCTTCGAGATCATCTAGTGCGTCTTGTGCATCTTGGAGTTGACCGATTAGGCTTGCAATTTGATCAGCCTTATCATCGTTAAGAACGGTGACTGTAAATGTTCTAACAGTTGCATTACCAGCTTCATCTTCAACGGTAACTTCTACAGTATATGTGCCTGGAAGGTTGAGGTTTAAACCACCATTGTTGGATACATAGATAGCGAGATCAGCAACAGCATCAAAATTATCAAATGCAACGATATTTGCTAAGATTGCTTGGTTAACGTTTGAATATTGGCCCTTGATAATTCTATAATTGTCATTAACAACGAGTGCAACTGGAGCGGTAATATCATCAACAGTTAATGTGTAGCTTGCTGTCTTCACGATATCATAGTTAAATTCGGGCTTACCAATGACTATAGCGATTGGTGAATCATAGGTTAATGCACGAATAGCTGGAGCATAGGTTGAACCTGCTGCTGCAACGATGAAACCACCCGTAGGAATAACCACTGATGCTTGCCATGCTGCAAAGTGAACGGCATCTTTAATAACGTCATTTTCAGTCGCAGAAGTATAACCCCAGTCATAACGGTCATAGAGTTCATCAACTTTGCCATCTGCACCAACAACTGCAAATACGGATGCATACGCTGATGTAGATGTTCTAAAGTTTGTAACATCGGTCCATACAGAGTAATTTGCATAGTTGTTTACGTCTAGTACTTTGTTTAAGCCTGTGGTTTCATTCCAATTCTTTAATGTACCATTGAAATCGAGAGTCGATTGAATACCATCATAATGAACATGATGTGTAAATTGTAAACCGATGGTGTAGATACCGGGTGTTGGGTTGTATCTATTAAAACCAGCTGGAGCAGTGATTTGAATGGTGTTGGTAATATCATGACCATAACCATCATCAGCTTTAACGGTTCCAAGTAAATCAATGAATGTACCTTCATCAATATAGCGATTTGCTACACCAATAAATTTGGGAGGCATAACACCAATAACGATATCTGCTTTGACTTCAGTAAATGAGGTTGCGTCTTCGGGATTTACAGCTCGATATGTTGCTGTGTAACCTGATCCAAATACAGATGAATCGATGACTGTTTGTTCTCCAGATGCTGTGTAACCTGTTCCAGAAACGTATGTGTAATTAATGGTTTGAAGAACTGTTTCACCTTGTGAAATAATCACTTGATAGTCTATCTTACGTGTGACGTTGATAATCTTGTTTGTAGCATCAAACATGTCAACATAAGTTGCTTCAATACCTGTCGGCAATGTAAATGTACCATTGTAATCGACAACAATGTTGATACCTGGAGTTGTCGCATCGTCATCTTGTGCACCAAGCGTATTGTTGAATAATGGCTTTTGAGTGGTGTAGATGGTCTTCATGGGTGCTAAGGTGGTATTGATCATCAAGGTAGGCATAGACTTAATGTATGCAGTCGTCGCCGGGTTCAATGTACCTCTATCGTTGGTACCCCAAGAAACAACTGTCCAACCTGCTGGGATGGTGACTAAGTCAGGATCTCCTGCTAATAAGATTGAACGATCTGCAACGGGAACTGAACTATCGTTCGCAACGTCTGCATAACGCCATGTTAAATATCTCAGTGGTTCAATCTTGTAGCCATCAGAGTCAGTGGCATCAAGCATCATACGGATGTGTGTATTGCGTGTTGTCACGGGTTTTGCGTCAGCTGCTGCTGCATCCCATGCTGCTTTTTCTGCTGCGGTTGCTAAACGCCAATCTGGAGCTTCAACAGTACCTGAATTGAAGATATAATATGTAGAAATATGATCTTCAAACATTTGAAGTTTACCAGTTGCATCGAAGTATGAATACATGCGATGAACAACAGAGGTTAAGTCTGTACGTACGTTAGCTGTTTTTAATACGACTTCTTCAGCAGTATTGTTGATGGTTAAAGATGCAAATGCGTTCCACGCTAATGCACCACCCATTTCACCTGCTTGAATGAAACCATCAGAGTTAGCGTCATTAAACTGGCTAGCAAAACGAGCTGCACCTCTAACGAAATGATAGCGGTGACCTGCGTACTCCATATCCCAAAAAGAATCACCTAATTTGGTTTGAGTACATGCACTTGTTCCTTCAAGACAAGCGATTTGATTATAGGGATATAAATCCACTAAATCGCCTTCTGCTGCTTGCGTGGTGAATGATGTCGCGAATGCAACAAATAAACCAAGCAAAAAGAATGCTAATACTTTTTTCATTTTATCCTCCTAATTTTCGTTCTATTTTAAGTGTATTTTACACTTTAAATGAAAGCGCTGTCAATTCAATATGGTAATGTTTCATGTTTTCAGGGGTGAATTTTATATTTTGATAATTTTTTTCACCTTATTGAATTTAGAAAACTGTACCTGGTAAGTAACTATGGAACGTTCTCGATTGTGTAACACCACCAAGAGTCACGGTCACTGTGAAGCTTACTGTTAATGAACGGTCTGGCATTTTAATGACACGACCGGTGTGGTCAACATACTCAGGGTTATCTGATACAAAGGTAATTTCAGCATCTGGAAAGTTCAAGCTGACTTTGTATTCAACACTTTTCATCTCTTCAAACAGAGGGACTAGTCCTGCATTACGCATGGTTTGTGGACAGTTTTTACCTGAGAAATCAACATGGTATCGCATGTGTGTGAGAGGTAAGTTATATTTAATCAACAGATCTGTACCAAATTTTGCTGTGCGCTGCCAAGTTCTGTAGACATCAGCATCTTGGTTAACCCCTGTTTCGATACCGATACCATTTCTGTTTCCACCACCAAGATAGGTTGTGCTTTGACCGGGTAGGACAGATCCATCACCAGCATGATAACCTCTTTCAATTTCAGGCAAGTGTTGGTAAAGTTCTTTATCATCAATGGTGAAATGCCACGATACAAAGAGCTGATTGCCAGCCATTGCATTGCTATATAAGTAATTTGCATGAGCAAGTGCTCCTGATCCTGGATTGGTGTTTGCGGTGTCATGAACAACCACCCAGTAAACATTGTATGGATTATATTGTGTGATACCTACAGGATGATCTGTCATGGGTTCACCTGGACGAATACCGACACTTACAGGAACTATTTTAGATTGATTAATACTATAGGATCCAAAATAATAACGCGACACACTTTCATATTTAAAATCATAATAGTTAAATCCTACCCCTACAGCTTCCCAACGATGAGGTGTGGTATACGTCACCATGCTAGTTGTCAATAAGTCAAGAAGATTACTTTCATTGAGTGATGGATAAACCTCAAAAGTATATGTGTTTGTCACACCTGGATCATCGACGAGATAAGCGGTGATGGTGACAACTCCTGGCGTGTGTAAAGAAACGACACCATAGGGATCGACCGATGCAATCTCTGGGTGATTGGATGAAAAATTGACATCTTCGTCTTTAATAAATACGGGGAAAGGTGTGGCTTCAAGAGTTAGTGTTGTTCCTGCAATATTCGTATTTAAGACATTGGTTGGTTTAAGTTCAATTCCTGGATAGGTTGTAATGGTAATCGTTATCACTGAATTGATCGATGTATTAACCGTTGAACGAACTGTAAAAGACACTTCGCCACTCTTTAAAGATGTAAATGTTCCATCGCTTTGTATGGTTCCAACTTCAGGATTTGATGTAATCCAACGAATGCGATCAGTAATGAGATCATAAGGCAAACTTGTATAAGTGAGTTTATAGGACTCCCCGACCATGATTTCGGTAATGGGATTTGTAATGAGTATTTTTGTCGGAACTAATGGGTTATAAGCCAATTCACTGATGATCTGAGTTTTGAGTGCATAATGGCCAAGTAGCATAGCTGCTGGAATGTTTTCAAACTTATTCATGTCTAATGTTTCCATGCCCCAATGGTTGAGTGTCATTTCAACACTGTTGTTTGCATTCGATCGAGCTAAGAATCCTGTTGCATTCACGACTGAATTAAAACGTGCATAGGCATGAATGGCTGCTGTGTTTTCGATGATGATGCCATCTGTCACATTTAAAATGTCATTACGTTCAACTTTGATTTCTAGTGTTGTTGCATGCGTTATGCTTGGTTTAACAGAAATCGCTGTCCCTACATCGGTTATAAGGTTCTTTCGAATACTGATTTGTCCGTCAACAGAACCTGATAGACTGATGGCTGTACCCGTAACACCATCGATGGTGTTATTTTCAATTTGAATAAGACCTGACATATTTGATAAGGTGATGAATGATCCTGTAATATCGGTTGCTTTAATATCGTAGATGACAAGATTTTCGTGTGCTGATGTCGAAAGAATGGAAGAATTCCCTGTCATACTCACATGACTAATGGTGACTCCATCCGCATCGATTATCATATGTCCCTGGAAGTTTACATCATTGATACCCAATAAATATAAATCATTTTGAGTGATCGTTACATCTTCTGTATAACTACCTTCAAGGACAAACATAACGACACCATCTTCAGCAACTTCTAGAGCATCCTGAATGTTGGAAAATGCTTCATAACCGTAGGCAAAATTCATACCTAAGTAATCAATTGAACCTGAAGTTAGATTTCGATCTACAACGATTTGATTACGAATATCAAGAGTGTGTGTTGCTACAACTTGATCATTCATCGTTGATGTTGCCGTAAAAACAACGGTTCCCTTTTGATGAATGGTCATTTTACCCGTTTCATCAATGGATGCAATCTCACTATTTGAACTGCTCCATGTGATATATGGATACGCTTGACTTGGAGAGACTATAACATTTAGCGTTTTATCTTGTCCATAAATCGTCATCTCAGATGGTCCATCAATCGCAAGACTTTCAATGGGGCTATACACTTTAATAACAATCTCTTCTTTTACGTCTTCGTCGTATACGGATGTAATCACTATGGTTGTTTCACCTGCGAGTAGGGGTGTAACAACACCGGTTGCACTGACCGTTAAAATGCTTTCATCAAGCGATTCATAGGTCACAGCTTCTTCGCTATTCACAGTGATTTGACCGGTTTCTCCAACAATCATCTCATGTTCATAATCGGTCACACTGATGGTCACAACTTTACGAACAACGACACTGATATCAACTTTAACAGTTGGATCGCTGACAGATGTAATCGTAAGGGTTGCACTGCCTTCTGCAACACCAGTGATCATCCCTTGGGTGTTCACGGTAAAGATTGCACTGGATGATGTTGAAAACGTCACATCATCATTCGCTGTATACCCAACTTCTAGGGTATTGCCCGCGGTGATAACTACATTTGATGATGTTGCAGACAAGGTTACTCGTTTCAAGACGGTTACCGTTATTTCAAAGGTTAAATCGTCATTGGATTTTGATCCAACTGTGATGGTCGCAACACCTTCTGATACAGCGGTGATTTTTCCGGTTTCATCCACTGCAACAATACTGCTGTTGGATGTTGCAAACGTTAAACCTTTTTTATCTGTGGATGTCACATCCAACGTGAGTGTATCTCCTTCTTTAAGGCTAACCGTTTGATTACCTTCAATCGTGATATTCCCTGTACAACTTGCTAATGCCAAAGCAAGGAGTAAGAGACATAAACTGGTCGCGATTTTCTTCATAACTCATTTCCTTTCTGTGCTAACATCACAAGATTGCTGATCTCGTGACGCAATTTAAGTATTCCTTTGGTTTCGCGTGTGGGGTGAACATCGTTAGATAACATGACGAAACCTATTTTATGCTTTCGATCGATGAACATGTTGCATCCTGTAAACCCGGTATGAATGATGGTTTCATCAAAATCAACATAAGCACCTGCTGATGATCGTCCGGTTGGTTTATCCCAGCCTAGAGCTCTTGCCAAGTGTGTTCCATCCTCAAACATTCTTTCTTCTCGAACTTTAAAGAGCATATCCAATGTTTCTTTTTTGAAAACAAATTGATTGCTTAAAATAGCTTGCATGAAGAGCCCAATATCATGTGTGGTGGTAAACAAACCAGCATGTCCCGCTTCCCCACCCATAGCAAACGATTTTTCATCATGAACAAGACCTTGTAGATAACCTTGGTAAACCAAATCGTTTCTGAGTTCGGTTGGGGCACATCGCTTGCGATCAGGATGATAGGATGTGTCTTTCATTTTTAAGGGAGAAAAGATGATCTCATGTGCATAATCTGATAATCTTTTTTGGGTGATCTTCTCGATGATTTGACCGAGGAGGATGAAACCAATATCGGAATAAACAATGGTATCTCCAACCGGATGAATCACATCGGCTTCATAAACTTTATCGAGGACTTCATCTCTTGATTTCAGTGTGTTCGCTCGTCTAATATCTGCAGGTAGCCCGGATGTGTGCGTTAATAAATGATAGATGGTGATCTTTTCGTGCTTAAAACGTTCAAGGATTTGTATGATCTTTGTATCCAATGAAAGTTGACGTTCTTCGATAAGTCTCATGATCATGGTCGTCGTTGAAATGACTTTAGTTAATGAAGCGACATCGTAGATGACATCTTGTTTGTTCATTTCTTTTTCAGGGAATAACCTAAAATATCCGAGAGTGTTGGAATCGATAAAACCGCTTTCATTGACGATAGCGTAGGAGGCTCCAGGGAAGGAGCCTTCTTTAATCGCTTTTAATAAAATTTGATCAACTTTTTTCATATCTTTAAAATTAACTTTCGAACTAAGAAAATGACAACTGCTAAACCGGAAATGGATCCTCCCACGATGACGACCGTCATGACCACATTGTTGGTGGGTTGTTCAGGCTCTACAGGCTGGTCGATGGGTTCACATGAATCGCCATCCCATTCCTCACCGGTAGGGCATACCACGGGATTGTCAACACATTCGCCATCGATAAGCGTTTGATCAGCTTCACACACGGGAGGATTATCCACACATTGGCCATCGATTAACGTTTGATCGGGTTCACAAATAACGGTTGGGTCTTCAGGTTTTACATCGCTTAACCACGGGAAACCCACATAAGAGGTCCAATACGTGTTTTGAAGGCGTGTCAGTGCACCTGTCACAAGGATATTGGAACTATTTAAAGTTTTATAGCTGAAGAGTGTACTTCCTTTAATGATGTCATATTTTTGATTGTAGCGGAGTTGTTCTAAAAATTCACTTTCATTGGTCCATGCATTGGCTTCTGCATAGCGATAAAACCCATGTCCAATGATTAAATCGACACCACTTGATGCACAGAGTTCTGCCCACCAATCAACAAGATCAGCGTATGGAGCAAGACTGTGATCAAATTGCCAGTAAAGTTGTGGCATAATGTAATGCAACCAACCCTCTTCCACCCATTTTTTTGTATCTGCATACTGTGCAGAATAGCTTTGCATGGTGGATGTTGAGGTATTTGATCCATCAATCCCTTGTGATTTCCAAATACCAAAGGGAGAAATTCCAAATTTAACGAACGTTTGATGTGTGCTGTTATAGTTTTCTACGATGTTAAAAATATCCCGTACAAGCACATTCACGTTTTCTCTACGCCAATCCGCTAACGTTTGGCCTTCCAATTTAGTCGCTTGATAAGTATCATCATCCTGAAGATTATCCATACCATTATAGGAATAGAAATAATCATCAAAATGGATACCATCGATATCATAGTTGGCCATCAATTCCTGAATGACATTTTTAATGTATGCACGCACTTGATTTTCGCCGGGATTAAGAATCAAGCGTCCTTGAAGATCTTGTAAAACAAGGTCGGGATTCTGTCTTGCAAAGTTGTCAGGATGAAGTGCCGCAAGTTGAGTTTCTTTACTTCCTGAAAGATTAGATACGCGGTAAGGATTAAGCCATGCGTGGATTTCAATCCCTCGTTTATGACCTTCAGCAATGATATATTCTAAGACATCCCAACCGGGGTCTTGTCCTTCAACACCTGTTAAATAGCGAGAAAAAGGGGCATAACTTGAGGGATAAAAGGCATCGTTCATGGGTCTAACTTGGAAGAAAATGGTGTTGAAATGAAGTTGTTCAACGCGGTTTAAAATCTTAGTGATCTCGTTTTTGTATTGTGCTTCTGAGGTGTGTTGAGGAATATCAATATTTCCAACGGTAGCAACCCAAACGGCGCGCACTTCTTGTTCTTTTTCTACATAGGGTCTTGGGAGTTCAATGGGAATAGATGAGTTGTAATAGGTCACGTATTGGCCATTTCGTTCCACATATTGATTTTCTTCATTAGGTGGAATATTGAGCCTGATACGTGCTTCAAAGGTGTCTGATGTATTTCCCGCTAAATCTTCTGCATAGTATTCTAACGTATAGGTTGCATTAATTTTAAGATTAAGTGTCGTTGTATATACCGTCCATGGCGACCATACTTTACCGTTGTGTAGGCGATACCACACTTTGTCTTGTGCTTGAACGGGGGAAAGATTCAGCGTTGTTTCTTCAATATAATAGCGTCCATCATAACCACCTGTGATGATCAGACTAGGTTCATCGGGTGCTGTTCGATCGACATGAATGGTCTCTGTTGTGACAACCATACAACCGTCATTATTGCGGTAATCGATGACATATGTTCCTTCATTGGGAAAGGTAAGTGTTGCAGAATACGTTGTCCATGTTCCACCATTCACCCGATAGGAGACACTTGTCTGTCCGTTGATGGACATCGTAACTTCGCGATAATAGGGGTGAGTCCCAGTACCGATGACATCGATTTCAGGAACGGGATAACACGGTAATACAACATTGATCAACCGATTGACTTCAATCGATTCAACCCCTTCATCGTTAACTGTTTTTGTTCTAACATAATAATTCCCGGTCCCATTCAGGGTGATTGGTCCCGTGTAGAGACCCCATTCACCGACATTCCCATGGTTAATCGCAACCCATATGGGTGACCCACCTGATGTGATGGAAACCGTGGATCCTGTGAGGTAGCTTGTCCCACTCATGGTTCCATTCACGGTGATCACTGGAATATCATTATTAGCTTTATCAATCTCAATGGTATAACCCGAAACCAGTGATTCTTCTAGGGTGTTGGTCACACCTTTGACGTGAAGATTAAAGACGCCCTCCGTGTTAAATAAGATAGGCTCGCTATATAGCATCCATTCGCCACCATTGATACGGTAATAAATGGTATGGTCTGATGTGATGGTTGCTGTGACATTACTCGTATAAATGGTCCCATCTTTAGTTCCTGTCAAAACGACCACCGGTGAAGCGACATCGCTTTCTGGCCATGTATTGAGTGGTACAGATGTCCAGTGTGTTGTTGTTAAGGTGTTCAGTTGTGAATAGGTTAAATAGTTTGCACTATAAAATGCTGAGCCTTTGATTTCAGGATGTTTTTGATTGTAGCGCAGTTGTGTTTGAATTTCATCAGATAACCAATTATTCATGTTATGAATGCCGTGGCCAATGACTAAATCTACATCTGTTTCTCTTACAACACTTGCCCACCAATCCACGACATCAGCATAAGGAGCAGTTGCGTGTTGAAAACTCCAGTAAACCTGTGGACAGATGTAATGAAGCCATCCCTCATCAACCCAACGTTTACTATCAGCAAACTGATCATAATAGCTTTGTGAAGTTCCCGTGGATGTGTTGGATCCATCGCCTTGTGATTTCCAAATACCAAAGGGGGAGACGCCAAAACGGACATCTTTGCTATGGAGCGTGTTGTGTGCGACCACATCTTCCATGACACCACGAATGACATCGTTGACGTTTTCTCTACGCCAATCACCGAGTGTTTGTCCCGGAAGTTTATAGGTGTTATAGGTTGTTGAATCCGATGTTAATCCTGAATAGGGATAAAAATAATCATCAAAATGAACGCCATCAACGTCATAAAGCTCTAAAAGTTCTTTGACAACGTTGCGTATATATGTTTTGACTGCGGGTTCACCTGGGTTGAGAATATAAGGATAAACATTATTAGAATACGTCCCTGCAATGACAAGGTCGGGGTTCTGTTTAGCAAAGTTTTCGTTATGTAGTGTTGAAAGCATCTCATTTTTGCTGAGTGCTGTATTTTGAACACGATAAGGGTTCATCCACGCATGAAATTCTAATCCTTGTGCATGGGCATAGTCAATCATGTATTGCATGAGATCCCAACCTGGGGATACACCTTCAGTGCCTGTCACATACTTACTCCATGGTGCATAATCAGAATCGTAAAAGGCGTCGTTGGTAGGCCGCACTTGAAAAAGAATTGCATTCATGTTTTTCGCTTTAATTTTTGCGACTAAACTTTGAAAATCTGTTTTAAATTGTGCTTCGCTCGTATGCTTAGGCATGTTCAAATTGAAGACCGTAGCTACCCAGACAGCACGAAACTCCGTATCCGATTCCTCATAATACTGTGGAATCGTTACGGGTGTTGTTGTATTATAATGAAAAATCGTTGATCCGCTACGAACTAAATTGATCAGTGGAGAACTCGCTTCACTTTGAGGTGTGGAAAAACTGAGGAGCAGTGCCACAACCATCATCATAAATATCAGTATTTTAAACCTTTTCATGAATAACCTCCCCCTTGAAAAGCTTTTTAAGATAGGTCATACCTTGAGCCGCTTTCTCGGTGTCAATAAATGTTTTATATGTGAAAAAGACATTGCCTTTCACGATTTCATGCTGATTTGCATATCGTACTTGATGCACAATTTCCATGGGATCTAAGTAGCGTCCTTCCGTACCTAAACGGTATGCGCCATGTCCGATGTAGAGTTTGACCTTGCTCGTTTTAGCAACATCGACCCACCAATCTAAAAGATCTGCGAATGGTGCAAGCGCGTGACCGAAATCCCAGTACATTTGAGGAACAATATAATCCATGATTCCCTCTTTCATCCATGCTAAACAATCGGCATATTGTCCATAATACGATGAACTGCATCTTGGATCAACGGATGCTCCAATGGGGTCCTGTTCCTTCGTCTTCCAAATGCCAAACGGTGAGACACCAAACTGTAAGTTAGGATTATGTTTTTTGATTGCCAGATAGACACGTTTCATCGCATCCGTCACATGATGTCTTCTAAAATCACCGAGTGACCATGCTTCATTTTCGCGAAATTCATAATCTTTTAAATCGTTATAAACATCATCAAGTCCTGCATAAGGATAGAAATAATCATCAAAGTGAATGCCATCCACATCATAATTTTCCACGATTTCAATCATCGAATCCACGATAAATTGTTTTACTGCATCATGAGAAGGGTTTAAGATAATCCCGCCTTTTTTATCGATTAAGATGTGTTCTGGATGACGTTTGGCAAAGTTTAAATCGTCGCATGTCTTTAAGTATTCATCTTTAGGCATGCTCCCACTCATTGAAACGCGATAGGGGTTGCACCATGCATGAAATGAAAGTCCTCGCTTTTTAGCTTCTAAAATCACCCATGTGAGTACATCAAATGGTGGCTTTTTTCCTTCTTGACCCGTGAAATAACGACTGTATGGATTCAATTTGGAGTCGTAAAATGCATCGTTGGTTGTTCTGATTTGAAAAAAGAGTGTATTGATATTGTAAGAAACAGCCGTATCGAGCATCCAAATGATTTTTTGTTGATAATCCTCAATATGTTCAACAGTGGGCATATCGATATTGACAACATTGGAAACCCAAAAGGCACGCACGTCTTTTTCATGATAAATCGTTGGTATTTCAACAGGGTGATCAGTTCCAAAATGGACAACGACATTTTTGTTTTCGTTTTGATGATAAATATTCATGTTATTTCCCTTCATAATAGGTTAAATAAGGTTGATGGGCTTCGATGAGTTCATCAAATGCCTTTTTTGCCTGTATGCTTGAATGTGTCAGTGGATGGATTTGAAGTGCTAAGAGGGCTTTTTCTAGGTTTTTCTCGTAGATTGCATCCGCCAACATCTCTTCGTAAGCTTTCACGCTTTGAATCAAACCTCTCACTTGAACGGGTAACTTCCCAATATGAACAGGTATCGGACCATCTTTGGTGATGCGACATGTTATTTCAATCGCACATCCATCCGGTAAATCGGTGATATGTCCGTTATTGATGGTGTTCACCACTTGATAATCGCGTTTATCATTATGGATTGAAGAGATCACACTGCACGCGACATCTGAATAATAGGCACCACCACGCTTAGAGAGTTCTTCCGGTTTTTCCTTAAGATTGGGGTCTTGATATTTCTTAAAGAGGGCTGTTTCAATATCTTTGACGAGTTCTGCTCGTGTCTCGTGTTTTTCATAAGATGCCATAAACTTTTTAAACATCTCTTCGTAGAAGTAGTAATATTTCAAATAAGGTGAAGGATACGCATTCAATTCGTGAACGAACTCATAGCTCCACGCAAGAGGGTCGATGTTATTCATTGTCATTTGTTTTTCTTTCATGAGCGTAAATATTTCTTGAAGACGATCTTTCTTACGATGATATACGTTGAACACAAAGGATAAATGATTGAGCCCTCCAAAAATAGGAACAAGATCACTGGGTTTGACATGCAACTGATCAGCAAAATGCATGTTCATGTTGATGGGAACGTTGCATACACCGATGTAACGTTCAAAATCACCATATCTAAATACGGCTTCTGATACGACACCTGCGGGATTGGTGAAATTGATCAACCATGCTTGGTCACACAATTCTTTCATGTCTTTGATGATGTCAAAAATGACAGGAACTGTTCTTAAAGCTTTAAAAAGTCCTCCCGCACCATTGGTTTCCTGACCGAGCATGTTATACTTTGCGGGAATACGTTCATCTTTGATACGTGCATCGAGTAAACCTACACGAAATTGGGTTGTGACAAAATCTGCACCTGGTAAAGCTTCTCTCCGATTTAAAGTCAAATGGATCGTCATGGGAATTCCTGCTTTTTCAACCATGCGACGTGAAAGGTTACCCACGATGTCAAGTTTTTCTTTTCCCTCTTCAATATCAACTAACCATAAATCCGTGATGGGGAGTTCGTCATAGCGTTTGATAAAACCTTCGATGAGTTCTGGTGTGTAAGATGATCCACCACCAATGGTGACAACTTTAAGTCCTTGTTTCATCGTTTGATCCTCATTTCTTTTAAGTTCCATTCGAGTTGTTCGCTTTGTATGATGTTTAAATGATCAAGTGCACGAAGATAGCCCCCAATCATGGGTGGGTAGATGGGACGTACAAGATAAGCTTGTGGAACTTCTTCTTTCAAGTATTTGAGCATGTGATCAATCAACAATTGACCACCCTCCTCAAAGACACGTCCTCCGATGACAACAGGGATATTGTTTTTTTGTTCACCAACCTGTTTGATGACACCCGCAGTTTGATAACCAAGAAACATGGCGATTTTTTTGATAATTTCTTGACAAACTTCATCACCTTGATGGGCAAGTTTGAAGGTCAGTGCCGTTATTTCGCCCATTTTTTGGCGATCCAATTTGGGTTGTGGGTAAAATAGCGGAATGACATCGGCCATGGATGATACACCTAATAAGGGGGGTATAGCATCCATAAGAGCCGTCTTTTTATAGGTTAATTCTTCTGCACGAAACGCATAGTGCAAGGCTTCTCGGGCAATATCTAAACCTCCACCATAGATACCTAAGGTAAAACCTAAGCTTCTTAAAATGGCCTGTTTACCCTCACGATTGATGGCTGCAGCATTGGTTCCTGTTCCACAAATGCACACCGCACCATAGGGTTCATGTAAACCGCTTCTTAAAATGAGCCATGCATCATTTTCAATGGTGAATGGAATATCTTTTAAGATGGGTTTTGTAGCGTTGGTTAGTCGTTCAAGATCGATGGGTAAATCAGCACCTGATAAACCCAAATGAGCATAGGTGATGGCTGTTAAAGCAATCTTCATTTTTTGAAGCATCTGATCAATCAATTCAACAATCACTTTTTGGTATATCTCAACACCTAAAGATTGATGATTGCATCCCGAAGAAATCGCTTGGTAAAGGAGGTGACCTTGACGATCAAATAAACCGAGATGCGTCTTTGTTCCTCCACCGTCGATGCTAATAATCATCTTTTCATCTCCTACACCCAATACGTCACCTGACCTAGAATCACTTTTCGCTTCGCTCCGGTTGCTTTCATGAGGTTCGCGGGATTTTTTGCTAATGTCTCATGCCCTAAAATGAGGAAAGCAAGTGCTTCTTTGGCTTTCGAATTATAGCCCAAATCTTCAAGTTTTTTAATCTTTATGTCTGGCAATCTTTTTTGTACGGATTCAAGAATAAATCGGTTATATGTGCCACCACCTGAAAAGATGATTTCATCCAGTCCGTGAACCGGGATTATCCATCGTTGATACGCTTCAACCATCGTTTCAACTGTCAAAACCGTCAATGTATGGATGATATCTTCAGGTTTTTCATGGTGATAGATTTTAAGGATAGCATCGGTATATGCATCGCCAAAAACTTCGCGACCCGTAGATTTCGGGGGTTCAAGTTGGAAGAAGGGATGTCTTTTTAACACGTGATATAGATCAGATATAATCTGACCTTGTTCGGCTATTTTTCCGTCTTCATCAAAGGGTCTATGATAGAGCATTTGCATGGCATAATCAATCATCATGTTGGCTGGACCTGTGTCAAATGCGATCACATCGTCTTCTTTTGATCCTTTGGGGAGATAGGTTAAGTTGGAAATGCCTCCTAAATTATGTAAAGATCTCGAACATATTGGATCTGAAAACAAAACAAAATCAACATAGGGGACAAGTGGTGCACCAACTCCACCAGCAGCAATATCAGCAGTTCTAAAATTCGAGATCACTGTTGTCTGAACGATGGATGCTATCGCACTCGGATCACCTAATTGCAGTGATGATTTGATGAAATGATGTTGATCTTCGTTGATATGCCAAATGGTTTGGCCGTGAGATGCAACATAAGCGATGTGTTTAAGCGGTATATGGTGTTCATCACACAACTGTTTTGCTGCATGTCCAAATGCATACCCAAGCTTCATGTTAAGACTAGAAAGAAGAGCAGGGCTCGCTGCCTTCTCATTCATTGCTTGTCTGATTTCTTGTTTCAGTTGCTCTTCGAATGGTATGGTTTTAAAGGCTAACATGTCAACCATTGTGTCAGTGTATGTCCCTTCGATGTTCGCTAAAACGACATCGATACCATCCAAGGAGGTGCCACTCATGATCCCTATGGCCATCTGTTTCATGCTATACCTCGTTATATGTCTATTATAATGCAACCCAAGATTAAAATCTTGTATGCGCTTTCGTTATGGTTGGTTTTTTCAATTTCGTGAAAAAAGAATGAAATCTTGAAAAAGAGAGAAAAAACGCGTGATTGCTCACACGTCTATTTATCGTTTGAATTTTTTGAATGTCTTATAGGTCATTTCAAGAGTACGCACTGACTTATCAATATCCGTATACGCACAGTGTGCAAAGAGTGCATCAACCACACACATTTGACTAATCCGCGATGTCATCGCACCACTTCTAAATTCACCTTCAAGTGAGGATGTATAGAGCACAATATCGGATAAATCCGCGAGGATGGATGAGCCTAATTTTGTAATCGAAATGATTTTTGCTTTATTCTCTTTGGCAAGGAGTGCTGCACTAATGATTTCTTTCGTCTTTCCTGAGTTTGAGATGAAGATAATCACATCTTTTTGATTGATGAAGGATGCATCAACGAGCTGTTCATGCGATTCACCTTGCGCAATACAAAATTTATTGATACGTCTTAATTTCATTTCTAGATCTTTACAAACGAGATAGGATGAACCTTTGCCAAAAATGAGAATTTTTCTTGCATTCATGATGATCTCAGCAGCATCTTTGGTCACCTTTTCATCATAAAGTTTAAGGGTATCTTCTAGAACACGGATATTGTTTTCAATGGCAGATCGACCACAATGTTCATCTCGTCCCAAAATGACATCGACATATTCCTTGTTCTCTGGAATTTCAACTTTTGCATTGGCTAGTATGAAATCAATTTTAAAATCTTTGAATCCTTTGTAACCTAACTTCTTACACATCCGGACAACAGATGCAGGTGATGTATAAGCAGCTTCAGCAATTTTTTCCACACTAAAGTCTTTGATGGTTTCTTTGTTTTCGATGAGATAATCCAATACTACACGCTCAGCCATGCTGAGTTCTTCTTTGTATTTGAGCATTGTCAACATGACACTCATGATCGTTCACCTCGGAAAATGCTTGTTTTTGGGGTATTCCTATGCAATAACATTATATCATCAATGACGTCATTTCGACCAACAAAATGAATGCGCTTTACTTTAGAAAAAATAAACAAAACATGGCAAGCTTTCGCTCGCCATGCTTTGGGTGGGAACCACCTGATGGAGGGAAAAAATGAATTAAATCACTTTACCTGGATTGAGAATATGTTTGGGATCAAAAGATGCTTTAATGCCACGCATAATGGCGAGTTGTTTTTCACCGAGTTGTTTTCTCATAAACTCACGTTTTGCATAACCAATACCGTGTTCACCGGAGACAAGACCACCAAAACTGAATGCTTTTTCATAGAGTGCTTGAAATCCAAGTTTTAGTTTTTCTTGCCATTCGTCATCTGAAAAATCATCTTTACATAAATAAATATGTAGGTTACCGTCTCCGACGTGTCCAAAATAAGGAATTCGGATCTTTAAATCATCTGAGACTTTTCTGACGTATTCAAGAAAGGCTCCTATGTTTGATCTTGGTAGAACAACATCGCATTCATCGATTTGAGAGGTGGATGCTTTAATGGCTTCCAGAAATCCTCCGCGAACTGTCCATACGCTTTTACGTCTTTCTTCGGTATCCACCAAGAAAACATCTAAAGCTTTATACTTATCAACACAAAGCGCACTGGCAATTTCAACATCTTCCTCAATGGCTTGTTCGTTGTTTCCATCATAGCTGATTAAGAGGTAAGCATTGTAGTTGTTATGTGGAATTTTTTTGCCTAAGAAAGTTTCACTGTATTGTAAGGATTGTTTTTCTAAAAATTCAAGTGCTGTGGGTAGAACGTGTTCCATAATCAGCTGCGGTGCTGCTTGAATAGCATCTTCTCGTGATGCAAAAGGAACGAGTAAACTGACGGTTTTCTTGGGTTTAGGAATAAGTTTAAGGGTCGCCTCAACGATGATCGCTAAAGTTCCTTCGCTTCCAATGATCAAATCTTTAAGTCCATAACCAGTTGAATTCTTGACCACTTTACCACCCAATTGAACCATCTCTCCATCGGGCAAAACGACTTCAAGTCCTCTAACCCAATCTCTTGTCACACCATATTTGATGGCACGCATACCACCTGCATTGGTCGAAATATTTCCACCAATGGTGGCTGATTTTTCACCTGGATCCGGTGCATAGAAAAGATTTTCTTTTTCCACATGCTCATAGATATCCATTAAAAGAACACCTGGTTCAACGCGAAGTGTGAGATTTGTTTTGTCAAGTTCGATGATTTTATTCATCTTGGAAAGATCAAGTAAAATCCCTCCGTAAAGCGGAACACAGGCGCCAACAAGTCCAGTTCCACTTCCTCTAACCGTCACGGGAATGTTTTTTTCATAGGCATATTTCATGATGTTTGAAACATGAGATTTATCAAAAGCAAACACATGAATGTCAGGATATGCTGACACGGTACCCAATTCATCATGTGCATAATCTTTTTCAATATTTTTGCCGACAAAGGCGTGTTCTTCACCCACGATGGAGATAAGATATGCAATGTCTTGTTCGTTCAATTGATGATAGTTCATGGATTCACCTTCCAGACTTGATCGATCAGTTTATTCAGTTCAGGTAACACCTCGTAGATGTCTCCCACGATGCTGTAATGACTGATGTCAAAGAGTTTGTTGTGTTCGTCTTGATTGACCGAGATGATGAGTTCAGCCTCTTTCATCCCTTCAATATATTGTACGGCTCCACTGATGCCAAGATTGATGATCAGTTTAGGTTTGACTGTTCGCCCCGATAAACCAATTTGATGTTTGGCATCAAACCATCCGTTTTCGATTAAAGGACGCGTACATGCCACTTCAGCGTTTAATTTTTGTACGAGTGGTTGAATGAGTTCTAGATCTTTTTCCTTCTTGAATGCTCGACCACACGCAATAATCACTTCGGCTTCTGAGATGTCTTTGACTTGTGGTTTATCGGTTGCTTGAAGAAGTTTAGTTCGTTTTGTCTTATCAATGACTACAGATGATTCATAAGAGACAGTTCCATGAGGTGTTTCTTTTTCGGGAAGATTAAACATCTTATAACGGATGGTAGCGAGCTGTGGACGGTGATTGGGTGTATTGATTTTCGCCATGATGTTTCCCCCAAAGGCGGGACGAATTTGTACAAGATCACCCTCTGGTTTAATATCAAGCATGGTGCAATCCGCTGTTAAACCTGTTTTTAAGCGTGCTGCAATGCGGGGAGCAAAACTTCTTCCTTGTGGTGTACTACCAAAGAGTATCACATTGTTTTGATAGGTCTTAAAGAAATGCTCGACGACACGGCTGTACACTTCGACATCGAAATCTTTAAACGTTTCATCTTGATAAGCGAAGACCTTGTCTACACCATAACTTAAAGCTTCATCAACCATGTGCTTAACATCGCTTCCGATGATAATCGCAAAAATAGGCTCTTTCGTTTTTTGGGCAAGTTCTTTTGCTTTTCCAATGAGTTCCCAGGAAACATGATGCGCGATATTATTACGCTGTTCAACATAAACAGCAATCCCTTTATAAAGCGCTTTGTCGACACACGGTCTAACGGTTTCTACGAGTTCACAAACACCGGATGGTCCTTTTTTTACACACATCTTGCAGATCTTACACGATGCATTGATCGAAAGGTACATGTCGGTATATTCAAATGCATTAAATGGACATAGATCAATCAGTTGTTTCGCAATATCTGGTGTGACCTTGTCGTTGTTGACTTTAATATATGACATGGTTTCACCTACACATAACGACTTTCTTTGAGAATATCAAAAATCTTTTTTGCTAAATCGGTTTTGTTGCCTGTCACTTTTTCGGTATCCATTCTTTTCTTTGGAGGAAATATTTCTTCAACTTGTGTGGGTGAACCCGATAGACCATAATGATCTGGATTTTGATCCTCAAGATCTTTAAGTGAGATCATTTTAATGATTTCTTGTTTAAACATACGTTTACGAAGATATGAAGGTAAGCGTGGTGTATTCATGTCCTTTTCAATCGTTATTAAACAAGGCATGATGATTTCAACGATTTCTTCGTGATCATCATAAGCGCTTCTTAGCACCAAAGACTTATCTTTGACATCGATGATTTCTTTAACGTAGGGAATATGGGGTATGCCTAAAAATTCAGCAATTTCTGGTCCAACTTGTGCAGTATCACCATCGGTGGTCTGTTTTCCACATACGATAACATCGTAATGATTAATGTGCTTAATAAGTTGTGATAGGGTATACGAGGTTGCTAAAACATCGGCACCGGCAAAGCGTCGATCGCTGATCAACGTTGCATGATCAGCACCCATGTGAAGTGCTTCTTTTAATGCTGCGGATGCGGATGGAGGTCCCATCGTGATGGCATGAACCACGGATCCTTCACGTTTCGATTTAAGCATAAAAGATGCTTCAAGTCCAAAAAGATCAAAGGGATTCATCTTCACATTATTGCCATCGCGTATTAATACACCTGTTTTAGGATCCACTTGAACATTGGATGAAGCGGGAACTTGTTTGATGCATGTAATAATATTCATAAGTAACCTCAATATAACATTCTCATCTCTACGTTATCATAGATAAAATGTTTCAAAAACCTTTTTGAATGATATCGTTCATTTTTTTCATCTTTAGGAAAATATGTTCGTTTACTATCATTAAAAAAGCACCGATGGGTGCTCTTAACGTATTAGCATTTTTTGAATGCGATCATGGACATCTTTTTTGAAGCGATCAATATAATCGGTAATGTATGTGGTGATATCAAGATGATCATCTTCAATGAGTGGTGTCAAATCCATCGCATAACTCATCGCTTGTGAACGGTCTACTTTATGAGAGGTTGCGTAGGTCGCATTTGATAAACGTCTTCCAGCGGTGGCAAGATCATATCGCTTCCCGCCAATGATCTGTGAATCAAACACTTCAACAAGTGCAGCTGCGATATTGGGATGTGATGATACATCAAATTCAACTTTTTCTTGATCGACCATCCAATCCAAATCTCGCCAAACCTCACAACCATAAAGTTTTTGAGGTCGATCTTTTTTATCAAGCTTGCGAATAGCCTTGATGACTTTTGTTGTCACACCGATATGGGTATCATGTTTATCTGCCAAATTATGGGTGTAAAGTACACCGGGTTTTGCGAGTAATAAAAGTTTCGCAAACTCATCAACGATGTCTGTATTCATCGGATCTTTCATCTCTTTGCTGGGATAATCAAGTAAAGCTAGAGCACCAAATTCACCGATAAACGCGGCCTTCTTTTGTTCAAGTTTACGGATTTGAATCATCTCAGCATCAGTATAATTCTTATAGATGCCCTCTCTTGCAGAACCTGAACCATCGGTTGCAACCACACCAAAAAACCACTTATCGTCACGGCCAAAACATTGAACGATACCATCATATGCCATGATTTCAATATCATCTTGATGGGCAGCAATCGACATATGTGTTGTCCGTTTAACGGCTTCATCGATGGGTTTTTGATCAGGGATAAACCATTCAGCTTGGGGTTTATTAAGTTTCATGTTTTAACCTCTTTTCTTTATTTCAGGTAAGCTTGCTGCAGCAATCGATTGACCAACACGGCGGCTCTTTTCATCAGGTAACTCAATCGTGATACGTTTTGCTAGATCAGGAAATTCATCATGGAGTAAATGATTAGCTCGATCAATCATCATTTCTCCACCTTTTCCGGATAGAACACGCCCTAAAACAAGAACATGTTCAATATCATAAAAGGATGCATAGTAAGCGACACCATATCCAAGATAAACACCCATGGTTTCATAAATCTCTTGGGCAACGGGATCTTGATGTTCCATCATCTTTTGAACACTTTTTAATTTTTCTGCGGGAGATAGTGATGCATCAAAGCGAATGCCACCCGCTTCGGCGAGTTTAATGATCGCATCCTGTGAAAAATACTTGACACCGCATCCCCGATCGCCACTCCATTCGTCTACCATTGCATGCGCATGATAATCGATAGGGACAAACGCAAGCTCATTTAACCATCCTGTGATATGTCCCTCTTGATCGACGTATCCAGCAGCTTCAGACGTTCCCATGGCAATACCCATGACACGTCCAACGTTTTTGCTCATCGCACCGGCGAGTGCTGTCACATCACCATCGTTGGCAACTTCAATCGGAACATCGCCCAATTCGTGAGCTAAGTCGATGAAAAGACGTTTAACTTTTTGTTCGAAAAGATCGTCTGGTACTTTGATAAAAAGTGATGCGATCTTGACTTCATTGTCAACATACACACCTGCAGCTGATACACCAATACCATCAATGCGTGGAAGATGGGACGCTGCGCGATAAATCGACTCTTTGATACCTGCAAGATGATAATCTGGGTTTTCCATCAATTTAGGATGCCATACGACTTCTTCTGAAAATACGGTTTCTCCATCGATGACTGCAGATACCTTTCGATCAGATCCACCCGCATCAAATCCTATGCGACATCCATTCATGTGACGTCCGATAGGTTTGGTTAATTCATAAGTTTGAGGTAAATGATGAAAATCCGTTAACTTGATTTCAAACGGTTGATCATAAACACGCGACATAAATCGGACATCAAAAGCTCGTGCACCTTCTTCATGGTAAACGCTCTTGATGTACATGCCTAAATCTCTTGGGCAGGATAGATAGATTCTAAAACCACCCTTGGTCCATAATAACGTTTTAATCAAGCGTTCTACATAACGATAATTCGCTTCATGTTGATTGTCCTCGTCACCAAAAATCATCGCATAAAACGTTGAAATTTGACCTTGATTACGCTCTAAAGCGATACCAATCTTGATGGCATGCGTTGAAGATTTAACGGCCTTCTCAAATGCATGATTGCCTAATATGATGGGTGTGAAATGAGGATCAAGGGGTATGGGTCTTTTGGAGTGTTGATCAAATCTAAATGTGTTCACGTGATGAACTCCTTCTTGTCTTACTAATCTTTTATCTCTTCTTGCAAAAATGATTTCAGTAATTCCATAAAACGTTGAATCTCATTGGGATGAACTATTAAAACAAATTCTTCTGAGTAATCGGAATGTTTGTAGTTGATTTGATCAGCAAGTGCGCGGACCTTGATCACATATTCACCGGGTTGTAATGAAAGTGTAAAGGATTCATCTTCTGAAGCCATCAGAGTCCCGTTCACGCTAACCATGTAGGAAAGGCTATGCATAATGGGATCAAAACGTAAATCACCTTGTGCATCCACGTATAAATTCATGGGTCGATCCAATTTAATGCGAGGATCAGGAAATCCTACTGGATTAGGTCTTGGTATATGTTCTCCCTTGACTATAAGCACGCTATTGGTCACGGCACGAACCGATCCATCCGAGGGTGTATTTAAAATATCATACCCATTTTCCTCGTTGAGGAGAGCCATGGTGGAAGAACCACCACCATCTATATTATATGCTTTTACTGCTTCAAAATAAACCATGATTTGTGCGAGTTCATAAAGCGTGACACCATCCATACCCAAGGGTTTATTTCTTCCATCTACGACAACAAAGAAGACCGTTCCATCCGCTTTTTGACCGATTGCAGTTCTGGGATGTTTAAAGCTTGGATCAAGACCTTGTTGGAGATAGGTCACGGGAATTCCGTTTGTTACAATTTCATCGTAGACACCAACAGCAAAGCGAACATTTTCGAATCCACATCCAATTTTACGTTGAACAACCACATAATCGACATCTGTAATTAATCCATCTTCGTTAAAATCTGTACCCACAATGACAAATGTATGATCAGCCACTGTGACATCGAGTTCTGTCATGGTATTGAGTTCACCACTTCCAAAATAGCGTACGCCATCCATTTTCGTTTCTTTTGCATCAATGATCACTTTATTGTGTGCTGAGGAGATTGGGGTATCAAAATTATCAAAATAGACCGTGATTTTATCACTTGCTGTCGGTAAATTATTAATTCGCTCAATCGCCACTTCTTTCTTAAGTGCACCATCTTCGTCATAGACGAGTAGTTGATAACCTGAGTAACATGGTACACCAAAAATGACAGAACCATCATCTTTGAAACCTGCAAGAGGACGTGTTGAGATCACGCCTGGAGCAATCACTTCGAAATTACGGATATATCCTCCTGAGGGCTGACCATTCAAATTGGTGATTGATGTGTTGTAGAAATCTCCATTAACACCACCAATGACTTGGTAATTAGGATAGCGCTTATGAACATCATCGATATGCGCAAAGATTGTTCCTCTACCCCATGAATCATGAGGTTTATATGTGTCACCGACAACAACATTTAAATTTTCATATTGACTAACGTTTGCACCTAAGTAATTAATGACTTGATTGGAGGCGACACCTTCGTATTCGATTTGACCCACAATTTTTGTGTTTCTGACACCTTCAACAAAACGATTTTCACGCGAGGTGACCGTCAGACGCATGCTTGCTTGAACAGGTTGTCCTAGAACAAACATACTGATGATGACGATAAAAAATAATGAGAACAGTTTTTTCATGATGATCCTCCTAAACCAAAGGCAGCGTGACATCGGTTTGTCCGATGGCTGATAGTGTCATGGTAAATCGATACATGACTTCACCGACTGTCACATTAAAGATCAATTGATCAAAATATGTTTGTCCTACAATCAATTCGAGATTGGAGACCGTGCTTCCTGGAAATTCACCTTGGAAGAAAAGAGCAACATCGTCGTTATATTCAGCTTTAAGGAAATATTTCCCACTCACTTCTTGAAACCATGATGCTTCAAGGTCACTCAAAAAATGAAATGGTTGTCCTTGAGAAGGTTGAGAGACAGTCTCTTTACGATAGCCTTCACCCACCGGGAAATAATGATCCACTTGGTTGCCGTTCTTTTGATAGAATTCGGATTTGCCATCCATGAAGAAAGAGGACTTTTCATGATCAACTTTTAATTCAATCTCATAAATGGTCGCAAATTGTTGAATGGAAACGATCAGGGTGTAGTTATCTATACCATCCATGGCATCAAATGTTTTCTCAAAGTCTGTTTTGATCACAACTTTTTCACAAATGCCATTAACCAATATTTCATCATCTGCACAGGTGATTATAGTCGGTTCATCTTGTTGGCATGAAGCAAAGACAAAAAGGACAATCAGTAGCATAACATATGCTATTTTTTTCAATGTCATCAACTCCTTTAATGATGGGTATCGAATACCTTATACCGTTATTTTATCGAGAAGTGAGTGAAAATAACGTTCAATAAGTGTAAATCTATCACGATGTCATGAAATGAAAAACCACAAAGATAGACTTGTGGTTTTTCTAACTGATTCATTTACAAATCATGATTAAGTAATCGTCGGGTTCAATGATGATGCGTTTGGGTTCATCAAGATTGCCTTTAAAGATTTCGAGATGTTGATCACGGATAAGGCCGATCAATATATAATCTTGATCCCCACTTCTATAAAAGGAATAGATGGCTTCTGCAGGATTGCTAAATGATAGAGGAAGTGATGAACGAATCACATTTTTAGCTTGATAAGCGTAAACTTCGTAGGTCTGTGTTTTTGCATCTTCTGCATCATAGGTGAGCAAGTCCATCAAGAGATCATAGAGATGTCTATTCTTAGAAAGTTGGGTCATCAATCTGCTGATATATTCATTGGATATAATGGTGTTTTGAACGTTGTAACTTTGAGCAATATCAAAATGTCTGGGGTCCAGCAATTCAATGATGATTTCTGCCTGGTGTTTTTTAGCGAGTTCTTGTGTCATCAAGAGTGTTACAAGGACATCAGAATCATACTCATCTGGTGACAAATCATCGGCTGAAAGAATTAATATATGGTCAATCTTTTCTAATTGATCTGTTGTCTCTTGAATGACTTTAGCATCATTGGATGCGATAAGCGTGACATGTATTTTGGTGCTGTTTTCTTTTTCATAAAGTGATATGGAATCAAGAATATAGGGTAGTTTATGATTTTTACCAAAGATGATAATGTGCTTGTCTTGGTAGCGCGATTGATCGCGAATATCAAGTTTTGTAAACTTAGTAAGCGGTGTTGTTCGTACACAATCAATATCCGATTTAGATGATGTCAACACATAAAGAAGATCATTATGCGTATAGATTGGAATGGCTTTATGATGCGTTTCCATGTATGTTCTCGGCTCAGCATAAGGTGCTGTGTAAAACTCTGCACCTTCAAAAGAAAAGAGTTCATGATAGACTTTATGGAGTTCGGGCATCAAAAGCGTTTGTGCAATCAATCGTCCCATAAGCTCATCGGGTAAAAGCGGTAAAATTTGTTCACTTCGTTTAGCGTTTTTAGCAATATAGTCATTGATTAAACTCACAGATTTTTGTTCTTTCACTTCGACAAGAATGGTTTGATGATCTTGCAGTTTCAAATTTGAAACGAGCATCAATGTTTTCATTGCGAGCATATCCGTATGTGCTGTGCTTTGTTCTTTGCCTTCATCGGCTAAGATGATGACTGCCTTGGATTGCTCAATGCAGACGTTCATTAAATCACTTTTAGCAAACACTTCACCTTGACGAACGATGATGTTGAGTTTCTTTTGTTGACGATGATCAAACAGCTTACGATGAATAGCTTCTTCAATCAGTTCTTTGGGATGGTGCGATAAGATCACAACGGTTGTTGTTTCATCATCGTATCTGTAATCAGCAATCAATTCTAATCCTTTGTAATTCCAATTTAGAATGACGATATGATCATAAAGAAAGAGTTTATTTTTACCTTCTTTTGCGCTATCGATGATGGCAGAAAATAAGTTGCCAACATAACCGATAATACCACCCGTAAATGTGATCATCGATGTCAAAATTACAATGATGGATATGATGCGTATCGCGTATGGAACGGATGGATCATAAAAACCAGGTTCAAGCATCCACGTAATCCCAGACTCCCAAAGAGCACGCACCATATTTCCATATTGTCCTGGTGCAATAATATATGCGAAAACGGAAGAAAAAAACCAAAGCAAAACATTAAAAACAACAATCATAACAAGTAAAATACCACGAGCATTTTGATCGCGCTTAATACTCAACCATTGACGAAACTTCGATGACATAAACACACCTCAATCACTCATCTTTTTTAGAGCCTTTTGCTTCGTGGATGACCAGTTGCGGGAATGGAATATTGATCTTTTCTTGATCGAAAACAAGTTTCAATGCGCGATTGAGTGCCCGTCTAACTTTATTTCGATTGATCTCTTCACATTTTGCTGTGACACGAATGACAACGGATGAATCAGCGAGTTGATCAACGCCTGCATAAAAAGGGCCTTCAACAATTTCGGGAATTTGTTCTTTTATTTCCGGCAAATGTTTCTTGATAATCTCTTCAACCTGTTTAAGATCGGCTTCATATTCAACCGATATATCAGAAATCGCTACAGAAAGTTCAACAGATGTATTGATGATCCCCCTTATATCAGAATTATTAATGATGAGAACATCGCCATTGAGATCAACAATCTTCGTTGTGCGTATGCCGATTTCTCGCACAATACCTCTTGTACCGTTGATTTCAACAATATCCCCAACAACAAATTGTCGTTCAAAGATGATGAAGAGTCCTGCGAGGATATCTTCAATCAAACTTTGTGCACCAAATGATAAGGCTAATCCTATGATTCCAGCACCAGCGAGCAATGTAGGTGTATCAACACCCCAAGCTGATAAGATCAAAAACGCTGCGATAATAAAACTGGTATAACGGATGACAGAGGACATCAGCTTGCCGACTGTTTCACCGCGATGCCCTTTTCGTGTTAAAAGATTGACCAAAAAGAGAAACATTTGGTTGAGTATCCAAACGAACACCAAGATGGTGATGCTTTCTAAGATGGTCACATAGTGATTTTGAAGAAAACGTACAATGTTGAAGAATTTACCTATCGAATTGCTGATGATTGCCGAAAAGGTTGTTCCAGGGAAAAGAACATCGGCTAGACTTCCTAACAAGATTAAGACAACAATGATGCTTGCAATCACAATCGCTCTAATTTTTTCTTGCTTACTGCGATTTTTAAAGTTCAAGGTATTCACTCCTTATGATAAATCTCATCATGGATCACATGACGGATAATATAATACTGCTGATTGCGTATGCCAATGACAATACGATAAATCGCTACGTCCGGTAAAAGTATGTTAAACTGTACCGATTTACTGTTGATTGCGGGTGTAAAACTGTATGTTTCTGAATAAAGCCAGATGGGATATTCCCCTGATATATCGTAGATCTCAACATACGGGACTTGGAAAAGATGTGATGGATCAACTACGGTTATATTGACATCGAGATACATGGGTGATGTGGTGATGGTATAAGTCACTTGGTAATCACTGAGTGTCGTCACATCTTCTTCGAGAAGTGTCACGGTCTCTTCCCTTAACGTGCTTGGGTTGATGTAGGTCGCTGTAGCAACAACACGATATGAGGTTTGTGCTTTGAGATTCGTGAAGATTATACGGTGTTCATAACCTTCAAGGTCTTTCGATGGTATGGTTTGTGTAAATCTTTTTTGATTGCCTTCAAATAGATCAACCTTATACGTGACATCAACCGATCCATCACTGCTGTGATAAAGCGATAAATCGAGTTGATTTTTATCCACACGATCAAGATAGAAAGAACTATATAGTCTAAACGTTGGTGTTAACCACATCTCATCAAGAACGATTGCACCACTCGATGTAATAGCTTCCAAATAAAGATGTGTTCGTCCGAAGAGATGCATCAATTCAACTGTTTCGCGATTTTGTGTTATTTCAGTGAATTGATAGAAGGGTTGATCATCGTAGGTGTAACCATAATAAAGGCTGATGGATTGATACATGGACTCAGGGTCATTGATGAATACATCAACTTCATAAAAAGGTTCCATAGGATCACCTACAGGGCGATAGCCTAAGATATACCCACCTGGCGAATCTTTCGTTTTGACGACCACAGAATCCAATCTCTCTTGACCAAATCCTTTATTACCATAGACGCTCAATCTATAATCTGTGTTATCTTTTAGGTTTTCAAAGTAACCACTTGTTTCTCCAAGTCCAATGGAGACTTCATAGCGTTCCAATTGGTTTTCTAAAACAATCATTAAACTATCAAGTTTCAATGCTTGAGCTTCATCAGTAACTGCGACTTGATAGGTAATCATATTGAGGAGACCTTCTGATTTTAGAATTTTAGCTTCAGGGCTTTTGGGAATAAAAAGGGTGACCGCAACAATCACTGCTGCAGTCACAACAAAAGAAGACAACCATGTCTTAACGATTTCATATTGATTTTTTTTCAGGCGACGTCTTGAATCATTCATGTGTTTTGCAACACCTCTGTCAACGAAGGAGTCCAGTTGATGTCATCTTGATGCCATTTGCTTATATTATACGCTTTTTAGTGTGTATTTGATGTCCTATTAATGAAAAAAGTGGATACATCACCCACTTCATGTTGAGATCCATTATTTCATTTGTGCAAACTCGTGCTTCGCAAGATTGCTGTGTGCATCACGTGTGATGCGTAAATCGAAAAGTAAACTGATTAAGCTCTTATGATAAGGAATAAACGTTCCTTCTTCAATCATCCTTAATATGTCATGGAGTCCCGCCCATTTGACCTGTTGAACTTCCTCATACTGAAGTTTTAGTGACTGAAGATCAATATCTTTTTCAACGATATAGATATCATCATATCCCATTGAAAATGGAATGGTTAGAACAGGGCGATCCTTAGCTAAATCAAGGGAAAGACCTAATTCTTCAAACGTTTCCCGCTCTGCAGCTTCTCTTGAAGTATCACCCGATTGTGCACTTCCTCCCATCGAGAGATCCCACATGTTTGACCATCCCTTTTTAAAGGGTTGACGCTGTTGAATGAGCATTTCGCCTTTCGAATTAAAGATACACACATGCACAACCATATGATAATAACCTTGAGGAATTTTGTCTCCTCTTTTGATGGTCTTCCCGGTTAATTTTCTATCGTGATCATAAAGATCCCAAAGTTCCATATCTTCACCGATACTTTCTAACAATCGCATCCATCTCAGGTTTGCGTTCTTCGAACTTTTTAACGAGTGTGAGTTGACTCATCGCGCGTTCAAGATTATGTTTGGGGCGATGAATTTTGAAATAGTGGTCGCCCAATAAATAATCCATTAAAAAACGCATACCAAGTTCTAAAGTAATTAAAATCGCACTGTCACTTAAATGTTTAAATTCGGCTTCAGTCATCGTTTTCTTAAGCGGTTTAATGAATCCTCGTGTGAACGCATCAAAGTATTCTAGATTAACATCTATCTTTGATAAATCAATTTCATCTTCTTTTGCTGTACTGCATCCAAATCGAATGGCATCGCCGAAATCATAAAGAAGACTTCCCGGCATAACCGTATCGAGATCAACAAGACATTTCACTTTGGGTTCGTCTTTATCGAAAAGAATATTGTTGATCTTTGTGTCATTATGTGTGACACGAAGTGGGATGGTTTTATTTTCAAAACCCTGGATGACAAGACCCATGAATGGTGCGCGTTCATGAATAAAATCAATCCATGATTGAGCTTCTACAATACGCTCTGGAATGGCTTTGTTAAGTGAATCAACAAAGTGTGTGTAACGTTTTGGTGTATGATGAAAATCATTGATTGTCTCATATAAGAGAGTTGCATCAAAGGAGTGAAGACGATGCTGAAACTCTCCAAAAGCTTCGCCGGCAAGTTCAAGATAACGCGCATCGGGAACTTGCTCATATGAGATTGAATTTTCAATAAAATGATAAAGACGGTAGTATCCTCTTTCTTCTTTGATATAGGATTCCCCTTCAAGTGTGGGTACGTAGGTTAATACTTTGTCTTTCCATGCGATGCCTTCTTTTTCATATTGCCGCTTGATATGTTCGGTCACAAGTTCAATATTTCTCATCAACTCTGGAATTTTCTTAAAAACTGCTGGATTAATCCACTGTAAAATATACTGACGAAACGGTTTTTCACAGGTTACCAAATAGGTTTCATTGATATGTCCAAATCCAAATTTTTCATGTGAGACATAACTTCCTTCATATAAAAAACGTTCAATAATCGTTCTCATAACTTACCCCGTATGTTAGTGTTCACTTCTTTTATTGTAGCACTATTCAAAAAAGATGAGAAATCAAAGTTGAAAAAAGGTGCTTATCGCACCCTTATTCACCACCTAATGTCCAATAAGCATCCTGTGTTTTGAGTAATTCTTTGATATCATTGATCATCTCTAAAGGGGGTAATCCTAATTCAATCATCTCGCGATGAAAATAAAAATAACGTCGTCCATCGGGATATTGGTAATGATAACCGATGTTTTCAAGTGCACCTTTAATGAGTCCTGTATACTTAAAATCGTACTCTTCAATCGTTTCTCTCACTTTATCGTGAAAGTATTTGGGATACGATTTGGTAGCATAAAATTTCATATGAAATGATGGTCCATACTTTTTACTGTATGCAAATTTCGCAATCTTTTTTCCCTTTTTTTGAAATGTGATGATGAGATCATTCGTTGGTGACGTTTTAGGAATATATCTTAGGTGTGTCAAAAATTCTGCGATTTCATGAAAAAAGGCTTCATGAATGTTAACCGTTTCAAACCATGTTTGTAACATGTATACCCCTTCCTTTCATTCCTTTGGTATACCCCGATGTCTAAGTGATGTTTGTGTCATCACGATTCTTATTCAAATAGGTAATAATGGCTTCCTTGGCATAGTGCTCATCCACCGGAATATCGATGAGCTCATAGATAAACTTACGTAGATGAAAGCATTTAAGATAATCGATCGTATGACCATAGGATTGCATATACCCTAAGCGATAGAGGTTGAGTTGAAGTTTTAAATGATTAAAATGGATGTCATATGTTCGTTTGACATCTCCAATACCTATCCCCTTTACCAACTCACTTTGAATGATCATATCCAATCGTCCCGCACAGACAATCTTTCCCTCGTGTTCGATAATGACCAATTTTTCATTATCAAGTGATTTGATGCGGTGGTATTTTTTTAGAAAAAGATAATTATTAAATTCGATCGATGATCCTAGAAGTTGATGTTTCTCATAGAGCTCAATCTCTTTATGCAATGCAACACCTCGGCTTGCAGCTTGCTGAAGCACTGTGGGTTCAACATCGCTATAAGGAGATGGTAAAATAGCTGCCACGATTTGGGTGACACTCGGCACTTTCACACCATCGACATAATAGGTGTGTGTTTCATCAATGTAATCCACACGTTTACCTTTAATGTATTCTGTTATGTCTAGCGAGTTATACTGATTCATGACGATCTCCAAAAACATATCTTTTATACTATTTTACCATTTCATGTGCTCGTCTTGCACGTTATTTTGGAGAATGAAAAAGCGAACACGTCATATGCTCGCTTTTCTTATTTCATGAATGTATATTAATGCTTCCCGATAATGAACTATTCTTGATGACTTTGATTTCTCTTGATTCCTTATTGGTTAAGTTCATATCGCCAGAAACAGATTTGAATTTAATCGTTTTTGGATAAAATTCACAACCATTTACATCACCACTCACTGCACTGAATTCAACATCATTAGCTTCTGTGTCATTAATTTCAATATCACCACTCACTGTACTTGAATGAATGTTTCCTTCAATCTTTGATCGTTCAATCTTTAGATCACCACTCACTTGTGATGCATCAAGATCACCCATCTTGACATCTGTAAAAAGGAGATCGCCACTCACAGTATTGACTTTCACGTAGGTAAATTGTGATGTTTGAATACTTAAATCGCCACTCGTTGTGTTGATGATTAATTTCTCAGATTTCAAATTTTGATATTTCACATCAGAACTTACACCGTGTTGCTTGATTTCTTGAATATCTAGAGATTGGGGAAATTCAACTAAGAAATCAAGATCATCCGATGAAGAACGCATGAATAACAATCCCAGCGTTTTTGGTGCTTCAAGCTTAAATGTGCCTTTATGGTAGGAGATTTCATAACGATCAACTTTGCCTTTTCCTTGATAATAGACGTGAATGTCATCATCTTCTGAGGGTTGAACCGCCACATTTTCAGCAACCACTTGGATGAATACATGGAGTGTTTTTTCATCAGGTGTGAAACTTTTCCAAAGCGTATATCCATCTTTTTCAATAGGATTGGTTTGTTTTCTTGATTGTTCAGCTAATTCCCTTGCCAATATTTTGGGGTCGCCAAACCTCGCAGGTATTTCTTCTTCAGTTAATCCTTCCGCCATAGCTGTTGCAATCATTTCTTCGTGATCATGAATAATTTCAGCTATTTCTTCCATATCAACTTTATTCTTGATTAATTCGTTCTTTAAATCGTTTAAGAATGTCTTCATTTTTTTTACCTCCCTGGTTAATGACATGATAGACGCCACCGATAAATGCGTCCCACTCTTCTCTCAGTGATAAATAATAGATAAATCCTTTTTTAGTCATTTGATAGTATTTTCGTGGTGCACCTTCTGTTGATTCTTCAAGGTATGTCGTAAAATAGTCTTCACTGGTCAAACGCCTTAAAATAGGATAGATTGTATTTTCACCTACATCTAAATGTTCTGATAGCTTACTGATGATTTCATAACCATAGCTATCCTTTTCAACAAGCACGGATAAGACACATAATTCGATGATGCCACGTTTGAATTGAGCGTTCATTGTTATCCCTCCTACGAACTAATTATAACACAGTATTATTTGTCACACAATACCTATACATCATTTTGTTGTTGATAAAAAAATGAGTGCTTTTAGCACTCACATTTTTCGTTTTGTTAATCGTTACAGGGTCGAGAAGGTCAATTCCATGTAATGTTGGTACTTTTCACCCTTCTTGAGGATGGCGGAATTCATATCGGGGAAGTGAATACCACCGGGTTCATACTCGCATTCAAGGGTGAGTGCGGATCTCACACCGTTTCCAAAGCGTGCAGGGAGCGTGTCGAGTGAGGGTACGTTGTGGGCAAAAATAACGACGGCGGGATAATTCGTTTTGAGTTCGACTTGAAGTGTACGATCTGAATTTTTGATGATGGCACGACCTGGATTTTGATCAAACAACCACGTATGATCAAATCCACCAATAGGTGTTTCACTCAATGCTTTTAATTTACCTGTAATTGATCCCATTCTTCTCAAGTCATAAGGTGTCTTTTCAACGGTTGCTTTTCCATAAGGAACAAGATTTTCATCAAGAGCAACATATTGCGATGCAGCCACTTTCATGTGGTGTTCATTAATCGTGCCTTCACCATCTAAGTTGAGATAGATGTGGTTGGTTATACTGCACAATGTATCTTGGGTTGTGGTTGCTTCATAGGCAATGCGTAAACGATTATTGTCGGTAATGATGTAATGAACCCATAAGGTGAGTTCGCCTGGATAATCTTCTTCGCCATCTGCGCTCACATACTTCATCGATACAACGCTTTGATTCTTTTCGTCTACGGTTTTAACAACATTAAAATGGCGGAATGAGAAACCGGTTGGACCTCCATGAAGTTTTGTTGTTTCGCCTCGGTATGGTTTAACGGGGTAAGAAATACCGTTGATGGAATACGATGGTGCAATCAAACGACCACCTGTTCTTCCAATTGTTTTCCCATAGTAAAATTTAGCGTGTAGAAAATCATCAAGAGCATCTGGTCTAACGGTAAGTTCCTTTCCGTTCATTTTGACGGAATAAATGGCTGCTCCATAATTGATAAGTGTTACATCAAGTTCGCCACGTTTGATACGAATTTCTTGGACGTCGCCTACAGTGGTTTTAATGTGTTTAATTTTAATCATATATTTTCTCCTCTTTATGTGTTGATGGTTACCCAATAACGTTCTACAACATTTCCATCTTCTTCAACAAAAGTGTTTTCTAATACTCCGTGTGCGTGAAGAATCGTTTTCCTTGAAGCTTCATTATCTCGATTACAGGTGATGAGAATCGGGTTGATTCCCAAGCGTTGACACTCAATGAGCGCCAATCTAAGTTGTTCGTGCGCATATCCTTTTTTTCTTTCTTCGGGATGAATCGAATAGCCGATGTGTCCACCATGGAGCAGGAGTTCTTCGTTGAGCTCGTGCCTAATATTGACAATGCCTACCATCTTGTGATCCGTTTTTCTGATACATAGATATTCAGAAGAAATGGCACGTCCTGGAGGGACTGTCCTTTTTTCTTTGAAAAGTTCCAAGTAATCAATCCAATCTTTGATATCTTGAAACTCCATGATTCCACATCCGCCATGAAGAGACTCACCGATATAAATGAACGCTTGTCGATAAGCTTGAATGTTGAATATATCGTCATATGTCGGCTTTTTTAAAACGAGCTCAATCGGATGATTTTTCGAGGTTGACTCAAGGATAGCAACCTTGTCTTTACGATTCATCAATCTGTAAAAGTTTAGCCATTCTTTCGTGGATGAAAGATAAATCTTTTCGTGTCCTAACATCGTCCAATCAAACGTTTCCCCTCGATGAATCGAAAACATATGGGATTCATCCTTCGCCATGATCGTAAGTTCTGCCATCAAATCCACATCAACATCACGAATGGTGTACTCGTAGAAATATCTTGTCTTATAACGATCAGTTGATTGAGATGAACATCTTTTTCCCATAGCATCGAAAATATGGATGGCTTGATCGATGTCTTCGTTTGCAACCATGATATCTAAATCATTAAAATCTTTAACGATACCCCTTAAAAAGAGCATACCCGATGAACCGAGATTCCACGTGATGTTCTTTTCATTCAATGCATGTGCCATGTGACATAAAACATCTAACTTATTTTGTAGAGACATATCTTCCTCACGACCTATATTAACCCTATTATATCATGAGACGAAAAGAGACTCCATTTAACAAAATAAAAACTCAACCCGATGGGATTGAGTATCTCTGATCATAAAAGAATATAACCTCGAAATCCTCTGACCCCATAATAGGAGTCTGCACCATTGTGATAGATGAATGTGCGGTTATATCTCCGGTCGCCAAACAGTGCACCACCTAAATCGCGAAGAGCTGGTGGTGTTTTTAACCATGACGAAGTTTTCAAATCCAAGGGTTCGATGGCTTGAATCTCGCGGTATTGACTTTCATCAAGAAGTTCAATTCCCATCATCTCTGCAACTTTTTCTGCTGATGTTTCAGGTGGAAATTTTTTACGGCTCAAACGAGCTTCTTCATCGTAGCAAAGATTTCTTCTTTTTTCCGGTGTTTCTTTTGAAAAATCAACATAGACAAGGCGTCCATTCAATGTGGTAACATCAGGCTCTCCACCGGTTTCTTCCATACGAATCAATGTCTCAAGTAGATTTAAATTGTGCTCAATTTTCATCTCAATATCACGCCAGAATAAACCGGGATGACGCTTTGTGTGATGTTCAAAACGTTCCTTTAAAACAACCAGTAAAAAATCCGCTGTGATTTGGCTCATATGTACACCTCCTTGATGGGTATGCGTCTACATTATATCAAGTGATACGATTTCATGAAAGAAGTATGCCTATTGAAAAAAGAAAAACCTCAACGAAGGTTCGTTAAGGTTTCAAAAATACACACATGGTCCCGTATGAGAACAAATAAACGCACACTTTTTAGTAAAAACAATTAAAAGTGCTCCAAAGTCCATCGACATACCTTGTATAGGAAACCGTGGGAAAGTATAGCATAAATTTTCAAACTTTTTATTGCGTATTTTTCTTAGGATCTAGTTCTTATGCTCATTCGAATTTCATCCAAGTTATAGTTGTCCATAACAGGTAAAGATTTCGTCTTACCATCTTTTGCAAATCCATAATTCTCATACCATGCTATTGCTGGTATATTGTTATGCAATACCCATACACTGATGTATTCATATGTCACCAATCTCTTGATGCACTCATCCATTAATGCTTTTCCGATGCCAAGCTTTTGGTAATCTTTTAAGACATATAAAGCGTACACTTCTCCTCGATTAACATCAGAATCGCTCGACTTATTATATGCAGCAAATACGACGATTTCATTTTTATATTCAGCAACCAGTGTGTTTTCAGGATATTTCTTAGCGATATTTATGCAACGTTCAAGTGAATGTTTTTCTAAATACCCTGAATCCATGAGTCTATCATATGTTTCTAGCCAACTTCTAAAGTGAATGTAACCTTTTCGTTCATAATCCTGTTCAACCATATCTCTTATTATAATCATTAGCTACCTCTTTTACAGTGCATTATACTCTATTTTATGCACTGTATTTCATTCATATTTTTCTATATTTTGCGTTTTTGAAGTTTCCTATCTTTTGAATAGTGCCTTCATTTTGAAGCTCAATGAGTACTTTTTTAATGGTATCAACAGCAATGTCTGGCCAAAGTTCCATTAATTCTTTGCGACTCAATGGTACCAAACTCTTTTCAATGGTTATTTTTATACGTTCTTTCTTATTTGTAACCTTTGATGAAAGAATACTTACTCGTTTATCGAGTTCATTATAACAGCGAATTAATGTGACAAGAAAATGATTGATGAAGGGATAATAATCATTCGCACTATTATTCCAGTTATCTGAAGATAGTTTTAGTGACTGATCATATTCCTTTTTATTTAAGTTGATTTGGTTTTCAAACGAGATGAATTTCCCAATGGTAAATCCATTTTTATAAAGTAAAAGTAAACTGAGTAGTCTGCTCAATCGACCATTACCATCTGAAAAAGGATGGATAGATAAAAAATCTAAAATAACACACGGAATGAGAAGTAATTGATTCACATTAGAATCATCTCTTGCATCCATATATGCTAAAATCATTTGTTCCATTGCGGATTGTGTTTCTTTAGCTGGTGTGGGTCTAAAACGAACACTTCTCGTGCCGTTTTTAGTAATCTCAAGAATAACATTATCAGAGGTTTTATACTTTCCTGCATAAGAAGGACGTTCATAAGATAATAACAATTGATGAAAAGCTAGAATTTGTTCTTCCGTAAAAGAATATTCATTGTAATTATGATGTATGAGGTCAATGACGTCTTTATAACCTAAAATTTCATTCTCATTATGATTAATCGGTGATACAGATCCATTCAGTAGACCCTTAATACGTTCATCTGTTGTTACGATACCTTCAATAGCATTTGATGAGATGATAGATTGAACAATGGCTATCTTAGTTAATTCTTCAAATAGTTTTGGATATGAGTCTATCAACGTTCTTCGATCAATAGTAAGTTTTTCTACAGTAGTCAATAGATTAACAGTCTGTGCTGGTATAGGTTTATCCTTAAGAAATGAATAATCAAAGATTTTCATAGAACACACTCCTTTACAGTGCATATTTTAACATTTTATGCACTGTATTTCAAGTCATAAAACAAAAAAGACTCACATTGGAGTCTTTCAAATCAATTATGGTGCGGTCGAAGGGATTCGAACCCTCACTCCGAAGAACTGCCGCCTGAAGACAGCGCGTCTGCCAGTTTCGCCACGACCGCATGCACATATTATTATACACGAAACGTTACATTTGTACACGATAAACCAAGAAAAATCCCATCCAGTGATGGGATGATAAATCAACTTTTTGGTTTTGTTTTAATGCCTAAAATATTTTTTCTTTTAGGTACTTCTATGGGTGCTTTAGTGTTGGGTTTCTGAGGTTGTTTTTTTGATTCCTCCAACTCCTTCTTTTCTTGTTCATCATTCAGTTCCCCAAAATATTGAAGCGCTGCTTTAATGGTTCCTGTGAGTGGAACTGCAAGTAAGACACCCGCAAATCCAAAGACACCACCAAAGAAAAGTAAAGCAGATAAAATAGCGAGAGGATGAATATGAACTTGCTTACCCAATACATGAGGTTGAATGATGCTGCCTTCTAAAATTTGCTCAATCAATTGAAGGACAATGACCACAAATATCGCAATTAGAAAAATCGGACCTTGGGTTGCTTGCAGTTCGAGATGTCTGGTAAAAAGAAAAACGATGGGTGCCATTACACCGAGCCATGCCCCTAAATAAGGAATAATATTGAAAAGCCCCATCAGGGTTGCAAAAATAATCGCATAGTAAATCGGAAATTGTGGAACAAAGATGGAGAGAACACCCAATGAAAGACTGAAGTAAACAAAGATGATCAGCATCATCAATCCTTGACCTTTGAAATAACGACGGATGACTATGTCGCTTCTTTTACCTAATTCAATGACATGCAAACGAATTTTTTTAGGTGCAACCTTTGCAATATTTAAGAAGATATATTCCTTTTCGCGAATGAGCCAAAACATAAAAACTGGTGTTAAGATAAAGATCATGATCGCGCCAAATAAGGATGATGCAAATCCAGAAATAGAAACGAGAACAGACCCTACCAATTCAAAGATACGTTGTAGGGATGCCCCATTTTGTGTCATTTCAGCAATCAGATCTGTGATGTCGCTATTTGCAAAATAGGTGGTAATCGCAACCATGATATCATTGATCACACCTTGAAGACTTGCGTTATCAATAAGGGTTAGTAGACTGTTCAAGATAGACGCCATTTGGGTGACAATGAAGTATATCGCTATACCCAAAATGGTGATAATGAACAGAATGCCGATTAAGATTGCGACGATGATGGCAATGTTTCGGTTAATCTTTAATTTCTTGTGAATCAATTGAGAGAGTGGACCAATAATAAAGCTTAAAAAGAACGCAATGATGAAAGGGATGATGACTGAATTGATTGCTTGAAAGATGCGAACGAGCAAATCTTTTGTCAACAATTGAAGGACATAAAGCCCAATCAGTGAAACGGTGATAAGCGATGCAATCAATAGATAGTGAATTAATTTCTCTTTAGTAAACCAGGATTTATTCATGATAGGACCCTCCGGTTGATTAGCACTATTATACATGAAAATCGCATAAAAGAGGTTAGTGAGCGTGCTATAATAAGGTTAACCTATTTCAAAGGAGTTCACTATGTTTCCACTTATTGGTATCACCCCGCGTATCCTCATAGAAGAGGGTGTTGAAAAACAATTTGTTAATACACGATATGTCGATCGATTAACTCCACGAGCATTGAACACCATGATGCTCACGTTAGGTCAATCTAGTCAAGACGAATTGCTCGATCTATGCGATGGTTTTTTAATTACTGGAGGTACTGATGTTGATCCCAAGTATTATGGTGAAACGAATCTGGGGTTATCTAAAGCAGTCATCAATCGATTAGATGAAATCGATAAAGCAGTTATCGAACATGCCATTCGAAACAAGAAGCCTTTACTTGGCATCTGTCGTGGGTTCCAATCAATTAATGTCTTTCTTGGTGGTACACTTCATCAAGACTTGGGTGACAAAAATGAGGCCCATAATCGTATATCTTCAGGCCATGTAGTCAACACTAACCTCCATCCGTCTTTCCCTTGGGGAAGCCAAATCCTCGTCAATAGTTATCATCATCAAGCCATCAAGGACCTCGCTCCTGGACTTCATGTTTTAGCAACACATGAAGATGGTACACTTGAAATGGTCATTCATGAAACACTACCCATCTTTGCTGTTCAATGGCATCCTGAGATCACCCCAGATTCACCCATATCTAAGATAATCTTTGATGTGTTTGCGGATATGGTCTATAGAAACAAAAAAGGTGTTCGTTAAGCCATTTAACGAACACTTTCTTTTTGGATGAAGATGGCTTAGTCTATTTACGATGAGTCGCTTTAATGGAGTAAGAGAGCGGTAACTTTGAGCGCCATTGTGGATATTCATAAAGGCTATAACTCACTTTTTTCATATTACCGTTATTCCAGAAAAGGGTATCAAATTCATGCAAATATTCGATGTTTAAACCCGCTCCAATTAAAGCATTAATGATATCAGATAGGCTATGATTCCACCAATAATTTTCTGCGCGTTTTGCTTCAGAAGCGTAGCCTCCAATAATAAAATCTTGATCTGCTTTGGCATTTAAATAATCATATTTTAGATTCAGTTCACCGCGGCTCAATCCTTCGGGATCCCAAACATGAAAGAAGGGATGACTGTCATAGACATAGAAAAAACCATCTTCTTTAAGAACACGCTTGATCACGCGTGCCCATTGATTTAAATCGGGCAACCATCCCAATACGCCTTCGGATGTAAATACGATATCATACTTTTCATGATGTATTTGATCAAGTGTCAATACATTCGATTCGATGTATTGAATATGATCCATGCCAAAGTCATGTTTAAGTTTATTTGCATAGAGAATGTTTTGATCAGACAAGTCAATACCTGTGATTTTCTTCAACCCCATGCGAGCAAGTGATATCGTGTCAAACCCAATGTTGCATTGAAGATGGATAAGTGATTTTCCGCGTAAGTCACCGAGCTCTTTTGTGATGTTGGTATTAATGGTGTTTTCAACTTCTTTTAAAGCTTTCTTGAAGGCTTGATAGTGATCGGCAGAGAGTTGATTCCAAGCTTCTTTGTTTTTAAGAACTTCTTTCATAAGTATACACCTCTTGATATAAGTATATCACAGGTCTAAATAATCAAAAAGGGCATCATTTGACACCCTGTTTTTGAAATGATTATGTTAAATAATTAACCATGCCCCAAATCATCCCAGTTACCAAACAAGCGGCATTCAAAAGCATGAGTCCCGATCCTAATGCCATATTAACTTTTTTTACACGCATACCGCACCAAAATCCAAATCCACCAAAGAGCGGAGGTAAAAAGAAGATTGCGATAATCGCAGCAATAATACTCATCACAATGAATGCACGATGATAACTTTGTTCATGACTCATCCGTTGTTTTTGGCTTTGCTCAACGTGTTCTTGAGGAAGGGGTCTTCCACAATGCGGGCACATCGTTTTGTTTATTTCTACTTCGCGCTTGCAAAAAGGACATATCATGCATTTCACCTACATCCGGTCAAGAATTTTTTGACGTTGTGTCTGATACTCTTCTTGTGTGATTAATCCTTTTTCAACCCATTCTTTAAGTTGTTTGAGTTTTGTTTCAACATCGTGGGTTTGATCTTCAATGATGGATGGCTTGGATTCCTTGGGTGAAATGGGTTGTTCTAAAAGAGTCATAATTCGACTATCAAAACAAAATACTTTTTGATCACTGTTTATCAGTGTCACTGTTTCGATAGATTTTTGAACTTCTTTTATTTTCTTTGATTCATAAATAATATCTGTAAAAGTTTGTGTCCCCGATGGTTTAACTTCTAGGCTTTTTATTTTTGTTAAGGTGATAAGGACATAAGCGACCTTTTTTTCAATGTATCGTTTTAAATATTCAATGGAAGGTTTTTCTGGAAAAAGCACGATGTCTTCGTTGTTTTTCCAAGCTTGATAAACTATGTGTTTTTTGAGATCGCCTTGATCATCTTGTGTAAAACTCATCACGTAGATCGCATCTTGTGGTACGCTGGCTTCTTTCGCTTTTTGTTTGTACAGGACCAAATGCTCAGTAAATGCTTGAATTTGTGTCCATTTGGGTTTAAAATCGACAAAAAAGAAGATGAAGAAGAGCATGAATGCAATAAAAAGGCCTGTTAGTGAAAAAATCATAGCGGCAGTTTCATCGTTTGAAAATGTAAATCTTAAAACAATGAGGGCAAAAATGAGGTATCCAAAAGCAAACTCAAAAGGCACGATAATGAAGCGTCCTAAGACGATTTTTACACGTGCAGTCCATATTTCATTTTTTGTCTCTTGATCCATAATGATCTCCTTTATAAAAATGACTTAACAGCATTAGCGAAGATGGCACGATAAAACGTGTCCATTCAACAAACATGATTCACATAAGGGTGAATCGAACTAAGTGCCAATAAAGGAAGCGAGCGTTATCTATCTTTAGATTACTCCAAAAAAGAAGAGATTTCAATAAAGTTAATCATTTTATAATTTTCCATGAATATGTTAAGCCGTAAAAATAGTAGAAAAAAATGCGATTTAACGCATTTTCTAATCGACATTCTTATCTTTCTTCAATAATTCATTCAAATCATCAACTTCTTTTTTGTATTTCTTTGAAACCATTAAAACAGCCACACCATAAATGATTCCCACGATGACCATCAAAACATAAATAAACCAACTAAATCGGAATAAGTATTGGCCAAAAACGTTTCTTAAGACAAAGATACTGGGAATAATCGCAACATACCCTAATATCGTATTCAGAATGCTATTTCCCTTTTCTAATCGAAACAACCAGACAGCAAATCCTACAATGGCAGATACAATCAGTGCTCCCACTTCGAGTCTAGCGAAAGGATAAGTGACTTGAACTCTGCGATAAACCATGACGGCGAGTATGAGGAAAATGAGATGAACGATGATATAAACTTTTAAATAAATTTTGCCATAGTCCTTCATGCTTTTTCACCTCTTAACATCTCTTTAAGATCTTTCACATACATGCGCGATATGATTAAACGATCTTTGTTGATGAGTTCTGCTTCCATACGCCCATTGATGGATGACTGGAATGACTTAATTGTTTTAGGATTCACCAATGTATTTTTGTTGATTCTAAGAAAAACATCTTTTAATAGTTCTTCTAACTGGTACAATTTGTAATTGACTTCATAGACATCATCTTTTGTATACGCAAAAACTTTATGATCAATTGCATCAAAATAGAAGATATCTCTCGGTGCCAAAGTATATAATCGTTGGTCTTTTTTCCCCTGTAACGCCAAAATATTAAGCGATAGGATACGCTCAATATCATGGACTTCTGGTGTCACTTTTGGACATTGAATTTCGACTTCGATGTTCTCTAAATCGGGAACAACTTTAACTTTTATTTTCATGAATACCTACATATGTGTATAGTTTTGATAGATGATTAGACTTTCGTTGAATACTTGAATGGCTTGATCGAGCAAAATTTCACGTTGATTGAATACAGCAAGAACTTCTTGGTAAGTTTGAATGATGAGTGCTATATTTTCAATATTATATTGACCTTTAAGATCAACTAATCGCTGATAGGCTTGTCCCTGCGTAGCGGTAAATGTGTTTTTGATATCGAGAAGTTCATTGTAATTTTTCCATAGCGTAGTACCATCTTGAACACTTAAACGAACGTGGAGTTCTTTAAATGCTAAACGTGCTTCTTGAACTGCGATTCTACTCGCTTGAAGTGTTTGATGCTTTTCGACAAGAATGTGGTGCTTCTCAACTAAAAGACCATGAAGTTCTAAGAATAATGCTAAATCTTCACTGCCTTCAAAGGAATCTTCTAAATCTTGGACCTCATAACTGAGTAATTCTACGTGTTGAACTTCTGTGAGTTCATATTCAGACATTCCTTGATTTCGTGTTGTATATCGTCCAACAACAAAACCTAAAGTAACTAATCCCAATAACCCAATAACAATCATCATTTTTTTCATTGTATCACTTCTCCTTTTCTTTTGTCACCTACATCTTAACAAATGATTAATTGCAACTTAAGAAAAATGACGTAAGTTGTTTAAACTCGACCGTAAGATGTAAAATGAGTATAGAAGAGCTTCATGGATTAACTTCTATTGAGTGTGATTAAAATGATAACGTATCCAATCAACATGTTATTGAAACAATCCTATGTTTGTGCTATGATGGGTATGTCGCATTGACGAATTGGACATAGAAAGAAATGATCATATGTATATTCTTGCTGCTGAAGCTGGTTCAACTGGCCTCTATCAAATGATTTTTTTACTCAGTATTACCATGATTTTAGGGCTTTTTGCAGGCCGTTTTTTTGAACGTTTGCGCGTTCCTAATTTGACAGCTTATATCATCATCGGACTTTTTTTTGGTGGTGTTCTCTTTTTTGCCGGTCATGGCGATTTGGTACATGCTTTTGATATCATTATCAACATTGGTATTGGTTTCATTGCCTTCAGTATTGGCCTTGAACTCAATTTCAAAAAGATCAAAAAGCGGACCAAAGAAGTCATCATCATTACCATATTCCAAGCTGTGTTTGCGTTCGTTTTTGTATTCATAGCCCTCTATATTTTCGTTCTTCCCCTCCATATCGCACTCGTTATCGGTTCGCTTGCGATTGCAACAGAACCTGGTCCGATCTTACTGATTACCAAAAAAATGCAATCGACTGGTCCATTGACGGATACTTTAGTCCCTTTGCATGGTGTTGAAGACTCTATCACTATCATGATTTTCGGTATTGCTTTATCGTATGCATCATCGATTGAAAGTGGAACACACTTTGGATTCATCGAAATTTTGACTGGTCCCATCCTTGAAATCATCTTATCCCTTCTCATTGGTCTAGTCGTAGGTTACATCTTAGTGCGCATCATTCGTTACCTTAAGTATGAAGACGTTGAAAAAGATGTTGTCATTTTGATTTCTACCATCGTTGCTATTTTAGTCTCCATCGCTATTGCAAACCTTGGTTTTGATCTCTTCGGTATTCATGTTCATTTATCACCAATTTTACTTCCTATGGCAACAGGAATTTTCTTCTCCAATATGTCCTCAAATCTTGCTAAGCATGAAACAGAACGCATTATGGATTTGTTCTCTGCACCTATTTTAATCATCTTCTTCACCGCACTTGGTGCAGAAATTGTGTTGTTGCTTGCTGAATCTTTTGATGCGATCAATTTATGGCTCATCCTTGGTGTGTCATCCATTTATGTCATCATGCGTTTCTTTGGTAAAATTAGCGGATCTTGGGTGGGTGGTAAACTTGGAAAATCAAACCCAACAGTTCAGCGTTACTTGGGGTTCTGCCTTTTACCTCAGGCACAAGCAGCCATCGGTTTAGCGTTCTTTGCTCGATCATCTTTAGGTGCAACACCTTATGGTACGATGATTTTAATTGTGATCATGGTCTCAACGATTGTGAATGGTTTAGTGGGACCATTAGGTGTCAGACATGCACTCTTAAGTTGTCATGGCGTCGATGGAAACTCATGTAATATTCTCCATCTAACCAATCGTGATCCACATAAACACGAAATTGAATCTCATTAATCAATCCATTTTATTGTGATTAATAAGATTATATGATCAAAAAAACCGACAATGATTGAAATGATGTCGGTTTTTTTTATGACGTTAAACAATTTTTATTTAAACTTAATTTGATTCTATTGAGGGCTTAGTTGGCGCAAACTTTTGAATGACTTGATGGACAATCTTTTTACCAAAAATGAAGAACCAGAATAAGACAATCATGAAGAATTGAATTATTTTACCGATCCCATTTGCTGCAGAGGGTAATCCAACTTTGTGAAATACGAGTGCATAAAGGAAGATGGCGGTTGCGATAATCGCCTGGATTAAGAAAACTTGATTTGCTTGATTTAATTGACCTATCAAAACTAAGTAGGCAAAAAACAAAACCAAGGCAAGAAAAGCCAAGGTAAACCATGTCCCACCGGGTAATTTTGCTGCTGCAAGCGATCCATTAATTAAATCAGGATGAACAAAATAAGGCAATAAGATTGCAATCAAAAAGAGTAAGCCTATTAAAAATTGTGCAATAACAAAGATGAACACTGATTTTTCACCGTGCAACAAATCAAAGAAACCTTTCTTAATCTTTTCCATTTTGCTTCCTTCTTTCGCTTTTTTCTTTAGGATATCAGCAATATTCTATAAAGTAAATATAGTTTTATATTTATATAGGTATAAAGCTGTAAAGAAATTGAATCCCCTCTTATGTTCCTGTCAATTGAAAGATTTTACGTCAATATTTAGCGATTTGAGGTGCATTTTTCTATCGACTATAATATTAATCGTGATAATCTAGTGCTGAATAGGAGGAAAGCTATGAAACATGTGTGGTTTATGATTACACTCATTCTATTGGTAAGTTTATCTGCCTGTCAACCGAGTGATACAACTGAGATTCCTGATGATGAACTGATTGAATTAACACTCGAAGAATTAAGTTATTATGATGGTAAAAACGGAAGACCAGCGTATATTGCTGTCAACGGAGATATTTATGATGTGAGCGACTCTGTTTTTTGGATTAACGGAGGTCATAACGGTTTTGCAGCAGGACAAGACTTAACCGATGCCATCATCAATCAATCTCCTCACGGTTTATCAAATCTCTCGAGAGTTCCTAAGATTGGTATTCTTGTCGAGGGTGACTAGCGGTGAACTTTTTCAGTGCGAATATAGCGTTTGTTGTTGCTCTATTTCTTTATGCTTTAATTCATTTATTCAACCGATGGGTTCATCGACATAACGGTTGGATTTTTCTAGGTTCATTGATTCTTTCCTCATCCATCATGTTTGTCAATATCCCAATTTTAAGTGGTGTTGTTGACTCAGGTCATGTTTCTTTAGCTTTCTTTATGCTAGTTATGGTTGCAGGAGTCCTTCCAAAGACAAATCTTGCCTACAAAAAGATTCTTTTGGTTCGCGGTGATTTTGCCATCTTAGGTTTTATATATCTACTTCCTCATGGTATCATGCGTTTATCTTTGGCGCTCTATGGATATAATCCCTCGGGTTTGATTGCAGCTATCATTATGATTCCTTTAACACTGAGTTCATTCATGATTATCCGAAAAAAAATTCGTCCGGATCGATGGAAAAAGCTCCATCAACTCGCTTATTTTGCTTATCTTTTCATCTATATCCATTTAGGTTTTGATATATCTCTTCATCCCAGTAACATGTATATCATCATCAGTCCAAACAGTCTACTCTTTCATCTTTTCTTCATCGGATATCTCGTTCTAAAAATGATGGTGATCATCAAAAAAAAGAAAAGACTCCCTGCAACATCAGCAGTTGAGTCTTCATCCGTTAAATAATGTCTTGTTGATAAAGTAATCGTGTTCTTTGTTTGATATCCGGATTGCTGATATATTCATCAAAGGTTCCTTCATAAACATATGACCCAAAATCTGCAATCTCTACAACCTTGTTACAAACCGATTGCAGGAGATTGTGGTCATGTGATGCAACCACTAAGGATCCCTTGTACTCTTCTAAACCCTTATTGACAGCTTGAATTGCTTCAAGATCGAGATGAATGGTGGGAGAATCAATCAGCAGTGTGTTTGCTTGTGATAACATCAATTTCGCATACATACAGCGCATCTTTTCGCCACCTGATAAATACTTCACATACTTCAGAGGTTGATCACCACTGAAAAGCATGCGCCCGAGGAATCCTCTGATGTAGGATTCAGCGGGTTCTTTTGAATATTGTCTAAGCCACTCAATCAAATTGAGTTCTTTTCCTGCAAAGTAAGATTCATGATCGCTTGGAAAATATGATTTAGTCACGGTTTGTCCCCATTTGATGGTGCCAGTATCGGGTTTAGCTTCTCCAGCAAGGATTCTTAAAAGTGCGGTTTTGGCAAGATCATTATCCCCAAGTAATGCAACCTTTTCACCGCGGCTGATTGTAAAAGAGACATTTTCAAAAAGTTTTTGTCCGTCAAGTGATGCACTTAAGTTTTCAACTTCCAAGACATCTTTACCGAGCTGTTTATCTATTTCAAATCCAATAAATGGATATTTTCGTGATGATGGAATAATTTCATCGAGCTGGATCTTTTCAAGTGATTTTTTACGTGATGTTGCCTGAGATGATTTTGATAGATTCGCACTAAAACGAGCGATGAATGCTTTGAGTTCTTGGATGCGTTCTTCTTTTTTCTTGTTTTTATCTGCCATGAGTCTTTGTACAAGTTGTGAAGATTCCATCCAGAAATCGTAGTTACCCGTATAGAGTTTAGCTTGGAAATAATCGATATCAACCATGTGCGTACATACATTATTTAGGAAGTGACGATCATGTGATACGGTGATGACCGTATTTTGATAATCAACTAAAAAGCTTTCCAACCATGCAATGGCTTCAAAATCGAGATTGTTGGTGGGTTCATCGAGCAATAGAATATCGGGGTTGCCAAAGAGAGCTTGAGCTAAAAGAATCTTAACTTTATTTTTGGGAAGAATGTCACTCATTTTTTTATTGAAATCGCTTTGAGGAACATTGAGACCGTTCAATAATTTTTCAGCATCGGATTCAGCATCCCATCCGTTTAGCTCAGCAAAAACGGCTTCCAAGTGAGAAAGTTCATAGCCTTCTTCATCTGTGATGACCTCTTTTGCATAAATTCTTTCTCTTGCTTGCATAACATCAAATAATTCTTGATGTCCCATATAAACTGTTTCGAGCGCGGTAAAAGCATCAAAAGCATTTTGATTTTGACTTAAAACGGCGAGTCTTTTATTTTTTTCAATGATAACTTCACCTGAAGTGGGCTCTTTTTCTCCAGAGAGAACTTTTAAAAAGGTTGATTTCCCTGCACCATTTGCGCCGATGACGCCGTAGCAGTTGCCAGGCAAAAATTTTAAATTGACATCCTCAAATATTTTTTTATCTGAGAAAATAAGGCTTAATTTTGAGACTGTAATCATGTAAATACTCCTTCGCAAACAAAAATGGCCTAGCTTCGAATAGATTCTGGCCATATCACCTCTATCACTTTACATGATTGTGATGTATTTGTCAATCAAATGATGATGGAAACGTTTAACTTGATAGCAATCAATGATCGTTTTTCACTTAATCTTATAATATAAGACGGTTTCGATAATGATTCCATAGACAACACCTGCGAAAAAGCCCATGAAATCGCGAAATTCTGTGGCACTATAGAATGAAAATGAAACCAATGCTCCGAGGATGACACCGCGCAAAAGTGCAATCTTTATATCTTTGGGTTTCATGAACAATCCGATGACTAAACCCATGATGACACGATTAAACCAAAATGAAAAGAGATATGTGATACTGAGTTCACCCGGCATACGTAGCGACGCTCCAATGATACACAAAACACCGAGAATAATCCCTATTAGAATGCCCCAAATGACTCTTTTGTTCATGCTTTTCTCCTTATGATCATCATAGTTGATGTTCTTGTGCAATTTCAATAACACATAGACTATCATCGAGTTGCTTAAAATATAAGTTCTTTTCTATTTCAAGTTGGTGATAAACCTTACGAATGAGCACATCATCGAATAAGACATCAGCATCAACTTCCTGATAGTTAGGATTCTTTAGTTCGTAAGATATGAGGAGTTTTTTTGTTTTTATAATATGACTAACCTTAGGGGTATCTTTTTGAATCAACGCATAGTAATGATGATTCATATCAACAACGCTCAAAAAGCCTTCTTTATCTTCAAATTTGAACTTGATAACTTTTTTCATTTTTTCACCTTTTCATTTTTCTTGATTTCATTTTATCACTTATGGTTAAAACATTCCAAATATCATGTGAGAGTTCTATTTATATCGTATCTCATGTAGTATAAAACGCCTTTCACATATGAAAGACGTTGAATGCTTGATGATTCATCGGTGCAATAAGTTATTTTCCGAACTTAAATTTTCCATCTTTATCCCAAAGTCCCCAATAAGCGCCATATTCGCCTTCTTTGCTGACTTTCCATGCTTCATCAAAGGAAGAAAAATAGAAGAGATGGATATTTTCTTTTTGAGCCCATTCAAATGTCTGGATGAAATAATGCATCGCATTCTCATACGAGGGCACAGCTCCACCATACTGTTCACCTTTTGTTGGCCATCCGGTTTCACTGATGATCACTTGTTTACCTTTTGCATGGCGATGTGCAAGTTCATACATTTTTTTCATGTATTCAACAGCAATATCTAACGCACAATGTTCCCAAAAAGGATAACAGTTTGCCAAGATGACATCGCATTCATCAACCATTTCAGGATAATTTACAAACATATAATAGGCATCTACATAACCGACCGGGATGTGTGGAACAGCCTGTTTGACGCGTCTGATGTATCCGATGAGGACGTCAACATCCAAGTCTTCTCTCAGTAACACTTCATTACCGATGGCTAGCATATCAGCATAACCAGCTTGTGCAATTTTGATGATGTTTTCAATTTCTTTTTCGTTGTTTTCTAAATCCGCATCGATCCATGCGCCTACCAATGTTTTAATACCTTTCTCATGTGCGATGCGGGGTACTTGTTCGTTACCTAGTGTGGTCGAAAAGGTTCTAATCCAACGGGTATATGGACGAATGATTTCTAGCCGGTCGGCGATTTGTTGTTCAGAGATGATAGATTTCTCACCGGGATCTTGACCTTCTAGATATGGACTAAAGCTGATGCCTGAAATCTTGTTGCTCAATATATCTTTGACTCTTTTTTCAAGCAAAGATTTATCTTCGCTAACAATAGGTTGTTTGTGGAGCAAATAACGATTCACATTCAAATAGCGCATTTGATCTTTTGGCTTTGACACAGTATCACCTCTTATGTATAGAATAGCATAACTTCAATGTTTGACGAATGACTAAACGACACGCATTGTTTGATAACTGATATGTTTTGAAAACACCATGCGATGAATTTCATGTTGATGGTTTAAATGATTAAAGACATCAAAAGAGATTGTCATTCTTTTTTGATTGCGTGTGAAAAACAAAAACAAGCAACAAAAGTAGCCCACTGTACAAACCAATATTCATCATTTCAGTGGTTGTATTTCGATTAAACATCTCACCCGTTAAATTGACAAAGTAATGAAATAAAATGGGTAGAACGATATTTTGATGTCCAATCAAGTATAAGTAGCCCATAATCAGAGACTGGATGAGAATATTTAGAACAAAAAACACAAAGCCTATGCTTAGGATACCTAGACCATTTTGATAGGTTCCTACGATAAAAAACAGGGGTAAGTGCCAAATGAGCCATATCAGCATGACATATAGTTGAGCTTTCTTAAAGGATACTTTAGAGATGTCGTGGAATAAAATGCCTCTCCAACCAATCTCTTCTGGTATTGGACCAAAAAAGAGTAGAAAAAAGGCATAAAGAACACCAGATTCAATAAATTCGGATTGGATAGCTAGTCTTTGAAAAACGATTATACTTGAAAACATAATCACGATTATCGGGGACAATGTGATAACCCACGCCAACACATGTACTTCACGAAAGTTTAACCATCTATGCCAAAAAAACTTCCATTCCTTGGTTTTGATCAAGTAAACGATGGATGCAATCAATGGGCTTGCTCCACCTAAAAGATGAAGTGGAGAAATGAAAAATGATTCGCTATCAACGTTTGAAATGATTGCAGCACTGATCCATGAAAGATAAGTTATTGCGAAAACAGTAATTATAAATAACTTAAGTGATTTGTATGCTATCACAATTCTACCTCTGAAGACTATCACAAAATAAGTTGCATATAGACACTATATGATTATTTGATCACTGTTCTTGGAAAAGTTTAAATATATCGTGAAAAAGATCATGGAATTCACTGTTGGTTCGATAAAACGCGATAGGAAACCCCAAGGGTGTTTTGACTTCGTGTAACCCGCCAACACATGTGGTGTTGGTTCCAAATTGAGCCCATGTCCCTTCTGGTAATCGAACCTTCATCGATGTCGATTGTCTTTGAATCACAGGGTAACACGCGATATCGCTGCCATACATATATGCATAGGATTCCTTAAATGTCCACGACTCGCTGCAATGGAAAAATAGGGGACGGATAAGGGGATATCCTTTGTTTACATAATCTTCTTTTAATTTCTCTGTATAAGGTGCTAATCGCTTATAATATTGGCTCAATCTTCTCACATGAGATAATGTTTCTTCATCGTCGTCAAATTGCACATTCTTATCGGGTTGATTGCCTTCGTGGCAGCGAAAAATGGGTGAAAATACATTCATTTCAGCCCATCGAATAAAGAGTTCTTTTGAGCGTTTCATATGAAGGATTGTCGTATAGCCTCCGATATCTGAATGTGTAACCCCGATGCCCGAGACAGAAAGTGAAAGTGCTGAAACAATGGCAGATGGAAGTCCATCTTCTTTAGAAAAATCGACATGTTGATCACCCGCCCATAACGACGGTGCATAACGGTGCGTTCCTGCATAACCTGCTCGAACGAAGAAAAACAATTCGTGTTGTTGATTGGATTCAACAATCGCCTCATGATTAAGTTTTGCCCAAAGAACTGGCCAAAGGTTGTGTATCTTTTCTGGATCACCTTGATGAATAACTGCATCGATGGGTAGATATTCACCAAAATCTGCCATCCAACCTTTCATACCTAAACCAATCATTTCTCTTTTTATCACATCTTTATACCACTGATAAGCTTGAGGATTCGTTAGGTCAACGATCCCTGCTTGAAAGGTTGTCGACTGGATATGATAGATATTCATTTTCTTGTCTAAAACTAAATACCCCAATTCTTTTGCTTCAAGATATAGCGGGGTATCTTCCTTTAAAAAGGTATTGATATATCCTAAAAAAGCGATGCCTTGTTCATTCATCTTTTGTATGGTTTCTTTAAGATGAGGATAAAGTTCATCACTGACTTGCCAGTTCCAATAGACTTGATAACCAAAAGCGGTGATGAGATTACCTGACCAGTCCTGTGACCAGACACCAGAAACTGGAATCTCATGATCGTGTGCTATCTTTATATGCGATAGAAGTTCATTAATACCGCCCTGTGAAGCGATCATCATCCCTTGATGTATCCAGGAAGGTAACTTGGGTTGTCTACCAATGAATGCAGTGAATTGTCCATAAAGTTCTAGCCATGAATGGTTATAAAAAAGATGAATTTCTTGAGGTATACTGCGAAAAGTGTGAATGGTTTTCGTCTTTCGAAATTCATATCTTTGATAAGTGTCACACACCGCATGAAACAGATAACCTTGGCTGGATAAATATGTCGGTTGAGCATAATACGTTTGTTGTTCTTTCCATGGACTGTGATGGTTGGGGTTCACACCAAAGATTTTTTCACGTAAAAATTTTTTAATCAATTTTTTAAGTGAATGATGTTCGCTCACCCAAATGTTCACTTTCTTTCCTTTTAAATCAAAGGAGGCAAACTGTTCACCACATCCATAAATGTGTTCACTTTCTTGTGCGTTCATCGTCCATTCAAAACGATTAAAATCTGATTGATTGATCATCTTCAATATCAGATGATGCTCACTTTCTTCAGGTTTAATTCCAATGAATTGATTGTTTACTCGATACCAATAAATACCTTCATCGTTGTGATCAAATGTCAGTGTTTTCCAAGGTTTGATGTGGTCTTTGGTTTTAAATGTTCCTCGCGACATCTGATAGGATGCTTGTCCATATGTTGCACGCAGCACCAAGTGTTCATAGTCACCTAAAAGAGATGCTACTATCATGCTTTTTTACCCCATAGTTGATCAAAGGGATAACCTGTAACTTTTTCACACACGCCTTTTTCTTCATCTGAAGTAAGGCTATCCTCTAAGCCTTTTCTTCGTAAAATTTCTTTCTTGACGATATCAAATTCTTTTTTATTCAACGGATAACGATACGTCACATAAAGCGCTCCAATCATAAAGATTGTTGGAAGGATGACAAAGGCATATTTGATCCCTTCAACAGTTAATGTACTCTGCACACCGCCGATGTCTTCTATCCCCTTATCATAACCGATAACAGTCAGTAAAATACCGATGATACCAAAGGCTAGACCGTTGGCAATCTTTCGTGTGAACGTTGCCATGCCTGAATAAATGCCAGGACGTCGTTCTCCAGAGATAAGCTCATCGACATCGGTCAAATCTGGAAGAATCGCAAATGCTGTGACCGAAGATGCTGCAGTTCCAAACCCTGAAATAAAGGATGCGATGAAGATGGGAAGAATAGGTGCTCCACTGTAAGCGAAGAATAGCATGGAAAGCGTCGCAACAATTCGAATAGGAAAACCATACAAAATGGGTATTCGTTTTGATGTTTTTGACAATATGTATTGGAACAAGAACATCGCTAATATTTGCGAACCAAGAACACCTGACATCACGAACGTGTATTGATTGTTTTGACCTAAAACATCACGTAAAAAGTAGATAAATAAAATCATCACGAAGTCTGCAGAGCCTTGTCCTAATAAAAAGATGCCCAAGAAGTATTGAAATGACTTATTTTTATAAACTGCTGATGATTCCTTTACAAATTGACCAAAAGAGAAAGATGGGATCAATTTATCACTTTGTTTTTCCCATGTCTTGAAAAACGTAAAGAGAATCGATAGAAAGAAAATAATACCAAAAATGATGCCCATGACCAAATAGCCCTGCGCTGCGTTGTTTTCTCCAACCCTTGATATGATCATATTCGGCAACAATCCTGCGATAATCGCGGATGCTGCTGAAAAGATCATGCGAATTCCGGTATATTGACCTCTCAGATGATAATCATCAATCATTTCAGGAAGAAGTGCATTGTAAGGAATCATCACGATGGTAAACCCTGTTGAAAAAAGGAGGAATGTAACAAGATAAAAAATATACGTCCAAAAAAGAGACCCTGAAATGGATACCCAGAGCAACGTAAATGTGATAGAGCCAATAAAACTACCAAGAAGTAGGTAAAATCGCTTTGAGCCAAAACGACTTCTCGTTCGATCAACAATCGTACCCATGATAGGATCAGAGATAGCATCCCATATTTTCCCGATTAAGGGGATGGTTCCGGCGAGAATAGCAGGAATACCTAAACTTGTTAAAAACTCTAAATAAAAGATTGAAATAATAAGAAAAGTTCCCCCACCAAACATATCAGCTGCACCATAAGCTATTTTCGAGGAAAGTCGTTTTTCTAAAGGTTTCATATGCGCTCCTTATACATTATTTATTTGGACTGATGATGGATTGAAAATAGTAACTGCTCGTGGAGTGGCTTTGTCCATAATCAATTAATCGCTTGTATTGATCATACACATGATTGGTCGATGAGATAGAGGGTGAACCTGCTGGTTCGTTGAGATATTTAGCGATATGGTCAGGCAAATTCACAGCTTTGGTAATACGATGAGATTCTTTGGCATATAGTCCATAGTGCTCAAAAATAAAGGCGTTTAATGGTTCTATACCTGTAAGTGCCTGATCGATGTCAGGAAATATGCTCATCGGAAGGTAATTTTCCAAAATAATGAGTGGGCGTTGATTTCCTTTATAAATACGGTTGATATATAAGAACGTTCTTGCTGTATGAAAACCAAATCCTTTAGCTATATCATCACTTAAGGTCACAATTTTCTTACTCACGCATTCAATCGAAGGTGTAAGACCTAAAGCGATGATCGCATCATAGATTGCCACGTTGCGATCAAAGAAATAATTGGTCAGTTCAAGATATGCAACCTCGTATCCCTGCTCTGTTTTTTTGATAAAATTTTCTTTCATTAAATTTTTGTATGCTTGAGAAGCATATTCCTGATCGATATTGAGTGCAGCAGATAACTCGAGTGGATCAGGTAGAATGTCTTGATAATAAAATGTCTGATCGATGATTAATGCTTTAATTCGATCTTTAATCTGCACATCGTATGGTCTTTTTTCTCGTCGGTCAATCGAAATTAACTCGAAAATTTTATGGCTTTGCATGGACGGTCACCTCGAATGAAGAAAACTCTCCAGGAAAATAATTAACGATATACCCGATGATATGCTGATTGTCATCAAAGATTTGACTTCGAATGAGGTAGATGGCTTCACCGGACAATATGTTGAGGAGCTGTGCTTCAGCAGAGGAAGCAAGTGCTGGAGAAAACGTGTTTTGAATATGATGAATTCTATGATGATATGTTTCTTGAATAAGCGAAAAAAGTCCATCTTTATAAGGGTAATTCTTTTTAAGTTTAGGATAAAATTTCTCAGGCAAATAAACGTGTTGATAGACGAGTGGGTTTTTCTTCGATTTAATAAGGCGGTGAATCACATAAAACGATTCATTCTTATCCATTTTGAGCATGCGTTGTGTCATATACTCATCATTGATGCAATCAAAAAGAATGTCTTGACATTCGTTTTCTTGATCGGCTTCAAATGCATAAATATTAGGAAATTCTTGATGGTAAGTTTCTCGATTCGTTACAAATGTCCCCTTACCTTTGATTCGCTTAATTTTATGTTGATCAATGAGCTGTTGATATGCCATCTTAACCGCTGTTTGGCTAACACCAAAGACCTCACAGATTTCTTTTTCTGTAGGTAGCTTATCATTATACGTAAGTTTTCCAGTATCGATCATCTTTGAAATCGATGAAGCAATCTGCTTATAGATCGATGTTTTGATGGTTTTGTCAATGAAAATATAATCCATGGAAGATTCCCCTCCTAATCATTGAACTTAGTTTCATCATAACACAGTTATGTCTAAAAATAATCAGTCTTTCTTAACCCCAAGTTCTTCTAAGAGTTTTCCAACCTTGCGCGGACGGTCAGCAACCTTAGCCCCCGCTTTTTCTAATATTTCAATTTTATGTTGAACCGATCCTTTACCTCCGGTGATAATTGCACCGGCATGACCCATTTTTTGTCCTTTAGGTGCTGTTCTTCCACCTAAAAAGGCAACGAGAGGTTTGGTAAACGTCTGATTGATCATCGCTTCTGCCACTTCTTCTTCCATGGTTCCACCAAGTTCACCGATGATCACAACTGCTTGAGTTTCAGGGTCTGATTGATAGAGGGGTAAAAATTCAGCAAATCTTGCACCAGGTACAGGATCTCCCCCTACACCAATTAATGAAGATACCCCATATCCAGCTTCAACAATCATTGCTGTGACTTCATTAGTTAAAGAACCACTTCGCGTCATCACACCAATGGATCCTTTTTTATAAACGCGTTCAATCCAGTGTGGGAAACTTCCCATCATCGCTTCCTTAGGTGAAATAACACCTGATGTGTTACCGCCTACAACAAAAGCTTTTTCTTCCAATGCACGTGCTCTGATGAGCATCATCTCATGGAGAGGAATGCCATCAGCAATCATCACGATTTTTTTAATCCCTGCATCAAGTGCTTCAAAAACAGCATCTTTGGTTAGCTTAGGTGGGACAAAAAGCATGGTAGCATCAATGTTGTGTTGTCTAATTGCATTTCTTACAGAATGATAAACGGGAACGCCTTCAACCGTTTGGCCTTCTTTTCCTGGTGTCACACCACAGACAACCTTTGTTCCTAAATCAATCATATGTTTTGTCCAAAAACTTCCTTCACTACCTGTGATACCCTGGACACAAACACATGTTTGTCGATCGATAAAGATGCTCATCGGTTTTCCCCCTTTGCTAGACGTACAGCAGTTCGTACAGCTTCCTCTGTATCGAATAAAGGTGTGAGTCCAGCTTCCTTAAGAAGTTCGACAGCATGAGCTTCATTCGTTCCTCTGATACATGTCACGATGGGGCGATCTGGATTAAGCTTTTTAATCGCTTCAACGATACCTTCAGCCATGACATCCGCACGGGCGATGGTTCCAAATGTTACAATCAGAATCACTTTGGAGGGTACCTTTAAGCAAATTTCCATAGCCTTAACGGCTTTTCTATAGTTTGGTCCACCAAATTCGAGATAATTTGCTACGGTTCCTCCCTCATAATGAATGAGATCATAGACGGTTGTCGTTAATCCTGCACCAGCACACATTAAGCCAATGTCACCATTAAATTGAATAAAGGGGATTCCCTCAAGAGAAGCTTCATAGGCGGCTTCGGATGAATAATCTGTTTCTGTTTGGGCAAATCGAGGTTGACGAAAGACTGAGTTATCATCAATCATGATTTTTCCATCACCAGCGATAAGCGTATCTTCTTTCGTTGCAAACAGTGGATTGATTTCAACAAGTTCAGCATCATATTTGATAAAGATATCATAAAGATTCATCAGAATCTGAATCATTTGTTTGATTTGATTACCCGATAGGTTCATCTGATAAGCGATGTGTCTTGCTTGGTGAGGCATTAAACCATAGCGTAAATCGATGGGTTCCATCATGATGCGTTCCGGATGTTCGACAGCAAGTGTTTCAATCTCGACACCTCCGGATTCACTCGCGATTAGAACAGCTTTTCCACTGGGTGCATCAACGGTAATCGATACGTAAATTTCTTTGTCGATACGAATGGCTTCTTCGACCAAAAGATATTTCATGGATGGTTCAAGTTCAAAAAGACGTTGGATTTGAAATAAGGCGTTTTCTTGATTTTTAACGAGTTGAATTAAACCTCTTTTTCCTCGACCACCACTTAAAACTTGTGCTTTGATGACACAAGGATATCCTACACTCAGTAAGTCAGCATTGACTTCACCTTTTGGTATAAGCCGACTGTTGGGAACTTGAATTTTATGTTCGCTAAAAACTGTTTTAGCTTGATATTCATAAAGTTTCATACCTTCACCTCAGCAAGATATGCACCAAAAATTTCTTCATCGGATGGCCGCTTCGGTGTAAAGTATTCAGAGACCCATGTCACATTCATAAAGTGCTTAAATGTAATATTTTCGGACGTGATGTTTCCTCCCCATGAGCCACAGCCCAACGATACCGTCGATGGCATACCATTAAAGAAGGCACCTCCGTTGCCTGACGCTTGAGGTTGATTGACCATGATGCGACTGGTTTTCATGCGAAGCCCAAGCGCTTCAATGTAGTGTTGGTTAAACGTATGAATACCACAAGAATGCCCTGTACCATAGTTATTGGTTAAACGTTCCAAAATCTTATAACCTTCTTCAAATGTATGATACTTAAACACGGTGAGAACGGGAGAAAGCTTTTCTTGAGAAAAGAAATCGTGTTCGATATCTTCAGCACCTTCAACGAGTAATATCTTAATATCATCTTGAACTTTAATGTTTGCCCCATCGGCAATCTTTTTAGCGGATTGAGCAATAATGCTTGGATTGATCGAACGATATCCTTTTGCATTGGTGATCCACATGTACTCTTCAAGTATTTTTCTGTCTTGTTTTACAAAATAAGACCCTAGACGAATCAATTCATGAACGAATGCATCATAAATGGATTCGTGCACAATCACTGAGTTCTCACTGGAACACGATGTGGCATAATCAAAAGACTTACTTGTAAATACTTTTTTTGCAGCATCAAGAACATCACAATCTTCAGCGATGATTTGAACAGAATTTCCGGGTCCTACACCATAAGCTGGGGTTCCTGAAGAATAGGCTGCTTTAACCATCGGTCCTCCACCGGTTGCAAGAACGACATTAACATACTTCATAAGTTCTCCCGTGAGTTCTAGAGATGGCTCTTCCATGACTTGTATAAGGTCTAAGGGTGCACCTACTTTTCTTAATCCATCACGCATAAAATCAACAGCCATTTTGGTCGACAGTTTAGCTTTTGGGTGAGGAGCAAAGATCACTGCATTTTTCCCTTTTAAAATAGAAATTGCGTTGCTTGCAGGGGTTGCTGTTGGGTTCGTAACAGGGGTAAGTGCACCGACCACACCAACCGGTTTTGCATACTTCTTAATCTTTTTATCGTGATCTTCGTCGATGAGACCCACCGATTTTGCACCCTTGATGTCTTTAAGAACGCCCAAAACTTTATTCTTATGCTTTAGAATTTTGTCGGGGACATTTCCCATGCCCGTTTCATCAACAGCGCTTTGAGCAAGTTTTTGAATGTTTGAGTCGTTATAAACTTCCCAACCAATCGCAACACACACACGATCAATCTCTTCTTGTGTGTAGTGATCAATCGCCCTTTGTGCCATTTTTGCTCTTTCAACATAACCTAAAATGATATCTTTTGTATTCATGTCATCTTTACTCCTTTATACTAAAATGCCAACCAAACCTAAAATCCACAGAAAAATTGCAATAAACGCTAAGGACACAAAAGCGTACATAAATAATTGATTGAATAATTTTTTCCGATCGACCACATCAGGAGCACTCGCAATTGCAAGAGCGCCCATGGTTGAAAAAGGACTGATCGTCACAAAGTGTGATCCAATAGCGATGACAATCGTAATCACTGCAGGTGTCACAGTATTATTAAGTTTATTTGCAAGTTCAACTGCAGTTGGGATTAATGTTGGCATCACCACACCAACAGCAGAGGAAAACATCGACATCACACCAGATAAAATAGCCATGATGGGTATAGCTGTATGTGTGTTCATCATTTGAGCAAGGATGGTGGTAAGTAAGGAAACTCCACCGAGTTCACTGATGACACTGATAAGCACCGCAGTTCCGCATATGAGTGTAATCGCAGTCCATGCGACGCTGTGAATGGCTTGATGAGGATCTGCAGATTTGATGATGAGCAAGAATGTCGCTAAGACAATGCTTGCAAAACCAACATTTACACCAAATACCATTACCCAAAGGATGAGTATAATAATACAGATTAAAGTAATGATTTGTTGCTTGTTTAATTTTTCGGGTTTCTCAATATGAATACTGTTTCCTTTGAGTTTAAGTCCACCAAGTAAGAAAAAGAAGAAAACAGATAATAAGGTCATGCTGACAACGTGAGTTAAATAGATACGAAAACCCAATTCACCAACACCATGTTCTAATGCCAATTGAAGTGCAACAATTCCATTTGGAGCAATAGGCGACAATCCACCTGCAATTGCACCATTGATAATAATGATGCTCATGAGTGCAATGGGGATTTTTGCTTGATAAGCGAGAGCTAATCCGATGGGTAACAACAAAGCCCCAGTAGAAATATTGCCTGGACCAATCGATGCAAGGATTAAGGATAGAAAATAGAAGACAACGACAATTAAAATGGTTTTTCCACGTGACTGATAGATCATCATATTGGATAACTTTTCAAGGGTTCCGTTGAGTTTGGTAATTCCGAAGAGTAAGGTGACACCAAACGTTGTAAAGAAGAGTTTGAGTGGCCAATAAGAAATGATTTTATCAATGGGGATACCTCCCAAATAAAAACCAATGAATAGGGAAAACGTCAATGCGATTAAACCCACATTGACATTCTTCCAAAATCCAATAGCAATCGCTAAGACAAGCGATAATAACGATATGATCGCGATTGTCATATAACTTACCGTTCTCTATGAAAGCTATCTTTTTCGATTTCTCTAACAATGATTCTAGCCTTCTCAAGATTACGTGCACGCCAATCCTCTAAGTTTTGCGTAAACGCGGTGTTTAAAAAGACTTTTGTCATTTCAATTCCCATGATTGGCGCGATGATCCAACCACCCATGCATAAAACGTTAGCATCGTTGATAGCTCGACACTTCTCAGCTGCATATACGGATTCACATGCTGCTGCATAAACGCCTTCATGTTTGTTTGCAACCATCGACATGCCCATACCTGTGCCACAAATTAAAATGCCGCGTTCAAAGACTTTATTTTGTATAAGTTGGGAGCCCTTTTTAGCAACTTCAAAGAAAGGAAGGGCGTTGTTTTCATCCACTGTTCCGATATCATCGACATGAAAATCATTTTCTATGAGATACCCTTTAATGGCTTCTTTAAGCACAAATCCAGATTTATCAGATCCAATAAATATTTTCTTCATTGATGTTATCTCCTTCTATTTTGTATCTTTTCTTGCTAAAACACGGTAAACGGCATCCACAATATTTTTTGCCTTTAAACCAAATTTTTCCATGAGGAAGTCTTTCTTTCCAACTTCACCAAAATGATCTTTCACACCAACTCTTTCCATAGGAACGGGATAGTGCTCACATAGGACTTCAGCAATTGCGCTTCCCAGTCCATTGATGATGTTGTGATTCTCTGCTGTCACAACAGCTTTCGTCTTTTTGACATCGTTAACGATTGCTTCAACATCGATGGGTTTTACAGTATGAATGTTGATGACACTAGCGCTGATACCTTTTTCTTTAAGAAGTTTAGCGGCATCGATGGCTTCTTTCACCATGATACCTGTAGCAAAAATAGAAATGTCATTACCTTCAATAATCGTGGTTGCCTTCCCTAATGTGAAGGGCTGATCATCTTCAAAAATGGGATCAAATTCTTGACGGAGAAGACGAATGTAGACAGGTCCTTGGTGTTCTATGATCTGTGGGAATAAAGCTGCGAGTTGCACTCCATCTACGGGTTCAACGACGACCATACCTGGTAAATTTCTCATCAATCCGACGTCTTCTAATGACATATGTGTACCACCGTTGAGCTGTGCCATAATACCTGGATCTGATCCACACATCTTCACATTAAGTTTTGAATAGGCAACAGATAACGTGACTTGGTCAAATACCCGTCTTGTCGCAAACGGCGTAAATGTATGCGTAAAAGGAAGTTTTCCCATGTTAGCTAAACCCGCAGCAACGCCAATCATATTGGCTTCTTGAACGCCAACATTCACGGTTCTTTCTGGATACTTCTCAGCAAACATTGTCGTCTTAAGTGCCTTCATTAAGTCTGCTTCAACGATAACTAACTCTGGATACTTCTCTGCATAATACATCAGTAGATCTACATAGATATCTCTTAATTGTCGATTTCTTAGTTCCATGTTTTATTCCAACCCTTCAATTGCTTCTTTTGCCATATCTTTGGTGACTGGCATGTTGTGCGAACCAACTTTTCCTTCACAAAAAGCAGCTCCCTTACCTTTAATGGTGTTTAAGATAATCATGGAAGGTTTACCCTTTTGAGCTTTTGCATTCAAGATGGCCTGTTGAATTTGAATCACATCGTGACCATCAATCACTTGAACATACCAGTTAAAGGCTTCCCACTTCTTATCGAGTGGATGAACATCATTGATTTGATTAACCACACCATCGATTTGCATTTTATTATAGTCAGTGAACGCAATCAGATGATCAAGTTTTCTGTTTCCAGCAAACAGTGCTGCTTCCCATATTTGACCTTCTTGGGATTCACCATCACCAATAAGCGTATAGATTTTATAAGAGGCATGATCCATCTGTGCAGCGACAGCCATACCGACCGCAGCAGAAAATCCTTGACCTAATGATCCCGTGGTCATATCAACACCTACGGTTTTATTCATATCGGTATGAGATGGCAATTGCGTATTGGAAACATTCAGTGTATCGAGAAGATCCATGGGAAAATACTTTTTAAGTGCTAGGGTTGCGTAAACCGCAGGTCCTCCATGACCTTTGGATAGAACAAAACGATCGCGTTCACGCCATTTGGGTTGTTTTGGATCAATCTTCATTTGATCAAAGTAAAGGACTGCTAAAGCATCGACGATGGACAGTGATCCACCGATATGTCCTATGCCGAGTGTTGCAATCGTATGCAAGGTAAGTTTTCGAATATCTTTTGCGTGTTGTTCGAGTGTTTGTCTATTTTCCATGTTCTTCTCCTAATAAATATATGTATCAATATTGAGTAACTGGCCTAATATGGTAAGTTCTTTTTTTACATCCCCATAAATCACGACAAAGTGCGGTTCCCATCCATCCTGAATGAGTTCTTCCATCAGTGGATGAACCTCTTGTTCAATTTTCACGACGACAGAAGTTCCTAAAAATTGTTGTGGCTTATCTAAAATCTCAGCGGATGAGATAAAGAACCTAAATGTCCCATCGGGACGTCTTCCAACACGAAAGAGCGTTGCATGTGTGTGAGCTTTTAACCCAAATTCCATAGTAGGTCCTATCTTTCGGTTTGGATGAACGCCTGTCATCGCACCGGTATCCAAACGCGCGAGGGAACATGCAGCTGTTCCACAATGCCAGAACGTAATGGTGTTTTCCTCTTCGTTAATCGAAACAGGATCGCCCAAATATGTCGGTTCTTGAGATAATTCTTGTCCGATATACATGGATAGAGCACCGTAAGCATCCGCTTCACATGCAGCAGCAATCTTTCGATCATTGAGTAAACCTAGTACACCGCAAACAGGCGTTTTGTAGTCTGTGAAGAAGTCTGGCCAACAGCGGGATGCGATTGCATGGATCTGATGTTGATCAATATAATCTTGATAAACTTTGAAGAGTCTAACAAAATCTCTTTGATTCGTTGAATCTATCTCTTTTAAGCCAATCATCTTTGATTCAGCAAGTTCCTTTTCTTTTTGTATTGCAGCATCAGAAAGTTTTAGAGCTTCTTGCATGAATTCTCTTGCTTCAATCGTCTTTAAATTGACTCCAAATGCTTGTGCTATGTCTAAATCTAAAGCCCGACCAAATCCAAAGCCCTCGGGTGTGTGTCCAATAACAAGAAGATTCATAGTTCTCAACTTCATTTTCATCAAGATTGCTCGAATGATGGTTTGAAATGAGTCTTTAACACGGGTTTCTTCTGGAGCACCAATGATCGTAAACATGTCATCATCACGCATATATCGATATGCATAACCTGCTGAGAATGCTCCCGTGAGTGAATTCAATCTTAAACGACCGCCATCGATGACAGGTTCCCTTAGTGTCCAATGAACAACTGGAGCATGTGTATGCTTTAGAATGGTCGTCATATAGGCTGAATTTGCAAATGTCACATTTTGAACAATCACTAAATCAGCATCTTTACCCTTCATAAATGATTCCAACAGAGGGATACTTAACAACATCTCATCAGGAGCGAGAAGATTATCGGTCATCGTCTTTAACAGCGCTTTTGATTGATCGAACATAGCTTGTGCAGATGGCATATGGAATGTGGGTACACCAATCGGTAAATACATCATTTTAATCGACGTCATAGTATTTCTCCTTTCAAACTTATCCATTGGTTAATCAATCACCTTTATGATTGACTAAACAATGCATCTAAAGCATCAATGAAAGGGTGCTGCCCAAATGGACAGCACCTCATTCATCAACGATTGCTTTAGTCCATTATGCCTTTAAGATCAGTTTCGAGTTGTGTTAAAAGTTCCAAAGCGGTCTTGGTGTTGCTTGGGTTTGCAGCGGTTTCAACGAGTAAATTGATGATGGGATACATACCAGGAATCATGACTTGATTTAACCAGTCAGTGATATAGAGGTTATCGGTATTCGCGATTTCATCAAGGAAAACGTTGTACTGTTCTGCATAAGGACCATAATTGACAACTGCACCAAGTCTTGGTGTTAAGTAAGGAACACCATTGGTGTATTGGTCATGATTGACGCCTTTAGCGAGCCAAGTAATAAATGCTTTCGCTTCTTTTTCTGCACCACTGTTTGCAAGAGCTGCCATGGATTTACCACCAAGAATGGTCGCGCGGTTATCGCCTTTAGGCATAGGAACAACGGTCCAGTTGAAGGTTAAGTTTTGGTATGCACTTACGTTCCAGTTTCCTGACATATGGAATCCATACGTACCCTTACGGAATTCAGATGCTGAGTTTTTAACAACATAAGTTTGGTTGCTTAAGAAACCGTTGCTATACCAATCCATCAATTTTTGTAGTGTTGCAACAGCTTTAGCTGACTTAAGGTTAGAAACCGTGTATGGAGTATCCCATAATTTGACACCATTTTGATAGAATAAAGGCATAAAGCGGTGTGCTTGATGGTCAAAAATACCAGGAGCAGTCACATCGGATTTATCTCTCAATTTGTTCATTTCAGTTTCAAATTGTGCCCATGTCCACACGGGTTCACCAAGTTCAGGATAATTCACATTATATTTGTCAAGTAAATCTAAGTTAACAAATAAACCGTTCGCAGTGATATCCATTGGTAAACCAATCACTTCACCGTTTTTGTTGAAGAATAAGTTTTTGAACTCATCTTCATCAAAGACACCTTTAAGACTCAAGATTTGATCTTGGAAGTTGTTGAGATGACCTTCAGTGACTCTTGCAAGATGAGGTGCTTGACCTCCACTAATCATGGTAGCAAGACGTTGTTCATACTCATTGTATGGGGTAGATACTAACGTAATCTTAACGCCTGTTTCTACTTCATAGCGGTTGAGCAATGTTTGCATAACGAAACCTTCAGTTCCATCACTCCACCAAAGCATGGTAAGTTCGTCTTCACCCTTGTTGTTACAGCCAAACATAAAGAATGCTGCCATTACTGTAACTAAGACTAAAACAAATTTCTTCATATGTTCCTCCTTATTTTTATATAATATCTGTCTTTGACAGATGATTATCCTTTCATACCTGATTCTACGGTTCCTTGAATGAATTGTTTCTGGAATAAAATAAAGATAATGAGCATCGGAATCATCGAGAAAACAGATATAGCTAAAGCCGATGTATAATCTGTACCAAACTCACCCGTGAGATTAGCAATAGCGAGTTGAAGTGTATATTTTTCTGGACTAAAGATTGAAATTAGTGGCCAGATGTAGTCGTTCCACCGCCACATAAAAGAGAATATGGCGAGGGTTGCAATTGCAGGCTTCGCGTTGGGAATGATGATTTTTGTAAATATTTTCCATTCGGATGCTCCATCTATTCTTGCAGAACAGATAATATCATCCGGTATAGTGAGTAAATATTGTCTCATTAAAAAGATTCCTGTTGGGGTTGCTGCAGGGGGAATGATAATCGCCCATAGAGAATCATACATGCCAAAGAATGTAATGATCTTAAAGATGGGTGCCATAAAGATTTCAAGCGGTAGCATGATGGTCGATAGAATGACAATCATGATCACGGTTGAACCTTTAAATTTAAACTTTGCAAGTGCATATCCACTCATCGTGTTAATGACAATTGCGATAATCGTGGATGTGGTTGCTACAATCAACGAATTGAGAATATATCTTAAATAATTACCTGAAGATAGCACATGAATGTAATTCGCAAATGACCATTTTTTAGGAAAGAATGTCGGTGTCGTTGAGAATAATTCCGCCATCTCTTTGAATGACGACAAAATGGTATACAGCACAGGAACTAAAAAGACAAAGACAAGAAGGGTTGCAATCGTTTGAGCGGTGATAACTTGACGCTTGTTTCTCATTGATTTTCACCCCGTTTCGAACTAAAGAAAATAATCCCCGAGAATGAAGTCACGATAATGAGCATCACGACAGACATGGCACTTGCTTGACCTATTTGATAATATCTGAATGCCATTTCATATATATATTGAACAGTAAACTCGGTTGCTCTAAAGGGGCCCCCACCTGTGAAAGTCACGACTAAAGGATAGATTTTGAAAATTTCCATCGTGACTAAGATGAGAACCATCACACGTGCTGCTTTGATGGAGGGAATTGTTACAAATCTAAACTGTTGAAATCGACTCGCACCATCCATTTCAGCAGCTTCATAAAGCGTTTCAGGAATACTTAATAGGGCTGCTAAGAAGATGATCATGTAATAACCCGATCTTGACCAAAGGATAGCAAAGACAACTGAAATCCAAGCAAATCGTCCATCGCTTAAAGTCGGTGAAACTGTAAATGGGGTAGATATAAGACCAATAGATGACAGAAAACGATGAAAGCCTTGAAGGGTAATGTTGAACAGTGAGTAGTTTCCGGCTAAAATCCACTGCCAAATGATCCCAACAACAATAGCCGAAATCATGACCGGCCAATAATATACGCTACGGTAAAACCCAAGCCATTTGATCGGCTGTTTCAGCAGTGTTGCAAGAAGTAACGCAACCGTAAACATGAGGGGGACTGTCACCATAACTAAGCCAATCGTATTTTTCAAAGCTTTGATAAAATATTCATCTTTAAAAATCTTCACATAGTTTTGTAAACCAATAAAATTGGCTGAACCAAAGGTGAACAGCGTGCGATCAGTAAACGAATAAAGAATCCCAATGATAGCAGGAAGAATAATAAATACGGAGAATATGAATAAGTTCGGCGCTAAAAAGATGTAGGGGATCGCTTTTTGCTTAAATCGATAATTGCGATACGACTGTACTTTTGTCGTCATAAAGTCTCCTTAATGATATGTCTTTGTTATCAATTCAAAAATGAAACTGAAGGATGATTTTTTTCTATAAAACACGGGAGGATAGCCCACCGGGCAATCCACAGTAACTTCTTGACCACCTTGGTAATGTTTTCCTGTCCATATATGAACCCATTCATCATGAGGAAGATACACGTTCATTGAGCTTTGTGATTCACTCACAACAGGTTTAATCATCATATCTTTTCCAAAGAGATATTGATATTGTAACTCATAAGCCTGTTCATCATCTTCATAGTGAAAGAACAGGGGGCGTTGAACGGGAAATCCGAGGAGTGTGGCTTCATGAAAGAGATGTTTGATGTAGGGTTTTAGTGCAAGACGTATGTGAGTCATGCGTGCCATATGATTCAAGGTATCATCATTGTGATAGAATTGAAAATTATCTTTTGGACGATTGCCCTCATGGGTGCGCATATAGGAGGTAAAAACATTCATTTCGCACCAGCGATCAAACAATTCCTTACTGCGAATATTCCCGTGAAGCGACGTATATCCCCCAATATCACTGTGTGTGAATGGATTTCCAATGATACCCACAGAAAGTGCTGCAGGTATGGTTGATGCGATGCCATCGTGTAGTTCCCAGTTCACACTTTGGTCACCTGCCCAAAGGGATGTGGCGTAACGTTGCGATAAATACCCTCCTGCACGCATGAAATAGAAAACTTTGCCTAAGTTGTTTGTTTCAGCAACCGCTTCGTAATTACATCTAGCCCATAAAACAGGCCATTCATTATGCATAAGGACTGCATCAACACCATTATGTAGTTTGCAGTCAATCGGTAAATACTCACCAAAATCTGCCATCCAACCTTTAATACCCAAAGCGATTAAGTTCTTCTTGATGATACCCTTATACCAATCGAACGCAAGAGGGTTCGTTAAGTCCACGATGCCACAGAAAAATTCACCAAAATCCTCTTTATAACTTTCATTTTTTTGATTGAGGACTAAGAAACCCTGACTCTCTGCTTCTAAAAATAAGGATTCATTCTCAAGTAAAAACGGACATATATAGCTTAGGAGATGAACATTTTCTTTTTCAAGTTCTTTGATGACTTCTGGAAGTTTGGGATAAAGGGATTCGTTAAGTTTCCAGTTCCAATATAGTCTTTTACCAAATGTTGTGAACCGATAACCCGCCCAATCTTGGCACCAAAGACCTGAAACCTGAACACCCTTATCTTTAGCTTGTTTTAAATACTTTAAAACTTGATCAAGACCACCTTGAACGCCCAAAATCATCCCATCGAGAAGATAATCGGGGAGGAGTGGCGGTCTTCCGGTGACTTCTGTTAAATCGGAGAGAAGTTCGGTATAGTGTTCTTTTTTTGATAATACAAACCCCTGAGGAATTTCCCATGTAAATAACTCATGAAAATGGGGATGCTTAAAATTAAAGATGGAATATGCATAGGTGTTTAAATGAAACCAGTATTTTCGGCTGCTAATGATCGATGTTTCGGGATAATACGTGGAATAGTAATAACCACCAGCTTTATCTTTGAGATTCGCATAAAACGTCGTCAATGAATGAGGGTCTCTTCCCACACCGGATTCGCTTGTAAATAGGGGGAAATCTCTACCCTTAAGATTAAAGTATGAGCTTTGTTCGCCACATCCATAAACAGACTCGTTATTTTCTGCAAAGAGACGGAACCAAAAACGATTCATCGGTTGATTGAGATTAAACTGACCGATTAAGCGATCATCTTCTACGGATAGCTTTAATGTTAGTTTAATTTCTTGATGAGAGAATACGAGTGTTTGATCTTCTACATCAACATTCGATAGAGGAATACGTGTTTTAATATAATCATCAATCTCAAAATTACCTCGATAACTATCGATTGATTCCAATCCTTGACCAACATAAAAAGAGGGTTCTTGGGACGTATGATGAATGATGATTTCATCTTTAAATAGAATATTGAGTTGATCGTTTTGTCGAATGATTTTTAGCATAGTTCTCACTTGTATTCAATCTTGATATTTTTACCTTGAAGTCCAGGATATGCACCTAAGTCAAGAAGTGTTTTATTATCGGGGTGGGCAAGTAACCGTTTGTTTGTCTTATACAGCAACGGGTCGTTCCATTTTTTCTTATCTTCGGCAGATATAAATGCCATATTGGTTCCATACGGCAGTATGACTCCGCATTTAAAACCATCATCACTCACTTTACAGGGAGAAAAGTGAAGGGTTGTCGGATAGATGACGATTGCTGTATTGGCCGGAACATAGAATGCTTCAAGTTGTGATACATCATAGGCAAAATCTTTGATGTCTTCGGTATGTCCTAACATCAGCACAAGAGGCGTGATAGCGATATTGATTTCTGGTGAAGGGTGAAATTCTAATGCATTTAAATAGGAATTGTTGCCATTGACATAACCATACTCAAGTGGCATATCACCAAAGATATCATCTAGAAGTGGAGGCTTTTTAAATACTTCATGAATGAGAGGATCATCAGCAATATACTGATTGAGGGTTTTTGGAATTTCCGTATGTTGATCAAGATATTGGATGTATGGCTCAAAAAGGTTGATATTGATGATTTTTCCATAACGTAAAAAAGAAAGCTCGGATGTTTCTTTAATCAAAATATCTTGATTTAGTTCGTTTAGTGTTTTTAGATTCATGAGTGAGTAAGCGCTTTCTTTAAATTGGAAAAAAAATAGGTCATACCACTTAGAAAAAATAATGAGAGTTAAAAATCTGTGTGTAGTTTTTTTCTCTCATCTCTTTTATCGATTAACTTGTTGATTGAAACAGTGATTTGTTTATATCTTACCATTAAAAAAAACATAAAACAATCACTTTTAGATATTTTTATGCATATATATGTATTTTTTTCGCCACTCAAATTAAAATACATGAAAACATGAAACCTTGTTTAGCTTTTTTATTGATCGTCATGGTAATAAAATGAAAAAGAGACACTTTTGTTTAAACGTCTCTCTATTTTACCGATAAATATATCACACGATTTTATATGCGTAGATCCCCCTCAATTAGAATGGAAATGTTGCAAGTCCTGCAATCATGATGATAATTCAAGCTATCTTCGAATAATATCATGTTGATATTGACAACCAGCATTTTTAATTACATGTCGATGTTTTATAAGCAAAAAATCACCTTAGAATGTCTAAAGTGATTTTCATTTTTCATGATATGCTAATTGATTTTCCGTGCAATAAATGAAAACATCATGGGGCCGGTGTGAATGCCTAAAACGGGAGTTAACGGTGATAAAACGACATTTCTTACATGAAGTGCTTTTTTTAATGTTTGAGCGAGTGATTCTGCTTTTTCCAAATCATTACCATAATGCACAGTGAGATCAATGGTTTGATCACCAAATTTTTCAACTAATAAATCTTTCATTTTCAATAATGATCTCGTTAATCCAAAACCTTTTGAGAGGGTAATATAGACGCCTTCGTCATTAACTGTGATAACGGGCTTAATCCTTAAAATATCACCAATCGTCCCTTCAACTTTACCAATACGTCCACCCTTTTTTAGGTACTTTAACGTATTAATTGTATAAATGGCGAGTGAATCATGATAACGCTGCTGATCTAAAGCCTTGATAATTTCAGGAATTGCTACATCTTTTTTAAGTAATTCTAGTGCTTCCTCAACCAAATAACCCTGTGCACCTCCGAGTGTTTTTGAATCATAATGTGTGATATTAAACGATTGTTGATACGTTTCAAATGCTAATCTAAATGCATTATAAGTTCCTGATAAACCTGAAGAAATGTTAATAACTAAAACATCTTTAATCCCTTTTGCTTTAATGTTTTCAAAGATGTCTTTTAAATCATCCATGTTTGGCAATGATGTTGTCATGTGTTTTTCATCGATTTGTTGATAAACTTCTTCTGCTGTGACCTCAACTTGATCACGATATGAGGTCCCATCAATAATAATCATTAATGGAATCACATATAGATTTTTGTGTTTTGCAATAAATTCCTTTGATAAATTAGCTCCCGAATCCGTAATAAGGGCTACTTTCATTTTTTTCTCCTATTTTTCTTTTATATTTTCGTGTATTACCATGAGATTTTGCGAAACAACTGCAAACCCCGACACCCTAATTATATCATGTATCAATTTTGATAAGCTAAAATGTGATTATCCCCATATTTATATATGGTCTAAGCGTGTTCCAATGTGATAGTGTCTTCATTAAGTTGAGTCTTAATGTTGCTTTTGAATGAACCCTTCCAATACTTACGAGATGGTAAGGTGGGTTGTTCAATACATACTTATTTTACGAACGAGCTTTTTGGACATCTTTTCGAACTCGATCTATTGGCTTTATGAAGGTAAAAAGCCCTTCTCGTTGTGAGAAGAGCGTTTCGTGATTATTACTAGCGACTCGCTTGGGTTTAGAATCTAGTAGTCCATTATAGGGCTAAATGTTCTTTTTCAACAATTGACTTAATAAAGATTTCAACTAATTCTTTATCAAATTGAGAACCAGCGCATCGATTTAATTCTGCAATTGCAACTTTATAATCTAAAGCTTTTCTATATGGGCGATCCGCAGTCATCGCTTCATAAGAATCACAGACGCTAATGATTCTAGAAAACAGTGGTATTTCATTCTCCTTCAGTCCGTTAGGATAACCCTTACCATCCCATCTTTCATGGTGAGTAAGCGCATATTCTGCGAGCATAGAATATTTATCTGCGGAACGCAGGATATGATAGCCATTAATGGTATGAGTTTTCATAACAATCCATTCATCTTCCGTAAGCTTCCCTGGCTTATCTAAAATACGATCGGGTATGGTTATTTTTCCTATATCATGCATTAATCCAGCAAACTCTAACTCTTTTATTTGATCTTCACTTAATCCGAGATTTTCCCCCATCATCCTACAGTATTCACTGACTCTACTCGAATGTATTTTTTCTTCTTCATATTTCTGTTTCAACGTTTCAAAGAGCGTCATAATCGTTTCGTTACGTGCGCTTTGTCCATGTAAAATTTTGTTTGCATACATTTTGTCTTCGGCGTTTTTTAAAACATCTTTTATATGAGTGGTGGCATTAATCTTAACATCATAACCCACGGATATCGAAAATTTAAATTCGTTATATATGAAAGATAAATTATCATTAGAAATGGAATTTTTTATGATCTCGAAATCTCTCGCGTTAGTGTTGGGACAGATCATCACAAATTCATCCCCACCAATTCTCGCAACAAAATCTTCATCGCTAATATGGGTCTTTAAGACATCGCTTATCTTGACAAGTACTTCATCACCCAAATCGTGTCCATATGCATCGTTGATAAGTTTTAACCCATCTAAGTCAATCATCGCAACTGTAAGTGGGTAAAATTGTTCGTTATCGAGTTCTGAAAGTTTTTCCTCAAAATATTTCCGATTGGGTAACCCGGTAAGATAATCGTGATTGCTCGTATATATAATATCTTCTTCTTTGCGTTTTTGCTCAGTAACATCCATGACCATCGAAATAATGAGTGGTGAGTTAGGAACATTAACACCTTGAGCTGTGATATAGCGCACAATTTTACCATTTTTTTTGATCGGCACATATTCCCATCTTTTGAGTTTAGGATCGTTACTCGCAAGTCCCTCTAAAACTTTTACTTTGATTTCTTCTCTGAATGCTTCATCCTCGTAGACCTCATCCCAAAATGAGTCTGGTTTCATTAGTGCTTCTTTGGTCGTTCCGTAAAATTTTGGAAAATTGCTATTCATATACTCGAAATTGACTTCGGGATCAACTGAATTTACAGCGATACCAATCATTAAATTGTCCATCACGAGTTGTAGACGATTAATTGTATTCTCTAATTTTATCTCATTTTCAACAATATGATCAATCACTTCAGTATATAATATGATTCCGGCTACATTGTTTTTGTCATCATACCATGGCTGGGCTGACCATCGCGTATGCCAAATACTACCATCAGCGCGCGGAAATGTGTCTCGATCACAAGAGAGTGTTTCTCCCTTTAAGGCTTTTTGATGAGCGTCGCGGAATTTTTGAGGTAAGTCAGGAAAAACATCATAGTGATGTTTCCCTATAATATCTTTATTCACCTTGAAAAGATCACAAAATTTATCACTCACATATACATAATTTAGGTTCTTATCAAGAACGACAACGGCTTGATCACTGTGACTGATGATATATTGTAATAACTCTTTTCTATAATTGATCTCTCGTTCTGCTTCAACGATATTTGTAATATCTCTTGCAAAAGCACTAGCTCCAATTATTTCATTGTTTTCATTGTATATTGGGTTATAGAGTGATTCATAATACCTAATGTTAATATCCCCATATTCTTGAATCGTTTTGTGTGATTGACCAGACAATGCCAAATCGTAGTTTATTTTAGCGTTTTCTTTGTCAACCTTTGATGATATTGCATCCATTAAGTTTGATCCGGTTTTGATATCTGCATTGTATGCATATTTCATGACATCTTTGTGCACTTTATTGAAGTATAAATAATTGTATTCTTTGTCTATCGCTAAAATGATGAAATCTGTAGGGCTTTCTAAACTAGACTTTAATAACAATTCAGAGTTTTCTTTCTCAATTCTATCAATGGTCAGATCAACGATCATCTGAGTGAGGTTAAGTAAAAAATCAATGATGTCTTCAATTTGTTTCTCGGTTACAATCGGAACTTCTTTAAGTGATTCTAAATATATTTTCTCATCGAATCCATATTTTTTTGCTTGACTAACAAAAAAGTCGATATTTGGCTTTTCTAAGAAGCATTGTCCTGTAAAAAGGTTAGCAATATGTTCACCTTTAATAATGATTGGTACTGCAATGTCAACTAAACCATTATGACACTTATAGATACTATATTTTTTATCTTTGCCTACATTATTGGCTAATACAGTATCACTAATTCTACAATTTTTACTCGTCTCCGAATTTACTCGATGAAAATCAGTGCAGATATGTCTCCACCCTGATTTTGATATGACATTTCCTTCTAGATCCAAAATCGCGGTGACAAAACCTGTCGATTTATTAAACCCTTCAAGCAAGGTATTGAATCTATTAAAATCAATGTACTTCAATATGTCCTTTTTCATTTTCTAGTACCTTTCTTAGGTTGGTTAAAGGGATGGGAAAATAGAGCCTAAAATCTCTTGGTGGTGTGTTAAAAGTCTTATGTGAAAATGCATTTAATTAACCTAATTATACTACATACTGAAGCAAGGCGTTGAATTTTTAGTTCAATTATCGATTCTGTAGATTTTAGTAGTCTTGTCTGTTAAATGCCTGATAAATCCACCATTTTCATGAGGATGGAATTCAATTGTCTTTCGTATATTCCAGTATTCTCTTAATTTTACTGGTGTTACGTGTGTTTGTTGTTTTTTTGAAATTATACATCAAATCATTAAGACCGGTTATAGTCTTGTGCATACTCTATCAAGTTATAAAAAACAGGTGTTCACTCCTCAAACAGACATTTTTCTTCTCAAAGCTGTGTTTTTAGGCATTGATAAAATCAATATCTTTCTTTCTGAGAACTTGATTTAGAATCAAATACAAAACGGCCTAAATAACATAAAAAAACCCATTTCTTCATGAAATGAGGACAATGATAACGATGGTGACCCGTAGGGGTTCACGTTTTTTTCAGTGTCTAACAGTCTAGACTGATATGGATGTCTTTAATTCACGGACTGTTTTGGTAACGCATACTATTTTACAGATCAGTATATAAACACTATAAAGCTTCAAGATAATCAACTTTTGAATATATAACTCTAATAATTTCGACTAGTTTTTCTATCTCATTATAAAAATACACGATAATATAGTTCTGCATGATACACTTTCTTAAATCTATTTGAAAAATGAGTTTACTCTTTATCAGAGGATATCATAATGGGAATAATAACAATTCATTAAATTTAGTTTCAAATTTATTTATTAGATTTGATGCTGCTTCTGGATTCACTAATTCTATTGCAATATAAGAGAATATATTTTCTAAGTCCTCTTGAGCTTTGGGTAATAATACAAACCTATTTTCCATATTTAGTTTTCATTTCATTTAAAAACATAGTTCCATCAATTTTTTGACCAGTTCTATCGATATCTTTGAGCGAGTCATTGATCAGTTCAATCATTTGTCTTTTAGCAATTTCTTTTTCATAGACTTCGATACTCATAATAACCATAGAACCATAACCATTTTTAGTGATAAAAACGGGTTCATTGGTCTCTTCTACATACTTTGAAATTGATGCAGTATTTTTAAGTTCTCTGATTGGTATTATTTTTGGCATAATAATTGTCTCCTTTTTATACCATAATTATACCACATCTAAAATTCCGAGACAATACATAGATGGTAAATTACCGATTGATGATCTATAGCGAATAGGAATCAAAGATGACCCCCATCTCGATTAAGAAATAGGTGTTCACGTTTTTTTCAGTGACTAACTGATTAGACTGATATAGATATCTTAATTTCACGTGTTGTTTGAGTGACACTCGATCAATTTTATTTACTTCTTTATATATCTTTGATTTCTACTCATGGGTTTATTTGGAATTGTCATCTCAATCATGCCTGATTCCAGAAGAGGATCTAAATAATTCTTTTTAAAAGATGATCTAGATTTTATACCTACCTTATCCATAAGCTCTATCGTTGTATATGGAACACCTTCCTCAAAAACATTAAGCAACTTCTTCGCTTGAATAGATAGACTTCCTTTTTCTATATTTGATTGTTTTATGGTCTCATTCATTGTTTCAATAATAGCATCTAACATGAACTCTATAAATGCATTAGATGAGCCTTCTAGATTTGATTTAGATATAGCATCGTAGTATGCTTGTTGTTTCTTCTTAATGATGGATTCAACGGGTAAATAATAAAATAGTTCTTCTTCCTTAGCAAGTAAACATGTTTGAAAGAGTCTTCCCATTCTACCATTACCATCACTAAACGGATGTATAAATTCAAACTCATAGTGAAAAACACATGATTTGATAAATATGTTTTCATCATAATGATTTAAGTAATCATAGAGTTGATTCATTAAAGATGGTACTCTATCTGCTGATGGTGCCATAAAAATAGCCTTTTCATCATCAAATACACCTACTTGTCCTTTTCTATATGAACCAGCATCAACTACGAGTGATGTCATAAGTAATAGATGATATCTGAGTAGATCTTTTTGAGTATACGGATTGATATCTTGTATTTTTTCATAAACTTTGATTGCATTTTGAACTTCTAGTATATCTTTTTGTGGTCCGATGACAAGCTTTCCATTGATTAAATCCTTGACTTGAGATTCAGATAGTTGATTGTTTTCAATAGCTAGAGATGAGTGAATTGATTTTATTTGATTTTTTCTTCTTAATAAAGGTTGGCTACTTAAGGTATTCATAGATGAAAATTTACCAATCATTTTCATGATAATGGCAACTTTATTTATGATGGATGTATTAATCTCATAGGGTGGTTTATAGGTCATGCTCCATCAACTCCTTTTATATATATTATATCATGAACAAGTTTATCCTGTATGTTTTCCTATATGTTTTCTTGTATGTTGTTTTTAATCGAAAAGCATATATAATTCTTAAAAATTGCTTCTCGTTAATTATTCGAAAAGATTTTATCATGATGAGTGTTGGATTTCTTTTAAGTTTTAACACGCTAACCTAAATCAATCACAAAATAATAATTAACACTTAAATCGGGAAATTCTAAATAAAGTACTACTACAACGTAATGATAGTTATATGCTTCAATACTAAATGTACCTTCATTTTCAATATTTAAGTCATTCAACTTAATCAAAGTCCACCCTGTTGTTTCTTCAGCTAGACTATAATCTTCATTTAGATAGTAAAAATCACCAGTAATTCCTGTTAAGTTAGTAACATTAATTTGATATAAATCACTTCTAGCAATTAAGTTCATATTTGGATATACGTTCATGCCTGGAAAACTAAGCGCATAGTCATATCTTTTTAAATGTCCGTAACCATCGATTTTATATTCATAGCCAATTTGATAAAAAGATATTTCCTCACCGTTTATACTTACTACTGGCACATCGTTATAAATTAAATGATTTTCTTCTTCTGTTTTAAATATGTATCTCAATACAATAACTGATGTGATGAGCACAACCATTGCAACACAACTTAAACGTATCCATAATTTCATTCTATTGATTTTGATATTTTTCAAGACCAGTTCTTTTTCATAGTTGTGTTCTTTGAGTAACTCCTGTTCTTCTATACTAAAAAATTCGGATAAAAGTCTTAATGATTCCTTGCTCGGTAGACCAAGTCCATTCTCCCATTTCGCAATAGCACTGCGACTAATATAAATGGCATCGGCTAATGCTTGTTGAGATAATCCTCTTTCTAACCTAAGTTCTCTTATTCTATCTTTAAATTCCATCTCGTCTCACTCCTTAAAACAGTTATAGCATAATAGAGTCATTTCTTGTTGTTACTCCCTATATTAAGTTGTTACTTTTACATGATGCTTAGTTTTAGTAAAAACCGATTAGTGCTTTATTGTTATATTCAAGTTCATTTTCATATCGATTTCACTATAGGTTAGAAAAACATCAAAACTTAGTATGAACATTCTTTCTGTGGTTTCAGTTTTGTTTATGTAGAGATAAATTTATGATTGAATTTGATTTTTTCTCAATATCAATTAAACTGATAAAAACCTCTAGCTTTCTGAATTTTAATAAATTCGCAATATATATGAATATCGTAAAGGTCAAATATTAACACTGGTTTAAATGAAAACCACTTAGAGGATAGCTCTAGGTGGTCTTTTTGTATGGGGAGTTGAAATCCATCCTGGCGGAAAATGGCGGATTTTATGTATTTCTA